>Ga0137409_10000456_pt1 | contig 44649 bp, 83 predicted proteins | sample CZODoug1_16funga_FD_122059 | JGI IMG/M metagenome (GOLD analysis project Ga0137409, IMG submission 122059) | Vadose zone soil fungal communities from Angelo Coast Range Reserve, California, USA - CZODoug1_16fungal (Hybrid Assembly) | ecosystem: Environmental > Terrestrial > Soil > Vadose zone...
GGGTCGGGCTTCTCATCTCCGTCGCGCGATGCGCTCATACTTCCAGCCACTCCTTGCGCATCGCGGCGTTCTCGCGCACGTCGCGCGGCTTGCCTTCGAAGACGATCGCGCCGTGGCCCATCACGTAGAGGCGCTCGGAGATGTCGAGCGCGATCGCCAGCTTCTGTTCCACCAGCAGGATCGAGATGCCGCGCTTCCTGATCTCCTCGATCCGCGCGTCGGCCCACACCGGGTCGGGGGTTCCCGTAATCTCCAGTTCCTCGAGGGAACTTCCCGGATCGAGCCCGATGGCCACCCGGCCCGGGGAACCCATGCTTCAGGACGATTTCCCGATATGTCTTGGGCGCGGTATATTCGAGCAGCCGCCATTGATGATCCTGCGCGACACTCAGTGCGTGGACACGAGATTCCGGAATACCGATCGTGGTGTCGATGCGGACCGCTCGTGAGAATGCCGGATGCCGCGAAGCGATATGCGTTGAACACGCGCTATCATTGCCGCCGCTGAACAGGCCGAACAGGTGAGAGGCAGAATGCGTGCGCAAAGCTGCGTCGATGATTTCGAGCGATTGCGTGATCTTGCTGTCGAGCCCGCTCACAGCACACCCCCAAGGCCCTTGGAGGGGGAGGGGTCGCTATCGTCGGGTGCATTTCCAGTCTCGTTGCCGACGATCGTTACGCCATATATTGTTTCTGGCGTAGTCCAATTTACAACCTCAACAGACGATTGAACCGGCTGCCAGCCACGGATAATGGCCTCGATCGCCTCAGAGCGTGAGGCACGGTGCTCGAAACAGCCGAAGCCTCTGTTGGCGTCGGTATACGCCTCGATAAGGCGCTCCAGCTTGGCCAGATTGGCGAGCGCAACGAGGTCGAAGGAAAAATTGTCAGCCATCATCAAATCCGGTTGCTGGAGGGGGAGGGATCGCGCCGCCGTCGCTGCATGCAGATATTCCGCAGCCGGTTGATCCGCCCGCTGATCAGGGCGATTCTGTCCTCCGCCGTCCTGCGCAACCGCTCGCGGGCGAGTTCGTCATCGACCAGCCGCATGCGTTCGTCTTCAGTGAGGTAGTCGCGCCAGATCACAACCCATTCCTTTCCGCAGCCGCCTCAAACGCAGCCATCATTGCCGCGAGCTCCGCCGCCAGATCATCGGCCGCGCGGTCCCATGCTTCGCTTAGGGCGAGCCATTCCGATAGGGCGCTCATCACACGAACATCCGACGCTGCCACTGCGCCATCCGATCGCAGACCAGCTCGACCTCACGCAACCGGTACGCGTTGGTGATGCCCGCCGTCAGGTCTCGCTTGATGTCCGCGCTGGTGGCGTCGTATTGCTCGGGCGTCTGGCGATAATCCGCACCAGCCGGGAGGGTGAAGCCAGCGCCGTCAAGGCTGGCGATTAGGGTTTGGATGGTCATCGATCACTCCTCGCTGTCTGTCACCGCGCTAAACCCGATTCGACAACATGTCAACACCTATCGGATGGTGACGGCGGTTTATTCGCAGGACTCTCGCCCCACAGCCGATCGGCCGTCGCGAGCAGGTCAATTTCGTAGCGCTCATAAAATCCACGATGGCCCAGTGCCTCCACCGATTCGCGCGGCCCGTGCTGGATCATGTGATGCCTCGCGCATAGCGGTACGACGCGCTGTCCGGACCGCATAATCCGCCCGCCGTGGATCGAGGCGCTGACGTGATGCACCGTCACGGGCCATTCGCCGCATACCAGGCACGGCAGCGTTGCGATCCAGCCCATGTGGTGGCGATCGGCCGCAGGAACCGGTTTGCGGCGGGTGCGCTTCATGGGCGCCTTCCTCAGCACGATTTGCGCTCTTTCGGCTCACTCCACCGCACGCCGTTCTCGCTGCCCCAAGCGTAGAGCCACTCGATCAGGTCGGACATTTCCCGCTTGTTGAGCTTCGACGTGCTGAACCCATGTGGAAAGGGGTTACCATCCAGCCCCTCCAGGAACTGGACATGGTGCCCGCACGCATTCATCGCCAGCGCCTTCCATATTTCCGGGGTGTGCATCCGCCCTTGCGGCTTGGACCGGGAAACATCCGAGAGGAGCGCCCAAAGCTTGGCGTTCTGATCCAGCGATCGATTCGCCTCCCGGACGTTCACGACGGCGTCCACCGGTGCCAGATCGACCAGCCGCTTGGCCAGTTCACGTTGCGCATCGCCGCGAAGGATGACGGTCTGGCCAGCCATTATCCCGACCTCGTAACGTCGCTTTTCCAGCTATCGTCAAACGACGCCTTCGCCTCCTCGATCTCGCGGGCAAGGCCCTTGAAATCGGCGCCGTCGCCCAGCCAGAAAAACTCAAGCTCCGCCTTCACCTGATTGATCAGCGGCGCATTGTCTGCGAGTACGATATCGAGCTGGTCGGCGTCGCCGCAGCCGTGAAGATCGCGGACGAACTCGCCGCATTTGGTGCGTATCTCGCCACGGGTCTTGATGAGGCCTTCAAGTGGCTTGGGCTTCTGTCTTTGCTCCTGTTCGGCTGGCGCAAATTCCTGGCGCATCTCCTGCACATACTTGCTGTCATCGAACAGCCCCATATGCACGTCAGCCGCAACGCCGATGAACTTGAACGCGTTTCCAAGCGCATCGGTGAAGGCCTTTTTGAAGGCTTCGTCATCGCAGAAAAACCCGCTCTGGCGCTTGGCCTGAACCTTGTCGCCGCCAACACCGAAGACGACATTGTCCTTGCTGCCATGCCACGCCGAAACGGTGCAGAACACGAGGATTTCACCCTCACACGGCACGACTTGATAATGCGGTTCGAAGGATCCCCAGCCAATGCCGCAAGGGCCGAACGTCTCGGTCAGGCGCCGCACGATCCAGATCGGTTTGATCGCCGTGCCCTTGAATCCGCCCGACCGATTGAAGGGCTTCGTGTGTGCTGGATCGGTCTTGGCGAGGGAATCCCAAATCGCCGTGCGCGTATCGGTTTCGGTTGGTTTCGTCATAGTTCTTCCTTCTCAGGCAATAGTCCGCTTCCCGCTTAACGGGGAGCGAAAGACATCTTTCGCTTCACGGCGTGCCCCGGATCGCTACTGCCCCTGACTTTACCTCGCCTGTCCGTCCCCTCGCGGGCGGTGGACCAAACCGGGGTCGGGCATCAGATGCCAGCTCCACTATTTGGCGAGATATCCTGGCACCGCGTCGGCGCTTCGGGGTGCGGGAAGTCCCCTCTTGCAAGGGGCAAAGGACACCGTCAGACATCGGGCCTCGATCGTGGATGCCCAGCACGTTGGGGGAAGTTCGTTTCGCCGCAGATGTCGGCTTGCACGGGTTTCCCAAGGCGGCTTCATTCGAAATGCCTCGGGGTGAAGCGCCAATGCGCATAAACCCTTGTATCTCACACCCGCTCGGTATATCATCCGATCGAGAGGCGGCGCTCGGGTCATTCGGGTGCCGCCTCAACATCATGCATCTTCCGACATGGATTGCAAGCGCTCTTTTCGCGGGATGCGGACAATTGTTCGCCTAAGACCGAGCCGCGACAGGATCAGGTCATTCGCGCCCTTCCTGCCGTTCATCACCTCGCTAAGATACGATCGGCTGATACCCAAATGGGAAGCCAGGGTTGCGGCACCTTTCCACCCCGCCTTTTCGCGAAGCATCACCCGCACATCCTCATCGCTAAGCATACTTCCTCCTCAAACATCTATCGCAATCCACGCCCTGACCATGGATTGCGGAGGTGTTCGATCAGGCGACGATTTCCCCGTACCCGTACCCGTCCCCGTACCCGTACCCGTACCCGTACCCGTACCCGTACCCGTACCCGTCCCCGTACCCGTCCCGCGCAGCCTCAGCCGCGCCACTGAGAAGCCGCGCCACGTCAGCGGCCCTGAATCGGCGCCGCTTTCCATGCGGCTTCCGCCTTGGCATCAACCGCAAAAACTGCGGTGACACCCTCCAGGGAAACGCTAGGAACGGTCGCACTGATCTTGCATCCGGGCGTTGGCCCATTGTCGCACAGGCCGAACACGCCACCGACATCGGTGGACCAATACAAGCACATGCGAGCGCCGGTCATTTTGATAGGGCGAGCACTCGCATTGGTCGTATAGCCGAACACCACGCCGCGCCTTTCGGTGCAGACGAGAACAGGGACAGGGACAGATTCGCCAGACCAATCATTGGCGGCTGTCGATAGCCAAGTTTGCTCACACCCTCCGAATTGTGCCGCGATGCGCTTGGCGTCTCCAATGGTCAGATCATCAATATTCATGCTCATTCTCCTTGGTTGAAATTTGGGGCGGCGACCTCGGGGGTACTCGATCGCCGCCCGCACCAGCGGGGTGCTGGCGCTATCTGATCTCCTTCAGCGGCAAAACGCCGCAACGAAATACAACACCGTCAGCGCCATCAGAACGCCGCAAAGGGCTCCGACCTTGCGGCTGGCGTTGCTTTCGCGGGCAAGCGGCATCAGCCGGATACGGCGGTCGTCCATGTGGTGGACGGTGCGGCGCTGGTCGATCATCTCTGCTTCCTCGCTGGGTTTGCCTTGCCCCGTTATTGGCACATGCAATTGTGCCAGTCAACCGTTGACCGCCACATTTTTTTGTGCCACTCCATTCCCCATGATCGACCAGGAAATCGAAGCCATCCGCGCATTCGTGAAAACGAAGCGCCGCTCCCGCCGCCATCTCGCGCGAGATGCCGGGGTTCACCGTAACACGCTGGCGAATATGTTCCAGCCGTGTTGGAACCCAACGGCTGAAACGATCCGGGCGCTGCGTGTCGCGATCGATGCGGCAGAGATGGAGTACGTCAAATGAGCGATGGCGTGCATGAAATACATGGCACGAGTTGCCGAGAAAATAATGCGGGCCGAACGCCTGCTTTGTGCTCGATTGAGGAGCGCGGCTATACGGTGATTCTGAAAGGGACCGGGCAGTTTGGATCGGTGCTAACATCGGCGCAGGCTCGCTATCTGGCAAGCAAGCTCTATCGTCTGGCGCGACGCATCCGCCAGCGGGAAGTCGAAAATGAGAGCGTGGGCGGCGGGGCGCAATGACCATCATCACCGCCAATCGCGCTACCCTTGCCGCAGCACTCAAGCACGGCGCCTCGATTATCGAGAAAAGCAACATCCCCGTAATCAACAATGTTCGGTTATCGGTAGCCCGCGGGCAAGCGGCGCTTCTGTTCACTGATCGGTCGCTGTGGCTATCCGTCTCGGTTGAGGCCCGGTCCGACACCATTACCGCGATCACGCTTCCGGCGGCACTTTTCTCGCGCACAGTTGCCGCCATGGATGGGGATGCCATCAAACTGGCCATTACCAAGGCGCAGGCTATCCTTACATGTGGCCGGACGGAGTTCAAACTTCCGACGATCCCGGCCGACCAGTTCCCAGGATTACCCGAAGACGCATTCGGCGCGAAGGAGCCGGCGATCGTATCTGCCTCAGCGCTGGCATCTGCGCTCGGAAGCGTGACCTACGCCCTGCCATCTATGATCTGCAATCATCCACAGGCGATCCTGTTCGATTTTGTGGATGGTGACATTCACCTCATTGCCAGAGATCGCAGCCGAAGCGCGCATGATCTGGTCGTCAATGGTGGCGTCGATTTCGGCAGTTTCGGCCTGCCGCTCAAGGCATCGCAACTGATCGCCAGCCTATGCGAAGAATCTCGCGATATCGATGTCACGATCCGCACAACGGACCGGCTGGCGCTATTCGAGATAGGACGATGGCAGGTGATAACCGCCATCGCCGAAATGAAGACATTCGCCTATGCTGCGGTGATTGATGAACGCCCCGGCGATCCGATCATTTTCGACCCGCGCGAAATGGGCAAGGCCCTTGACCGACTGGGGCTGATATCGGATCAATATTCGATGGGCATCAAGCTTGAGTTGGCCGATGATACGGCCACGCTGTCGGTCGTCAATCACAAGTCCGGGGAGGCCAGTGAGCGTGTGACGATCGCCTATGAAGGTGACGCACAAACGCTCGGCTATAGCCTGCCATACCTGCGGGACGCCCTACGCAAGATACCGGGAGAAGAAGTGGAGATGTATATTTCCTCCCCCATCAAACGAGCGCTTATCACCTCCCGCGATTCGGACGGCGGGACGCATATCATCGGTCCGTTTCTGGTTTGAAAGGAAATACCATGGATCATTTTCGAGACCTGAGTAGGGCTATTGCATTGGGCGATTGTCTTGCGGCGGCGGAAATTCTCGACCTTATCGTGCGCGACGAAGTGTTGAGCGGCTTGGATGATGGCGCATCCGCGCGGGCCGGAGAGGAGATCGAGCTTGGCCGCTCCGATGCAGCGATCATTCGGCGGCGCAAGGCTGCGTGACCTATTGCCCATCGCCATGGCGAGCGGTGAATAATGGCTCTTCAAAGCGCCGTTGGTTCGTCGTTCGCGATCAAGGCCGTCATGGCGGCCCCATGGATATCGCGAGCGATTCGCGCGGATATTATAGGCGGTTCGCCAGCATGGCCGCGGCAACGGCCGTTGCCGATAAATTGAATGCGGGGACATGGCGCCAACCCAACAGCGCATTGTCGATTATCTCGATGGAGCGCCATCCTGGGTAGGTGGATACGAGCTACGTGACAATTGCTGCCCGAGTGCTGGCGTAAAAGCCGTGCATGTCCAGATCCACAAGATTCGGCACGACGGTTTCAGCACGATCGAAACGAAGCGTGGCCTATACGGCTGCTACCGCATGAAAAGGCCCGGCATCCCCATTGAGAGGGCCGGGCCTTGAGCACCATAACCAGCGAGGAAACGATGCCCACACACAACTATAAGCCAAAGCTCACCGAAGAGCAACGGGGCGCGTTGATCGCCCTTCGCGATTGCGGAGTCGTCCGGGCATACGGCGATGCGCAGGCTTGCTATAATGAGCTCGTGCGCCTTGGGCTAGCCTCGGTTCTTGGGTATGATTATCGTCTCACTGATACCGGGAGGGCGGCGCTGTGACCCGCATCTACGGCCATAATTTGCGCGAGACCGAGGCTGACATTCTCGATCTATGGGACGCGGGCCGGGGAAGCGTGGCTATCGCCGCGGCCTTAGATCTTCGCGAACGATATGTCCTTGATGTCCTCTCGCGCTTCGAAAGCCGGGATGACTGGCAGGACTCGGCAAGGTCAGGCTCTAGAAACCTCATCGCGGCAATCATTGCCAGCGGCGGAGCGTTCGCATGATCGAGCTCCCATGGCCGGCGAAGGAACTGGCGCCGAATTTCCGATCGCGAACGCACTGGGCAAGGACACGGGCGCTCAAGAAGGCGCGCCAGGATGCGTTTTGGGCCACCAAGAGCGCCAAGGTATCTGTCGCCGCTGGTGACGTGCCGGTGATGCTGGCGGTCGAGTTCTATCCGCCTGACAATCGACGGCGGGACATCGACAACATGCAGGCTTCCTGCAAGGCATTTTACGATGGAATTGCCGATGCGCTTGGGGTGAATGATCATGCCTTTCGCTTTGCCGTTCCGATCGTCATGGCGCCCATCAAAAACGGCAAGGTGGTTGTGACGATCGTGTGACTTGCGCGGCCCATTTAACCCATATAGAGTTTGGGCTCGGCGTCGCGCAAACGACCCGAGCCCATGAACCCGGCAGGAGCCGCCGTGATGTGTCTATGTACCGCCGCTGGCGATGAAGTGCAACCTTTCGGCGCCCTGCTAAAGCGGGCGATCGTCAATTTAATCGACCAAGCTGATGATCCGATGGAGCGAGAGGACCGCATTCAGACGGCCCTTGACGCTGGTTATATCACATATTCCGACAGCTACCGGATGCGTTGCGGGGATGATTTGTGACCAATTTGGTGCGCCTTTGGCACGATATGCCGTCCGATCCCAAGCGAGACCGCACTCCAGCCGAAATGGGGTGGGTGATATGAGTCGCTGGTTCCGCATGTATGGCGAGGCTCTTGATGATCCAAAGGTGCAGAAATTGCCTGCTGAGGACTTCCGCGGATGGTTCAATTTGCTGTGCCTCACGTCGCGCTGTGATGGTAAATTACCCCCAATCGAAGATGTCGCTTTCGCGCTGCGTATGTCTCAAGACGGTGCCCGAACGCTCATCGAACGCCTCCGTAACGCTGGCCTTATCGACCGTTGCAGCGGTGGCGCTAACGGTGCCCACGACGCCCCGCACTCATGGGATAAAAGACAATATAAATCAGACACTTCTACGGACCGCGTGAAACGTTTCCGGAAACGTTTCAGTAACACCAATGTAACGTCCCCAGATACAGAGACAGATACAGAGACAGAAGTAAAAGAAGAAAGACCCCCCAACCATGAAAAAACTACAGTCGTTTATATAGAGGGGCTGCGCACGTGAATCGCGAACCGAGGGCACATCAAACCACCGCGATCGAAATGCTCCGCGATGCGTATCGGCGGAAAAAGCGCAGGCCGCTGCTCCAGATTGCTACTGGAGGGGGAAAGACGTTTGTCGCCGCGATGGTGGTCGAATCGGCCCGCCGGCGGGGCCATAGGGTGCTATTCATTGTCGATGCGATCTCACTCATCGACCAGACGGTTGAGGCGTTTTATGCGGAGGGCCTGAGCGGAATGGGCGTGATCCAGGCTGATCATCCGATGACCGATTGGTCGAAGCCGATCCAGATCGCCTCGGTTCAGACATTGCGCCGCCGCGGTATGCCGGAAGATATCCAGATCGTCGTGGTCGATGAGGCGCATTGTCAGGATGAATGGCTCAAGGCAATCATGGCAAGCGGGGAATGGGCAGATGTCCCGTTCATTGGTTTGAGCGCGACCCCTTGGAGCAAGGGGCTCGGTCATGTGTATGACGATCTCCTCATTCCAGTGACGATGCAGGAATTGATAGATCTTGGGCTATTGTCGCCCTTTCGCGTCTATGCTGCCGCCCATCCAGACCTCTCTGGCGTCAAGACGATCGCGGGCGATTATCACGAAGGCCAGTTGGCCGATGTCATGTCTGGCGGGGAACTGGTTGGGGATATCGTTTCTACATGGCGGCGGCTGGGGATGGGCTTGCCTACGGTCGCATTTTGCGTCGATCGAGCCCATGCCAAGAAAGTTCAGGCTCGTTTTGTCAATGCCGGGATTCCGTGGGGATATATCGATGCCTATACCGATCGCGTGGAGCGAAAAGAGGTCCGGCGCCAACTCGACGCAGGCGAAATATGCGGGGTGGCAAATGTCGGATGCCTGACAAAGGGGGTTGATTGGGCGCTGGGATGCATCATCCTCGCCCGACCGACGAAATCGGAAATGCTGTTCGTCCAGATGGTGGGCAGGGGTCTCAGGATTAACGAAGGAATTGGTGATTGCATCATCCTGGATCATGCTGACAACACGCTGCGCCATGGGTTCGTGACGGACATTCACCATCCCCAGTTGTGCATGGCGGTGAAGGGCGATCGCGCCGCTCCCGAGCGCAAAGAAGCGCTACCGAAAGAATGCCCGTCCTGTTCGTTTGTGAAGCCACCAAAAGTGCGAGAATGTCCGGGATGCGGCTTCATTCCAGAAGTGCGCTCGGATATCGACGAGCAGGAAGGCGAGCTACAGGAGGTCAAGCGTGTCAAATCAGACAAAAACGAAAAGCAGACATGGCACGCGCAATTGCGGTTTCTCGCACGGGAGCGTGGGTATAAATCTGGCTGGATTGCCAACACATACCGAGCGCGCTTCGGTGTTTGGCCTCGCGGCCTTGATGAGCATCGGATGACAATGCCCAGTCCAGAGGTTCGAAACTACGTGCAAAGCCTGATGATCCGCCATGCGAAGAGCGTTCGGAAGGCGGCATGAGCGGGATGCAACAAATCGGGGACCAATGCCGCAATCGCTGGCGTTCGATCCTTCCCATGATGGGAATCGCCCCACAATTCTTGACCGGAAAGCACGGGCCATGTCCCGTATGTGACGGGAAGGATCGCTTCAGGTTTGACGACAAGGACGGCAAAGGCACGTTTTTCTGCAATAATTGCGGAGCTGGCGATGGCCTGAAATTGCTGATGCTCAAGACTGGTCGAACGTTTCTGGAAATGACTCAGGCTATCCGTGCTCATCTCGGCGAAACTCAAGAGGCGCCAGGCACGCCAGCGGCCGACCTTGGCGCTGCACGACGCAGGGCTGGGGCATTGTGGCAAACAGGAGTGCCGATCTTCGGCGATGAAGCGGAGCAATATTTGATAGGCCGGGGGATTCGCGCGCCATACTCGCCCGCCCTCCGATTCTGCCGCTCCGCGCCAGTCACGGGCCATCCGAGTAAGCGCAACTTGCCAGCCATGCTGGCGCTTGTGATGGATGCTGACGGAAGGCCATGCAATGTGCATCGCACTTATCTGGAGAATGGCCAGAAAGCCCATATGCCATCGCCGCGCAAGATGATGTCTGGCACGGTGCCGGAAGGATCCGCAATTCGCCTATTCGAACATTCCGGCGTTCTTGGCGTAGCGGAGGGTATCGAGACGGCGCTAAGGGTCGAAAGTAGATTCAAGATTCCGTGCTGGTCGCTGATCGATGCCGAAAAGCTTCGGCGATTTGTTGTTCCTGAAGGCCTGCGCGAACTGCATATTTTCGGCGATAACGATCTCAATTTCGTGGGGCAGTCCGCAGCATACGATCTTGGCCGCCGGGCGAAGGGAATGAAAGATGGCCCTGAAATTGTGCTGGTGAATATCCCGATCGCATCCGGTACGGATTGGGCTGACCCGTCTTGACATCCACAACCAAGAACAGGACCGTGAAATGAGAAAACTCCTCCTCTCCCCAGCCGCTGGCATGGCCTCGGTATTCGTCGCGGCCCTTGCGATTTGGTCCGCGATCGCCGCATTGTGCTGGTCGCTATGAGACCAACCCCACAGCTCGACCGCTTCGCCGAAGCGCTGTCGCAAACCGGATGCGCCCGCACCGCTGCGGCACGGATGGGTCGGGGCCCCACCTATGGCAACGCAATGCTTCAGACGTTGCGCAAGGCGATGGGGCCGCAGGCGCGATGAAGGGTTTCAATCCGGTCAAGGGAGCGGCCAAAGCGCAGGCGGCGGTCAAGGCGGCGATCTTGCGCGACCGTGGGCGCCCGAAGCTTCGCCTTGTGCCGAGCGTGCCAGCGCCTCGCAAGGATCGCATCCGACCCGCAGCCAAGCCATCGCCCCGGATCAAATGGGCATGTCGTCCGAAAGGTCGCAACCATCAGGGCGAGCAAGGATCCAAGTCAACAGTGCTATTTCGCCCCATGTATCCCGAGGAAGCGGTTCTTCGCCGAATCGTGCTGGCCGACACCCAAGGCCGCATGTGTGCGCTATGCGCTGGCCATGTACCTGCGGACGAGAAGGGCAGCTTGGATCACGTCGTGCCGCTCTACCTCGGTGGCTGGGATGAGTTCGGCAATTACCTGTTCGCCCACCGTGATTGCAACATCGCGAAAGCCAATGACGAACCGACCGGCTGCGAGCTCGTGTGGCTGTTCGCGGTGAATGCCCGCCTCGGCGTCTTTCCGGTGCAGTGGTGACGTGGCAGCGGATGTTCGACAGGTTCGACGCACTGTCCCGGACGCGCGCCCTGACCGAGCAGGAAAGCCGGTATCTTGAACTGGCGATATGGAAACTGGACCGCGCCGCTGAGAGGCGAGCGAGGCGACTATCGCGCTTGTAACTGCTAATCAGTCGTTATATAACGGGCTTCAGGACAATGGTTATATATTCGAAAGACGATGAGGATTTGAAGCGCGCCGCCGAGCTTGTGGCGGAGGGTCGGGCTTTGCGCCAGCGCGTTCTGGCCCGGCGTCGCCAGCGTACCTGGCGCATTAGACATGGGAAGGCCGTAGCATGATCGCTCGCATACTCGCCCACTTCACCAACCGCAGCCGGATCAAGACGGCGCAGGCCGAACTGGCCCGGATCGTGACAGAGCGCGCGAACAGCCACGAGATCCACGAATACCGGATGCGCCGTGCCGCGGCCAAGCTTGGACATGCGCGGAGGCGGGCAGCATGAGTCGGAATGGATCAGGCCGGACCGCCAGTAAGACGCTACTGCCGCCCAACGGGGGCTGGATCAATGTTGGCGATTTCTGGAATGATCCGAGACGCTGGGACAGCATCGATGATCCGCACAAGACATGCTTTTGGATGATGCGCCGACCGGATGTGATCGACGTGAGGCGCAGCGAGATCACCAGCGTTCCCAGGCGGATGGGCACGCCTTACAGTGACATCATGGGCAATGCGACTGGGTCATTGATCCCGCATACATCGACCTCTCAGCAAGCGGGTCTGGCGAACTTCCTCAACGTGGGAGGGCCGATCTGGTGATCGCCGCCTTGCCATTTTGCCTTCGCAGGAAAGGATTATAACGATGGCTGGTAGCCTTGCACATATCACCGATACCGATGGCAGCTTTAAGGAAGCAGATATCGAGAACATGGGCGATGCGCTCGAATCGCTCGAAGAGTGCCACCGGATTATCGCTTTCCTCCTGCCCTTCGCTGGGCGCGGCATGGACAATTGCGATGCCACCGGCGCGCTCGCGGAAGCGCTTCACCAGCTTCGTCTTCCTCCGTCCCCGACGCCTATGCTCTACGACGAGGAAATCCAATATGATCGGGATGGGCCGCGATGATCACCATCCTGCTCAACGCCTTCATGCGAGGGTTCGGATGGACGAACGGCAAACTGCTCGCACGGTGGATGTGGAGGAAGTGATGAACAGGCTTTGGTGGTTTTTGCGCAGGGTGCGAACGGTGAGCCACAGCGTCATCATTGGCGAATACTCGGCGATGGAATGTGCGAACATCAAGAACGTGGTCCTTATCGGTCCGGGCCTTAAGGCTGGCCAGAGTGGCAGTATCCGCATCGGATCGGGATCCATGTTTCTGGAGATTCGCCCCGGCAATTCGGTCGAGCTATGCGGCGGGGCGCCTGACCAGGTTATCGAAGCAGTCCGCATTGGCATGAATCATGCGCTTGAGCTATTGAGGCGCACCACAAGTATGGAGCAAGGATAATGTCAACCGAATCCCAAAACGCCGCTGTCGCTGGTTTTGAGCCGAATGCGCGAGACTGCCATCTGGATAGCCTTGCCGACGCAGCGATCGTATCGCTGGCCATTAGCATGCGGCGCATCGCCGATTGCCTAGCTGGAGAGGGCGGTAATTTCAACATCGGCGCTGCGCTTGCAATGATCGCGACACCTCTCGACACACCGTCTGAAATGTGACAAACGATTGAGATATGCCAGTAGATCGCGCCATCATGGAATATGCGGAAGGACTGGCCGCCGCTTCGGGATATTTGCTCCGATGGGACAAGGGGCACCTCACGGCGGCGATTGCGGTTGGTAGCGAAACTTTGGGCTTAGGTTTTTCTCACGACGACGAGCTTGACGACGAGGCGCTGAAGCGCAAGATTGATCTCTTGGATCGGGCGATGAGGTCCCCCACATTTTCTCGGAAGGATAACACAATGCCCGCAGCGACGATCAACGGCCAGAAGACCAAGCCGATGCCGGCGAGCATCGTCAACGCGATGAACCGCGGCGTTCCGAAGACCACGGCGATGGCCAAGGGGCCGAAGCCTGTGTCCACGGTCTGGATGAGCAAGGGGCGATAAATACGATATGGATGCGAGAAGCGAAGCATTCCGCCTGCAAGCGGGCAAGGGACGACCCAAGGGGGCGGTCAACAAGACCACCAAACTGGCGCGGCTTGCAATCGCCGAAGCATTCGAGGAACTGGGCGGCAAGGACGCGCTGGTGCGTTGGGCGAAGGCCGATTCGGACAACATGAAGGTTTTCTACGCCACGATCTGGCCCAAGATCATTCCCCTTCAGGTAGAGGCCGATGTCACTGGCGAGCACTATCATACCCACGACCCGGCAGGGCTATCCGACGCTCTTGCATGGCTTGCAGCGGCTCGCGGAGAAGCATCGCCAACCGCCCACTGAGCCACTGCGCTGGCTATGCCAGAACGACCTGTTTTTCCTGCTTCGATATGCGCTGAACCGTCCGGACTGCGAAAACGACTGGGTATTCGCTCGGTGCCGTGAGGTTCAGGCATCTCCTAATAACCATCTGGACCTATGGTTTCGTGAGGCCTTTAAGTCCACAATCATCACATACGCGCTGACAATACAGGACATTCTCAACAATCCTGAGATCACGATCGGTCTGGCATCGCACACGCGGCCGATCGCCAAGGCCTTCCTTCGCCAGATCATGCGTGAGTTCGAAGGCAATGAGACGCTGAAGGCATGGTTCCCCGATATTCTGTGGGCGAACCCGCGCAAAGAGGCGCCGAAGTGGTCTGAAGATGATGGGATCGTCGTCCGGCGCAAGAGCAACCCCAAAGAGGCCACAATCGAGGCATGGGGCGTCGTGGACGGCCAGCCAACGTCAAAGCACTACGGCTTGCTGGTCTATGACGACATCGTCACGCGCGAGTCTGTTTCGACGCCTGAGATGATGGCGAAGACCACGGAGGCGCTGTCACTGAGCTACAACCTGGGATCGCATGGCGGCCGGCGCCGTTTCATCGGCACGCGCTACCATTATAACGATACATATAGAACCGTTATCGATCGCGGCACCGTGACGGCGCGCATCTATCCGGCTACCGAAAACGGCAAGGTGGACGGTGTCCCGGTATTCCACACCCCGGAAGTGCTGGCGGCTAAGCGCCGGGACATGGGGCCATTCGTGTTTGGAGCGCAGATGTTGCAGGACCCGACTGCGGACGAAGCGCAGGGCTTCAAGGAAGAGTGGCTGCGCTGGGCCCAGCCGAGTGCTGCGGGCCTCAACATCTACATGGTGTTCGATCCGGCCAGCTCGAAAAAGAAGGACAGCGATTACACGTCTGGCTGGGTGCTGGGGTTAGGGTCCGATCGCAACATGTACGTGCTCGACATGGTCAGGGATCGCCTCAACCTCACGCAGCGCGCCGATTTGGTGATGGGCTGGCATCGTCGCTGGAAACCGGCTGCGACGGGCTATGAGCGCTACGGCATGATGGCGGATATCGAGCATATCCTTGATCGGCAGGAACGGGAGAATTACCGCTTCCCGATTATCGAGCTGGCTGGGACGATGCCCAAGAATGACCGGATACGCCGACTGATACCGTGGTTCGAAAACGGGCGCGTCTACATGCCGCAGCGGTTCGAGAAGACGAACTATGAGGGCCGCAGCGTGGATCTGGTCAAGGCATTCCGGGAGGAGGAATATCTGCCCTTCCCAGTGGGCGGCCATGACGATATGCTGGATGCCATGGCCCGCATCCTTGACGACAACATGCCCGCGGATTGGCCGATGGAATTTGCACAGGACGATCGCCCGGTGAAGCGTAACAATACCGCGACAGGATATTGAGCATGACGACCGACGAGATTTACACGCAGGCCAAGCTCCTCGCCAAGCGCCGCGGCTATGTCATCGCGAAATGGCTTGAGCCTTCGCGCGACGGCCAGGAACTGGTGGTCGCGGCACGTATGCGCATCGGCGGCCGGACGCATGGGCTGGGCTTCCGCTGGGATGGCAAACGAACCATCGACTTGGAGCACCGCGTCGTCAGCCTGGACTATGCCATGAACGTGCTGGAGCGGAAGGTTGCGGAGGGCAAGATCGCCTCGCTTCAGGAGACGATGCAGTGACCGACGTGATGCCCGCCGATCTCACCGAGGAGATGATATCCGCAGGCGCGGACGTTTTATGCGAGCACGATCCAGGCTGGGATTCTCAGCGCGAAATCATCATTGAGATCTATCGTGCGATGACGGCGGCCCGAGGAGAAGTCGAATGACCGAACTCGAATCCCTGAAAGCCAAGCTCGCGGCACGCAAGGGGCGCCCGGGCTATGAAGGCAACGTGCGCGAGATCGAAAAGCGCATTGCCGAGCTTGAGGCTATCCCACCCGCCTGACATCTGATACACGAGCCCAACCCGGAGACGCGCCATGACCGACAAGCCAGCCAAGCCCGAACCGAAAGAGGACAAGAAGCCGGCCGATGACAAGCCGGTCGAGAAGCCCGGCTATTTTCACGGCCAAGGCGGCGCGGCGGGCATTTGATGAAGCTAACGTGCTCGCCATTCGATCGCATCGAAATGCAGCGTCTTTGTCATCAGGCGAAGGACGTGCGCAAGCTACTCGCGACCCGATATGGTGATGCGAAGTTCAGCAGCGGCATCATCGATGTACATCCTGCTCGTGACGCGCTGGCCTCCTATGAGGTTAGTGTTCCAGAACGTGCCTATCTGATCGCATGGGCCGCTGTCAGGCGCCGCAGAGAGAGGGTGACGGCAATCTGATGGCGACCGCTCCGCTTGAATATACGGACGATACGGCTACTCAGGCGGACCCGCTTGCGCTCCTGACCGAGATTTCCCAGTCCCACGGCGACATCAGCCATTTGCTGGACGAACAGGCGTTGGCAACGCTCGGATCGAACGTGGTGCGCGATTACGAGCGCGACATATCCGATCGGCAGGAGTGGGAGGATATCGTCGTCGCGGCACTGGCCGATGCGGCACAGGGGGAGAAGGAACTGGACGAAGGGCTTCCGGCCTACCGACAGAGCCACGTCAATTTCCCGATCCTCACGGTAGCGGCGCAGCAATTCAACGCCCGCGCCTACCCCGCCATCTGCAAGAGCGGCAACATGGTTCGGGTCAAGGTGATCGGGTCGGACAAGGGCCGTCCGGCGATCGATCCGCAGACCGGCAAGCCTGCGATGCAACCCGATCCCGCGGCTCCTCCTGTCCAGCCAGGAATGAATGGAACGCCTCCCATCGGTCACAACGGCGGTCCGCCAATGGTGCCGGTGTGGGAGATCGAGCCGGGCGCCAAGACACGCCGCGCCAACCGGGTCGCCGATTATCTCAACGTCTATGTTGAATATCGCATGGACGACTGGGAAGAAGATACCGACGCGATGCTGTATCAGATGGCGATCGTCGGCTGTGGTTTTCGCAAGCTCTGGTGGGCGAACGGCAAGCAATGCGCGGCCTATGTGCCGGCGCTGGACCTGATCGTCCCGGTGAAGGCGAAAAGCCTCAAGACGACGCCCCGGATCACCGAGCGGATCCACGATGTCTATCCGTACCAGATTCGCCAGCGCCAGCTTCGCGGCGAATACCGACAGGTGGAATTGCCGCAGATCGGTGAGGACGACGAAGCTCCTCGGTTGTTGCTTGAGCAGCATCGCCTGATCGACATGGACGAAGACGGGCTGGACGAACCCTATATCGTCACGGTCGATTACGAGACATCGCAGGTGATGAAGATCGAGGCGAACTTCGCGCCCGACGACGTGAAGCTGGACGAACAGGGCCAGCCGGTCGAGATCACCCGCGGTCAGTTCTACATCAAATACCCGTTCCTGCCGAACCCAAAGGGCGAGTTCTACGACATCGGCTTTGGGCATCTGCTCAACCAGCTTGGCGACATCATCGACACCACGATCAACCAGATGTTCGACGCGGGCCATGCGCAGATCGCTGGTGGCGGGTTCATGGCGTCGGGCGTGAGGCTTCAGGGCAACGGCCAGACCAATACGCTGCGCTGGATGCCGGGCGAGTACAAGACGGTTGGCACCAGCGGGCAGATTCTCAGGGATGGCATCTACGAGCGGACCTTTCCGGGTGCCTCACCGATCATGTTTCAGCTCCTCGAAATGATCCTGGGCGCGGCCAAGGACATATCCTCGGTCAAGGACATCATCACCGGCGAGGGCAGCAATAATGGGCAGGTTGGCACGACGCTTGCATTGATCGAGCAGGGCCTGACCGTGTTCACCGCGATCTACAAGCGCGTGTACCGGTCTCTCGGTGAAGAGTTCTCGCTGATCTACGACAACCTCGGCAAATATGGCGGGGAAGAGATCGCGAAGGATTACGACAAGGTTCTGGACGATCCGAAAGCCGATTTCGCCAAGGACTTCGCCGAATCCGACATGGACGTGAAGCCGGTAGCCGATCCGACCAGCGTCACCAAGATGCAACGGGTCGCGAAGGCGCAGGCATTGCTCAATTTCCGCGGGCAGGGCTTGAACGACCTTGTCATCGATCGCCGGGCGCTTGAGGCGCTGGATGTTGAGGACATTGACGAGATCATGCCCGATCCCAAGGCTCCGCCGCCGCCGGCCGCCGTGGCTGAACTGGAAAAGACGCAGAGCGAGACGGCGAAGAACAACGCGAACGCGGAATATTACAAGGCGCAGGTCGCCAAGATCGGGGCCGATGTGGGCCACCAGCTTGGTGCCTCGGAAGGAGGCAGCGATGACACAGGACGACTTCCTGACATGGAAGCAGCACCCGGTGACCAAATGGGTCTTCCGGGCGCTGGAGACGGCGGCGCAGGCGCAGAAGGCGGCCTGGGTGGAGGCATCATGGGAGCGGGGGGTCAGCAACCCGGACCTGCTTCTGGAGCTCAGGACGCAGGAGGCGGCCTATCGGTCGCTTAGTGACCTGACTTACGAACGAACGTGCGAAGTGCTGGGCGATGTGCCCGTGAACGAATAGGAAGGGCCTACAGCGTGGCTATACCGAAACTTGAAGACTGCCGCCTTGGCATGAAGGCAACCGGGTGGAACGTGATCGTCGTCCCCGAGCCTGCCGAAGAGAAAAAGGGCGCGATATTCATCCCCGACAGCGTGAAGGACAAGGAGGAGATCGTCCAGCAACGCGGACGCATCGTCTCCGTTGGCCCTGCGGCTTTCACGGCGGCCGATTACGCTGGTGAAGAACCGGGCGAGGGTGATGCGGTCATATTCGCTCGACTCGCTGGCTTCCGGGTGAAGCTTGCTGATGGCAAGGACGCACGTGTTATCCAAGACCGGGATGTAGCGGTCATTCTGGACGAGGAGACCGAATAATGGCTACCGCACTTGCCGCCGATGATATCATCCCCGCCGAAGCTTCCGCCATCGATGCCGCGGCGTCTGCGGAAGGTGCGGAAGTCCAGCTTTCCGATGTCGAGCAGCTGGCCGTGGAAATGGGGTGGAAGCCCCATGCCGAATACACCGGTACGCCCGAGCGGTGGAAGCCGGCCAAGGATTACGTGCTGGCGGAGCGCGAACTTGCCCGCAGCATGAAGAACACGATCCGCGGCCTCAAGGATCAGGTCGATCGCCTCGCCGTCGCCGGATCGAAGCAGACCGAGCGCGCCTTGCAGCGACAGGCAGACGAGATCAACGCCCGTTTCGAGAAGGCGGTAGAAACCGGTGACGCAGTCGGCGCCCGCAAGGCCGAGCGCGATCTGGTCAAGCTGGAGAGGGAAGCCGTTTCCGAGACGATGTCAGCGGAAGAGGGATTCGCCAGGGACAACCCATGGTATGGCAAGGACGAAGACGCGTCTGCCTATGCCGTGTCGATCACGCAGCGCGAGGCCGGCAAGGGCAAGTCGATTGCCGATCAGCTTGAGGCGGCCCGTGAGGGCGTCAGGAAGCGCTTTCCCGAACTGTTCGACGCGCCTCCCGTCACCAAGGCCCCGCCGATCGTCAACGCGCCGGGCTCGCGCGCCGCAGGGCTGGGCCGGGCGAAGGGTTATGCGGACCTGCCGGGCGATGCCAAGGCGGCCGCGGGCAGATATGCCGAGCTTTTCAAACAGAAATTCGGCACGGAGCTCGAAAAATCCAAGGCGGAATTTGCCAAGGACTATTGGGAAAACAAGGGCGATGCCTGATTTTTAGGCAGATGTTGACGTGACCCCCGAATGAGCATAGAAGGATCAAGCGAAATGCCGCGAGGCCAATACGAGCGCAATCCGATCGCAAAGGCGATCACCCAGCCGGCGGAAGCATCCCCGGCATTGTCTCAGCCTTCGGCCCGCGCCGAAGAAGTGCGCAGAGAGCGCCGCCGCCGTTCTGATGGCGACCTAGACAGGATGGGGCGGATGGCCCTGTCGATTCCTCCAGAAATCAAAGAGCGTTTGGACCGCGAGGGTAAAACCTGCCGCTGGGTCCGGGATGCATCGGGCCGTCAAATGGCCATGCAACGCGAGGATTGGGATGTAACGCCCGACGTCGAACCCGTGGCCGAAGCACGCGATACCGAAGGCAAGCTCGTGCTGATGGAGAAATACGGGGACTGGTACGACGACGACCAGCGCGCGAAAACCAACCTGCTCGATGAGCGGGAAAAGGCCATCGAGCGCGGCACGAAGATCGACCCCGAAGACCGCCGCCAGCCGGGTACGTCATATGTCCCTGCCGGCAACAAAATCTCACGCGAACGGGGTCTGTAACTTTCAGCCCCGCACAGGGGTTGAAGAATGGCTAACTCGAATGCACCGGCTGGTCTCATCGCCCGCCGTCTCCGCAACGGCTCTCCCTTCATGGGGGCTTGCCGCACCTATTTCGTCCCGGCGACCGACGCCACCGCGATCTTCATCGGCGACCCGGTGATCATCGCGGGCGACGGCGATACGGCTGGTACGCCAACCGTCACGCTGGCCACTGCCGCCACTGGCCGCATTACCGGCGTCTGCGTCGGTATCCGGCCCGGTGGCAATAACACGCTGATCCCGCCGCGCTACCGCGCCGCCTCGACAGCGGAATACATCATCGTCGCCGATGGTCCGGACGTGCTCTACGAAGTCCAGGAGGACGGTATCGGCGGTTCACTGGCCGCGACCAACATCGGCCAGAATATCAGCCTGATCGCTGGCAGCGGCAACACGACGACCGGCCAATCCGGCTGGATGATCGACAGTTCGACCGCTGCTGTGACCGCGACCCTGCAGATGCGCATTATCGGTCTGGAAAACCGGATCGGCAATGACATCGGCACGACCGCCAAATGGCTTTGCGCCATCAACCTTCCGACCGAAACCGGCGCTGCCGGCTCGCTTGGCGTCTAGGGGGAACTGAACAATGCCCGCAGGTATCATCACGCGCTCTGCGCACCCCGACGCGCTCTGGCCCGGCGTCAAGAAATGGTTCGGTCTGAACTACGACAAGGAGCCGGCCACGTGGTCGAAGATCTTCGAGAAGATGGGCTCCACCAAATATCAGGAGCGCATGGCGGAGGGGACGACGTTCGGCCTCGCTCCGTCGAAGACCGAAGCCTCGCCGATCCAGTATGATTCGGACGCTGAAGGCTATGTGGCGATCTTCCAGCACGTCGTGTACGGGCTGGGCTACATCGTCACCGAGGAGGAGCTGGAGGACAACCTTTACGAGGAAGTCTCCCAGTCCCGCTCCGCCAACCTGGCATGGTCGATGCGCACCACGGCGGAGTTCGTGCACGCCAATGTGTTCAATCGCGGGTTCGATACGGCCTATCCGATCGGCGACGGCCAGCCGCTCTTTTCGGCATCGCATCCGACGCTTTCCGGCAACCAGTCGAACCTCCTCACCGCAGCGGATTTTTCCGAAACGGCGATGGAGGACGCGACCAAAGCCGTGTGGCGGCTCCAGAACAACCGCGGTTTTCCGATCAATGGCGGTGTCAAGCGCATCGTCATCAACCCCGAAGATGCCTTCACGGTCACGCGGGTGCTGAACTCGGTGTTGCGCTCGGGGACCAACAACAACGACATCAACGCGCTGAACGCGATGGGCATCGTGCCCGATGTCGTGGTTAGCAAATACCTGACCGATACTGACAGTTGGTCGGTCCAGACCGATGTCCCGAACGGCTTGGTCTCGCTCTGGCGCCGCGACGTGACCCTGTCGAAGGACAACGACTTCGACACCGAGAACGCCAAGGCCAAGGCGACAATGCGTTTCGTGGCTGGCGCAGCCGATTGGCGATCCGTCCTCGGAAATGCCGGCGCCTGAATGATCTTCGGGGGCTGGCTTTGGCTGGCCCCCGCAAGATTGAGGAATGATCCATGCGCGTCGTGCCACAAGTCTGGAAACCTGGGGGCAGTTGGGGTTCTTGTCAACGATGTGGTTTCAAGTTCCGCCTGAACGAACTTCGGCTGGAGTGGAGTGGCCTGCGAGTTTGTCCTGAAGATTGGGACCCGCGCCCCGAGCAGCTTACCCCGCCCGTCGTGGGGCCTGAAGGCATCCCACGCCCAGACGCCTCCCCTGAACCGCCCGACGTGTTCGTCGGCACCGTAACTCCGGCAGACCTGTAATGGCGACCAGCGGCACGATCACCTCGCAACTCATCGTCTCGGAAATCGTCCGGCAGGCGATGATCGAACTTGGCGTTTTGTCGTCGGGCGAGGCTCCGGAAGCCGAAGAACTCGCGGATGGCATTCGCGTGCTGAACTGGCTTTTCAAATCCTGGCCGAGTCGCGGCGTCAACCTGTGGCGCGAGACGCAAGGATCTGTAACGTTCCCAATCGGCATCGCGACAGTGACGCTTGCCCCCTACTGCCTGGATGTCATGGAAGCGCGGTTCGTGCAGTCGTCCACCTATGAGCGGCCCTTGGCACGGTGGGAGAACGGCCAGTATCGCCAGATACCCAACAAGGCACAGTCGGGCTATCCGACCGCCTACTATCTCGACAAGCAGACGACCAGCATCAGCATGACGCTGTGGCCGGTCCCGAACGCCGATGCCACGATTCTGTACACCTATTCGCGCATTCCGCAGGACGTGACGGATGGGGCGGAAACGGTCGACGTGCCGCAGGAATGGACCGAACTCGTGTTCGTCTCGCTCGCGGCAAGGTTGATCCAGACCTTTGGCGTCAACCGCACCGATCCGACGACAGCGCAGATCATCGCCCAGCGTGCCGCGGCGCTTGAGCAGCAAATGTTGGATCAGGACCGCCCGGCGAGTCTGTTCCTTGGCTCCAGCTTCGGGCGTTCATTCTAATGCAGAGGGATTCCAAATGAGCGATCCAAATTATTTCCGCTTCGACGCAGGCGGGTCCGCGGTTTCCGCCGCCAATCCGCTACCGGTGACTGTCACTGGCGGTGGAGGGGGTGCCACAACCATCGCCAATGGCGCGGACGTGGCAGAGGGCTCCACTACCGACGCCGCCTATACCGATAGCACTGGCGCAGCCGCAGGTACGCAGGTCGGCCTTGAGAAGGGTCTGTTCGTCGCGATGAAGGCGACCGGCACCGGCGCACAGGCGATCCAGGGCAATGTTGCGCACGGTGTGACAGATGCCGGCTCTCCTGTCGGAATCGGTGGCTATGCCAGCACTGCGGTTCCAACCTCCGTGACGGCCGGCCAGCGCGTACATGCGTGGTACGGCATTTCCGGGCAGGCGATGGTCAATCTTACCGATGGTGTGAATACAACTTCTCTGTCCAATGGCTCTTCCGACGCACTCGGGACCACAAGCGTTGGGCTTGTCGTTCGCGCCTACAATCTCGTCTACAACGGCGCGACATATGACCGTGCACGGGGCGATACCGGGGGAACTGTAGTCCAGCCCCATGCCATGACGGCTTCGCGCTGGGTCTACGCCGCCGCGGCCAGCGGCATCACCAATACCACTACCGCAGTCACGTTCATTGCAGCCGCCGGTGCGGGGGTACGCAATTATGTGGCCGCGATCCAGATATTCGCCGGTGCACTCGGGGCCGCAACGGAGATCGCAATTCGCGATGGTGCGGCCGGTACGGTTCTTTGGCGCGGCTGGATCGGGACTGCGGGCTACAGCGATTCCATCATGTTTCCAGTTCCACTGAAGGGTACCGCCAATACACTGATGGAAGTCGTCACACTGACGGCCAGCATCACCGGTGCTGTCTATTTCAATGCCCAAGGCCATCAGGGGAGCTAGACCATGAAATACCAGATCAAGCGCGTGATTCCGGGCGAAGAAGGAGCAGATCCCACCTATGAAGACGTGGAGGTTTTCGAGGAAAAGCCAGCGCCTGCGGTGACGTTGGGCGGAAGGTTGCTCGCGCTTCAAAACGAGACGGGCTTCGAGCATATCGCGACCTGATGTGTTGATACCCTATGGCATTCAAGAATATCGACGTGCCGACATTCCCCGGATTCGGCTTGAAAACCTGTATGCGGAAAAAACGCCGTCAGAGCCGGGCAATCTCGTGCTTCTGCCTCGGCCCGGTCTCTCGCCCTACCATGATCTGGGCAGCGGCCGGGTCCGCGGGGTATTCCAGCAATCCGGCGCCCTGACCGACGCCCTGTTCACTGTCTCGGGCACGACGCTCTACAATGGCACCATGGCCATCGGCACGATCGGGGGCACGGGCCGCGTCAGTATGGCCGCCACGCTCAATGCCTTGCTGATCGCCACTGGAACCGCGTTGTACGCCAGTGATGGCGTAACGGTGGCGCCGATCGCCTTTCCCGATAGCGCAGGTGTGACATCGGTCGGGTTTATCGGCGGCTATGCCATCGCCGCGCGCGCCAATTCCCGGCGCATCTATTTCACGCTCGATCCCTTTGTCTGGGATGGCCTGGATTACATCGCTACCGAACAATCCACGGGTGACATCGTCGGCTTCTCGATCGTCAGCGATCAGGTATGGACGTTCTGTGAGCAGGTGACGGAGATTTTCGTCACGACTGGCGACGCAGACGCTCCCTTGCAACGCGTGGAAGGCAGGTTGCTCGACAAGGGCTGCATGGCCCGCGACACGATCGCCAAGCTTGACAACACAGTGTTCTGGGTTGGGCATGACGGGATCGTCTATCGGGGCGATAGCACCCCTCAGCGGGTCTCGGATCATGGTATCGAGGAGCGTATCGCCGAATCCACGCTGAGCGATTTGAACGCATGGTCCTTCCCGTGGTTCGGGCACACTTTCTACGTTCTCAACACGTCAGACGGGACCTTCTCCTACGACGCAGCCACACTACAGTGGCACGCGCTTTCGAGCCTTGGCCGGCCAAAATGGCGCGCATTGACGGGAGTATTGTTCGACCGCGATGTCATTGCCGGCGACGATACGTCGGGGCAATTATGGCGCCTCGATCCGGACCTGTTGAGCGACAACGGGACCCCTATCCAGCGCTGGTTCACGGTGTTCATCAAATCGCCCGGCTATGTCGATAACGTCACGGTCAATTGCTCGACCGGCGACACTGGCCCGACGCCTTCAACGCCCGGCACCATGGAGATGCGGGTATCCCGAGATGGCGGGAACACGTTCGGTGATTTCCGCGAAAAATCGCTGGGCGAGCAGGGCAAATATCGGACGCGCGTCGTCTATCGGCGCTGTGGTATTGTCGATCAGGACAATTTCGTCATGCAGTTCCGGGTCACGGATCCAAGGCTGTCGCGCATTTCCTATATCCGGATCAATGATCCGCTTGGTGGACGGTCGCGCTGATGCCGCTCAAGCTTCCCCGCTTGCCTGCGAACCAACAGCTTATCAATGCGGATGGTACGCCAACGATCGTCTTCTCGCGCTGGTGGCAATCCATGGCAGAGCAGATCGAGAACTCGATCAATGGCATCCAGGCCGCGCTTGATGCAGCCGCGGCCGCCAATGCCGCAGCTGATGCTGCCAATGCCGCAGCGGATACCGCGCAAGGCGCCGCTGATGATGCTCAGGCGGCAACGGACGCTGCCAAGGAAGAGCAAAGCCTGATCAATAGCTATGTCGCCAATTTCACCGGCACTTCGGTTCTGAGTTCGGATACATCGGGCAATGTAACGATCGTTAATCATGACCGGGTCTATGGCGATAGTACGCTCAATCCGACTGTATCCGTGACCGGGGCCGTCGTCGCGAGCGGGCAGGCCGCAGGGACGATCGTTCGCATCTATTACGACGATCCGTTTCGGGCTGGCGGAGCGGTATCCTATCAATGGACGACCGACGCATCTGTCGCCGTGCAAGGGGGCATTCGTCACTCTGTGGGGGCTGTCGAAGTGCCAGCAACGGGAACATCGGATGGCGGGTTCGTACAGCCCCCCGGCTATTCCTCGAAATTCCCGGATTATTGACGCCCCTTGCTGCCTGATATATAGGCAGTATCAGATCAGTCCCGGAGCGGGATAGCCAAAGCAGACTGATCATTCGCCACTTCCTTCGCATCGCAGATTCAGTGGACGTGCTGCCCATGCTGGCAGCGCTTGCGGCGCGTCCGGACCTGTGGAACGCGAACGATCTCCGCACGACCTATCCCGGCAGCCCGCATGCCGATGTCGATGACATCTGGTGCCGGTTCAACCGCACGGATGGTGACGTTGCGAACGATATCCAGTGCTACGCCTATCCGGCATGGGATGAACTTCCCGTCAAGGATTTGGTGCTCAACCTGATGCGCCGGGTTAGCGGTACACAGCTCGGCCGCGTGATCATTACCCGCCTCGCTCCCGGCAAGACGATCGCCCCGCATGTCGATCAGGGCGCGCCGGCCGAATTTTACCAGCGATACCATATTGCCCTGCAATCTCTGCCGGGCTGTCTTGTCTATAGCGGGGAGGAGGTGATCAGCGTCTCGGGCGGGGAGGTGTTCTGGTTCGACAATCGGGCCGAACACTCCGTTTCCAATAACAGCGCTGACGATCGCCTTGTGATCGTGGTGGACATCTGCACATGTTGAGCGCGTCGCCCGAGCCATTCGCGCCATTCTTGGAGGAGGTGAAACCCCTTCTCCATGATCATTGGCTTGAACTCGCCCTGGATCAAGAAAGGGTGCCGCTCGATCCGCAATATGACGTATATCTTGAGCGCGACCGGCGCGGAGAGATGTCCGTCATTGCGCTTCGCGATGCTGGCGCGCTGGTCGGTTACGCCGTCTTTTTCGTAGCGCCCGGTCTGCATTACAAGACCTGCCTCACCGCCACGATGGACATATTCTGGACCAGGCCGGAAGTGCGTGGGGCAATGGGCGGCGTGAAGCTTTTCAGGGCAGCGGAGGCGGAATTGAAGCGTCGCGGGGTACAGCGCATGTTCGTCGGGTCGAAATGCCATAAGGACGCGTCGTTTCTGTTCGAACGCCTCGGCTATGTTGAAGTTGAGCGATATTATTCCTGTTGGCTGGGCGATGAAACTCGCCCGAATGCGGAGTAGGGGCCACGGTCGCGGTAGCAATCATCGGAGCTGCAGTCGTCGGGGCTGGCGCGAGCGTTGTTTCATCAAGCAGCGCTTCAAAATCTGCGACCAAAGCTGCAGACAAGAACAATGCGCTGCAAACCGACATCTACAACCAGAACAAAGCCGCCCTCGCCCCCTATCAGGACGGCGGCAAGGCCACGACGGCGATCAACTCGCTGTTGGGGCTTGGCGGTGATCCGACTGCCTCGAAAGCGGCACTCCAGAACTATTATGATTCGACCGGCTATGACAGCCGCCTTCAACAGGGGCAGAACAGCGTCACAGCGGCGCTCGGTAGCCGGGGGTTGCTGGAAAGCGGCGCGGCGCAGAAATCGCTCCTGAAATACGGCCAGGATTACGCATCCAACGAGTTCGGGAAATATCTCGGCTATCTCGGTACCCAGCAACAGACCGGGCTGTCTGCGGCCTCTGCCCAAGCCGGTGTCGGGCAGGGCTATGCGAACGCCGTTTCGAACAATAATAACACCGCCGCGAACACGGTGTCGAATGCCGCGCTGTCGAACGCGAACACGATCAATAACACGATCAGCAGCGCATTGTCAGCTTATGGCTACAGCAAGGGGATGGGATCGAGCTACGGTCAAACGCCAGCCAGCCGTGCGGCGAATTTCAGTTTGCCCGGCATGGGCGCAAACGATTATTCGAACGGTTAGTGCAGTGACAGATTTTTCCATCCTTCAAACGCCTAATTTTGCTCAAGCGGCCCTCGGAGGCTATCAGGCGGGCCGCCAGATCGGCCAACAGAACCGCATGGATACGGCGCTAAAGCTATATGCGAGTGATCCGGAAGCTGGCACGCAGGCGGTGTCCGCGCTTGATCCGGAGCGTGGCTACAAGCTGTCCGAAATGGCGCGGGAAAAGCAGATTCGCGAATTGACCGCAAAGGTCTATACCCAAGCTCCACCGTCCACCGATGGACAGGCGGCCGGTTTCCAGCTCAATCAATCCGCGCTGAACGATCTAGCCAAGGTCGATCCAGAATCTGCATACAAGGCTCAAGCTTTTTTCAGGACCGCCAATGCTGCGCAGATCAAACAAGTAACGGATCATCTTCAACAAAAGGCTAACGCGGCCGATACGCTTCTGTCTGTTCCGCCGGGGCCGGAGCGTGGTGCACTGTTCGCTCAGATGCGCCCGAAGCTGATGGCGCAGGGCTACACACCGCAAGAACTGGATTCGGTCGATCTCAGCGACAAGATGCTGGTCCGCGACAAGCTGATCGGGCTGTCATTCGAGCAGCGCAAGGCAGAGCAGAAAGTCGATTACAAGGTCGTGCCTCCCGGCGGCTATCTTCAGGGCTTCCGATCGGATGGCACGCCACTCGGGGATATTCAGACGACGCCTCCAGCTGATACGGCTCCCCAGCCAACTTCTCAGGCTGGCCGCTATGCTGGCCCCGATCCCATGGCGTTCAGGGGCGGTGTCGAAACGAGTGGGCGGCGCACGCCCAAGGGCAATGCCGCAGTCGGCGGGGTAGACGATTCCGGCCACAAGGAAGGCGGTGCGCTCGATTACGTCCCCAAGGCCGGCGAAACGCTGCAACAGCTCCAGCAGCGTGCGCGGGATTATTTCGGCGATACCGCACGTATCGGTATCCATAACGGCACGCATGTTCATGTCGAACTGCCCGGCTTCCATGATGTGCCGTATTTCGGGGCTCGGGGTTCTGCCGGTGCCCCAAGCGGCATGACGGCGGCGCAACTGATCTCCAGCGCCAATGCGGCCATTGCCAAGGGCGCGGACCCCGACAAGGTCCATGCCCGCCTGCGTGAACTGGGGGCGGAGTGATGGAAGATCCTTTCGCCGATCTCATCCCCGGTGCGCACAAGGCCCCGGCGCGCATCTATGGCGGCCCAAAGCCGATCGATCCTGCCGAACAGGAGCGCCTAACCCTTTCGCAGCGTGAGGACGCGCGCCAACAGCAAATGCAGCCGCTCGATATCGCGGCGAAACAGGCCTCGATCGCCAATGCGCTCAAGACAGGCGATGGCTCAAGCATCGAAGAGAAGAAGGCCGCCGCTTTCCTGACGCGCGCTCTTGGTGCCAATTCATCCTATGAGGCTACGGGCATTGGACCGCGGTCGTATGTCGGCCAGAAGTTCGTGGATAGCGCTCCGGACATACTCAACAGCCTTCCTTCGTCGGTTGGGAATAGCCCCGACAGGCAGGTTGCGGATGCCGCGCAAGACGAGTTCATCGCCGCATCGCTAAGGCAGGATTCCGGCGCCGCCATCCCGCCTGCGGAGTTGGAGAAGCAGCGTCGGATTTATTTTCCGATGCCAGGCGATGGCCCCGAAGTGCTTGCGCAAAAGCGTGCGGCACGTTTGCGGGCAATCATCGGATTGAAAGCATCGGCCGGTCGTTCCGTGACTCCCGAACAGGCGGAATTGGTCAAATCGATAGGTCCCGATCTCGACAAGGCCATGCACGGGGAGCAGACGCCAGCGGCAAAACCGCAGGTCCGCATGAACGACGGCACCGTTCTGGAGCGCCAGCCAGACGGGGCCATGTTGAAAATCTATGCCGTTCCGAGCCCGAGCGGCGCGATCGACAACATGATCGGGCCGCGCGCCGGTGAATATGTGCCTGCGGACCTGACGCTTGGCCCGGACGGAAAATACACCCGCGCCGATGGGAAGCCCGTCACGCGCGCGGATGTTGAGGCGCGCTTCAAATATTCCGATCCGAATAGCGATGAATATCAGGGTGCCTTTGAACGCCAGTTCGGCGACAAGCCGGAGATGGTGGTTCGTGTTGTCGGCGGCCATGATCCGAATGCTGAGGAAATCAAGCAGGATCGCAGCGGCGTGCTCGGCACGATCGATGCTCCTGTCAGGGGCGCGGCGGATGTCCTGTCGTTCGGGCTGGCTGATGAATTGGCCGCTGGTGCGGACACCGTTTTCGGCGGCGGCACGATGCGCGACAATCTGCGCCGTGAGCGGGCGATCGATACATCGGATGAGCAGAACCATGCGCTCGGTCGTTTCGGCGGCCAGTTGGGCGGTGCCTTGATGCTCCCGACAGGCGGTGCGCGGACGCCTCTTCAGCTTGGCGCTCTTGGTGCTGGCTATGGCGCCGCATATGGCTTTGGCAGCGGCGATCAGAACGGAGAAGGCGTGGGCGACCGGCTCAAGCGCGGCGCCCTTGGTCTGGTGACGGGTGGCGCCCTAGGCTATGGCGGCGGCACTCTGGCGGATCGCATTGCTGGTCGCGCTGGCGGCGGCCCGCGCCTACCCCCCGGTGGGGGCCCGGCGCAAGACATTGCCCGTGCAGGCCAGGAGGAGGGCGTCGCACTTAGCCGCCCGATCGTGGATCCTTCCGTCCGCACCCGCATGGCATATCTGGAATCATCGCCGGGAAGCGGTGAGCCGGTCAGGGCTGCGTTGCAAGGGACCTCAAACGATATAGAGGGTCGCGCTGCAGCTCTTGGCGCTGGTGGCACGGCGCAGGAAGGCGGCGCGCTTGGCCAGCGCATTCAGGACGCAGGGCAGCGCTTTGTCGATCGGAGCAGGGATGTCCGGAACCGGCTATACGACCGCGCGGCCAATCTTGCCGGCAATGCGCAGGTTCAGCCGACTGAAGCGATTCAGGTCCTTGACGACAATATCGCCCGGCTTTCCCGCAATGGGAACACCAACAAACCCATCCTCGATTATCTTCAGGAGGTGCGGGGCGATCTCGCGAGCGGGGCAAAGACGCTGGCGGATATTCGCGATATCCGGACCAACTTGCGTGGCAATATCAGCCAGCGCAATCTGATGAACACGCCGGCCGAACGCATCGTCGGACAGGTTCTCGACGCAGCTCGTACCGATATCCAGCGCGATCTGACGGCATCTGCGCCGGGGGCGGTGAATGCCTATCAGCGCGCCGATCGTTTCAATGCCCAACGTTCCGATGAAATCCGGCAGATAGTGCAACGGGTCATTGGCCGGGCGGATGATCGTCTCGGTGGCGAACAGGTGATGGCGCGTATCAAGGCCATGGCCGGTCCTAACGGGGATTCCGCTCGGCTTGCGCGAATGGTCGATAAACTCACGCCGCAGGAGCAGGCGGATTACGCAGCCACGATTGCCGCCTCTCTCGGGCGCCGCTCCGCAGACGAAGAGTTTTCGCCCGCCCTGTTCGTCAATGGCGTCCGCGCCATCTCGCCTGCCGCCCGTCGCACGATTTTCGGGGCCGATGGCGCGCGCTCGATCGAGAACCTGCGGACGCTTTCCGAAGCGCTTCGCGATACCCGCGGCGCACTCAATAATAGCCGTTCAGGCGTTGTGGCCAACTGGGGCGCGTTCCTGCGCAATGTCGGCTCCGGCGGCACTTTGGGCGCTTTGGCGGGGGGTGTCCCGGGAGGCATCACCGGTGCCGCTATCGGGACCGGGCTAAGCGCTGTTGGCGCTGGCGTGCGCAATCTGTCGGCTCGCGCGCTGATGTCACCCGATATGAGCAGGTGGCTGGCCGCCGCGCCGCGATCGGCCACGTCCCAGGCCATCGCCGACCATATCTCGCGTCTGACGACGGTCGCCGCGCGTGATCCCGCTATCTCCAGCGAGGTTCTTGGATTGCAAAAGGCGCTCAGGGGAATGAACGATAATATGCCGATCAACCGGGCCGCAGCCAGCCAGCGTGACGAGGAACAGTCCAAGGCACAATAAGCGCAGGATTCTGGATTTCCCGCCCATTGCCCAAGAACCGGCCGTCAATGCCAGCAATTCCCATCCGGTCATTTCGGATCGCTACCAAAACTTGCCCGATGCAGCAACATGCCGTATGGGGATGGCAGACGTACCCCGCAGGCGGGTCATGCCTCTATTGAGCGGGTCCGTCCATGTCACAAATCTTTGTCTCTCCATTCGTGCGCGCGACGCAGGGGTCGGGCGCGATTGCGGGAGGCGCCTTCCTTTATTTCTACCTCAGCGGCACGACAACCCCGGCAACGGTCTACGCCGATAGCGCCCTGACGACTGAGCTCCCCAGCCCTGTTCCGGCCAATGCGTTCGGCGTGTTCCCGAACATCTTCCTCAATCCCAACACCATTTACCGGGTCGTAGAGAAGACAGCAACTGGTGCGGTACTCGGGTTCGATGCCGATCCGGTCTACGGGCAGGACCCATCGGCGGCGGTGAATGCCGCGGCCATCGTCGCCGAAACCGAGCGCGCGGAAGGGGTGGAATCGGATCTCAATGTTCGCCTGACGACGGCGGAGGGGGATATCGATGTCCTTCAGACCAATGTTGCAGCATTTCAGGGAACGATCACGTCGGGCCGCAGGGCCTATGCTACCTATGCCAGCGCGGTAAGCGATGCAGCAACGCCGGTCATTTACCCGGCCGTCATCGCCGGCACTGTCGCCGAAGTTCCCCTGACGGATACCGGCACGCATACCGATCCTGTCGTCGGCGGTACAGTCAACAATTCCGGTATCTTTCGCTGGTCCGTCTCCCCGGCCGGCTGGCGACGGATGTATGACATCGATGCGGCGGCGGCGCAGACCTATTCCACGCTGGCAGGTCATTTTGCGAACGACAGCACCGATGTACAAGTGCCGGGGCAGGGCGACACAGCGGCCCGCGGTTCGCAATATTGGTCGATCACCAGCTCCACGGCGGCCACGCTGGCGGGTCATTTCGCCAATGACAGCACGGACGTTCAGGTCCCCGGCCAAGCCGACACCGCTGCCCGTGGTGCGAAATACTGGTCGATCCAGGCCGCCGCACTGGCCTCGGGCCAGACGATCGGTCTCGTACTGCCGAGCCTGCCGGTTCCCGCCGATATCTTTGCCGAGTTTTTCGACAGCAAATATTATTTCCAGGGCTATACCTATGTCGTTTTCACGAACTGGGTATCAGGCACAACCGGCACATTCACGCGCGGCGGTTCCAACCATCGCTATATCAATTCCAGCGGCATCATGGTCAATGGCAGCGCAAACGCGGCCCGGATCACTTACGATCCGGTAACGCTTGCGCCGCTTGGGCTTCTCTATGAGCCATCCGCGACTCAGCTCTTTTCCGACAGCCAGGCGATCAACACAGCGACATGGCATTTCGTGCTCAGCGCCGCCACGACGACCGATAATTACGCCACCGGCATTGACGGTACTACGAGCGCCGGTTTCCTGATGGAGACGGCGGTCAACAATCAGCATTACATGTGGTACCGCGATCCGATCCTGACGATCACGTCGGGCCTGTTCTATGCCTATCAAATCTGGCTCAAGGCGGCTGGCCGCACGAAACTCAAGATCACGCCGTCGACGGATCTGGGATTTGGCGCGGCCTTCACGGTCGATCTTGGCGCCGGAACCGTCAGCAATCCAGCCTATACGCTGGAGGCATGGCAGAACGGATGGTTCCGCCTGTGGCGTTCCGGAACCGCCACGGCAACAGCTGTGCCCAATATTATCTATCAACTTCTCGACGCATCCGGGGCCACCACCTATACCGGGGACGGCGTTTCCGGAATGTATTTTTCCGGCCACCAGCTTGAACAGGTCTCGGCCGCTGGAAAGCCGCCAACATCCTATATCCTGCGCGTAGGGACGACTGCGGCTGTCCGATCGGCCGACGCCCTTCAGATGACGCTGCCAAGCACTGTCAGCAAGATCACCTATACGCTCAGCGACAATTCACAGCAGATTATTTCCGTTGCGTCCGGCTCGTACACGGTTCCTACCAACCTCAACAAATCGACAATCAAGAGCTTGATCTCGGTCGATCTGTCGACGGTTGGTAGTCCGGTCACCAGCGTAGCCGGAAGGATCGGCGATGTCGTGTTGGCGCAGGCCGATATTACTGGCCTGAAGACGACCAGCAGCCCGACATTCGTAGGCATTACAACGACGGGCGTAAGCCAGGTTTTCGGTGGTGGCTCGGTCTTCACCAACGATATCTGCCTGTTCAAATGGTCGATCGGCGCCGCGGCCCTGACCAATGCCGCCCGCGCCATCATCATCGGCAATGGTCCTGCGGCAGGCGTTACGACATGGTCAAACAGCATCGTCATCGGCCACGATGCCGCCCATGCCGCAACCAACATCTCCACTTCGGTAGTGTCTGGCGATACAGCGGCGGGAAGTAGCCCCCTTGTGACCGGTTCCGAGGTGGTCGGAAATGAGGCTGGCAATGGCCCCTCGATCAGCGGTTCGCAGATCTTCGGCAATTTGGCGCGTTGCGGTGGCGTCGGCTCTTCGGTCGTTCGCTCCTGCGTGTTCGGCCAGAATGGCATGTTCTACAACGGGTCGACCGATACGGTAGCCATCGGCCAGAGCGTCGGCCTCGGCGTGGCCCCGGCCGGTACATATACGATCAACCAGAGTGTTATGATCGGATCGCAATCCGGCAAGCTGTCTGGTGGTGGAACGCTTACCGGCCTGATCCTGATCGGCTACAACATCCAGGCACCCACGCCGACGACGAGCAATTACATCTCGCTCGGTGACGCCTTCATCCAAAACACGGCGACGGGCGCAACGAAAATCCAGAAAGCGGGTGGTGGCAGGGCGCTATTCTCGCTACCGGGGCTTGCCGCATCGACCAGTTATGCCAATGATGCGGCGGCGGCGGCGGGCGGTGTTGCCGTCGATGAATTTTACCGCAACGGTAGTGCCGTTCAGGTGCGAGTGGTTTAACCAGAGGAACAAGACAATGCGTGACGATCATTTCGACAAATTCGCCAAGGTAAAGGATGCCCTGACCGCGGCCGAAACCGAACATCCCGACAGTCGCCCGCTGAAGGTGCTGCACGCCCGCGCGGCTGAGGCGCTGGACGGCTTCTCGCATCTGTTCACCGATGATCAGTATGTCGCACTCGGTGGTGGTACGCCGAAAATCGATCCGGGCAGCGACAACAGTTAATGATCTTCTGGCTCGTCCTCTACGGTACGCTGGCCGGTTTCGCGCTATGGGCAACATGGCACGACCGGCATCTGCGGACCGTGGGGGCGATGCTGGTCATCGATTACATCATTTCGAACATGGCATGGTTTTCCAGCAACGCACATGACCGGGCGGGCATCTACACAATGCTCGAAATCATGATCGTCGTCACTGCGTATATCGCGCACTCGTTCTGTAGTTCGGTGCGCACGCACTGGTTATTGAGGGGCGTCGTGGCAGTATCCGTGGTGTCGATCTGCATCAACATCGCGTTTTCATCCATAATGGTTCCGATACCTTATCAGACCTATATTTATGACATTGCGACGAACATGTGTTTTGCCGCAGAGTGCCTCTTGATGATCACGGGAGGGGTGCTTGATGGTGTGGGGGCTGGTCGTTTCGATCATTGGTCTTGGCATCGCCGGGATCATTCTCGATCGCATGTGCGCCCCTCGCAAAGGAAGGAGCCGTGATCCATAGCGCGCAGACGGCGGCCGATATCATCCGGCCGTGGATCAGCACTGGGTTTCTGGGCGGCATTTTGATCGCGGTTTCACGATACGGCAAGCCGGTTTCGGATTACCTGATCGAAACCGCGAAGATTCGGGCGCAGACGAAGAAAGACGACCGGCAGGGCTATGGCGGCCTGATCGAGGCGCTATCGAAGGAAGTGGCGGCCCTCCGCGAGGAGAACGCGGCGCTCCGCGGCGAAGTCCGTCAGCTGCATGGCTTGATCGATGGGATACGGCGTGGCGATTTGCAGGCGCGAACCAGTGCACAGGTTATCGAGCTTCATGCATTGCCGGCGGCCTCGATCCCGCCCGCGACTGCCGCATCCCTTGAGCGAATGGAAGGAAAGAGCGAATGACCCAATTGTCTCGACATTTCACGCTTGAGGAACTGACGCATTCCGACACGGCGGTGCGGCATGGCATCGACAATACGCCGCTGCCCGAGCATTTGAAGAACATGACCGAGCATCTCGTGCCGCTGTTGGAACAGATCCGTGAAGTCTGCGGCGGCAGTGCGGTCAACGTGCATGACGCCTACCGCAATCCGAGGGTCAACAAACTCGTCGGCGGCACGGCTACGAGCGCGCATCCGCTGGGCTATGCGGCTGACATCGATGTACCGGGGCAGGCCCCAGCCACGACGGCCAAGCTGATCGCGGCGGCGATGAAGGCACGCAAGATCAGCGCCGATCAAATGATTTTTGAGTCAGGCCGCAGGACGGTCCACGTATCTGCCGATCCACGCGCGCGGGGCATGATGGGGCATCAGCCGGGCGGGCCAGGGACGCCGATCAACTGGTCGTATTTCTCGTGACCCAACGCGAACAGCTCATAGCCTATCTCTCGACGCTTGGCGTGCTCGCGCTGGTGTTCGGCATGGCACTCATCGCCGGGATCATCAGCGGTGCGGTCATCGGCAAGATCGAATCCTTTGGGCTGGGCACCATCACGGGCGGCCTGATCGGCGTGCTCCGCATTCCGGCGGCGCGCCCTGTCACGACGGGTTCAACCGAAAGCGGTGACGTGAACGTTGCCACAAAGGAATAGTCATGGGCATCATCTTCTCGATCCTGGGCTTCGGCAAGAGCATCGGCGCGTTTCTCGGAAAGATTCCATGGCAAGGATATGCGTCCGCCGCTGGCATCCTCGCCCTCCTGTTCGCATGGCACATTCACTCCGGATGGGAGAAGCGCGCATACAACGACGCCTTCAACGCCGGGTGGACGAAACAGAAGGTCTACACAGACATCAACCTGCGCTCGATCGGGACGTTGCAGCAAGCGCTGGCCGACAAGAGCCGGGAGAGCGACAAAAGGGCCTCTGATTTAGCCGCCAGCAAGGCACAGGACGCAGCGGACGTGAAAGCGGCCGATGTAGCGCAGAAAGCCGATGCGTCGCGTAGGGGGCTTCTGGCGGGCATTCGGGACGGTGCGGCGCTCAAGCCTTCGTGCCGAGTGCCAGATGCGCTATCAAAGGCGCTGGACGGGTTATGATGCTGCGGCACCATCCTATCGCCTTACGGTTGGATAGCAGCCCTGATCTGGTGGGTATCAGGAAAGTTCGTATCTGGCGCCGCAGCATCAAGGCCGTGGAGGGAACCTGAGAATGAGCAAGCTATCATGAAACATCTCGCAATCGCAACCCTTCCCATGGCCCTCGCGGCCTGCGCTCATGGAGACCCGCTGCCCCCCGCGGTCGATGTGAGAACCGTTGACCGTGTAGTCGAGGTTCAAAGGCCCTGCGCTGTCACTGCGCCAAAACGGCCAGCACCATTGGCGAAACCGCTTCCGACAGACGGTATCGCGCTGGCGGCCGATCTCGGGTTGAAGCTCGGGGAATATTCAGGACCCGGCGCTTGGGCGGACAGGATGGAGGCGGCTCTGCGGAATTGCACGAAGCCGTAGACACTTGCGCTGAGCGATGATAGCCAGCGCAAGCTGCGGCGGCGCGAAAGCGCGAGGACTGACATTCTCTGGTTGCGGGTTCGATTCCCGTCTCGTGGACCTCTAGCCTGTCAGGGCGATGTGGGAGCGATGAACAGGTTGCCGCGCCGCAGCACCTTACTCCGATAGCCGCATCGCGATAAAGACATCGGTTAGCACCTCACGGATATCCTCGCCAAAATGGCGTGAGTGAAATTCTGCAATCCCCGCCTGAATCATCTCCTCGGTGATCTCAAATTCCGGTTTGGTGCTGGAGGATGTTCCGCCGATTACATCTGGACCTATTATGTTGGAATTTGAGATTGCCACTTTGCCCGGCCCAGCGTGCCATCCGCAGACATGCGATTCATCAAGAGCGAACCATCTGCCGCAATTATAGCATATGCAATTATAAGGTGCCGTGCTCACCGTTCTTTTCATCGTCCGTCTCCACAAATTCGAGATCACCGGTCGCAACCCAAGCCGGGCCATTTTCAAAGCCGCCGCGCGGAACCTTGCCATTGATCTTGCGAACGGTCCATGCGTGCTCACCGATGTAGATCGAGGTATCTTCCGGCCCCATATCCCATCCCGGCGAAACAATGAGTCCAGCGCCGTCAAACGGTTCCATTTCCGGCTTCACGTCCCATCCATCACCACGCCTGATGCGAAAGATAGCTTTGCGTTCGTATATCATAGCTCAATCCTTCCGATCCCGGATAGCAGCGGCAGTGATGAGCAGCGCCTCATCATAGCAAACGATGCAGTCTTCCCAGCCGAACTTGCCGTGCAGACATTGATCGGCCTTTATCGCGGGCACGCGATAGCCCTCAGCGATAGCGGTTTCCAGTAGCGCCGCGCATTCCTCCCGAACCCGCGCCTCAACAAGCCTGGCGAAGGCGAGGATGGCTTGAATCTCGGCGTGGTGCCCATCGCTATAACGATCGGAACGGACAAATTCAGCATCTGCATGTAGGCTCTGCTTATCGTATTCCTTCGCTAGCATTTCACGCGCCAGTGCGATGCGTTCGGAGTCGGTCATGAGGGGTCGCGCAGGATGTCATGAACGCGCCGTATGTCCGTGTCGGTAGGTGGCCGATCGAACGTGACGAACAGCACCCGCCCATTGCCGGGGTCGCGACCTATGCCGATCGCGCGGGCTGGCCCAGCTGGCAATGGTTTGGAGCGAGGAATATAGGAATGATAATCGTCTTCGATATTGGGATGGTAGTTCACATTCCCTCTCCTTGGGTACGCAGGGCCATCACCGCTCACCGCCATATTGATGCTGAGCATAATCACGAGCGCGCATCTCGGCATCCGGTCCGGCGAAAATAGCCTGCTCGATCTCGCCCTCGACGCCGGTTGCCTCGACATTCCAAGCGCCGTATTCGCCGTCGCCAATGCGCGGGGCAACATTCACTGCGGTATGGGTCGTCATTTCACTTCTCCTCGGTTAATGGTCGATCGAGCTCGGTGCGGACGTAGCGATCATTTGCAGGGTGAGCAAGTCAGCGGAGCGAAACAGCATCTTTGGGATGGCTGCATCCATATCGTGCGACAGATCGTCCATTTGCCTGAGCGCTTCGTTTCGCACTTCGCGCGCCAGCCTCTCCCTCTTCCCTGGATCGGGTTGCGAGATGGCCGGAAGGCCACCCACGGCCTCCTTCATCACCGCGATAGCCATGTCCTGTGTCACGCCGCGCCGTCGCATCTCGTTCCACCATCCGGTGCGAAGCGCTGTGATCTCCGCATTCAACTGCTCGATCGTCTGTTGAAGCTCGATCACTTGGGGTTCTCCTCAAGGTGGGCGCGGACAGCGAGGCCGAGCGGACTTATAGTGTTCCTCCAGCCACCAATCAGTCCAAGCAATCGCAAGGACCGTGCCGTTTTCATCGACGCGTAGACGGTCCCGCCGAAGCGTTCAGATGAAACGAAGCCTTCGATCATCGCCTCGCGCTGCGCCTTCGTCAGCCTACTCCCCATCGTCTCGATATCTTCAGCCATTGGCTGGGTCCTTGGGTAGGGGTTCTTGGCACTGGGGCGGCTGGGCCGTTCCACGGGGCTGCCCAAGCTCGCCGAAGTGTCTCAATGCCGCTCGCCCGAGTTTGCGGTTCGGGCTGTCGGTTACCGAAGCGTCCAGCCCGTCAATGAGGTTGGCAGTGACAGCACGCTCGGCCAGTTCCGCGAGGATCGCAGCGTCATCATCGGCGAATGCACAGTTGCCGCCTGTCACGCGCTTTGCGGCCTCTCTGACGGCCATGCACACCTCTTCGTTGCCCATGCCCTCCCCCGCTTTCAGGTCAGGGGTGACGGTAGGGTGACGCGCGATAGCGTGATCTTCTTCATTGATCACGCGCCCAGCGATGAGGACGTTGAAGATCGTCCCCTCAACGTCACCTTCCCATTCTTCGGTGCCGTCGCACACCGTCCAGTTTTCGGCGTCCAGAAGCTTGGCGAGATAGTTGATCGCGAAGTCGGCGCCCTCGTCCATACCGCGAGCATGTGCGCGCTCGGCAGCTTCCGCCCTGGTGGGGGTGTTGTTGGTCATTGGGGTATCCCTTCGCGCATGGTCCGGTCGAACTCTTCAGCAATTATTTTTCTTGCCCTATCAATTGCCAAGCCTCGCGGTATTGTCATTGGGGGCGTCTCGCCGGGCTCGTATGAGAGCACGAGCTCCAGTGCCGCGAGAAGCTTGTCTTCTAGATTTAGACGTGGATTAGAGATGGTCATCATTCTTCCCTTCATGCAGGTGGTCGGGGGATGGAGGTTCGTCGCGGAAGCTCTCGGCCAGCGTCTTGCGACCGAGCATCACTTCAAGCGTGCGATCGACTTCGTTCTCAAGATGACGCTCGTATTCGAGCCGACCATAGGCATTGCACATGTTCCAATTCCAGCCGCGGTTGATCGCCTGGGTGCGGTAGGCGTTGCGCTCCTTGATCAGTTCATCGATGCGATTCACCTGCCCGATCAGCGCCTCATTGACCCGAGCCGCCGCACACGGCAGGCATTCCACCGCGCGCTTGTCGCCCTGAAACACCTCGCCACATCCAGGGCAGTTGCAGAAATATTCGCCCGGCGCGTAGAACATCAGCGGCCATGGCTTCGCCCGCCCGCCCTGTTGTTCGCTATCCTGCGGCTTGGGGGTCATGATTCACCTCGTGCTTTGGCGATGGCGGCGAGGGCAAGCGCCTGCATTGCCTGGAGCGTGTACATGTGCAGCCCGTCGCTTTCGTTTTCGGCGATCTTGAGGAGCGCTGACAGCATGGCGGGCGCAGCGGCGATCAAACGGGCATCTGCAAGAGTGCATTGGTTGGCGACATTCGACGCGCCTTCAACAGACCACAGGCCCATATTCGGGTTGCCAGCCGATGGGCCATCTACGCGCCAAAATCCCGGCGTATGCTTATCCACGATCATCTTCCTTCATAGGGGTGGCGGAGAGGGCGGCGTTGAGGGCGGCCGTGACCTCTCTGGCGCACTCCGCCGCGCCGAAATTCGCGCCGTCTCCGAAGCCGTCCTTCATGAAATTTCCCTCCCAGTTATTGGAAAGGCGCTCGCATATGCGGATCGCCATTATGGCGCCGGCCATCATGGCCCTGTCTCGAACGTCGTCTATGTATTGGCTTTCGATCGAATCACTCATCGTTCTCACCCGTAATTGTCGCGAGACCAGCCTTCGTGAAAAGCTCAGGGCGGCCGCGATTGATGGTCGTCGCCAGCACGATCGCGCGGCGCTTGTCGGTTCCGCAGTCGAGCATGAAGCCATCTGCCAGCACGACCATCCAGACCGTCGCGTGACCATGCTCGCTGTTGATCTCGCGCTTGCCGATGATAGCCCTGTCGCTGATCAAATCGGCCCAAGGATCGCTCATCACTCTATTCCTCTTTCGGGGTTGGGGAGGGCAGCGAGACGATGGCGCGCGAACGCCTGCACCATGGAATGGCCATCGGCCTCGCCATCACGCATCTTGCGCGGGATTGCGGGGTTAGGGCCGATCCATGCATAATATGCGCTGGCTGCGGCCTCGCGATCCTCTTGAGTAGCCAGCACCATCAGAAGTCTTCCCGTGTCAGCCGGTACGGCGCGCAAGCGGGGCCGCGCACCTCGACGTAGAAGAGGCCCGCGGCGTCAGGAATAACATTGCCACCGGTGTACTTTTCGTTCCCGTCGAGGAACCAGTTAAGAATCGTTCGCGCCTCCGCCGATGAACGCCACTTCATCGGCAATTCGCTTTCGGGGGCGCGGTGCTTCATCGTGAGATAGCAGCGGCCCTTCGTCAGCGTGTAGCCAGCATCGACGGTCTCGCCGTCCAGATCGCAAACCTTGGTGAAGCCCTCGCTCCAAGGTGCGAAACCCTGGGAAGTGAGGAAGGCGCCGCACTCCATGGCGGTTGCGAAGCTGATGCCTGTTGATTGATAGCTGGCCATCTCAAAGCGCCTCATTCTTTCGGTGACAGTAAGTAATCTTTATGCTATGCCAACGAGCATGGCAAGCGAAAACGTTATCGTCACGATAAAAGATTGCATCTCCCCAACAGCGCCGATAACGCGCCGGGTGATGAAGGAAGAGCCCCTCCAGATCCGTGCCAAGGCGGCCGGCCTGACGCAAACCAAGCTGGCGAAGCTGCTCGGGGTCACGGAAGCCACCATGTCGCACCAACTACGCGGAACATGGGCATCGGGCACGCCTCGGTATGTCATCGCGGTCATCATCGCATACGAGCTTCTGAGCCACGACCAACGCATGCGCTGGCTTGCGGAAATCGACGCGGCAACCACCCCCCAACAGTAGCTCCCGAACCCACCCGATGGGATTGGGGCGGGGTCATTCCTCACCCCAGTAGCTCATATCGGCATCAACGCAGGCCTCCGGGCCCTCCTCGCGCATGTCGAGATCGTCCCAATATGCCGGGGCGGTTTCGTCGGCATGGGCCGAGATCGATTCGCCATCAGCAAAGTACGTGCCAGCGCGAGACAGCATGTGCTCCCGGAAGCGTCGACAGAACTCCTCTTGCTCCAGCATCTCGCTCACGCGCTGGGCTCCTTATCCTGGGTGACGAGTCGGTAGCGGATGATCCATCCCTCGTGTGGCCCGTTTTGCTTCCATGCGTTGAACTTGTAGCTCACGCCGCCATCGAACCATCGCGCCCGTCCGACCTGCCAATCGCGCGTACCGAACTGGACTTCTACCATCGTATCGCCATCGACGGGGCGTTCTCCGCCTTTCCACCAGCCATCTTCCTGCTTATCCATTGCTCTTCTCCTTGGTTGGGTGGGGCGTGAGGTGGGCGAATATCCCCAGCCCGTTCGAATGCGCGCGCTCCAAAGCCGTGACACCCCGATCGCCGGCCGCGAACAGCGCGGTCCCGTTCGATGGCGAGACGCCTTCTGTGCCGTCTGGACGCAGGAACCTGATCTTGCGGGTGAACAGGACTGCGTCGGCTTTCCGCCATGCATCCTGAAACCACGGTGCGCTGGTGCGGTCCGGGGTGAGGGCGATTCCGTTGCCATAAGCGAAGAACTTGCTCAGCCACGGCGCGAGAGCGTTGCGGCCCTCGAATGGCGCATTCATCCAGATATACCCATGCCAGCGCTTGCCGAGTGATCCGCTGGAAATGAATTGATCGCACGGCGTAATCGGCTGCTCGATTGGCGGATGCGCAACATCAAGATCGAACCGACAGCCGAGCGCGTCGAACACGAATTTCGGCGTGTACCACTCGTTGCTGGCTCCTGCGGTTTCCCAGTGGCTCATGAGCGCCCACTCCTCGTTTCGGGCGTATCCACAGGCAAGGTGAACAGGCCCCGCCATGTTCGCCACGCCTCGGTAACGGCGCCGGTGCCCGGATATAGGTCAATGAGATCATCTTCGGGCCGTGCGCCAAGGGCCTCGAAAGCCCAGTGACAAACCTTTTCCGGCTTTGCGCCAGTCAGGCCGCGCTTGAGCGTGATTGGGCACTCAACCCAGTCACGCATGACGAGCCTCTTGCTGACGACCGGCTTTCGGGCCGGCTTGATGATTACGGGCTCCCATGCATAGGCTACTGAAACATTGCGTTTGAAGGCCGCGAAACCCTTCACCCACGACATCCACCGCGCGCCGGTCTGCTCGACCAGTGGCGCGAGTATGGCCATGGATCTTGGCGTCGCAGATGCGTGTAGAACCCATCCGTCATATTCGCTTTCGAGGCGCTCGATTAGTTCGGCATGGTCGACCTCGCCCGCGAAAGTGGGCTGATCGGAATAGAGATGAGCGCAGCCGATATAGGGCGGATCGGCATAACCGAGCCTCTTCCCGCCCCCTTGCGTGTTGGGCTGGGGGTTCATGCGGCCATCCGATGCTGCTCGATCAGATGATCGCCCCAGCGCTGCGCCATGGCCGCGGCAATGCCGGGGAAGAACCGCGAGCGTTCGCGCCAGCGATCCGGGCCGGGCGAGGCATGATGCACGCGGGCTTCACGGCCGGCAACGATGTCGGTCGGCTCCAGCAGCGGCAGGTTACGCAGCCAGAGGCAGGTGCGCTTTGTTTCCGGATGGCCGTACTCCCACGGCTGCACGGATTGGGCAAAGGGCTCATACCCGACGATCCGCTCTTTCGCATGCCGATGCATGACAGGATTCTCGACCGCGACATGCGGCACCGGCGCATTCCAGACCGACGAGAACAGCGCTGCGCCTTCGTCCAGCTCGCGCCACATTTCCTCATACGTCCGGCCGGGCGGCGGCACTGACAGCCAGCGGACGCCGCTATTGCAAAGGCGTTTGCATGGAGGATGAAAGACACCGAGGAAATCCCAGCCGTAACCGAGCACTTCCCGGATATCGCCGCGGATATGGCGGTTGCTGCCCCGCTCATCGGGGAGAACGTCGTTCGACCATGCATCGAAACCGCGAGCTAGGAATGCGTCGCGAACCGTGCCGCTGGTTTCGCAGCCGATCAGGACCTTGATGCTGGCGGGGTTCATGCGGGGATGGCCTGATCGAACAGGTCGTAATTACGTTGGTTGCAATCCGAGCACATCATGCCGCCGGCCGTTGCGAACTTCGGCTTACCGGGAGGGCGAACGCCCCATTTTGCATGGACGCCGGCGGCCTCTGCCTCACGCTCCAAGCCTCGGATGACCGCCGCAGTCGCGGGATAGCTCATTTCGATATCGATAAGTTCTTCCTTCTTGGCGAAGGCGCCGCAAAGGCACTCGCCCGACATGCAGAGCTTTTCGGTAACCGGATTACGCGGCAGGCTGTGGCGACGCATATACTCGATCTTGTCGTCATCATCCCAGTGCAGGATGGGCGATATCCAGAGCTGCGCCCCGATGCGCTGGACTGGTTCGACATGGCCCATCCGGCGAACGCTTTCGGACAGGCGGACACCAGTGATGAGACCGATGCGATCTTTCCAAGAGGTTTTGTGCTCG
>Ga0137409_10000457_pt1 | contig 44631 bp, 36 predicted proteins | sample CZODoug1_16funga_FD_122059 | JGI IMG/M metagenome (GOLD analysis project Ga0137409, IMG submission 122059) | Vadose zone soil fungal communities from Angelo Coast Range Reserve, California, USA - CZODoug1_16fungal (Hybrid Assembly) | ecosystem: Environmental > Terrestrial > Soil > Vadose zone...
AGCGCAGACATCCTGTCTGCAATGAGCGCGAAGCGCGAACAAGGTTTTCCGCCTGCAATGTCTCGCCCGAAACAACCCAATATTCCCGCCGGCTGGCACAGCCGCGGTTACTTGCCGCATTTTGATGGCGGCGAGATCCCACAATTCATCACCTTCAGGTTGGCAGACTCAATGCCTCAAAAGCTGCTTGATAGATGGCGAGAAGAGCTTAGCAGCGATCAGAATGTTAATGTCGATGCGGCTCTTCGTAAACGAATTGAACTCTTTCTTGATCAGTTTCGAAAGAGGGAAGCGACTTAAGTGACGGACAAGTTCGCGCTTCGCGCTCATTGCAGACAGGATGTCTGCGCTCCCAGCGATAGGTGGCGCGTTTTCTGTGCGATTGAATTGCCGGTGACTGTGCGCGAGCTCGTACTGCGACACATCTCACGTTTGAAAGATGCAGTGCCTGACGCGAAAGCCAGCTGGAGCCGGGAGGCGAATCTTCATCTCACCTTAAAATTCCTCGGCGAGATACCCCAGGCTTCCGTTACGGATATTTCAACTGCCGCGTCGCGAGCTGTTGTAAATATTTCGCCGTTTTCGATCCGCCTTGAACAAACAGGCGCATTTCCGAGGCACGGCCCACCTCGCGTGTTATGGATTGGCATCGACGATTTCTCAGGGAAGTTGGGCGAATTGCACGCGCGCCTTGAAGACGAGTCGGCGAGCGCGGGTTTTGCCAAAGACGATCATGCCTTTCATCCACACCTTACCGTTGCACGTTTGCGACAGCCGCGTCACGCGCGCACACTCGCTGAAGCGCATCAGCAGTTGGAATTCAAACCGCAGGAGATCGCGGTTTCAGAGTTGTTGGTAATTAGAAGTGAACTGAGCAGCGCCGGATCGAAATATACGGTCGTCTCGCGACACCCGCTCGGAGTGTCCGACAAACTTTGAAGTTTATCGGACATTCAGCCTACCGCGGCAGCTCGCGCGGTCGCGGCGCGGGCGGTTCACTCTCGCCGCTCTTCTCGCCGGTTTGTGACAGCACTTCTTTGATCGCGCCGACGCTGGAGAGCATGGCCGAAGTTTCGACCGGCATAAAGATGACTTTGGAGTTGTTGGTGCGGGTCATGTCGCGCAAGCTTTCGATGTAGCGAGTGGTAATCAGATACTGCGCCGGATTTCCGTGTTCATGCATCGCCTCGGCGACGCGTGCGATTGCCTGAGCTTCACCTTCGGCGTTTCGTTGTCGTGCCTGGGCCGCGCCTTCGGCGGCGAGTATGGCCGATTGCTTTTCGCCTTCCGCACGAGTCACGGCCGCCTGCTTCTCGCCTTCCGCGCGGGTGATCGCCGCCTGCCGATCGCCTTCCGCTTGCAACACCAGCGCGCGCCGATTGCGTTCAGCAGTCATCTGCTTCTCCATCGTGATGCGCACGTCTTCCGGCGGGTTAATGTTTTTGACGTCAACGCGCGTCACCTTCACGCCCCACTTGTCCGTCGCTTCGTCGAGAATGATTCGCAGCTTCGCATTGATTTGGTCGCGTTGGGACAGCGTGTGATCGAGATCCATATCGCCCATCACGGCGCGCATGCCTGTAATCGTCAACTGCACAATTCCCCCGACCAGATCATTCATCTCGTAGACGGCTTTTTTTGGATCGGTTATTTGCCAGTAGACGACGGAGTCAACATGAATCGTTACGTTGTCGCGAGTGATGACGGGCTGCGGCGGCAGGTCGATGTATTGTTCGCGCAGATCGATGGAGGTTATGCCGGGCCGGGTGTTGGTCCAATAGACCGCGCGCGGTCTGTCCAGAAAGGGAATGAGCAGGTTTAGTCCGCTGCTGGCAACTTTATCAAATCGGCCGAGGCGCTCGATCAACATGACTGTAGCCTGCGGAACTATACGGATCGTTTTCGCCGCGATTACCAGCAGCACGATCGCAATAAAACCGAAGAACATGAACGCAAGCAGGGTAGTAAGGGGCTCCATAATCAACTCCTCAGATCAATTTCGTGCCGTGCTAAAGTTTAAGCCAGCTCAGCGGAGACTATATCGGATCACAACTTGTCCGACAAACTTCAGTCTTCCAACCCGAAGGGTTCGAGCGAAAGTAGCCGGTGGTCACAGCGAAGCGTAGACCACCGGAAACTTTGCAATGGCTCATTTGCACCCCGGCGGGGTGCTACCGCTGCTTCTTGCACCCGTAACGGGTGCCGATCAATTCCCTCACTCTCCGGTGGTCTGCGCTTCGCTGCGACCACCGGCTACTATCTGACAGCCCTTCGGGCTAAGGAACTAGCCATTACAGCCGTCACCCTTCACTCCAACTCGTGACCAGGGTCTGTCCACTATGTCGCCGGCGGCTGCCAACCGCCCAGCGCCGCTTCAATGATCGCCGCTGCCGCCAAAACAGTCTCTTCCGCAAACGGCCGGCCAATTATCTGGACGCCGATGGGCAAACCCTCTGCTGAGAACCCAACGGGAACAACAACAACCGGTAAATCGAAAACGTTGAACGTCTGCGAATAACTGAAGGCGCGAAAAGTATTCAAAGTGTGCGCGCCAACGGTAATCTTGTGCGTGCTATGCGCGTAGGCTGGAGTGGCGCCAACCGGAGCGAGAATCAGTGGCGTCTGGTCCATCCATTCGATCAACTCAGCGCGCAACCGATCTCGCTCCAACCACGAGTTGATGTAGTCGTCCAGCGAAGGCGGCGGTGTCTCGTCAGCAGTCTTTAGTCTCCAACGAACAAACTCACCTCCCTTCTCTTCCTGGCCGCCGTAAACGTTGCGAAGGTGTACCACCGAAGCGCGCGAAAAGATCTTAAGCCACAGATCATGGCCGCGTTCGATCCCAGGCGGCCGGGTCTGTTCCACGATTAGTCCATTGTCCGCCAAAGCTCGCGCCGCAGTTTCAACAGCGCTTCGAGTTTCTTCACTAACCGGAGAAACTCCGTCCTCGGTGTAACACGCAACGCGCCAACCGGGGATTGAAGCACGCCGCCGGTCCAACATCTCCAACGACTTTCGCACCTCGCCAGTGGCCGGTGCGGCTGTTTCAATTCCCGCGAGCACGTCGAACAAAAGCTGAAGGTCGCCAACCGAGCGAGCCATTGGACCAATCACTGCGCCGAGTGAGTAAGGACCGTCGCTGGGCGGAAACTGACCGCCGCCCGGCACGCGCCCGACCGTCGGCTTCAAACCCGCGATGCCGCAGAAGTGAGACGGAATCCGAATCGAGCCGGCCAGATCGCTACCGATTCCGCCCGGAGACATGCAACTGGCGATGGCCGCGGCCTCGCCGCCACTCGATCCGCCAGGCGTTTTCGAAAGGTCGTAAGGATTGTTGGTCCGTCCAAAGACGGGATTGTCCGCCGTGTAGTCCATTGCCATCTCCGCGGCGTTCGTTTTTCCGAGCACGATTGCACCGGCGGCTTTAAGGCGAGCAACAGCGGGCGCATCTCGCTGCGGAATAAACTCGGCGCGCATCGCCGATCCGCTCGTTGTCCGCAGCCCCGCGGTTTCGATCGTGTCCTTGATCGTCAGCGGCACACCGTGAAGCGGACCGAGCACATCGCCACGCGTGACCGCCGTTTCCGCTTCTCTGGCCTTTTCCATTGCGTCGTCAGCGAAGGTGACGATCGCGTTTAGTTTGGGATTAATTTCTGCGATTCGATCAAGACATGCTTGCAGAACTTCAACCGGTGAAACTTCTCGATTGCGAATTTGCTCAGCCAGGCGGCTTATGGGTTGGATGTGCAGATCAGTCATTATTTTCGAAGCCAGGGTGATCTAGTCGCACTGTCTAACCTATGCAATAACATTTCGAGGGCTGTGCCGTCTGATGTGCGGAAGGTCTCCGACCTTCCGGGCAAGCTTATTAAATCCGGGGCTGCGCCTCAAAATGTATCAGAACCGCGAGCGGTAGCAACCGGCCCAATACTCAACTTTTGGAGCGCGACCTGATACTGAAATCAATGGGCGTCTAAAGCGACAATCCTCAGATTGAATCTTTGGCCGGTCGCTACCGCTTCCGGTTCTGATACGGCCACGCCACCTCGCTTATTTACTTTTTGGGCAAAGCCCATCAGACGGCAGAGCCGCGAATGCTTAGTTGATCGTTGACACGTTTTGCTTTTCAGAGAGTTCTCCATATAATTTATTCGTTCTGGAAAATCTCAATCACAACTTGCCCAAGTCTGGACCATTAGCTCTAGCGCTAAATCCCAGCCGCAAAGGAGCGCGTTCGTGGGCGTACATTTGAGCAGGACTTTCGTCTTGCGCAAACTTCATCAGTTGTCCGGCATCATGCCGCTCGGCATCTTCCTGTTGGAGCATTTCTACACAAACTCGAAGGCGCTTACCGGCGCGGCGGATTTCAACAATGCCGTAAAGGATCTGCAGTCGATTCCTTATATCTTATTCGTCGAGATTGGCGGAATCTTTATACCGCTCATCTATCACGCCGTCTATGGTCTGGTAATCACGATTGAAGCGCGACCGAATAATTTGAACTATCCCTACCCGCGTAACTGGTTCTACCTAATCCAACGCATCACGGGCGTGATTCTGTTTTTCTTCATCGCGTTTCATGTGCTCAACTTCAGGTTTGGGTTGGTGCCCGGCCTGAATAATGTTTCAGTGGCCCATCATCCCGAGATGGGTTTCGATATCGTGGCTCGCGAGTTTCGCATGATTCCGATATTCATTGTTTACATGGTCGGTATCACCGCCACAGTTTGGCATCTGGCAAACGGCATCTGGCTCTTCCTGGTTGATTGGGGCATCACTATAGGCGAGCGCGCTCAGCGATTGACCGGCTACGCGTGCATTGGCTTTGGCGTTTTCCTGCTGCTGGTTGGCATTAATGCCGCGGTCGCGTTCATACGCCCGGGCGGACTGTTGGGAGGAATCTTGTAAAAAGATGGCGAGCAACGGCATCAAGATCGCAATCGTGGGTGGTGGACTGGCAGGTCTGGCGGCGGCAATGAGAATCGCCGAGGCGGGACATGCGGTAGATCTTTTTTCTGTCGTTCCCGTGAAGCGCTCGCATTCAGTTTGTGCTCAGGGAGGCATCAATGGCGCCGTCAACACCAAAGGCGAAGGCGATTCCACCTGGGAACATTTTGACGACACGGTCTATGGCGGCGACTTTCTAGCGAATCAACCACCAGCAAAAGCCATGTGCGAAATGGCGCCTTCGATTATTTTCCTGTTCGATCGCATGGGCGTACCCTTTTCTCGCACCAAAGAGGGCTTGCTTGATTTTCGACGCTTCGGCGGCACAAAGCATCACCGCACTGCCTTTGCCGGAGCTTCAACCGGACAACAGTTGCTTTACGCCCTTGATGAACAAGTGCGTCGTTATGAAGTGGCCGGTAAGGTCCGCAAGTTTGAGCACTGGGAAATGATGTCGCTGGTGCTTGACGACGCCCAGGTCTGTCGCGGTCTGGTCGCGATGAACTTGCAGACGCTCGAGCTCAAAGCATTTCCGGCCGATGCAGTAATCATGGCCACCGGTGGGCCGGGACTAATCTACGGCAAGTCGACCAACTCGATGGTCTGCACGGGCAGCGCCGTGTCTGCTTGCTACCAGCAGGGCGCGAAGTATGCCAACGGCGAATTCATCCAGGTGCACCCGACGTCGATTCCCGGCGAAGACAAGCTGCGATTGATGTCGGAATCGGCGCGCGGCGAAGGCGGACGCGTTTGGGTGCCACGAAAGCCGGGCGATAAGCGGGCGCCATCATCTATACCAGAAAGCGAGCGCTGGTATTTCCTCGAAGAAAAATTTCCTGCCTACGGCAATCTCGTGCCGCGCGACATTGCGACGCGCGAAATTTTTCAGGTCTGCATCGAAGGGAAAGGCGTTGGCGGCGAGAATCAGGTCTATCTCGATCTGACGCACATCCCCGCCGAGACGCTGGATCGAAAACTCGGCGCCATTCTGGAAATCTACGAGATGTTTGTCGGCGACGATCCGCGACACGTGCCAATGCGCATTTTTCCCGGTGTGCACTACTCGATGGGCGGGCTGTGGGTCGACTTCGATCAGCGCACCAACATTCCCGGGCTGCTGGCCGCAGGTGAATGCGACTACTCGATTCATGGCGCCAATCGTCTCGGGGCAAACTCGCTCGTGAGTTGTGTCTATGGCGGTTTTGTTGCAGCCCCCGCGGCCATTACTTATGCTAAGAACATCGAACGCAACGGCGCCGACGGCTCGCGCATTTACGATCAGGAACTCCGGAAACAGCAGGAGATAAACGACGCGCTGGTGAAACAAAGCGGCAACGAGAACCAGTATTTGCTCCATCAGGAAATGGGCAAGTGGATGACTGACAATGTCACCGTCGTCCGCTACAACGACAAGCTCAAAGCGACGGACAACAAATTGCTCGAGTTGATGGATCGTTACAAGCGCATCTCGATCAACGACTCGAACCTCTGGGCGACCATGGCGTTGCCGCATGCGCGCCACCTGGACAACATGCTGGAGCTGGCCCGCGTGATTACGCTCGGCGCGTTGAACCGCAACGAGTCGCGCGGCGCCCATTACAAGCCGGAGTTTCCCGAACGCGATGACGAGCATTTCCTGAAGACTACGATTGCGGAGTACTCGGGCGAGGGGCCGGTTATTTCTTACGAGCCTGTCGATAGCTCGCTTATTCCGCCGCGGAAGCGAGACTACAGCAAACCGAAACAGGAGCCTAAGCACGATCCGGCCGCGGCCAGGCCCGTTGCGAATGTTTAGAGGTGGGCGTTGCCCGCCGTCTCAACTCGCGAATTGAACTGGCGGGCAACGCCCGCCTCTAAACGAACGAATTAGCAATTCAGCGAAATTAGCAATCATGTCCGCACACGTAGATAAAACAAGAGCCAACCGCGTCCCGCCGAAGTCCGTCGAGATTCACATCCGGCGTCGCGCGAATCCCGACTCGCCGCCATACTGGGAGCGTTTTGAGCTTCCTTACCGTCCGAATCTCAACATCATCTCGTGCCTGATGGAGATTCAAAAAAATCCGGTAACGATGGAAGGCACACCGACTACGCCGCCTGTCTGGCAGGCGAACTGTCTCGAACAGGTGTGCGGCATCTGCACCATGGTTATCAACGGACGCGCGCGGCAGTCGTGCTCCGCGCTGATTGATAATCTCGAACAACCAATCAAGCTCGAGCCGATGCAGAAGTTTCCCAACATACGCGACCTCGTCGTCGATCGTTCGCAGATGTTCGATCACTTGAAACGCGTGAACGCCTGGATCGAGCTTGACGGCACTTACGATCTTGGCCCAGGCCCGCGCATGGATCAGGAAGACGTCCAGGAGCGTTACGCCTACTCGCGTTGCATGACTTGCGGTTGTTGTCTGGAAGCGTGTCCGCAGTATGACGAGGACAATTACATTGGTCCGCAGGCAATCGCGCAGGTTCGTCTCTTCAACATGCATCCCAGCGGCGAAAGCACGCGCGACCAGCGTCTGGAAGGAATCATGGGCGAAGACGGCATCACCAACTGCGGCAACGCGCAAAACTGCATCCAGGCCTGCCCAATGGGCATTCCCCTCACCCGCGCGATCTATGAAGAAAACCGCGAGACCGTCGTTCACGGTTTGTTTGGCTGGCTAAAAAAGTAGTACTGCGCAGGACGGAATTATCAACACATTCGTTTAGAGGCGGGCGTTGCCCGCCGGTTCAACTCGGGAGATGAGCCGGCGGGCAATGCCCGCCTCTAAACATTCGCAACTGATTAATAGCTTCAAATTCCCAGTACGTCGATCAGTTCCTGCACCGCCGCCGCACTCTTCTGTAGCGCGATGCGCTCGTCGGCCAGCAGGTTGATCTCGATAATCTGTTCGAGCCCGCGCGCGCCGAGTTTGCAGGGCACGCCCACGTAAAGTCCGTTGATGCCATACTCGCCTTCGAGGTAGGCCGCGCACGGTAGAATCTTTTTCTTGTCCTTCAAGATTGATTCAGTCATCTCGACAGCCGCGGCAGACGGAGCGTAGTAAGCCGAACCCGTTTTCAGCAGTGACACGATCTCAGCGCCCCCGCCGGCCGTGCGTTTCACAATGGCATCGATCTGATCTTTCGGCAGCAACTCCGGAATCGGAATGCCGGCGCAGGTCGAGAAGCGCGGCAGCGGCACCATCGTATCGCCATGGCCGCCGAGCACAAACGCGGTCACGTTTTCCACCGAGACGTCAAGCGCCTCCGCTAGAAAGCAACGCATCCGCGCCGAGTCGAGCACGCCGGCCATGCCAATTACGCGATGCTTGGGAAAACCGGAACGGCGCAGGGCGACCTGGCACATCGCATCCAGCGGATTCGAGACGATGATCAGGATCGACTCGGGCGAGCGGCTGACCACTTCATCGACAACTTTCGAAACGATCTCGGCGTTGGTTTTCAGCAGATCGTCGCGGCTCATTCCCGGCTTGCGCGGTAGTCCGGCCGTGATGATCACCACATCGGAGTTCTCTGTGCCATCGTAAGTATTCGTTCCGACGAGCTTCACGTCGAAGCCTTCAATCGGCGCCGCCTGGGCCAGGTCGAGTGCCTTGCCCTGCGGCACGCCTTCCACAATGTCGACGAGCACGATGTCGCCAAGTTCCTTCGCCGCCAGCCAGTGGGCCGCAGTCGCGCCCACGTTCCCGGCGCCGACTACCGTTATTTTGTTTCGCGCACCCATGTGTTTTGATCCTTTCGCGGAGCAGGAAGGGACGGCTCGGAGACGATCCCTCCTGCGCAATTTTTAGTTAAGAATGCTAGGATTTGAAAGACCGCGAGTGTATAGCCCGGCGCGAGAGAGTGTCAAGAAACTCGATTGGATGACAACGATGCAGTTTGAGGCCAAGTTTAGAGTCCAGCCTTTAGGCTGCTGCTTCGTAAGCACGCAAGCTAAAGCTTGGAACGTGTTGTGCGAGACGAGTTGCGCGTGGAAACCATTCGTTGAACTGGAGAGCGTATGAAAGCGAAACTCTTGTTATTGACGATGCTGCTTTTTCTATCGGGCTGTTCTTTGATCTGGAGTCCGACTGCGACAGTGAAAAAGTTTCTGGGTGACTGGGGTAATCAACTATGACTTCTCTCCGGAATAGACGCGCGGCCCATGGCGGAAGAAAATAATTTCCGGAATCTAATCGCTCTCTTGCAGCTTGCTTACTCAGCCGAGCGAGCTGCGGCTTATGCCTATCGCGGCCACTGGCATTCCGTTGTCGACGAGAACGAACGAATCCGCATCAAACAAATCGAAGACGAAGAGTGGCATCATCGCGAGTTAGTAGGAGAGATGCTTGCAAGCTTGCGAGCTGCTCCCGACCGGCGGCGTGAGCTTCGTGCCTGCATTGTTGGCCGTGCGCTCGGTGTGCTTTGTCACGTCATGGGTTGGCTGGCGCCGATGTATGGCGCGGGGCGTTTGGAGAGTCGGAACATCGGCGAATATGAAACTGCCGCGCGCTACGCTCGCGATTGTGGCCGCGACGACTTGACCGATTGTTTACTGACCATGGCGGAAGTGGAATGGGAACACGAAAAATATTTTCGCTCACGCGTGCTGCTTCATCCGCTCGGACGACGCCTTTCGCTCTGGCCCATCCCGCCGACCAAGGAGTCGATTCGCGAGTCGTTCGCGCGAGAAGCAGATCAGAATCCTGAGCTGGTCGAAGTCGCCTAATTGCTGGGACCGCGGGCGTCTCGCCCGCCTCAAGCGACAAGTTCACTCGCGATACGGCTGAGTGTGTCAGTTCGGGCAGCGTGGCATTCAACGAAAGCGGGCGAGACGCCCACGGTCCCAGGAAGAAGTAGCCTGTTCCTTCCGATGGCTCTCTTCCCGATCGCCGTCGCAAACTTACAGTTTGCTTTACGAATGCTGGCTGGAAACGGCCCCGGCCGCGTGGTAGAATCCAACCACTTTAGCAAATCGTAGTAATTACCAGCCCCGCTAACGCGACTGTACCGAGCCATGTTAAATCAGCAAACTCAACATCACCGTCCGCTCGATACGCGCTGCAATCTGTTCGCCGACTAGCAGTCCAGCCAGTCTTAATTTCGCCACCAATCGACGAATAGTCTCGACTTTTGCAGTCGAGCCAATAGTTTTCAGAGGCCTTTTTCAAGGGCCGGTTTTCAAAGGAGACGCACCAATGTCCAGCAGCACCATGGCACCGCCGAAACGTCCAGAGATCAAAACTGCCCTGCCCGGTCCGAAGGGCAAAGAGATTATTGCTGCCGACGCACAATTTGTTACCCCTTCATATCCGAGACCTTCCTTCAAGCTCGTCGCCGAGCGCGCGCAGGGCGTTTGGGTCGAAGATGTTGACGGCAACACCTTCCTTGATTGCAATGCCGGTGTCGCGGTCTGCTCGACCGGGCATTGTCATCCCGAGGTCGTGCGCGCGATTCAGGAGCAGGCGGCGCAACTGATCCACATGTGTGGCACGGATTACTACTATCGCCACATGCCCGCACTCGCGCAGAAGCTTGACGAGATAGTGCCGGTGCCGTCGCCTACGCGAACCCACTTTGCAAACAGCGGCACGGAAGCTGTCGAGACGGCTTTGAAGCTCGCGATGCACGCGACCGGCCGCGAAAAGTTCATTGCGTTCTTCAACAGTTTTCACGGCCGTACGCTGGGATCGCTTTCGTTGACTTCGTCGAAGGTGGCCCAGCGCCTGGGATTCAAGCGCCAAGTGCTGGACGTTGTGCACGTGCCTTATCCGAATGAGTTTCGCAATCCCTTCCGCGCCGAAGACTGCGGCGATGGCGGGGCGGGAGCGGGCGCGCTCAATTGGATCGAAGAGCGGCTATTCAAAACCACCACGCCGGCGGAAGAGGTCGCGGCCATCGTGGTGGAAGCAGTGCAGGGCGAAGGCGGTTACGTTCCGGCGCCAAAGAATTTTCTCAAGGGCCTGCGCCGGATCTGCGACCAGCACGGCATTCTCTTGATCGTTGACGAGGTGCAGTCAGGAATGGGCCGCACCGGAAAAATGTTTGCTTGTGAACACTATGATGTGCAGGCCGACATCGTCTGCATCGCCAAGGGCATCGGTTCTGGTTTGCCAATCGGCGTCTGTGTCGCGCGCGCCGATTTGATGAATTGGAAACCGGGCGCACACGCGTCCACCTTTGGCGGCAATCCGGTCTGCATCGCCGCGGCTTTGAAGACGATTGAATTGCTCCAGGGCGGGTTGGTCGAAAACAGCGCCGAGGTGGGCGGCTACTTGAAGGCTGGCCTTGAGCGGTTGCAAAAGAAGTATGACTGCATTGGCGACGTGCGCGGCATGGGCATGATGCTCGGCGTCGAGTTTGTCGAAGATCGCACGTCGAATAAACCGGCGCCGGAGCTTCGCGACCGCGTGGAGGTAGCTTGCTTCGAGCGCGGCCTGATCATTCTTGGCGCCGGCGCAAACACTATCCGCTGGTCGCCTCCATTGATCCTAACGAAAGAAAATGTCGATGTGGCGCTCGAGATTTTCGACGAAGCGATCGCAGCTGTAGTTTAGACCATCATTAAGCCGCGGATTAACGCGGATGCACGCGGATCCGAGCCATATTAGAAATCATTCTGATCCGCGTTTTTCCGCGTTCATCCGCGGCTTTACTACCGCAGCTTCGCAGCAATCTCGCTCATCCGCGCGCGCAGACGCTCCTCGTCCACTGTTGTGACGCGACCGTCGCGATAGACTTCCCTGCCCGCCACAACTGTTAGACTCACATCGCGACCCGACGACGCAAAGACGAGCGTGCTGGCGGGATCGTATGACGGAATCTGGTGTGGACCATCCAACGCAACCACAACGAAATCTGCCTGCAAGCCTGTTCGCAACTCGCCAGTCAGCCCTGCCAAGCCCAGCGCGCGCGCGCCGCCGAGCGTTGCACCGTTGACAACTTCATTTGCGCCCAGGATGGCCCCTTCCGGATCGGCCGCTTCGTCACGATCAAGGTCACCGATGTTGGCGGAGACTTTCGCGCGCGCCAGCAGCAATGCAAACCGTGCCTCCTCGAGCAGGTCGCAGGTGTTGTTGCTGGCCACCGAGTCGCTGCCCAATCCCACCGCGATTCCACTACCGAAAAACTTCGCAAACGGCGCCACGCCGTGGCCGAGTTTGGCGTTTGACTTCGGACAGTGCGCCACACGCGTTTCCGTTTTCTTCATCGTCTCGATGTCTGCGTCATCGACGTGAATGCAATGCGCCAGCAGCGGCCGCGTTTGCAGCAGGCCATGCTCGTTGAGATATTGGATTGTTGAGACACCAGGCGCGCGCCATTCGATGCCGCGGCTTCTAAGCCCTTCAGCAAAGATGCCGCTCCCGTCGCGCATCAGCGAAACTTCCATACGCGTCTCCGCCGCATGCATCATCACCGGCAAACTCTCCGCAAGTGAAAACTCCGCGATCATTTCCAACTGCGGAGCGCAAACGGTGTAAGGCGCATGCGGCGACACGCCACACTTGACCAGTTCCGTCTCCAGTTCGCGCAACCGCGCCACCTTCGCTTTAAGTTTTTCAAAGTTCTCTTTTGCGAGTCGCGGGTCAGGACCAAACGATTCCTGAAACACGATGCCGCGCAGGCCCACGTCACACAGCGCCTTCATGCTTTCGGAGGCTGAGTCGCTCGCGTCGGCCACGCAGGTCACGCCGGCACGCGCCGCTTCGCAAACGCCCCAGGCGGCAGAAACATTCAGGTCTTCGGCAGTCATTCGCTCGAGGCGGACCGTTGTAAGTTTCTTCAGCCACGCAAAAAAGTCAGTCTCTTCCGTTTCAAGCAAACCGCGCATGGCGGTTAGTTCCAGATGAGAATGCGAGTTCACCAGCCCTGGGATAATCGCCGACCCGCCAAAATCGCGCACCGTTGCTTCCGGGAATTGCGTGACCAGCGCGGCGCGTTTGCCAACGGCAACGATCACTTCGTCTTCAACAGCGATGGCCCCATCGGCAATTGCATTCGATGAGACGGGTAAAACCCAGCGCGCGGAATAGAGTGTGGTCATTGCCGGGACAGTCGAGGAGATTGAGAGACCATTATGACCATTACTCATTCGCCACTTTCATGAGTTGAGGTCATCAGGTCCGAGCCGAGTGCCGGAAGCTCGCTGAGTAGCTGGCGGTTGCCGTCGATGGACGTGACGACGCTCAGACGAACCACGTGCTCGCCTTCGGGATTGTTGTCGACATCGAAGTCTTCGAGTTGCAGATGTTGTCGCTCCAACAGATTAAGCAGGTCCTCCAAAAACCGGGCCGGATCTCGTGTCTTCAATGAATAATGAAACATGCGCTGGCGCCGTATTACAAACCGCTCAACTTTTCGCAAAACGACCAGTACAACAATGATGAGGGCGGTCGCTAACAAGGCTACGGCAAACATGTCGTCGCCGATCGCGATGCCCACGGCCCCAACAACGAAGATCGTCGCCGCCGTCGTCAGTCCCGTGATTGATCCGCGGGCCTGCAGGATTACTCCGGCGCCGAGAAAACCTATGCCCGTTACAACCTGGGCCACGAGCCGCGCGGGGTCAGTGTAAGGAGCGCCGCCGCCTATGTGACGAGAAATGATCATCAACAGCGCTGAGCCCATGCAGATCAGCACGTTGGTTCTGAGCCCGGCAGCCTTACGGCTCAACTCTCTTTCAAAGCCGATCGCGCCGCCACACAAAATAGCCAGCACCAGCTTTACCGCGATCACGATATTTAGGGAAGAAGTGATCATCATCGTCGCCTTTGGTTCATGACCAGCGTCGAAAGTCTAATGGGCCGTTGCAGGCGAAGGAGCGCTCGCCGGTGTCGTACTGCTTTGCGCGGGTCGTTTTAGTTTGTGGTAGCGATCGAGAATGGAGATGACGTAGGCGCGCGTCGAAGGGATTTCGATTTTGTTGATGAATTCGTCGCCCGACAATTGCCGGGCGCCTTCGGCGACCTTGTTCCACTCGGCAACCCTGCTGGGACCGGCATTATACGCGGCGATCACACGTGAGTCCGGTTCAGGAAAATCACGATACTGCTCGTAAATTTTTTCAAGATACCAGCAACCAATCTGAATGTTTCGTTCGGGATCGCGCAACAAGCTGGTCGGCGTTTCGGTCATCTGCCGTTCCAATTCGTGCATGCCCGTTTCCGCCGCCCACTCCCGGCCCACTGCCGGAGTGATCTGCATCAAGCCAATCTCGCCGCTCCTGCCGCTCTTCCAGGGACTGAAATAAGTTTCCTCGTAAATGATGCTCCAGACCAGATCCGGATCGAGACGGTAAACGGCTGCCTGCCTGGCAATCAAGCCATCGTAGCGATGAATCCAATACCGGTTGAAAAAATAGAGGCCGCAAAGAACTGTGAGGACAATGAGGCTAACGACCGCAAAGCGTTTCATTCAGATAAGGGTAGTTGGAAAAGGGGAAGGGGTAAAGGGGAAGGGTAATGGGAAAAGGACAAAGAGTAACGAAAGAGCTTCTTTCCAAACCTTTACCTCTTCCACTTCCCCCGTCGTTTTACCCTTTACCCCTTACCCTTTCCCCTTTGCTTGGGTTCAGTTTTTTCGTTTCAGTTGCGCCCAGAATTTTGCGGTGGAGCTCGAATTATCCACTCCCTCATAACGCGAACTGAGCGCGAGCTCATCAAGCACGTGGCCCTGCAACCAAATTTCCGCGTCGAGCGTGACGCCGGGCGCCAGCGGATCGCCGCGGAGTGCGCGCTGATTCACCAGTATCTCGAGATTCATTCGCTCCAGGTCGAGATGAATCCAATATAGATCACTGCCGGAAAGCGGATTTTTGAGCGGCTTGAAGGCAATCACACGGCCTGACAGGCTCCAGTCGTTTTCGTGAGCGGCGCGCGAGGGCGCGGCCTTGTCCAGCGGCAGCCATCTCGTTTTCGCCGGCGCGTTACGCACGCGAGCGCGATAGGCCAACCCGCAAAGTCCAACATGAAGCTCCTGTGCGCGAAAGCCGCCTGGTCCAACTTCAGTCAGGTTTTGCAGTTCAAACAACACTTCGCAATCGGTCCGCTCGCGAAAACCGTGAACTACCGCCTCGCCTTCTTCGTCGTATTCGGTCAGCGCCCAGGGACTGATCGTCTGAATATAGCGCGCCCGAAAACCCGGCCGGCAGTCGGCGTAGAAAACGTCGCCGCTGCCCGATTCATACAAGACAGTCCAGACTTCGAGTCCTTCGCCGAGTTTCCAGCAGCGGCCGTGCAGCACTGCGCCGCGACGATTGAGCTGCGTAGCTTCGCCCTGATCGCCCGCGCGTTCGGCGAGATAGTTGAATGCCTTCTCGCTCGGCACTTCCAACCCGATTGTTTCAAACGTTGCGTTCATGAATTCAGTCTAAGCCTGGATTTCAGATTTCAGATTTCAAGCCCTTCCTTATGGTCGGGCTTCAGTTGCACTATCGCGACTTGCCCGCACGCTTCTTTGGCTTCACCGCCTCCAGACCTGCTTCCTCTTCGTCGCGCGCTGCACGTGTACGCAAACCGCGAATGACTCTCTCCGGACCGTGCGATGGTCTAACGCCGGAGCGAACCATTTCGGCAAAGAGATCGACGTCGTAGTCTACTTCGCGGGACATCTCTTCGCGAATCGCGTGCAAGACTTCCAGGAATTTCGGGCGACGATACATAGGGTCGTTTTTCTTTTTGAGATCTAAGATCTCAGATTTCAAATTCGCGATCTCAAATCTCAGATTTCAAATTTCAGATCAGACAAACATCTCAACGAAGACTCAATTCACCTTTTCGGTCGCTTCTGAAACGAGAAACTCGGGCGTCACGATCATCGGCACATAAAAGCCGGCCGCGGTATTAAAAAGCCGGATGCGCGCTTGCCGGCGCACATTTGCCAGGTGGCCGAAATTCCAGGTCACCAGATAGTCGAGCTTATGACAGGACGCAATCGCCACATGCAAAGCGTCAGCGATATATTTGCGGTGGAAAATTCCTCGCGAGATATAACCGTCCGCCAGTATCGCTGCTTCTTCGGTCAGCTCCACCTGTTCAAGCGTCGAGGTCAAGTTTAGATAGGACGATCGGTGCGGCTCGCTGACGCGCTCCAGCTCGCGGTTGACCAGCGGCGAGATCACCGCGCGATAGTCGGGCATTTCGTGTTCCCACCAGCGAATCGTCAGGTCGCGTCGAAACGGTTCGCCGTTATCCAGATAGGCGCCGATGACCGAAGTTTCGAGATAAAGACTTTGCTTCATTGATCTAACAGCTCGTTCATTTCCAGGTGCTCGTCCGGCTTGGTAGCATCGCTGCCTTTGGCGCTTTTGCCGAGCGGCTCCAGTCGAATCAAGCCGCGCTGAAAATCGAAAGAGACGCGGAAGTGGCGCAGGTAGTTACCGCCCAGAATTCCATTTTGGGTGAAGCCGGCGGTCTCGTTCACCGGTTCCAGATCCAAAACCGCGGCGCTGATTCGTTCGCGCGTAAAGGTTCCCAGCATAACCTTCGGCAGGAGTAAACTCTTGACATCGTCAGCGATGCCGGCCGCGCCATAGATGCGCAGCCGCGTCGGCTCCAGGTAATTGCCTAGTTCTTCCTCCCTTGCCAGTCTTTCGGAAACGACGGAAACACTGGCGCCCGTGTCGATGATGAAATTTAGCGGTCTGGCAACTCCTTCGAGATGGACCTCGCCACTAAGAAATCCGCTCGAAGTAGTGCGCAGCGGAATCTCCAGAACTCCGGGGGGCAACGGCAGAATGCCGTTTCTTGAAATCGGCACACCCCAGAGATCTTTGACGTTGCCTTCCGATGGCCGGCGAAGCGTAAAAAGGTTATCACCATAATCCACCGAAGCAATGAATTTGGAAATCACTGACAGGCCGAGGTAGCCATCGATGGGAGTCTTGTTGTCAAAGAAGTGGCGAATGTAAACCGGCACACTCTCGATTCTCACGTCGCCGACAGTTAGTGAATTTAAGAATCCGTAAACGATTTCAAACTTGCCGCCGCCGCCCACTGCTCGCGCCATCCCTCCGCGCGCGACCGCGCGCAAACTCAACTTCTTTGCGGTTTCCTCCGAGATCACTGACATTCCCGATCCGGTGTCGAGGACGAAGCGCAACGTTTCCCGATTGTTATTCACCCGCACTTTCAGGATTGGCCGGCCATCAAACGACTCAAACGGCATGGTCGTCCTGCTGTCGCCGGCGAGGACGTAGAGCGAACCTTGCCGTCCCAGATATCGGAGGAAGTCGATTAATCCGCGGATACGGGCGCGACGATCAGCATCGGTCTTGGGAGCGATCGACAAAAATCTTTCGTAGGAGTCGGCCGCCTCTCTATACCTTTCGCTGCGAGCCGCGGCCTGGCCCAGGTTGAAAATGTAATCAGGCTCGGCGGAATCAAGACTGACTGCGCGACGCAATCCCCTCACTGCCAGCTCGAGCCGGTTCTCGTAGAAATCGACCATCGCCAGTCCGGCCACCGCCAGCGCCTCGTTGCTCTGAATACTCAAAGCCGTTCGAAACTCTTCCACCGAGTTGTGAAAATCACCCGAAGCAAGGATCGCCGATCCGAGCAAGGCGTGGGCACGCGCCGAGAGCGGGTCTTCGAGTAAGACTCTCGCGGCATGGTCATAGGCATCCTGAAGCAACCGCTGCTTCAGCAGCGCGAAACTCAAACCGAGGCGCGCTTCGTTGTCGTGAGCATCTTTGACAAGCGCTTCGCGAAACTCTTTTTCCGCGGCTTGATAATCTCCAGTACGAAGGGCTTCGTTAGCACGCTGGCGAGCCTTGCCGTCGCCGCCCGCAAGCGTCGTTGCCGACATCGCCAGACAGATCGCAAGGCCGGCCAAAAGTTTTACTGCCATTGGGGGGAGCCACCGTTTCGCGTTAAGAGTTTGCATGACTTTTATCTTTCCGCGTACGGGATACTGCCGTAGTATCCAAAATAAGAAATGGGGAGCAACAGCTTACTACTTCAAGACTTCACCAGTTTTCATTGACCAGAGAACCAGATCAAGTTCATCAAAGTCAATCCGGATGTCGCGCGCAAACGATCTCAGTTTTTCTTCGGTTTCCAAATAGCGAGCCCGCGTTGCCGGCGGTCGGGGCGTTTCCACCACTTTTAGATCCTTAAGACAATTCATCACATGCTTATCGAGAATGGCGTGGCCCATCAGTCCGATGTTGCGCAGGAAATGACTGGCCTCTTTGTATCCCAGTCCTTTGATCTGTTTCTCGCTGGCCAGCCAGTCGCGACGCTCAATTGGATCGGCAAAACTTTTCAGCTTCTCGCGCAGGGCCAGGTCGCAATGCTCGCGCAGGTAGCTTCGCGTCACCACGATATAGCCTGGCCTCTCAACCGGAAAACGATGCGCGCCGGCATTTCGCAACGCCAGCGTCATAGCTTCGCAGGTGCCATCGAGCAAAAGCGATCGGGTTGCTTCCACAGCGCGAAAACCCATGCGCGCCGAAGCGCCGGCAGTAAAGATGCAAAAGACCAGCTCTTCCCAAAGTCGCGCATCAGAACCATTGCGCCACACTTCCCGAAATTGATCGAGCCGCGCGCGAATCTCTTTCCTGCGCGCCTTGTAGGTAGCACGTATGTCTTCAACCACGACCGGCTGGCGATTAAGTCTCACTGGATTGTCAATGCTCAGATTCTAGGTTTGCGCTTCTGGCGTTGTCAACGAAATTGGCCTTTTGTTTTCGTGTGTGCATTAAAGCTCAAAGCGCAGCTTTTGCGCACGACATCCTGCGCCAGGTCGACAGCATCAAAAGAACTCTCCTCCGCGCGACTCGCCGGCATGTTATTATTCTCTGCGCTTGACGAGGTGCGAGCGACGACGGTTAACGACGTATGCCAAACAAATCAAGGTGCTCAGATGTTTTCTTTGCCGCGCTTCTTTTGTTGCTGGCGCCGGGACTGCTTCGCGCTCAGACGCCCGCAAAAGAACAAGCCAGTCCGTCTCCCGTTGCCCCGGCACAGCAAACTCAAACCACTACTAACAATGTAAGCGACGAGTCGGTCTCCACGCTTCACGGTCTTCAGGGCGTGTTGATAGAAACGCTTGACGGGAAGATCGTCTCATCGCAAGACGCGGATCGGGGTTTCAATCCAGCCTCGTCTATAAAACTTGCCACGGCCTTCGCGGCGCTTCGTACCTTCGGACCGAACCATCGTTTTTCAACCGGCTTTTGGACGGACGGCTCGTTTGACAAAGAGAACGGCAAGCTGCTTGGAAACCTCTACGTGACCGGCCGCGATCCGTCCTTTCACCACGAACACGCTGTGATGATCGCGCGCGAGTTAAATGCCCTGGGAATTCGCGAGGTGACCGGCGACCTGGTCGTTTCGCCGGGGTTTACGATGAACTTCAATTGGTCCGCGCGTGGCTCAGGCGAATTACTGCACGAGACACTTGACGCCACGCTGCGATCCAGCGAGGCAGTGCGCGCCTGGAACTACGAACGTACGGCACTCGGCGATCAGTCGAGCCTGCAAACGGTTCCCAGCCTCGTGGTGATGGGTGACGTAGCGATCGGTTCGGTAGCGGCGGGGGCAAAACTGCTGCTCACGCACAAGTCGAGTAAGCTCGCCGACGTGCTCAAGGTGTTGCTCTGTTATTCGAACAATTTCATGGCTGAGCGGATAGGCGATAGTCTCGGCGGCAAAGACGCAGTGATGCGGCAAGTGGTCGCCGCGCTCGGAATTCCGCCTGCTGAAATTCAGTTTGCCTCCTTGAGCGGTCTGGGAGTGAATCGCGTGACGCCGCGCGCGATGATGAAGATTCTAAGAGGACTGCGCAGCGAGCTCCAAAAGAACAAGCTTTCGCCCGCCGACATCATGCCGGTTGCCGGAATCGATCCGGGAACCCTGGAAGATCGTTTCACGGGTCTGGCCTGGCAAGGCAGCGTCATCGCGAAGACCGGCACGCTCGTGAGGACTGACGGAGGGGCCAGCTCGCTGGTCGGACAAATGCGAACTAAAAACGGAGACACGTTACTCTTCGTCATCATGAACCAACAGGGCAACGTGCTCAGGTTTCGGGCAAATCAGGATTACCTGGTGATGCAGGTACAAAACAGTCGCGGTGGTCCAAAGGCTTTCAACTACAAACCGCTGGTCCTCGCCATGAAACTCGCAGACACGGAAAGCGTTTCCGGATTAACCAGCGGCGAGCTCGAGCGAAACTTGAAAGGCCCCAGTAGTTCTCCCTGACCAGGCTTGACAGCCGAAAAATTACTGCGCCCCGCCGATCATAAAGATCGACGGGGCGCTTCACCGTCCAGCTTGCGCGCGCGGCGTGCGGCACCCCGCACGAAGCGGACGATCTTTTTTCGCAGCCTCATGCGCTTTCTGCGCAGGGCCCATCGCTCGAAAAAGACGCGACTCAGGCGGAAAGATCTCCCCCCTCTACTCTAAAGTTCGAAAGCTATCCACCTTTCCCAATCAACCACCGATCATTTCCGGCTTCGTGAGGCAGAAGTCTGTGGCTGAATTCTCTCGTCACGGAGGAAGGCCGTTTCCGTCGTAGTCACTTAAGGTGACGTATTGCCGGGCTCGCTTAAGAAAGAATCAGGCAAAAGAGGGCGTTTTCGTTGAAGTTCGGCGCTGGCATGGGTGTTGCCGAGGAGAGCGCGCCGGCGAGATCCGCCGAGACAGTAGTTTTGAGAGTTTCGTTGGAGGCAGGAATGGAAGCAGCACGCAAACGAGAAACAAAGATGAGCATCGGCTCGAAGCAATCGAATCAAGATGGCTACACCACGATACAACTATTGATCGTTGTGGCCGTGGTAGCCGTTCTCAGCTCGTTTGCATTTTTCTCAGTCTCTAATGCCCGCGCCTCGCTGCGGCTGTCACATTCGGCACGGCAGTTCGCCTCTTATCTCGAGAAGGCTCGCGCCGACTCCGTCCGCCGACGGGTTCAATCCGGTTCAGAATCCAGCGTGCAAGTGTTGGACGCTTCAAGTTACCGGGTGACCGCAGATTTCAATGGCAACGGCACCGTCACTACCCGAGATTTCAATTTGGAAAGCGGAGTCACCTTCACAACCGACCCCATCACCGTTCGCTTCGACTGGCGCGGACGGCCGACGACCGGCAGTGAGTTGACCTTTAATTTACGAAACGAGACGGGATCCACCCAGGTAGATGTCACTGGATCGGGCGACGTCACACTAGGCAGCGAGCGTTTTCTGGATTCGGACATCCCCAACGTCAACTTAAACTCCAACGTGTCCGGAGACACATTAATGGAGCCTTCGAATACGAACAGTTCTCCTGCGCCGACACCTACCGCAACGCCTGTATCGACGCCAGTGCCTACGCCGGTTCCGACACCTGTGCCAACGCCCGTGCCGACGCCCGTGCCGACGCCCGTGCCTACACCGGACCCGAATCCCGTGCCGACGCCCGTGCCGACGCCCGTGCCGACGCCTGTGCCGACGCCTGTGCCGACGTCAACGCCTTGCGTTCCGTCTATCAGTCTGACGTCAATATCGATCGCGAAGCACGGCGGTTCTGCAACAGTAACGGTCACGCTTACTGGAGGCAGTGGCACCATATCCGCTGCTCAGGCAGGTACCGGTACGAACCTGACCATATCGCCGACATCGCGCACCGTGACTTCCGGCGGCTCAGCCTCGTTCACTATCTTGTCTAACAGTAACGATCGCGGCACGTTCACGGTTAACTTTACGACCCCGTGTGGCACCACGAGCGTTTCGGTTACGGTAACAAACTAAGGAAGCAGGATTATGCAGAAGTTAATACGACGTATCCGTTTTTATCGAGCTTCGCGAAGCGCCGGCCTCGGTCGCGGGCAAGTCGGCTTCACAATCATCGAGACCTGCATTGCAATGGTCATCATGATGGTGGCTGCGCTGGCCGCAGCTTCGCTGTTCGCCTACTCCATCCAAAACAATAACGGAGCCAACGACCGCGAACTCGCGATGGCTGTCGCGCAACACCGCATGGAACAGTTGCGAAACGTCTCGTTCACGGATGCGAGCCTGGCTGCGACTGCAACCGCCGGCACCACAACTTCAGCAACCAGCGCCGGCCGCCAATACACCGTGGTGACCATAATCACAGACTCAAACACAGTTAACGGCGCCGCAACAATCAAGACAATTACCATCCAAGTAACTCCCGCCGGCAGCGCTATGGGCTCAGTCAGTTTGCGAACTCAGCGATCCACGGTTGTGAAAGGACCCTTCTAAAAAAGGCATCCGTGAAGCGGACAAGTGAAGGAACAGTTATGAATCAGCAGCCAAAGTCAGATCCCCATGCGGCCGGATTTTCACTCCTCGAACTTATCATCGCGATGGCGATAACGCTCTCAGTGCTGGCCATCGCCAGCACACTGTTAGCAGCCGGCTTCAGAATTCGCACCCATGCGAATTCGGTTTCCGATGCGGCCGCCGACGTGCAGCGAGCGCTCAATATCATGTCGCGCGAAATTGCCAATTCCGGCTTCAGATTGAATACGAACGGCGTGGTGGCGGGCGATTCGGACGTAAGCCACATTCGGATTCGATCAAACTTGAATGCTCTCGACTCATCCGCGACCACGGCGTCGAGAAACAACGTGATGGACCCCGGCGAAGATGTGAAGTATCTGATCAATAGCGCCAGTAATACCGACTACCTCGTGCGCTATGACGCTTACGCCGCAAACAAAACCACGGTCCTGGCCAATCGCCTCGATTCGCTTCGCATCCACTACTTTGCCCAAAAGGTCACTTACAACACCTCCGGGTGCGACATTACAAATGCTTCGAGCGGCGAAGTAGCTCCCAACCTGGCGAGCTACATCGTGCTGGCGGTCTGCGTGCAATTGCCCGCAGTCGGCGTACCAAACTCCGACGGTTATGTTCCTGCTTCCAACGTGGTGCTCGTTTCCGATGTCACGTTGCGCAACGCCAATCTCAACACTTACTAAACAACACGGCTACTGACGAATGAATGAGGTAAACTGAAATGAATTCAACCCCAGAAATAGGATCGAAAAACAATCGCCGGGCGGGAGAACGGGGCGCGGCCCTAATCATGACCCTGCTCGTTTCAACACTGCTGCTGATCGCCGGCGGAGCGCTTATCCTGACTACCAGCATGTCTGCCGGTCTGGCGATCGACTCCACTGCGGAGTTGCAAGCTTATTATTCCGCCGAGGCCGGACTCAACGCCTCAATAAACGTGCTTCGCGGAAATATCCAATCGGCCACCAACTTAACCTTTCGCAATGCCGTCAACAATCCGACTCTTAATAACTGGTTGACCTACAACGAAACCATCAACGGCACTTCGGTGGTCTCGCTCAATACGACGCCGGCCATGGGTTACACCGTTTCAATTTCCGATCCCGACGGCACGCCAGTGGCCAATCAACCCGAGCGGCTGCTCGTGCGCGTGACCGGTTATGGACCAAAAGGATCGGTAAAGCGCATGGAGTTAGTGGTCGATCGCCACACGTTCGACTTTGCGCCGCCGGGCACGATTACGGTGCGCGGTAATGATGACAACACAACTACGCTGGGTGGATTCAATATCGGCGATAGCAACGCGAAGGAATATTCGGGTTACGATCATGCGCACCCTGCAAATTCGATTCCGACATTTGCCGTCACTCACGCCAACGACTTCACCACGGTGACTAACGAAATCAATAGCGCGAAGCCAAATACGGTCAGCGCCGTGGAGCAAGTCAAACAATTCAACGCCAGTCAACTCCCCAAGTTCCTGCAAACCGCTCAGGATGCGAGAGACTTCCTGACCATCATGCAGGCAACCGCGGTAGCTAACGGCCGCTACTTCACGAGCACACCGGCGAGTATGGGCAGCGAGTCAAGTCCGCAGTTTACTTTCGTAAACGGCAACGCCACTTTGACTACCGGCGCCGGATTGCTAATTGTCACCGGCACACTCACCGCGAACGGCAATGTCGGTTTCAAGGGCCTCATCCTGGTGCTGGGCGATGGCGTCTTTACCAGAAGCGGTGGCGGCAACGGCGACACTTACGGAGCTATCGTGGTCGCCAAATTCGCCCGTAGCTGGGACCCTAGTGAAAATGGTCAAGCGCACAACTTTCTCTCCCCCACCTACGATATGAACGGCGGCGGTAATACGATCACCGGGTACGACTCGAACGAAGTGGATAGAGCCCTGAGCGTGGCCGGATTACGCGCTCTGGCGATTCGAGAGTATTGATCAACTGCAATGAAGAAACCCCCGTGAGCCGGCGGCACGATCGCAATCGCCGCCGGCTTCGGGAATCCAACCCGCCAAGTCGGCGGTTTGAAGCAAAAATGAACGCCCCTCTCAAAAAATCCGCCGATCGTGGTTTCTCGCTGCTTGAACTGCTCATCGTGATCACGATGATTTCGGTGATCATCGGCTTTGCGTTCATTCAAATCGCACGCGCTCATCAGCTAATGATAAGAGCAAACGCTGCCTACCAACTGACGGCGTATTTGGAGAAAGCGCGACTCGACTCAGTACGTCGTCGTCCGACGAGCACAGCCCAGATGGCACAGGTTTCCATTATCAATGCCACGTTCTATTCAGTAGCAATTGATTCAAACGGCGATGGGACGCTCGATGCGCCTCAGGTAATCAGCTTGCCCACCGACGCTCAGCTCCATTTTGACACTCCGTATCCGCGAACGATCTATTTCAATTGGCGTGGCCGGACCGTCGATTCCGCCGGCAATATTGCGAATCCTTCCTTTGTGAACATCTCTTCCACTTACTATGGATCGACCAGAATTGATTTAACTTCCGCAGGCCAGCCGTCACTCGATGGCCCGCCCGCCAGCAGTGCCGTCACAAACTCGGCCGCGCCGGCGCCCAGTTTTCGCAACAATACTCAAGTTCCATGAATCAGGATTTTACGAAACAAATCAAGGATCAGACCGGCCTCCGCTCCCTGGGCGGCAGATGGATTCCGCCAACTGAAGAAGGAGACTCGGCCGCCGACCAGTCGGGATTCACATTGGTCGAAGCAGTTATTGCTATTTTGATAATGCTGATTGTGGCGCTAGGTTCGGCGAGCTTGTTCTCGTTTTCGATTTATAACAATTCCGGCGGCACCGATCGCGCCACCAGTCTAGCCATTGGACAGGAAGCCCTGGAGCGCTTGCGTAGTGCGCAGTTCAATTCGACTACTACCGACGCAAGCTTGAACGCAGGCACGACCGTGCAAGCGGACATAGTGCGCGACGGCCGGCAGTTTAGGCTAACCGTCGCAGTCGATGACGACCCTTCGACACTTGCAATCAACGTCAATGCGGCAACGAACCTGAAAGGCATAACGGTGACGGTAGTGCCGCAGAGTATTTCAGGCGGTTGGGCGTTCGGCGCTGGTGGAACGATCACGTTGATTACTCAGCGTTCGAGGAGTGATCGGTGAAGAGACCGAAAGAACTTTGCATGTTAAATGCAGCAATACAATCAGAGGCCAGGATCGAAGCCGGGTTTTCCATGCTTGAGTTGTTGATAGCCATGACTATCACGCTTGTAGTAATGGCCGCTGCCACTACCCTGTTAGCTACTTCGCTGCGCATCCGAACTCGGGAAAATCTGCGCTCTAACGCCTTGGCGTCGGCCCAGCGATCGCTAAATATTATGTCGCGTGAGATTGGAAACACCGGATATGGACTAACTGATAATGGAATAGTGGTAGCCGATTCAGGTACCGACTCTATTCGGATTCGTGCAAATCTCAACAATGACACGAGCCTGGACCAAACTGACGAAGATGTCCGTTTCATCTTTCAACCGGCAAACAAAGCAATTGTGCGCTTCGACAATTCTCCGGCGCCTAACGGCAGTTCCCTCGTGCTGGCCAGCAATATCACTGGACTGACTTTGAGCTATCTGAACACAGCCGGCGGAGCCGCTACGCCCGCCACTGCTGAAAGAATAAGAATTAACGTTACCGTGGCTCTGCCTGCCAGCCCGGAACAGCCGGCATCAGTTGTGGGACTAGCCTCCGATGTGGCCTTGAGAAACGCGCCCAACACTTTGCAGCAGTTTTAGGTAGGAACTCATTAAGATGCAAACAGCAGTTTCACAGTATCGCGAAAACCGTAGAGACGAGCGTGGAGCGGCGCTCATCACTACGTTACTAATCTCAGTGCTCCTTTTAACCGCCGGAGGGACTCTAATTCTAACGACTTCCATGTCGGCGATCAGTACCGTGGATACGGCTGCGGAGATGCAGGCTTATTACGGCGCAGAAGCTGGACTTCAGGCAACCTTGAGTGTGATGCGTGGCAATGTTCTGCCTAATCCCCTGTTTGTGGCCAATCCAGTCGGCGGTGTCGCTCCCGAAAATAAAATTGATTTCACCAAGGCTCTGGACCCGGCGAAGTCAAATCTTGCCGGCGATCCTTCAACGCTTGGTTCCACGAGGCTTTCACGCTGGCTCACCTACAATTTTATTCCGAGCGGATCGTCGGATGCTGATCGTGTTGGCATAAGCCCCGGCTACAACCCGTTCACCGGCGTGGCCTACTCCGTCAAGTTGGTCGATCCGGACGGGACAAACCTCGCAACCGCGAAACCCGTTCGAATCATTGTAACGTCAACCGGCTATGGACCACGCGGGGCAAGGAAAACGCTGTCAATGCTGTTACACGCGAATGGCCTGGACATCGACGTGCCGGCCGCACTCGTTCTTCGTGGTCATGATGACGCGACGACGAATCTGACGATTGATCTCGGAAACAGTGCTGCTAAAACTTATTCGGGCGTGGACAATGCTGGGGTGCAGGCGACGAAGCCCGCTCTGGCGATTAGCGGACATGACGTCGCTACCGTGCAGGCGGCTTATGCCGGCAAACCCGGCTCACTATCCAATCCAAAGTTTGACGTGCTCGATCTGCCTAACGATCCAGCACCAGCCGGAACTACAACCGTGCCCACACCCTGGTTTCTCAAAACCGCCGATAATGCCCGCGCGTTTCTGGCGCAAGCCGAAACACTCGCAAATTCGTGTGCCGCGCCTGGCTCTCCATGTCCTAAGAGAGGCGTCGTACTTAACTCCTTGAACGGCGCTGCGGGAACCGCTGCGGCTCCGCAGTTTACGATTGTCAAAGGCGACTGCAGCCTGGACGGCGGCGCCGGTTTGCTGATTGTGGAAGGTACGCTTTATTTTAACGGTCCGGGGCCAAACTTCGATGGGATCATTCTGGTCCTCGGTCAAGGCAGACTCCTAAAGCAGGGTGGCGGTAACAGAGACATCTTTGGATCAATTATGGTCGCCCGCTTTGGCGCCACGGGAGGTTTCCTTGATCCGACGTTTGATTATAACGGTGGTGGTGGAAGTTCAAACCTACAATACGACTCCAAGAATTCGCTGGATGCTGTTACGATGCCCGGCGCGGTTGTGTTAGGTATTGCTGAGAAATAGCCAACAGAGTCTTTGTTACTCAGTGGACTTAAGTCTTCCTCGGACTTGCGCTTTTTCGCGCTGCTTGAACTTCTGAGGGAGGGCTGCTGTCCGATATGACTCAGCGCAAATATCTCGCGGATTGTGGAATCCTCTGGAAACCCGCCTTTAATGACCCTTTTCAACCAGTGAAGCAATTCAATAGTCTGCTGTCGCAAAGGCTTCGCCTGTGCAGAGAATTCACTTTAGGAGAAAAGGATGAACAAACGGTTTTCAAAAGCAATTCTGACTTTAGGAGCACTGTTGACGCTTTCTCTCGCGGGCACGAGCGCGCGAGCTGATAATTTCCTGATCGTTCCCGTCGGACCCAGGATTATCCAGCCGGCCGGCCTGGGAACCGTCAACAGTGTGTTGGTGATTCAAAGCCCGGGTTCGTCAACCAACGCCTTCGGCTCGGTTGCTTATGGCCCAAATGACCCGCGCGCCAACCGGCGCGGTGACGTGATAATCGGAAACCAGATCGTCGGCGGATCCAACAATCAAACCTACTCAGTGACCGATTTGGGTGTTACCAATGGCAACGTCTGCATCAATATGAACATTAACGACCCGAACAAGGGTGCCAGCAATGCCGGACCCGTGGGGCCGATTGTGCTAAACACGTTGAGGCTGACTGCATACGATCAATCCGGAAACGCGGTATTCAGTGCACACCTTGCTGACGCGGTCGTGTTGCGGGAGGCGACTCTTAACGGCAATGGAACAGGCAAGTCTGATTTCACCTTTGCGCTCAACAGCGATGCGGCCGCGGCCCTGGCGGCGGCGATTGCAGCCAATCCGAATCTGCGCCTGGGCCTGGCGGCCAGCGTGAGCGACGCTTCAGGTGGACATGAAAGCTTCTTTTTCTGCAAAGGTTGCAGCGATCCACGAGAAGTACCGGAACCGACAACGATGGTCCTCCTGGGAACCGGGCTGGCAGGATTTGCAGGTGCAATTCGCAAGCGTCGAAACGCTGCTAAGTAAGATAGGGCAGTAGCCCGACCATCAGGCAGGGCGTTGCTGTTACTCGAATCGGCGCGAATGGCTAATCACCATTCGCGCCTTTTGCTTTCCTTTTTTTTTGCCTTCTGCTTTCTGCTTTCTGCCTACTGCCCACTGCCCACTATCCCGCACACCTGTTGTACAATTCCTTTTCGTTGCAGTCGTCATGTTGCTGCCGGACCAAGACCACGAACAATGCCAGACATTCTCCTCGTTGAAGACAAAGACAGCCTCCGCCGCGTTTTGCGTCTGACTCTGGAGAACGCCGGTTACACTGTCACCGAAGCTGCCGACGCGCGTGCAGCGCTCAACGAAATCGCCACCGCGCCTCATAAGTTAGTCTTAACTGATCTGCGCATGCCCAACGGCTCTGGGCTCGATGTCTTGCGCGCGGCGCGCGCGGCCGATGGCGGGATGCCCGTTATAGTGATGACGGCCTTTGGTTCGATCGACGAAGCAGTCCAGGCAATGAAAGACGGCGCCCACGATTTTCTCCAGAAGCCGGTCGACTCGAATCATTTGTTGTTGCTGGTTGAGCGCGCGCTCGAACAGGCGCGACTGAGAACCGAAAACATTTTGCTGCGCGAAGAATGGTCGCGACGTTACGGCTTCCCGCGCATCATCGGTGAGTCGGAAGCGATCAAGCGGGCCGTTTCGGAAACGCAGCGCGTCGCGCAAACGGAAGCGACTGTTCTGTTGCTCGGCGAATCGGGCACCGGCAAAGAGCTGTTCGCGCGCGCGGTCCATCATCTCTCCCCACGACGCGACAAGCCTTTCGTCGCCATCAATTGCGCCGCGATTCCCGAGACGCTCATCGAGAATGAATTGTTTGGCCACGAGCGCGGCGCCTTTACCGGCGCGGGCGACCGGCGGCTGGGAAAGTTTGAGCTGGCTTCGAGCGGCACGGTCTTCCTCGACGAGATTGGTGAACTGCCGCTGACCGTGCAGGGCAAACTGTTGCGCGTGATCGAGGAGAAAGTGGTGGATCGAATCGGCGGGCGCGCGCCAGTGCCGGTTGACGTCCGGGTGGTGGCGGCTACCAATCGGGACTTGAAAGCGGCGGTGGAGAGCGGTGAGTTTAGACGCGATCTGTTTTTCCGTTTGGCCGTATTCCCGCTCGAAATCCCACCGCTGCGCGAGCGCGAAAGTGACATTGTCCTGCTGGCCAAACATTTCGCTGCCGAACTCGGTAAGGAATTGCGTGGCCACGATGCTGAATTGAGTGACGAAGCTTTGTTGGCCTTGCGGGCGCATAGTTGGCCCGGCAACGTACGCGAGTTGGAAAACGTGATCGAGCGGGCCTGCATTCTCTCCGACACGATGCTGCTCGAGCCGAAAGATCTTGGTTTGACAACTACTCCTACGGACAATGCCGAGGCGCTGAAGTTGTTTGACTTGTCGGGCAGTCTTTCCGAAGCAGCCCAACGCGCGTTGCGCATTGTCGAACGTCAAAAAATTCTGGAAACACTTGCGGCGAACGAAGGCAACAAGATGCAGGCAGCAGAAGATCTGGGCGTCAGTTATAAAACCCTGCTCACGAAAATTAAAGATTACAATCTCGGATAGATGAACGAACTTCCTAACGACGGGCCTGCAAACGATGGGCCTGCTAACGACGTTCCAGGCGATGCTCACGATAAAGCGAGTACGATAGCCGGTGAAACTGTAGAGCAGATAGGCGCCGCAGTTGGCGAGCCTCCGCCCATAGCGCCCGGAACAAAAACCGTAAAGGGCACGGGTCGGTCCGCTTTTCTGGTTGGCGCCGGCATCTTGATAAGCCGGATCGTCGGGCTAATCCGGCAAAGGGTTTTCGCTCACTACTTCGGTACGTCCGCCGCCGGCGACGCGTTTAGCGCTGCCTTTCGCATTCCCAATTTTCTGCAAAATATTTTCGGCGAAGGCGCGTTGTCTGCCTCGTTCATCCCGGTCTACGCAAAGCTGCTGGCGCACGATGATGAAGAAGAAGCAACGCACGTCGCGAATGCCGTGCTGGGACTACTCGCCCTGGCCGTCTCCCTGATTGTGCTGACGGGTGTGCTGGCTACGCCCTGGCTCATTTCTGCCATCGCGCCTGGATTCAAGGGCGAGACGCGCGAGTTAACCATTCGCCTGGTACGAATTCTCTTCCCCGGCGCCGGACTGTTAGTGCTCTCCGCCTGGTGTCTCGGCGTGCTGAACAGCCATCACAAGTTTTTCATTTCTTACACCGCGCCGGTAGCCTGGAATCTCGCGATGATCGTTTCGCTTTTGGTTTTTGGCCGGCGCGTGGGCCAATTCCCACTGGCGGAATACGTCGCCTGGGGTTCCGTGGTCGGCAGCGGGCTTCAGTTTGGGGTGCAGTGGCCGACGGTGTCGCGCCTGATGCGACGAATCCGACCCGTGCTTGACGTCGCCAGTGATCATGTCAAGACGGTAGTCAGGAATTTTTTTCCAGTCTTCATGAGTCGCGGCGTCGTGCAGATCAGCGCCTTCGTCGATGCTGTGCTGGCGAGCTTCCTCCCCGTTGGTTCGGTCGTGGCTCTAACCTACGCGCAGAGTCTTTACACCTTGCCGGTCAGTTTGTTTGGCATGTCGGTCTCGGCGGCGGAGCTGCCCGCGATGTCACGCGCGCTCGGCAGCACTGAAGAAGTCGCCGACATACTGCGTCATCGGCTTGACGAAGGTCTGCGGCGAATCGCTTTTTTTATTGTGCCCTCGTCGATGGCGTTCCTCGCGCTCGGCGACGTCATTGCGGCAGTGCTTTATCAGACCGGACAGTTCAAACACGACGCTGCAATTTTTGTGTGGGGCATTCTGGCGGGATCAACGGTCGGATTGCTTGCCTCAACACTCGGCCGGCTTTACTCATCAACTTATTACGCGCTGCACGACACGCGCACGCCACTGCGTTACGCAATCGTTCGCGTAACACTAACAACAGTGCTCGGCTATTTGTTCGCGCTGCCGCTGCCGCGTCTGCTCGGCATTGATCCGAAGTGGGGAGTCGCCGGGTTGACCGCCTCGGCGGGCATCGCCGGCTGGATCGAGTTTGCCTTGCTTCGCCGTTCGTTGAACAAGCGGATAGGCCGCACGGGCCTGTCGTTGTCGTATGTCGTCAAACTTTGGATCGCCGCTCTGCTGGCCGCGGACATCGGTTGGGGTTTCAAGTTAATGCTGGGTGAGCTGCACCCGATTCCACTCGCTGCCGTGGTGCTGGGTGGTTACGGAGTCGCTTATTTCGGCGTGACTTACCTCCTCGAAACTCCGGAATCAAGAGTTGTCATCTCCCGCGTGATTCGCCTGTCGAAGCTCAGGAAATGATGCTGCCCAGGTCCTTCTCATTAGCACCGTGGCTTCAGCCCGGTGCCCAGGAATTGGGTCGGAAAATGGGAAACCGTTTGAAACGGTTGTCGGCTTAGGGCGGTCTCCAATCCACCGCGCTAAAGCGACGGTGCTAATGAGATCGAACGGGCAAATCGACCCTACCGATCTTTGCTAAAATAATTCTTTGAAACTTTCTGGAGATTCGCCTCGATTGGTTCTTTAGATAGTTATCCTGGAAAAACGGACTGGTTAGCGCAGCGGCAAAGGCGGGGGGCGGCCCCGAGGCCGCCATTTTTATTTGCCCTCCCTTTTCTGGAACGCGCTTCAAGTTGTTCCTGAAACCAACCAGCCGAACGCCATTCCAATTGACCCCGCAAGGCCTCGTCCTTATTATCCAAACGTGCAGCCAGTTATTTCAGCCGCGCAAATGCGCGAGATTGATCTACTCACCACCCGCGATTATCACGTCCCTTCCCTTTCGTTGATGCAGGCCGCCGCGGAAGCTTGTTTTCAGGCAATCGCGGACCATTTTGCAAGCACGGGTCTGAAGCACAGGAAGGCACAGGTGCTCTGTGGACCAGGAAATAACGGGGGCGATGGCGCCGCGTTGGCTGTCATGCTTGCGCACGCCGGTGTCGAGGTTGACGTGATTCTATTTGGACGCGTGGAAGATACCAGCGACGATGCGAAGACTAACTTCGAAATCGTCCGCCTGGCCGCTTCCGAGCGCCCCCTCCCTAAACACGAAGCCTATACCAGTGAGCTTCCAGATCCGCCGGCCTTGACTTTCCTAGAATGCACCAGCGTGGCGGAATGGAAAAACCTGACGGAGACGAGCGGTAGTTACGACATTATTGTTGACGCGCTCTTTGGAACCGGACTCAGCCGGCCGCTCGAGGGAATTTTCCTTGAGGTCGTGAAGCCACTGAAATTGATTCGAACAAATCGCGATCAGTCTGGCGCCAGTGTTCCTTTGATTGTTTCCGTCGATCTCCCTTCGGGTCTCAACGCCGATTTGACAGCACCGATTGGCGAAGCGGTCCAGGCGGACTTGACGGTCACCTTCACGGCCGCGAAACCCGCCAACGTCTTACCGCCTGCTTCGCACCTGAACGGTAGGTTGGTAATTGCAAACATCGGTTCGCCGGCCGCGCTAATCGAGGCAGCGAAACCGGAACTCTTCGTGACTGAAGAGGACGATGTCCGCCAGTGGCTCATCAGCACACGTTACACGCCCGACTCGTTCAAGAATACGCATGGACACGCGCTGGTGATTGCGGGCTCGCGTGGTTATACCGGCGCGGCTGTTCTTTGCGGCAACGCGGCGATGCGATCAGGCGCGGGTTTGGTCACCATCGCGACTCCGGCTTCGGCCCAGGCCGCAGTTGCCGCCAGCGTGATGCCGGAAGTGATGACGACCGCACTCGCCGAAACCGATCGCGGGGCGGTTAGCGATCAGGCTGTCGATCATGTAATGCAGTTATCCGCAAAAGCCAACGTTGTCGCGATTGGTCCTGGACTGTCCGCCGAAGACGAGCGTACGCGTCGGTTTGTTTACAACGTGGTAAAGCAACGCCAAATTCCGGTAGTGATCGATGCCGATGGTTTGAATTGCCTCGCGAACTACGCGTCCAAAGGCTGGCCGGCGGAGTTGCAGGGATCACAGACGAGTCCGCTGATCCTGACACCGCATCCGGGAGAGATGCTGCGATTGTTGGGAACGACCGACAAGACTGCGCTCGATGATCGCGTCGCGGCGGCGCGAGACTTTGCGACCAAACACAAATTGATTCTCGTTCTTAAAGGTGCACGCTCGTTAGTTGCAGCGCCTGACGGTCGTGTCTTTATCAATCCAACCGGAAACGCCGGTCTCGGTACCGCCGGAGCGGGCGACACCTTGACGGGAATCATCGCCGGATTTGTCGCTCAAGCCGTCGCGACCTTGAAAGAAAACGCCGATGCGCTCAACGCGACGATTGCCGCGCTTTATGTAGGCGGGCTCGCGGGTGATTTTGCCGCCCGGAATTTAGGTATGCGCGCAATGGTCGCTTCGGATATCCGTGAACACCTCAGCGAGGCGATTCGTTTTCTCGATCCAAAAGGCGAGACGGCGTAGGGCGGGCATTTGTGTAAATTCGATCGTTTAGAGGAGGTACTTGTGCCGCAGAGTTGGGACAAGTCCCAACTCTAAACAGAAGTGATGACTACGATCGTGCAACACATCTCAACCGGCGAATGGCAAACGCATAGCGCCGAAGAAACGTTCAATCTCGGCAAGCGAATCGGCGCGCAACTCAGCGGCGGCGAAATCCTTTTGCTCCATGGCCCACTCGGCGCCGGCAAGACTGTCTTCGTCAAAGGTATCGCGGCCGCTCTCGACATCGATCCTGAAGAAGTAACCAGCCCTTCGTTTACCTTAGTAAATCCTTATGCCGGGCGGCTGCGATTTTTCCACCTCGACCTTTATCGCCTGGATGAAGGCGCTGCTGCCGCGCACGCAGTAGATCTTGAAGAACTGCTAACCGACGAGCGCGCGGTCGTCGTCATAGAATGGGCCGAACGCCTCGGTCGATATCCACTTCCCGAGAATGTTTGGCGCGTAACGATTTCAGGCGATGGTGAAGCACCGCGCAGAATTTCAATTTCCGGGTGAAGCTTCGCGTTCCAACCTGGTTTTCAACAGAACCCCAGACGCTTTTCAGATCAACTTTGATAGACTTGGCGCTCTACAGACTTGTGGCGCAATGTCACCTCAACTGGAGAAATCTTCAAGAATCCGAGTCGGATTGGCCTCATCGAGCGAGAGTAACCAATTCAAGATTGTGGCCAGGTGAGGATGGACACTGCCCCCGTCACGAATCGCTGCTCGGTAGCGGCAAGTTTACTGTGGCTGGTGGCGTACCAGGTCTTATGGTCATATTTGGCAGAGGAGCTAACGCCTTTTTCTCAACATAGAGTCAGAAAACCAGTAATATTTTCATAGCCTTCATACCGGAGGACAACACTTGTGAGCTAAGGCCGAACTTCTATCGACACCACGTTCGACTTTACTACGCCGTTCTCGCTTCCCCAAAAGGGGCTCAGTGCCACATCCGCATTCGGGATTGGGCAGTGATATTCAACCCACATGTAGTACCTTCCGGGTTTCTCCAGATGCAGCAAATAGATTGACGACCTGTAGGAAGTTCCAAGGAAGTGGAAGGGAAGCAATTTCACGAAGGCAGCGATGTCGTCAGGTTTTGGACGCATTTCAAGCGCCTCATCGATCATTCGCGTGGGTACCTCTTTTCCTTTCGCATCGCGCCGATAGAGCATGAAACTTCCCCGGTATCCAAACTCAAGCGTTCCATACACAAAAACATCCTTGACTGCATTGTTGTTGGTGAGCCTAACTTCAAGTTTTATCCGGTCCTTCGGCTTGTAAGTGCGCTTGTTGGCTACAAGGGAAACTTCCAAGTCTGTCGCCTTCGGCTTGACCGCGTCGTTTTCTGAAAACTTTTTGGTTCCCGCCGCCTGGCTTGCAAAGCTAAAGACGCATCCAAACACCAGTCCGAGAAATAGCGATAATTTCATTGCGCTTATAAATTGAGGACAACAAATACCGGCTAGGGCAGAACTTCTATGTGCACAACGTTGGACTTAATAGTGCCGTCCTCTTTGCTCCAAAAGTTACTCAGATTTACTCAACGTCGTAAGCATAGGCATTTGCATGAATCAGCAGCTGTTTTAAACAGTTGAGACAGTCAGCGCACTTCTTTCTGTCGCACAAGCTCCTCAAACTTGCGCTTTGCTCTTTCATGCGGAGACGGAACGGTCCAGGTTACTTCCCACCACGCGGGTGGAATTTTCTGTTTCTCGACGTACTCACGCACTTCTTCCCAGGAGTTAAGGCCCAAGGTCTCGGCAAGATAACGAGGACTTGCGACCGCCCCGTATCCGATCTGCATCCATTCGAAATAGTCATCGCTTTCAATCGTTGCAAATTCGTCTTCTTCTCCGAAGGTTATCCAATGCCCTTTGTGATCTAATAGGAATTGGCGCACCGAGGGAAACACAGCATCGTAAAGCCAGCGTGCGCCCTCATCTCTTGGTGGATTCCAATAGCTCTGGGCCGCTAACACTGATTCAACGTTCACTGGTCCGCCTCGCTTTACAAAACCTGAATCTTCAAGCTGCCAGTAGGCCCACCGGTATCCAGCATCAACATAAATTCTGCAATCGCGGCACGCAAAGAAAAGGTTGTTCACTTTAGGTCATCGTCCTCCGCTCTTTAGTTTGGTTTTTTTGAAAACATGGCGCTGCTATTCCCGGGGTTTCTCGATGGAAGTTATCTTGCCTTTTTCTACCCTCACTACTCCATCTTGCGTAAAGATCGTCACTTGCGTGATCGTTCCGCGATTGACCATCCCAACGAGACCTTGATTTCCGCCGTTGTAAACAAACTTGAGGACGCTCGCCACGGTAACATTCTTGTCGGTGGACTTCACGTAAAGGCCCATATTCTTGAGGCCTGCACCGGCTGCCTGTTGCTCGTGGCGGCCAGCATCACCCATGATTCGGAACTCTCCGCCAGTGCTGTTCTGCTGAAGCTCTATTGGCCGCGGGTTAGAGGTTGGAGTCTGACCGTCATGCAAGAAGCCGTCGATCCCCTGCGCATACTTGCCAGATCCCTGGAAGCTTCTTCCCTCAAAAGCCGAGACTTCTTTCGCAAATTCGACCTCGGCCGGGTTGAGACCCCCAGGGTGAAAGGCGACGTTGCCGAAGACGGTTTCGAGTGCCATTTGCGTTGCCGTTGCGGCAACGTTGGCCTTACCACTTGTCAGAAGGTTTCTTGCCAATTGCCCGAAGGATTCAAGTCTCTGTAGTCCTTGTTTCAGAACTTCAAGCGCTTCCTGGGGATCTTCTCCGTCTTGATCGAGGTATCTCAACGGATTGCTCAGCGCATACCCATATCGATTCCAGCGTTGAGGCTGGCTGATCCAAGAGTTGAATTTCTGCTCGCCTGCTCGAGAATCAGTTGACGACTGTTTACTCAGAACCGGACTGAATGGATCGGTTGACGTGAACCGTCCCTGCGTGCTCGCGTAGTACCTCGCCCCAAAGTAATCGAGCCCGGTTTCAATGTCCCGTTCTTTCTGCGTGAACTTCTGGCGCGTGCCGTCGTTGCCATCGTAGCCTTCTTGTGTGGTCCGGCCGCCGACGCCCGCAGCAAGCTCTTCGCCGAAGGGTTTGTAGTCGTGGCGGCTGATAACGCTGGCGCTGCTGTTGGTGACAACGCGCGGCGTGCCCAGATGATCCGCAGTGAGATACCGCGTGCCGTTGGCATTGAGCGCCGTTGGTTCGATGGTGGCGAGCAGGCCGCTCACACCGTAGACGTATTCTTTCTGGAGCGCGCCACTGCTACCACTGAACTCGGCGATCTGTTGTCCGCTAATGCCGTAAATAAAGCGCAAATTCTCGGCCACTAACTTCCTGACACGCTGCCCTTCGCCGTCGTAAACGTACGCGGTTGTGCCGTCCACTGTTTTGATCTTGTTCTCCGCGTCGAACGTGTAGGCATGAGCACCGTCGTTGAGTAGATTGCCGGCCGCGTCGTAGCTGTAGCCGCTCGAGGTGATGCGATTGTTAGTCGGGTTGAAAGACAAACTCTGATTGCCACCGCCGAGATCGATCCCACGATTGCCATAGCGATCATAAGCATTCGTCTGCGACCAACTGGTATTGCCGGCGGCAGTCTCAGTCGCAGTAGCCAGGCGATTCAGCGAATCGTAAGTGAAGCTTTGGCTGTATGAGAAGCCAAATTGATCATCGCTGTAGGCGACGCTTTGGACGTTGCCATTGTTGTCCGTCGTGCCATAGTTGTAAGTCAGATGGAAGGGTGCAGGCGGTGGCGTCCTGCTGCCACCCACTCCCAGCTTGATCTCGCTCGGTTGCAGCCGATTGTTGTAGCTAATCGTGTGCGTCAGATTGTTACCGTAAAGCTCGCTGGCAACGGCGCCATGCGCGGCGTAAGTGATCCCCGACATGGCCGCGCCGGGCGCATAACTGGTTGGGTTGCTGTTCAAAGACGACAGCCGCGCGGCAGCGTCGTAGCTCAGATTGACGCTGCGCCGATCGCTCGAGCCCGGCACGCTCGGATAGGTTTCGCCAGTCAGCGAACCGGCCAGATTGTAGCTCGCCTCGACGAGATAGTTAACGGAATCGGTCTGTTGAATCTGTCGCACGACTCGGCCCAGCGGGTCATAGCCGCGATAGGTTCCCGCGCTCGCACCGCCGTAAGTCACCGCCACCAGCCGCCCCGTCGCAGAGCCGCGCTCAAAGGCAGCCGGCGCCCCGCTCGGCAGCGACGCCGCGTCGTAATAGAAGTTGACTTCATCGCTCGGAGCCACGCCTGCAGGCAATGCGGGATTGTTGTTAACAGTATTGGCGGCCGAGTCTGAGCCGTTGTACCAGCGACGAGCAACACGGTTCAGCGCGTCGTAGGCGTAATGCGCTGACACGCCCCGTGCATCCGTCTTGATCGCCAGGTTGCCGTTGCTGTCATACTGGTAATTGATTGTCCCGCTCTCCGGGTTGGTCGCCAAGGTCAGCCGCTTCAGAGAATCGTAAGCGAAGGTGCGGGTTTGCGCGCCTTGCGAAACTGAGGTCAGGTTATCGAGCGTGTCGTAGCTGTAGCTCGTCAGATAGTTGTAACTGGGATCGTTGGGAGCTTCGTAAACCTGCGCCAGCCGGCCCAGCGCATCCGTAACACTCTTGCGCTGCTTGCCGGCTTGATCGCTGACCGTCACCGTTTTGCCGCTGTAGCTGGTGGCGACGACCGCGCTGTCAGGGGTGGTTAGCGAAATCACGCGGCCGGCCAGATCGTAAGCGGTGGTCGTATAGATCGCTGTCTCGCCCAGCGACGGCCGGAAGGGATTGCTCTGTTGCCGGACACGACCCAGGGCATTGTAAACGGTCGAGACTTTATCGTCGCCCTGAGGATCTCGTGACCACGTTTCCACCGTGCGGCCAAAACCGTCGGTGTGCGTCCAGGAGCGCAGCGTCGCATCGTTAACCGTAGTCTGGTCCTTCGCCGTCAACACGTCGTTATTGCTCAAAGTAATTCCAAACGGCGTCGTCATCGGCGCGTAGTACATCGCCGCGTGAGTCTCGACCGCGGTTCCCAGTGCCGAGTTGACCAACGTCGGACGGCTGAAGGGATCGTTATAGATGGTTTGCGTAATTATGCCGTTGCGGTCTTTGAAGCCGGTGAGCAGACCGCTCCAAAAATCATACTGTGTCCGCGCCATGTGCACTGGCGCGCCGGTCGTGGGCGGTGGGCTGGTGATTAACGTCGGCAAGGCAAAGGTCGCCCCATTGTTTCCGATCGAACCGGCGCCGGGATTGCTGCCGTCGCCGAAGTCATCCGCATAAGAGAGCGTGGTGACGTTGCCATTAGCGTCTTTGTTGGAGACCGGATTGCCGAGCGTGTCGTAACGCAGGTAGGAATAGATGGTCGTGTTGTTGCTCTTCAACCAGCGGCCGGTGGCAGTCAGGTTACCGCGCGTAACCTTGTTCAGTCCGTAAGCGTTATCGTGTCCGATTACCGTGCCGTAGTCCTGAAGCGGCACGTGGTTTCCATCGCCGGCATAGACGTCATACTCATTAACCGTGCGGGCCACTTCATTAGTTCCTGAGCCGTCGTAGATGGATTGCTGCTGCACCAGGCCCACCAGATGAATTGCATCGTCCGTCTGGTAGCTGCCGGTGACGTAGCTATTTGTGGTGCGGCGCTTGAGCGTCTGATCAAAATCATATTCCCTTATTTCACTGACATTGTTGGCGCGCGGATAATTGGCGTTATCGTAGAAGGTGTCCGCCTTCGCAAAACTTCCATCATCAAGGTAGCGGCGCGCTTCGCTGACCCGATTGTCATTCGCGGGCTGTTCCTGCGCGTACCCGGATGACCAGCTAACCGGCGTCCGTTGCGCCCAATCCTGCTCGCTCGCACTGATGACCGCGCCAGCCGCATCCAGCACTTCCGTGCGCCATTCAACCCCGGTAGACCAGAGGCTATAGCCCGTGCCGCTCATGCTGCCATGACTGCCGGTAAGGTAGCGCCCGGCCGGGAGAAAGAAATGACGCTGGTCTGAGAGCAGTGTTCCGGCGCTGGTGCCGGCATAAGCTTTCACCTCGGTGCAGGCGGAACTCGAGCCGTTGACCGTTTGCGGGCCGAAAAGATAGGTCGAGGTTTCCTCAAGCGTAATTCCATCCGGATAAGTACGTCTGGCGGTAACTGCCCGATCGATGTTTGGAACTGCATTCATCTGGCCCTGATACTCGCCGGGTAACGTATTGCCAGACGGAAAGCCCGTATAAGTGAAACCCGTGTAGTCGTACTGCAACTTCCCACCTGTCGGCAGCGTCACCTCAGCCACTTCGCCGTAAAGGTTGTAACTAAACTGAAGCGCTCGACCGTCGGGCAGAATTACCTGGCTCACTGCTGGCTGTGTATCAATGCGTTCCTGATAACCGCAATAAGAGTCGGGAAAAAGATAATTGGCGGCGGGTGGTTGACCACCGGCGTAGCAGTAGCCGAAGCGGTCGTTATATCCGGTTAGGATTTGCTGTCCGTTGTAATTGAAGTCTGATCTGATGTGGTTGCTCAGCGCCTCGGTTTTGACTTTGTAGTATTGCGGCGTTCCCTGATAGCCCTTGAGCGTCACCAACAACGCCAGGATCACCGATCCATTGGCCGGGTCGGGCGCGTGCTGTTCGACTTTGGTGGAACGTCCCAACTGGTCGATATACTCGGTCGTGATCTTGCCGGTCTGATCGGTTGAATAGTTGATGGTGATCTGATTGCCGTTGCGATCGGTAACGCTGGAGGCGCGGCCCAGCAGTCCGGAGACGTTGGTAAAGCGGTAACGCATTCCGTCGCCGGTAATGAGCGTTCCCGCGAGACTGTTGAGGGCGACGCCGTTGTCAACGTCGCTTATGAAAACTATTCCCGAGCCGTCGGTTGCATGCCAGCGCTGGCCGCGGTATTCGCCGTTGGGAGTGCAGCCCATATACAACGGAGCACCGTCAGTGAGATCGTCACGCAGTTCAATCTCACCTTTGTCGGGCAAGACCACCGTGAGTTTGTTGAGACCGTAAAGAGAGTAGCTCTGACAGCCTGGGAAGCTGATAGACTGTCTCTTCAGCAGCGGCATTCCCCCAACCACCCAACCGGGCGCAACCCGATTGAAGAGATCCATTTCAGTATCGCCGGCAGCATAACGTGCGTAAGCCATATCGACATCCATGTCGTGCGGCCACGGCCAGAGCACCGACTCGTGCGCCACCGACCAAACCTTGCTGCTGTAGTTCAAGGCGATGGGAATGGTAAAGCCGCGCCCACCGGCACTGCCCATCGGCAACGATAGATTAAGCGACCCATTGCTGAGGTTGACTGTGCCGAGGTCAGTTGAAAGATAACTGCCCACGGGCGACACGCCCGCGGCATGTTGCGGCGGCGTCCCTTGATCGTATTGCGTCCACGTTTGTCCGTGAACATTCGGGCTTCCAGTGATCAGAAGAATCGCGGCAAGCGAAATCTGAGAAATGACGGTGGTGGAAAGACGATGAGGTTTCATATCAATCTCCAACCGGCGTGCGGTCCGGCGCAAAACAAGGACACGGGCTGTTCTGGTTCTATTCAGTTAAGGTTCGACAATCAGCGTCGCGCGATTCCCGGGTCGACTCGCGTCGTAGACTGTATAGCGGCCTGGCACGAGCGAGACCCGGGCATTGTCGCGCCGGCGCTGCGGACGGCGGACAACCTGGGCCACCGTCTGAAGAGATTCGCTTGCCACCACCAACCCGCCTGAACCTTCAGACATGTCCTCGAGGTGCAGCGCGACTGCCCCCGCGCTGATACGCACTTCGCTCGGAAAAATGCCCGCGTCATAGACCGTAAAGTGAACCATCTGCGCCGGACCAGGCGCAGTCGCTAGTAACTGCTGCGAATTGACCGCAGGCGTTGAGTTGCGCCATACACGCGCCTTAACCGCAACCGTAGCCAGTACCAGAAGCCCAAGCACGATGACTGCCGGCACCGGGCTGCGGAAGGGGTTTAGGAGCGCCTTCAAACTGGTTGACATTGTTTCCTCCAAGTTGATGGGCTGCGCGCCTCAGCCAAGTTGGTGTTACGCGCTCGGAACAGTTTTTGAAAAGTTACTTCGACGATTCGTTCACATGAGGCTTAAGCGGTGAGTCCACGTAAACGAAAGGTTGGGGGAGTATGTGGCGAAATCTAGCGCCGTACCCTTCGCTTGTCAACAAAAAACCTCTTGGCCCGTCTTTGTGAAGATGCCAGAGTTCTTGCATTGAGTCATATAGGCGAACCGTTGGGCAAAGCGCTGTCTAGGATGAGTTAGCCGAAAGTCTTTTGATCTTCCATCAAGGCAAATGAACCGGAACGCTTGGGCATCATGTTGATGCAAAAATTCTCTTGCTGCCCAACTGGTATGGCGTAACAACGTAGTCTGGCGGAAAACTATGCGCGATTGAATTATCCGGCCTGGTCTGATGCTGTTGCCAGACAAAACGCCAAAGCCTTGACTGAATCTGTGCAACGGAATATAACCACACCGCGACTCGATCTTTCGATCTTTCGTTGTCGCACTAATCATCCAAGGAGACAGGCACAACTTGTCCACGCACGTCGAAACAACTGACAGCTTCTCTGACGAAATGAAGCGCGACGCGTTTTCACTTCAGTCACTAGTGAAAGCGCTTGAATCACAAAGCAGCGCGCCCAGTCTCGACCAGATTTACGAGTGGCTGGAAACGGCTGAGATCTCCCCGGACGAGTTGCAGCCTTACCTGGGTTTCAAAGAGGGCAACTATTGGCGGCATCGTGTTTGTCGCAACGAGTTTGTAGAGATGCTGGTGTTGTGCTGGCGTCCCGGCCAACGAACTCCCATCCATGATCACAATGGTTCGCATGGCGGCGTTAAGGTTCATCGCGGCATGTTGTGGGAAACAACTTTCACCTACGACGCGGTGGCGGGTTTGGGTTACAAAAGTGCGCGCGAATATTCGCCCGGATCCGTCACCGGTTCCGATGTTCCAGACATTCATCAGCTTGGTAACCCTGACGTGAGTGGCCAGGATCTCATCACTATTCACGTCTACGCTCCGCCGCTCGGCGTGCTGCACACCTACAAACCCGGCAGCGCCAAGATCGATCTGTACATTCCCGACGACACCGCCAGCCTGATCTAATCCCTCCTGATCAGTCGGCATTGCTTGACCCGGTTGTGTTAGGCGCGGCGCCCGCTAACGCAGGCGGTTCTGACAAGAGCGGAGCCCCCTTCATTCCCTCTCCGCGACATAGCTCATAACTTTCAAGTCTCTTCCATCCGTCGTCACCGTGATCGTTCCACTGTTTCCCGTCGTCAGCACTTGTGCGCCGCCGGCTTTCCATCGCTCAACTACTTCCTTATTCGGATGTCCAAAGATTGATGTTTGGCCCACGGAGATTACCGCGAAGCGCGGCTTGACAGCGTCGATAAGCGGCCCGGTCGAGGAGGTCTTGCTGCCGTGATGCGCGACCTTAATGACATCCGCGCGCAGATTCTCAAGCGCTCGCAGCATGCCGGCTTCACCCGCCATTTCAATGTCGCCGGTGAGCAACAGCGCGCGGTCGCCAAGTTGGAAACGCAGCACGATTGAATCGTTGTTTCGAGAAGGAGCGTTCGCGTTTGTCGCAGCCAGTGGCCAGAGCACCCTCGCTGTCACACTTCCGAACCGCAACTCATCGCCGGCGCCTACCAGTCGCACAGGAATGTGTTCCTTGAGTAAGGTTTCGGAGAATTTCACATATTCGGGATCGCGCCCGGGAGTTCTCGCAACCAGCGCCGCCCGCACGCTGAAATTCCGCGCTACATCATTCAAGCCGTCGATGTGGTCGGCGTCGGCATGCGTCGCCAGAATGTAGTCGATGTGATCCAGGCCTCGCCACCAGAGGTATTCGGAAACGACCGCCTCGCCAATGCTTCGCGTTTCGCGCTCAAACGGTTCGTCGCCACCGGCTTCAGTGTCGTCAGAGATGCTCGGGCTTTGGAAAGGGCCGGGCCGGCCACCGCCATCAATAAGCAGTGTTGTGTTATCCGGAAGAGTTAGCAGCGCAGAATCGCCCTGGCCAACGTCGAGGAAATCGATGCGTAGTTTTCCCTGCGGCGTGTCCGCGCTCCAGGGATGGAAGACAATCAAAGCCACTGCGAATAGCTGGGCCAACAATGCAAGCTTCGTGACCCTTCGCATTCGGTGTGAAACCTTTAGACTTGAACGCGGCAAACCCAGCGGCATCCAGCGTGACAACAAAATCGCGAGCGCCACGAGCGGCAGGTAATACAAAACATAAATCGCGCCCGCCCCGCCGGTATATTCGGGCAAGCGAATCGCAGCCGCGCCAACTTTCGCAAATGGATCGACGCTATGGACCATCGCCCAGTTCAATCCATTAGTGATGCTGACTAAAAACGCAGCGAGGGGATGGCTAACCTGGGTAGCCAACAACGCGGCGCCGGCGATGATCGCGACGCCGGCCATCATCAAGCTGACCACGATGTTCAGAAGGAATGAGGCAAACGAGAGCCGATGAAAATAAACTACCAGCAAAGGAAGCAGCGCCATCTGTATGCAGGTGGAAACTACGATTGCTCCCAACGCGTAACGCAGTAGACCCTGAAGATGCAGGCGCTCTAGCTTTCCGGCCAGCGGCGCCTTGAAAAGTTTATAGCTGTAGTTCAGACGCTCCTGTTCACGCCGGGATTTGCGTTCACTCCAGAAGAGGCTCTCGCAAAAACTGCGCAGCCAGGGCGCACACGCCGGCGGGCATGGTGTCTCGCGCGTCGGTCTCCACGAACCAACCGCCGCCATTTTTTCGAGCAGCGGCCAGGCGAATGTTACGATGGCCAGCACTGAAATAAACGTCAGTTGAAACGAAGGATC
>Ga0137409_10000458_pt1 | contig 44608 bp, 30 predicted proteins | sample CZODoug1_16funga_FD_122059 | JGI IMG/M metagenome (GOLD analysis project Ga0137409, IMG submission 122059) | Vadose zone soil fungal communities from Angelo Coast Range Reserve, California, USA - CZODoug1_16fungal (Hybrid Assembly) | ecosystem: Environmental > Terrestrial > Soil > Vadose zone...
TCGGTAAGCCGGATGCCTTAATTGGGCACGTCCGGTTTGAACGGGAGAGGCTGCCGTAAGGCTGCCTTTTACCAATGACGAAGAAGCCGTCCCACGACACCAGTCTTGGAGGCGAGGGGGACAGATTTCCGGAGACCACCGGGGACATCTCCTCCATGCTCGGCCAGGACGGACCGACCCTGGGCCGGCCCGAGCTCGAACTCCTGTGCCGCCGCTACTGGAAGCCCGTCTACGCCTACGTCCGCATCGCCTGGGCCAAGAGCAATGAGGACGCGAAGGACCTGGCGCAGGCCTTCTTCCTCTGGCTGATGGAGGGCGAGACGCTGCAGCGCTACGACGCGGAGCGCGGCGGCTTTCGCGCCTACCTGAAGGTCCTGCTGAACCGCTTCGTGGGCCACGAGGAGCGCGCGCTCAAGCGGCTCAAGCGCGGCGGCAACGTCCATATCGTCTCCATCGACGAAGAGTCCGCCTCGCCCCGCGACCTGGACCGGGGCTCGAAGGAGTCCGACCCGGACGCGGTGTTCGAACGCGTCTGGCTCGACCAGATCCTTCAGGGCGCCCTGGAACGCGTCCGGGAGCGATGGACGGCCGAAGGCAGGGAGCTGCGCTTCAAGGTCTACGAAGCCCTGACCGACCCGGTGAAATCGGAGCAGCCCTCCTACAAGGACCTGGCGGCCCGCTTCGACCTCAAGCAGAGCGACATCGAAAATTATCTCTTCGCGATCCGGGAAGCCATCCGGGCCGAGGTGCGGACGGCCCTGCGCCAGGTCACCGCCAGTCCCCAGGAATTCGAAGATGAGTGGAAGCGCCTCTTCGGAGGATGACGATCGCGCCGGGCGCGTGTTCGAGGATCTGCACGATCACGAACGCAGCCGCAGTTCGTCCCGGAGCCGGGATGCCGGCGAGTTTCCCGGCCTCCTCCGCAAGGCGCTGGGGGACCGGAAGACCGAGCCCGACCCGGCGACACTCCGCGAGGCCCGGACGGCGACGGACGACCTGCTCCTGGGACAGATCGCCCTGGAGTGGAGGGTCCTCGACGAGAAGACCCTGGAGGCGTGCCTCGCAGAACGCGAGTCCCTGGCCGTCGACGGCCGCAAGCCTCCCCTGGAGGAGATCTTCACGCGCCGCGGGCTGCTGAACGCCGAGGAGCTGTCCCGGATGCTCAAGGAGCGGATCCGGCGGCAGGAGGGCATTCCGGACTTCCCCCGCTACGAGATCTGGCAGCGCATCGGCGAAGGCGTGACGGCCGTGGTCTATGACGCGTGGGACCGCGACCTCAAGCGCCGGGTGGCGCTCAAGGTGCTCCGCGAGCGGGCCTCCCTCAGCGAGATCGCCCGGCTGCGCTTCCGGCGGGAAGCCCAGGCGGCGGCGGGCCTGGCCCACCCGAACGTCGTCACCGTCTACGACGCGGGCGAAGCCGGCGGCCGTCTGTATATCGTGATGGAGCTGGTCGAGGGGCGCTCCTTCGGCGAGCTCCTGAAGGACGGCAATGCAACGCCGCGGGCCGTCCTGGCCCTGATCGCCAAGGCCGCCCGCGGAGTGGCCGCCGCGCACGCGAAGGGCATCATCCACCGGGACCTCAAGCCCGCGAACATCCTCGTGACTTCGACGGGCGAACCCAAGGTCGGGGATTTCGGGCTGGCCCATCTCTCCAACTCCGGCAGCGACGTCACCCGCACGGGGACGCCGCTCGGGACGCCGCTGTATATGTCGCCGGAGCAAGTGATCGGCAACGCGAAGGAGCTGTCGCCCCGCACGGACATCTACTCGCTGGGGGCGATCCTCCACGAGGCGCTCGTGGGGCGGCCGCCGCACCAGGGGGAGACGGTGATCGAGCTCTATCACCGGATCGTCGAGGAGGACCTGGTGATCCCTCCGGAGGCCCAGGCGAAGATCCCGGCCGATCTCGTCACGGTGACGCTGAAGGCGCTGGAGAAGGACCCCGCCCAACGCTACGCCACGGCCGAGGACTTCGCCGCCGACATCGAATCCTGCCTCAAGGGCGACCCCATCTCGGGCCGGTTGCCGGGCGTGACCCACCGCCTGATCCGTCGCGTGAGGCGGAACCCGATCGCCGCGGCGGTCGGCGTCCTGGCCGCCCTGGGGATCCTGGGCGTGTCTATCGTGAGCGTTCAGACCGTCCGGAAGCAGGACGCCCTCCGCGGCCGGCAGGAGGTGTATGAAGTGTCCATCGAAAAGGCCGATCGATTGTGGCAAAAGGCCACCGGGCTGATCCGCGCGGGTCACCCGTCGCCCGACGTCTTCGTGGGAACCCTGGAGCAGGCTCTCTCGCAGTACCAGGCGGCCGCGGTCGCCAGTCCGGGAAAACCCTACCCCTGGCTCATGAAGGGCCGCTGCCTCATGCTCATGGTCCGCCGCCCGGAGGCGGAGGCGGCCTGGACGGAAGCGCTGCGGCTCAACTCCGCCTACGGCCCCGCGCTCTTCGAGCGGGGGAAAAGCTCGCTGGGAGTGTACATGCGCCTGGGTCTCCAGCGGCGGCCTGCGGCAGGCGGGTCGGGCCCTGAAGTCGAGCCGCCCGATCCCGAAAGCGTCGAGATCAAATCCTGGCGGAAGAGGGGGGAGCAGGATCTGGCCGCGGCCCGCACGACGAAGGATCTCGACAAACCGAGCCTGAGCTACCTGGAGGGTATGTTGGAGCTGGGCCTGGGTCATCACGACCGGGCGGTCGAGGCCTTCGGGGTCTACGTGGGCGAGTATCCCTGGGATGCCGACGCGATGACGTACCTGGGAGCGGCGCACTACCGCTTGGGAAAACTCGTGGAAGCCCGGAACGACTGGGCCCGCGCCCTGGAACTGCAGCCCAGCGCGGTCCGCCACAAGCTCATGGGCGACGTCCTCTGCGGCCTCCGGAAATATCCGGAGGCGATCGATCACTACACCCGCGCGCTGGTCCGGGATTCCGGCGACTTCGCGACGCGCTGCAATCGCGGGCTCGCGCACCAGGCGATCGGAAACACTCTCGCGGCCCTCGAGGATTACGACGCGGCCCTGGCGCTGAATCCCCGCTTCGCGCGGGCCTTCAACAGCAGGGGCATCGCGTGGTTCGAGCGTCGCGACTACGACCGCGCGCTGGAGGACTTCGAGCGCGCCGCGGAATGCAATGAGTTCTACGCGGAAGCCCACAACAACCTGGGCAACACCCATGTCCGGAGGCACGAGATCGAGGAGGGGGTCAAGGAGTACGGCATCGCGATCGAAATAAACCCGGACTATGGGCAGGCCCATTTCAACCGGGGGATCGCGCAACTCCTCAAGGGCGATCTCGACGCCGCAATCCGGGATTTCGAGCGGGCCTGCGTGATCGATCCTCGGGACCCCGAGAGCCTCTATCAGCTCGCGCTCGCGGAACGGGCCAAAGGCGATGCCGACGCTTCCGTCCGCGATCTTTCGCGCGCCCTCGACCTTGGCTCGGCCGACTGGTCCAAGCGGTCCCAGGCGCAGGCCACGCTCAAGGAGTGGACCGGGAAATAGGTCGGCGCCCGCAGGTCGGACGAATCACTACATCGATTTGTCTTCGCGCCTGGCTTGAAGTTCAGCTTTATCGAATCCTGCAAGCTGCCACGGATCAATCCCGAGGAGTACTTGAAGGGGTGCCTTCGTCACCCTGGGCGGGGGAAAAAACGGGGCCGAATCCTACGGATCGCGCCAAAGACGGCGTCAAACGAAGCTTGCTGGTTGAGGGTGACGGGCTCCCCGTAGGCCTGGCGGTCGACGGGGCCAACCGGAACGCCTTCAAGATGCTCGAGGAAACGATCCAGAGCGTCCCCATCCGACGGCCCAAGCCTACGGCCAAAGATCCCCAGAACCTTTGCCTCGACAAGGGATACGACTACACGGAAGTCTACGAGCTGATCAAAGAGTTCCGCTTCACGGGCCACGTCCGCGCTCGCGGCGAGGAAGCCAAGCTGATCAAGAAGCGCGCAGGGTTCAAAGCGAGGCGCTGGGTTGTCGAGAGGACGCACTCGGGGATGAACCGCTTCCGGCGAATCCTGATTCGCTGGGAGAAGAAGCCCGAGAACTATCTCGCCTTCCTGCATCTGGTGTGCGCCATCATTACCTGGCGAGCGCTTCGCCTATGAACGGCCGGAAAGTCATAGGCCCCAATAGGGGACTCAGGGTCCCTCATTGCGCGTCACTTGATCTCGACGTACTGGCCGCCGTTCTGGTCGGCCAGCGACTTCATGAAGCGGCTGGGGCCGAACGAGATCGTGTGGATCACCACCTGCCGCAGCCGGTTCATCCGGCGGATCTCGTGCAGGATGTCGTCCTGGTCGATGATGCGGCCGTTGGTCGGGTCCCCGTCGCTCAGCAGGTAGATCGTGTCCGCCTCCTTGTGGGCGAACGCCGCGTCGAGCGCATCGAAGATGTTGGTCGAGCCGCGCGGGGCGATCTTCGAGACCAGCGCCTGCGCCTCCTTCAGGTTCTGCCTGATCGGGACCAGCGCCTTGCGCCACGGCTCGATGCGGTCGTCGAAGAAGACCATATTGACCTGGGCCTTGTCGCCCAGCTGCCCGAGCACGCGCAGCAGCTCCTTTTTCGACTGCTCCATGCGCGACTCGGTCCCGGTGACCTCGCCCATGCTTCCGGAGATGTCGACCAGGAAGACCATCCGGTTGGAGAGCACGGGGACGCCGTGATAGGTCGTCATGCCGGCCTGGCTGCTGATGACGGCCCGGGCCTTGTCGGGAAGGACGAAGTCCTCGCGCGCGCCGGACCACCACTCCTTCCACTGGCCGGGCGCGTAGCCGAAGGGCTTGCCCGTCAGGCCGCGGAGGGCGTCGACGAGTTCCGCCAGCATGCGGCCCTCCTCCTTGTCAAGGCGCTCCACGAGGATCTCGATCGACTCGCGCTTGCGCGCCTTGGCGATGCCGCGCACCGCGGCGACGCGGAGGGGCCACTCCTTCGCCTTCAGGGCTTTCTCGAAGACCGGGAACGCCTCGGGCACGCGCAGGTCGCCCAGCGCGTCGAGGGCCGGAAGCGCGACCCCGGCCTTGGTGCCGCCGGCGAGCTTGATCAGCAGCTGCGTCGTTGCCTCCGACGGATAGGCGCCGAGCAGGCCGATCGCGACGGCGGCCGTCTCCTCGTTCACGCCCTGCGCTTCGCGGTGGAGGATGGCCTCGGAGTTCCTGTCCTTGCGCTCGGCGACGGATTCCAGCGCGGCCGCGCGGACATCGAGGACCTTGTCCCGCAGCGGCTCGGACAGGCGGTCGGCGGCGTTCGCGTGCTTCAGCCGACCGAGCGCGCGGGCCATGACGGCGCGGACGTTGGGGTCGGCGTGGCGCAGGGCCGTATAGATCTCCGCCGCGGACTTGTCGTCCGTCATCGACCCGAGCGCCTCGGAGAGCAGCCGGCGCAGGGTGGGGTCGGTGGTGTTGGCGACGGCGACGAAGACGCGGGTGCTGGCGGGGCCGCCGGCCGTCTGGAGCACGGTCACCGACGCATACTTCACGAGCGCCTCGCCGTTGGGATCGATGAGAGCCGCGCGGGCGACGTCCTGGAGCTTGACCTCCTTGAACGGCGAGAGCGCCATCATGCCCATGGCCTGGATCAGCGGGTCGGAGTCTTTGAGCGCGGCGCGCCAGAGGGCTTCGGTCTCCTTCAGGGGATAGTGCCGCAGTCCCTGCCATGCGTGGATGCGGATCTCGCCGGACTCTTTGACGACGTGCTGGGCGACGTCGAAGCCCTCCTTGCAGGGCGGCTCGGTGAGGGCGTCGATCGCGGTCGCTCGAAGGGTGAACTGCTGGACGCCGTCGGCGGCGACGGCGACCAGTTTCTGGAGGGCGGCGGGGCTGCGCCAGTCGCCCAGGCCCTTGAGGGCGGCGGCGCGGACGGCGGATTCCTTGTCCTTGTCGAAGACCTGGAGCAGGAACGCGCCGGCGTCGTCGGTCTTGAGCGAGCCGACGGCGACGACGACGGCCTCGCGGTCGACGGTTTTCTCTTTGGCGGCTTCGTACCGGGACTTGAACGCGTCGAGGTCCGCGTCCTGCGCGAGCAGCACGGCGAGGGTGAGCGCGAGCATCTGTATATACTACGGGGGCCGGAGGGGAGGAACGAGGATTAGTGCTTGACTGGGGGAAGGTGCGGCGTAAACTGGGAACCCTCTACTCTCGTTTCTGAGGGCGCTTAGCTCAGTTGGTAGAGCGCTTGGATCACACCCAAGAGGTCAGGGGTTCGAGTCCCTTAGCGCCCACCATTCAAACCCTGCCCGCCGGCCAGGCGATGCCAGGGGCTTACTTGAATTGAATCTCCGTCTTCGGCAGCAGCGCTTTGATTTTCGCCTGAGTCTCGGTCGTGAAGGGATCCTTAACAGGGACGAGGCGCATCGACTTGAGGAAGGCAAAGTCTTTGAGCAGGGGAAGGCGCTCGTCAGGGAATGGGGCTTTGAGTTCGAGATGCTCCAGCTGAGTGAGGCCTGCAACCGCCGTCAGTTCGGCATCGGTGAACTTGACGGCGTTGGTCAGCGTGAGGCGTTTCAGCGTCGTGATGCCTTGGATCAGCGGGATGCATTCCGGCGCCTCAAAGCCTTCGCCGAGCTGGAGGTATTCGAGCGGGAGCTTCGCGATGCTGGCCAGCGCTTGCGGCGTGGCTTTGGACGCGCCGAGTTCGAGGCCTTTGAGCTTCGTGAGCTTCGCGAGGTTCGGCGCGCCTGCGTCGGTGAACCTGGCGTGGGCGAGGCTGATGTTTTCGAGATTGGGCAGGTGCTCGCAGAGCTGCTTCAACCCCTCGTCGTTGATGCTGCTGCCACGATGGCTGACCCGGGTGAGCTTGGTGAAGCCCTCGAATTTCGCATAGGCGTTGCCGGTGATGGCGGTGCCGACGAAGGAGAAACTTTCGAGATTCTTGAGGCCGGCGAGTAGCTCCATGCCCGCGTCGGTCAGCTTGCCGTTGTTCGTGAAGCGCAGGGTTTTGAGATTCGTCAGCCTGGCGATGGGGGGCATCCAGTCGTCGTTGAACTTCGTGGAGATGATGTTCAGCGATTCGAGCGTCGTGATGTGGCCGAGGTGCTCGAAGAACGCCGCGTCATACGGGTCTTCGGTCCGGTGATCGTGAGGCCCCGCTCCGGGAACGGCGAGATCGACGAGTTTCAAGCTCTGGCCGTCCGCCGTCTTTTCGACTTTTCCTTTCGCGCCTTCGACGATTCGGGTGACGGCTTCGACGTGGGGATCCAGGGCGAGGGGGGTGCTCGCGGCGAACTGCAGGACCAGGATGGCCAGAATCGTTGTTCTCATCATTTCAATAGGTCCCTTCATTCGCGTCCGTTGAACTCTTCTTCTTTCGGCAAGGCGTCCACTTTCCACTTCGCGGGGAAGAAGCGGACGATGCGCTTGGGGCGATAGCCTTCGAGCATCATGCTGCACTTCACTTTGATCTGGACGCCGCTGCATCCGGGTTCGATGGGCACCGTCCCGATGTGGAGAATGTTGCCGCCTTTCCGGTCGTTGAGGGGGTCATACGTCATGAGGCTTTCCCGGGCCACGGCGATGCCGCCTTTGGGAGCTTTCGGGTCATCCTCCGCGCCGGAGAACGGCCAGCCCTGCGGCTCTTCGTTGATGTCCTTCAGTTCATCGAACAGCTTGGGATCGACTCCTCCAAAGAAGGTGATGGTGACAATCTGCTTCGCGTCGTCCACGGCGGTGACCCAGCCGGGCAGCCCACGCTCGCGGATGTGGTTGCGATGGCGTTCGAGCTGATGGGCAGTCACGAGGGCGCGGGCGGGTTCGTCGATCCACACGTCGGTGATGCGACCGGGGCCATAGAGCGTGGCCCAGGTGAGATTGAACAGCACGGTCTGCCCCGGCTGCAGGGATTTGAAATCCACGAAGCCCTTGCCCATCATCACGCGCGTACTGGTGAGAAGGTCGAAGATTCTCGCCTGGCCGACCGGCTTGCCGTCGTCTTGCAGCGTGGCCGTGAGCTTCTTCGTTTCGAGAGTCACGGAGTCGATCTTCCACAGCTGCTTCTGGCGCGCGTGGAAGGAATAATCGTCTTCGATGCGGATGCAGCGGCGGAATTCCCACTCCGGCGTCTTGCGGTGATGCGCCGTGTCCAACGGAGGCATCTTCTCGTCGGGAGGCGCGAGATAGAACGAGCCGTGCAGGTGCGTGCCGAGCGGGATGTCCTGCAGCGCGGCGGGGGCGCCCTGATACCCAATGGCGCCGTACGGCAACATCGTCGCCAGGAGCGGCAGATCCCATAATGCGCGATCCTGGCTGTCGCTGCGATCGACGCGAATCTGGAAGCGGCGTTCCAGGTGATCCACGGCGATGAGCTCACCCGAGACCGCATGGGCCGAGCCTTCCGGCGGGAACTGGCCTTCGACAAGCTGGAACCAGTCCGGTTTGTCGGAAGGCTGCTTATCCTTGGGGTTCCTGCGCTTCTCGTCTCCTTTCACCGGGCCGTCGGCGTCGGTGCGGAACCTGGGTTTGTCCTGGGCATGGAGAAGCGCAGCAGAGAGGCAAAAACAAACCATGAAGCGCATGGGCATTCCTCTGATGAAGGTCTGATTCATGCGACAATCTGCGAGATCGGCTTCACGCTGTCCTGGAACTTGTCGGCTTTCACGTCGACGCGTTGCAGCATCGTGAGCAGCAAGTTGCTGACGCGGGCGTCGCCGTCGACGGGCCGGGAGCAGATCTTGTAGTGCTCGGTGGCGTTGGAGACGTCGTATTTTCCGATCTTGGGCAGATTGAAATCCACGTGCGTGCCGTGGCTGTACCCCAGTGCTTTTCCGCCGGCAAGGATCGTCGGCAGATTGGCGTTGCCGTGACTGTGACCATACGCCATGCCGCTGCCCCAGAGGACCTGCGTCGTGTCGAGCAGCGTTTGGTCTTCCTCTTTGTGTTCTTTGAGCTGATCGAGAAAGTAGCTGAACTGGTCGATCAGGAACGTATCGGTCTGCGTGAGGCGGCGGAGTTGCTCCGGGTCGCCGTTGTGATGCGAGAGGCCGTGGCGCGCCTGCAAGATGCCGATGTCGGGAATACCGCTGGCGTTGCCTTCGCCCCCGATGCCGCAGGTGATCACGCGAGTGCTGTCGGTGCGCAGAGCCATGACCATGAGATCGTAGAAAAGGCGGTAGTACGCGCCGGCCTCGGCCATGCTGAGCTTTCGCTGAAGGCGCGCGGCGTCCGCGGCCGGCACGACGGGCTTCGGCACGTTCAGCCATTCGTCGGCGCGACGGGTGCGCTCCTCCACTTGACGCACGGCCGTCAGGTATTCGTCAAGCTTGCTTCGATCGTCGCTCCCGAGCTTGTCCTTCACGCGCTTCGCGTCATCGGCCACAAGATCGAGAATGCTTCCGCGCCGGCTCAGGCGGCGGCGGATGGTCTCCTTGCCGTCCTTTTCGACGCCGAAGAGCATGTTGAAAAGCTGCTGCGTGCTTCGCTCCGCGGGAATCTGGATTCCGTCCTTGGACCACGCCAGCGACGGGCCCTCGATGGCCATTTCGAGCGATGGAAAGCGCGTCGCCGCACCGATCGTTTCCGCGATGAGCTGATCGGCGGAAACGGTATTGCGGAAGGCTCCGCCATCGCCGGGAACGTTCGCGCCCGTGAGCCAGACTTTCTCGCAGTTGTGATGTTTGCCGAGCACCAGGGGATGATGCAGCCCGCTGATGGGCGTGACGTCGGCGCGATGCCTTTCGAGAGACTGAAGCGGTTTCGTGAGCTGGTAGTCCGCGCCGGCTTTCTCGATCTGCCAGGTCAGCGTGTTCACGCCGTTCGGGATGTACAGAAACACGCTTCGCTTCGGCTTCGACGGCTCTGGAATCCCAGCCATGCAGTCCAGCGCCGGCAGCGCGATGGCGGCGCCGATTCCCCGGAGCATTTGGCGGCGGCTGATCTGCCAGTTCTTGCTCATAGTGCTTCGATACTCCGGTTAGCGCTTTTGAAACAGGTCAGAACATACGAACGATTCGATGATGTCTTTCAGGCGATAGTCTTTGGCCTTGGCCGCGGCGGCGATGGCTTTTAAATCATCACGGTCGCCGAAAGAGGTCGTGCGGCGCAGGCCATACGTCGCGAGCTTCTCAATGAAGGTGAGATTGAAGGCGTCGAGATCGCGGAGCAGCAGCTGCTTGAATTCGTCCGCGTTCTGGTAGACGCGGCCGTCCGGGAGCTTGCCGGAAGAGTCGACGGTCGGATTCGCGCCTTTGCCGTCGGTCACTTCCTCGGTGCGCCAGCGGCCGATGGCGTCGTAGTTCTCAAACGCGAGCCCCAGCGGGTCGATCTTCGCGTGACAGGCGGCGCAGTTGGGATTCCTGATGTGGGCTTCGAGTTTCATGCGCAAGGTCGCCTTCTGTGAATCGATCCCCGTCGTCGGGAGCGGGTCGACATTCGCAGGCGGCGGAGGCGGCGTCCGGCCAAAGATCGCTTCGTTGACCCAGACGCCGCGATGCACCGGACGATGCCGCACTCCGTCCGACGTCAGCGACAGGATGGAGGCCTGAGTGAGCAGGCCCCCGCGATGGCTCCCCGCGGGCAACGACACGCGTTGAAACTCATCGCCCGCGAACTTCACGTCCGAAAGCCCGTAGAATTGCGCGAGCATCGGATTCATCATGCTCCAGTCCGAGTGGAGAAAATCGCGCAGGGTCAGGCCGCTGTTCAGCACCTCGCGGAAGAACAATCTCGTCTCCGCGATCATGCAGTTCTCGAGCGCCTTGTCATAGGCGGGATACAGCTTCTTGTCCGGCTGGAACATGCCGACTTTGCGCAAACGCAGCCATTGCGTGGCAAACGAATCCGTGAAGCGCGACGACCGCGCATCGGCCAGGAGCCGCGCCACTTGCTTCGACAGCTCGGCCTTGCCGCGCAGCTTCCCTTGTTCCGCGAGCGCGGCAAGTTCCGCGTCGGGCATGGTGTCCCATAGAAAATAGGACAAGCGCGACGCGATCTCCCCATCATTGAGGACGACGCGATTCGCGTTTTCGTCGCCCTCGGCGATGAAGACAAAGCTCTTCGAGCAAAGAATCGCCAGCATCCCGACCTTCACGGCATCGCGAAACTTCTCCTTCGCCGCGAGCTCCTTTGTGACAATGCCGACAAAGCCCTCCACCTCTTCGGCGGTGACAGGCCGGCGAAACGCCCGCCGCGCCAGCGTTGCAAGGCAATCCCGCGCCTGCTCCAGGTTGCCGTCCTCGGGCGGCATGTAGTCCTCGCGCAGCTTCTTTTCGTCGTCGGTCACCAGGGGTCCCCGCCACGCGATCGAATCCAGGATCAGAAAGGGGTACCGCGGTTTGTCCTCTTCGTCCGTCAGTTTCATCTGCCACGGAATGCGACCCATTTTCGTGCTGATGAAGGGAACGTTGCCGTGACGATTGGAGGGCGGAGTATTCGAGGGCCCCGGCACATCGTTATACACTTCGATGGTCGGGCGTCCCTTCGGCAAATGCGCGCGGAACGTCACGGTGATCGGCTGTTCCTCGCGGGCAACGATGTCCTGTTCGAACAGGATGCGGTCGAGTCTTGCCTCATAGACCTTCAGATGGGGCGCGCGACCGTTCTCCGGCTTCAAGCCGCTCAGCGTATAGCTGATTTCGTAGATGCCGGCCTCCGGCAGCGGATCCTTCAGCAGGGAATTGCGGAACATGTCCCCCGGCCACATCTCGAAGCGAACTTTATCGAGGAGTCCCATCTCGCGCAGCCGTTCGCGATGCCGCTCGCTGATCTCATTCTCCCCGACCGCGCGCTTGGATCCCCCGAAGGGCGGGACGGGTTTCGAGTTCTTTGCAAGGGGCTCCGGATAAGCCTCGTTCAGGATCATTTCAGCCGCGGCGAGATACCGATCGATGTTCGAAGGCGACAACGTCAGCACCGAGCCGATGCGCTCAAAACCATGCCATTCGGGATCGTCCAGCAGCGCGCCCGGGTCCTTCGCGTCATAGTGGACGCCGATCAGATCGCGTACCGTGTTGACGTACTCGTCGCGCGTCAGCCGGTTGTAGGAGACACGGCCGCGCGCTGCCATGCGGGCCGCTTCGCCCTCCATCATCTTCGCCGCGATCCACGCCACCACTCCGGCGCTTTCTTCCGCGCTCGGCCGCTTCTGCACCTTCTTGGGCGGCATCTCGCCCGAGTTGATGCGCTCCATGATCTCCAGCCACTGCGGCGTGTTTTCCATCCCCACAAGAGTCGACAGCGTATCAATCCGGAAGTCGCCCTTCGCCGTCTCCGCACCGTGGCACTTGATGCAATGCGCTTCGAAGTAGGCCTGGACCTTGGGGTCCTGAGCGGCGGCGAATGACCTTTGGGGAACAAGGAGAAACGAAAGGATGGGGAGCCACGAATGACGAAGCAGCCGTGCGGCAAGCGGTCGAGTGTTGTGGGTTGAGATGTCCTTCATGGGTCGAATGTCGTCAGGGTGAACACGAGCGGTCCCGATGCACGCCGCGCTGCCGCAATTCTGCGGCAGCACTCCCTGGAGGTTTGCCCTTTTGACGTCCACCAAACCCAACCCCGTTCGTTTCTCACCGCTTGCTTATGGTCACGGTTGGCGCATTCGTTACACCAGGGATCAACAAATGTTTCAAGGTTCGGACATTGATCGGGTCGATTCGCCGGACGGTCCGTCGAGGTCCCCTGTCTGGGGACGATCTATAGCAGGCCGCTGGAGGGCTCGCCTCCATATCCTCTACTTATTCTGGGACTCCTGGGGCGGGATGCCGAAGACGTTGGCGTACCCGTAGCAGATCTCGAGCGTCAGGCTGTTCAGGGCCGTCGTGATGACTCGGCCGCGGGGGCCGTCGGCAGGCCCGAGCGCGTCCCACGAGCCGGCGGGACAGCCGTTTCCCTCGTCATCAAAGCGGGCCACCTGCTGAAGCGTCACCTTTGCCCGCGCCTGCCAGGACTGCCAAAGAGCCCCGTTGTCCCCCAATCGCAGCGCCATCGCGCCCACGTAGGTGAATTGGGCGTCGCGCTCCTCCGGTCCTTTCCCGGGTGGGGCTTCGGAGACGGCCTTGAGGACCGCCTGCAGGAGTGCGCCGTCGGGTTTCTTCCCCAGGAAGGCGACCATCGCCACGGCGAAGCTGCCGGCCGCGTCGCGGCGTGCGGGCTGCGCCTTGAGGGCCGCGCCGATCAGCCACTCCAGTCCCTGGTCCATCGCATCGGCCGGAAACTTGAGCTCGGAGAGCTTCGCGCTTTGCAGCGCGAAGAGCCCCCATCCGGTGGCGATGGGGTCCGGAGCCTCTTTCCCGGCTTTGACGGACCAGCTCTTTCCCGGAACGCGGTTCGCCACGAGGAAATCAACCCCCTTTTGCGCGAGGTCTTTGAGGAATTGCGAGGCCGATATGCCATAGGCTTCGCTCATCGCCAAGGTCGCGATCGCGTGGTCCTCGAGAAAGCGCTCGGAAGCGGGATCTCCGAAACCCCCATCGGCCTTCTGCTGCGCGATCATCCACTGCAGCGCCTGCTGGACCGTCTCTCCGATGGGCTTCGTGTCGTAGTTGTCCTTGCTGAGATGGCAGTACCCGGCGCCCAGGAAGGCGAGGATCGCGACACTCGTCGCCCGAAGATCGGATCCTCCCTTGCCCTTTCCCTCGCACTGGGGCGTCCCGTCCCTGCGGCAGGCCTCGACGACCAATCCGCCGCTCCAGCGACCGTCGGCCATCTGGTGGTGCGCGAGCCACCGGACACTGAGGAGGATCTGCGATGAGACGGCGTTTCAGGTACCGCTGCATCTGGGGCGACAGCCCCTTCTCAAAGGCGACGACGTCAAAGACGAGGACGTTCGCCCTCCGGCGATCCCCCCGATTCGGGTCGGACCGCTTGAGAAGGGCTCCCACCAGGGCCTCATGGGCCTCCGGGGACTGGGCATCCAGGCGCAGCGTCTCTTCGAGAATATCAATCGCCTTGTCCGTCTCGCCCTTCGTGACCAGCTCTCGCCCCTTCTCGAGAATCCTCCGTCGGAAGGGCAAGGTCGAAGGTCCTGCCGTGAGCTCGGGGAGGACCGAGAGCAGGCTCTCCGCCCGGCGGCGTTGGGTCCAGCCCTCATCGGCCGTCTTGAGGGCCAGGTCAAAGGCGGCCTTCGCCTCCTTGCCGTTGCCCGTCGCCATCAGGCAGCACGCCCGCAGGTAGTGATGGTCCGGGTCCTTGGCATCGAGTTCGATGGCCCGGTCGGCATCCTTCAGGGCGGCGTCGCAATCCCCCTTGCTGTAGCCCACCATGCCCCGCATGAAATAGCCGGACGCCCAGCGGGGGTCGATCTCGATGACCTTGGACAAGATCGACAGCGCCGCGTCGAAGTCCCTCACGTGCCAATAAGCGCTCCCCAGGTTTAGATGGGCGAGGGGGTTCTTCGGATCGAGTTCGAGCGCCTTCCGGCAATTGGCGATCGCTCCGGGGTAGTCGGAACTTTCGAGCTTCAGCACGGCCCGATTGCCGTAGAGGTCCGCGGACTCCGGCGCCCGGCGCAAGGCCTCGGAGTAATCCTGAATCGCGCCGTACAGGTCTTTCTTCCGATGCCTGACCTGAGCCCGCCCGAGATAGGGTCCGGCCTCCGAGGGAGCGAGCTCGATCGCCTTGGTGTGATCCAGGATGGCGCCGTCCAGGTCGCCCATCCACTTCTTGGCTTCGCCCCTGAGGCTATAGAGCCGCCACTCTTTCGGCGCCTTCTCGATGGCCCGGTTGCTGTCCTCGATCGCGCCGGCGTAATCGCGGTTCTGGATCTTCTCGTGCCCGCTCTTCAGGAGTTCCGTCACATCCTGGACCGTGCCGACCAGGACCAGCATCAGCGCCGCTCGAAGCATCTTGGGCAATCCTCGTCAACCAGGCTGACACTACTTCTTCGTTCTCTTTGAGACAAGACCGGCGAGTGACTTGATTCCGGCTTCAATGTCTCGGTGCCCATCGGTTCGAGGGATGTGCGAAGTAATTGTGGCAGAGCGATGCGTTCACGACGTGCCTGATCGTCCTTTAACCTTCGATGTCGAAAGCTCCTTGGCGCCCACCAACCGGAATGCGCTCACTTCTTGGGGGCGACAGCACCCGTATTGCTGAGCGGCGGGCCGCTCAGGTCTTCAGTCTTGTCCGTATCGCTGAGCGGAAAGGAGTCGAGCCATTCTTTCATCGCCGCTTCGTTCCGGGCGTTGCTGCCATTGTTGAATTTGTTGGCCCTCCAGTCGCCGGCGATCGCTTTGACCGCGACTTTCAAATCGTCGCCTTTCAGTTGGTTGATCCAGACGGTGGCAGCCAGGATATTGGCCCGCCCCCATTTCAGCGCGATGCCGTGAATGGCGGCATGGCGGTCGTCGGCCGATTCCAGCTTTGCCACCCAATTGGATGCCGCCGGTTGGTCTTTCAGATACCAGCCGTCTCCCACCGAGAAAAAGGAGATATAGCGGGCGTTTTTCGGAGCCTCCGCGCACCACGCCGCCGCAGCTGCCGGATCGCTCCGGGACGACCAGACAAACAGCAGGCCGTGCAGAGGTCCAAACTCAGGCGGCCGGGAATGTTGCACCGCCCAGTCGGCGGAAGCCTTGCCATTGGCCAGTGCGCAAGCGGCCACGACCCCGGCGCTGACGCTGAAAGGGGTGTCCCGCGGCAACTGCTGCGACCATGCCAGCGCTGCCGTGGGATCCTTCTTCGCCCATTCACCGGCGGCGGCCGAGAGCTCCTTGGTTTTCTCGTCGCCTTTGGGCAACTGCAGCGCCTTTTGGACATTCGGCGGAACGGCGTCCGCGTCTTGGGAGTTTGAATCGACTCCGGCCTTCAGCGCCGGCAATAGGGCGACAAATCCCGTAAGGACGATGACGCAGGGACTGCCGATGAAACGTTTCATGGTTTTTCCCATTCGTTACCCTATCCGACCGCCGAGGCTCCCGGGTGTGCGATCTGAAACTCGATGCTGCGGATCATTTCGACCCAAAGTCGATCAATTGCGTTTTTGTCGTTGGCGCCCCCTCTGATCCGACTTCGCTCTGGACGAGGCCTCCCGGGACATCCTTGGAACACCAGATTTTCATCGTGACCCTGCCGGCGGCCGATTCCGTGCTCGTCAGGATCCAGTGGCACGGATAGCTCTTTCCGCCGACCTCGATCGTCTCATCCCCTTCCTTGTCGATGGTCCCCAGCTTGGGGTCTCTCAATTTGAATTCCTGCTTTCGCGCGGCCGTGGGCTTTTCGCGCCCCGCTACGGTTGTCTTTCCCGTGGATTCGACGACCGCCTTGTCCGACGTGATCTCGATGAGCGTGATCGTCGTCTCAATCTCGATCTTCTGTTCCTCCGTACCGGCGATCGTCTTATGCTTCGCCCAAGCACCGACCTTCCATTCCGACCAGTACTTGAAGGCGGGATTGTCCCTTTCCTGAAGGGAGCCCAGAAGCATCGCGGCCGCCAGCGACAGCATGATATTCATCGATGGACCTCAAAGATGGAGGAAGAGGCGCTCTCGAAGGAGTTGAGCCGGATTTCCTCACTTGCCCCGTCCGCGTAAGGGTCTGCGCTTTCGCAACCCCTTCGCCCGCGCAGTCTAACTGTTCTGGGTGCCGTCTCCGCGTCATTTCGCCGGTATGAGGATCCGTGCTTAAGGGTGGTTTTCTTCCACGACATCGATGCCCAGCCCGGGAGGCAGGACCGGCGCCGGCGCCAGCTTCAGTTCCTCCGCCAGGCCGGCAGGCAGCGGTGCGGGTTCGCCCCCCAGCGCAAGCGCCAGGCCGCCCAGCTTCTGCCGAAGCCGGCGCTCCCACATCCACGAAAACCGATACCACTCCGGGCCGTAGTAGTACCCCTCGATGTGATCGTCGAAGTCGTAAATGCTGTCCTTCCAGACCACCCGGCCGTCCTTTGCGTCCACCAGCTCGAGGTCCGCGCAGAAGCCGTTGCTCGAGGTCCCCATCGGCAGCAGCAGCGACCACAGGATCGGCGAGTACACCGATAGTCCGTAGCTCCAGCGCTCCTCCGCGACGCAGAACGAGCGCAGACGACCCCGCAGCACGTGCGTCGCGGTCGGCAGGACCCGGTAATCCCCGGCGTAGGTGACCTCCCGCACCAGTCCCTCGCGGCGCAGTTCGATCACCAGCGACCGTGCAAGGTCCTCGCAGGGCTCCGCGGCGAAATTCGTGGTGTCCGAACCGTGGACCGTCGCCTCGGGCCGGTCGAAGTCGGTCCATCCGAAGGGGAACAGCGGGATGTAATACCAGGTCATGTAGGTTTTGTTCTTCGAGCCGCGCGCGTCGAGGAGCGGCGTGACGGTGATCGAGGCCGCTCCCGGCTTCGAGCTGGTCGTCGTCGCATAGCGTCCGGAAGGATAGGTCCATTTGCCGATCGACGTCGAGCACGAGCCGAGCAGGAGACACAGCAGAACGCCCGCCAGCCGTCCCGCTTTCCCTGCCGGCATGCCGGTCCTCCGCCTTGCGCCGCGATGATCGGTATGAACGTCGTCGGTCGACCGGATGAAGGATAGACGATTGAACGGGAGAGGGGGAAGAGGAAAGCGGGGGCCGCGCGGGACGGGGTCCTTGATCGCCGACCCCCGGCCTCCTAAGATCGTGCCCGGGAACCGTCCCCCAAGGAGAACCGGATGAACGCGCTCGTCCTTGCACTCGCCCTCGCCCTGGGCCCGGGGGACTCTGAAGAAGACCGCCTGCCGCGCAGTCTCTCCGAATCGTTTCTCCTGCCGGTCGCACCCGCCGCCAAAGAAGATCATGAGATCCTGCTGGGAGGCCATCTCGGCGTCGCCCGCTCGGACGCCGGAGACAGCCCCTGCTTCGTCGTCGGCTTCGAATGGCGGATCCACATCCTTCCCTGGCTGGGCGCGAGCGGCTCGGTCGACTATCAGACCACGCAGCATGTCGACGGGAATGAAGGGACAAACTTCTACCAGGTCCCCTTCATGTGGTCCTTCCTTCTCTATCCGCCGATCGACTTGGGCAGGCTCCGGCTCTACGGCCTGGCCGGATTCGGATTCACCGTCACTCATGTCTCGGGAGCCTCCGTCCGCATCAGCACCGATGTGAATTTCCTGGGCTCCCTGGGCTTCGGCGCGGAATTCGAGCTCGCGTCCGGCGTCTTCATCGACGCGCAAGTCAGTTATGTCTGGGCGAAGGACCCGTCCGGCAACATCAGCCTCGACGCGGACTGGGTGCAGGGGACAGTCGGCCTGCTCTTCAAGCTGGCCAAATAGTCCGGCGGATGCGGCGCCGGTCGAGCGACTGGGCGAAGTGCTTCAGGAAAAGAACTACGCCCGATAGAGGGTCGAGTCCCTTGGCACTCACTCGCGCTCAAGTTCACGCCGCCGGGGAGGCTGCCGGAGATTTCCATCCGGACGGAGCCGCGGGGGAAGCGGATCCGGATCGGGGTCGAGGACAAGGGGATCGGCATCGGTCCCGTGTATGACGCCCGCATCTTCAACATCTTCGAGCGGCTGGAGCCGGACCGCTTTCCGGGGACCGACATTGGGCTGGCGATCGTCAAGAGGGCGGTCGAGCCGAGGCGGGGCAGCGTGGGCCTGGAATCCCGCCTGGGTGAGGGAAGCCGCTTCGGGATCGAGCTCTCGGAAGCCTGGACTTTTCTGAGTCCCGCCGCGCGCGCGACCAATATTCACGGAACGTAAACCCGCCTCCCCGTTTGCTTGCTCTTCCGCGCGGCGTGCTATACTGAGGACATCGCCGCTGGAGGGATGGGAGCCTTTTGAACGAGCCGGACAACGTCCAGAGCCCCCCGAGCAAGAAGATGTCCCGCAAATCCAGAAACCGCCAGCCGGAGACCCCGACCGCAGTGCCGCTGCAGGCGAAGGACCCCGTCCAGAAAGAAGCGATCAACCTCCATGCCGACGTCCAGGATCTGAGCCGGCGCGCCGGCGAACTGGAACTCCGGGCTGCCGACCTCGACGAGCAGCTCAAGCGGTCCAGGGAGGAGACCCGGCACGCGGACGCCCGCACCGCCGAGCTGGCCGCCAAGGCCGCCCGCGTCGACGATCTCGAGCTGGAGCTCGCCACGCTCCGGAGGCAGATCGACCAGGTCCAGACCTGGTCCGCGGAGCTGTCGGCCCAGGCGGCGCAGGTTCCCGCGCTCGAGAAGGAAGTCGCCGCGCTCCGCGAGGCGGCCGACCGCTCGCGCGAGGAGCTGAAGAAAGCCCAGGAAGAGCACCATACGGTGATCCGCGCCAAGGACGAGAAGGTCGAGGCGGCGGAGAAGCGGTCCCGGGAGGGGATGAAGCGGCTCAAGGATGCGCACGACTCGGCCCTGCGCGACGAGGCCGCGCGGGCGACGGCCGCGGAGAAAGCCGCCCGCGAGGACCTGAAGAAACTCCAGGACCTGCACGAGAGCATGATCCGGGAGGCCTCGCCCCTGCGCACGCAGATCGCGGAACTTCGCGCCCAGGTCGACAAGCCGGCGGCCGACGAACATCGGGACCGCGCCGGCAAGGCCGAGGCCCGCGTCGCCGGCCTCCAGAAGGACGTCGAGGCCCTCAGCCAGCAGGTGGGCCAGATGCTCGGCGCGCGCGACAAGTCGCGGCGCGAGCTGGACGAGGCCCGAAGCCAGCTCAACCACGAGCGCGACGAGGCGAAGAAGACGCTGGAGGCGCGCCAGGCCGCGGAGCAGGAGGCCGCCGCGCTCCGGGTCAGGGTCGCCGATTTCGAACAAAAGTCCAAGGAACCCGCGCCGCCGGATCCGCGCATCGCGCCGCTCCAGAAGGATCTCGCGGCGGCGCGCGAAGAGACGTCGAAGGCGAAGGACGCGGCCGCATCGAAAGAGCGGGAGGCCTCGACGATCCGCGGCCAGGTCGGCGATCTCGAGCGCAGGCTGCGGGAGGCCTCCAGGGAGGATCCCCGCATTGCCGCGACGCAGAAGGAGCTGTCTGCGTCAAAGTCGCAGGTTGCCGACCTCGAGCGGAAGCTGCGCGAATCCCCGAAGGAAGATCCCCGGATCGCCGGCCTGCAGAAGGACCTGGCGGTCTATAAGGAGCGCGCGGAAAAGGGCGAGGCCAGGGCCGCCGAAGCCGCGCGCTATTTCGAGTCGATGGAAAAGGCGCTGGTCGAGGCGCAGGCCGAGGCGGACAGGGTCGACGCCGTGCGTGAAGAGCTGGAGCAGACGAAGGAGACCTGCCGCGAGCAGGAGGAGGGTCTCGAGCAGCTGAGCCAGACCGTCCTCGAGCTGGAGCAGCAGCTGCAGGATACGACCGCGACCCGGGCCGTGAAGCCGGTGCAGGCGCAGGAACCTCCGCCCGCTCCGCCGCCCCCGTCGCCGGTTGTCGTCGAAGCGCCCATCCCCGTCAAGGCTGCGGCGGTCGAACCCGTGCGCATCGAAATCGACGAAGACCCGGTCCCCGAGCCGGTCGAGGTTGTTGTCGAGGAACTGCCTCCCCCGGCTCCGCTTCCGGTCGTCGTCCAGGCGCCGAAGCCGCCGCCTCCGCGTCCCGTGGTCGAGTCCCCGAAAAAACCCGCTCCCGCGCCGGTCGTCGTCCCGCCGTCGATCCCGGTGCCGACGAAGGCCGCGTCCGAAACGACGCTGCGGTCGAACAACACCTTCGGCCCCGAGGCGCTGGACGGACAGCCCGCGTACCTTCTTCACGAGATGCTGCCGAACGACCTCATGGGCGTCGTCTATCGCGCGACCGAGCGCGCCGACGGCCGCGCGTTCGCCGTGCGCTTCATGGCGGGGCAGGCCGGCGAGGAGCAGACCCGCGCGTTTGAGTCCGAGGTCGAGAAGCTCACCGGCCTGCCGCATCCCAATATCCTGCACGTGCAGGGGAGCGGGCGCCGGAAGAACCGGCTCTATGTGATGATGGACTACGTCAACGCGCCGACCCTCGCCGCCGCGAAGATCCACGAAGTGGCCCGGATCTGCGCGATCCTGCACGACGCGGCGTCCGCGATCCATTACGCCCACGAAGAGGGCATCTTCCACGGCAACATCACGCCCGAAAACATCCTCGTGGACCGGGAGGAGGATAAGGACAAGGCGCTGGTGAAGGACTTCGGTTTCGCCTACCTCCTTGAGACCCAGGCGGGGGGCCTTCGCAATCCCGCCTTCCTCCCGCCCGAGCAGGTCCGCGTCCTCAAGACCCCGCTGAGCGCGGCGGTCGACGTCTACGGCCTCGGCGCGACCCTCTTCGCCGTCTTGACGGGGAAGCCGCCCTTCGAGGGGAAGGACGCGGCCCAGATCGTCAAGCGGGTGATGATCGAGGAGCCGCCGCCCGTCGAGAAGATCCGGCCCGACGTCCCGAAGGCGGTCGGCGCCGTCGTCCGGCGCGCGATGGCCAAGGAGCGCGGAGTCCGCTATGCCAGCGCCGGCGAGCTCGCCGAGGCGCTGGCCAAGATCCGCTGATCCCGCCCGTGGACGATTTCTCGCTGCGGCTCGAAGGCGGCTCCCTCGTTTTCCCAGACGGGGTCGCGCGTTGCCTGGCCTGCGGGGCGGCGCCGGTGGGCCACCAGCGGGCCGTGTTCGAAACGCCGGACACGTCGAAGGATCCCGCGGTCGCTCTCGATGCGCCGCTCTGCGCGACGCATCTGGCTCATGCGCGGCGCCTCCTCTGGAAGACGGTCTTCCATGGGCTCTTGAGCGTGGCCTGCTGGGCCGCTTCCTGGCTCCTGATCAGCAGGTACCGGCTGGATCAGAAGAGCGAGATCTGCTGGCTGCTCCCGCTGCCCGGGATCGCGTTCTTCTGCGTTGCGGTGATGAAATGGGCGTCCTGGCAGCGGGCCGGACTGACGTGCGCGGCCACCCGGCTCGACGACGGCCTCGTCGAGATCTCCTACCCTAAGAAGTAACCCTCACTTCTCCGCGAGATAGCGGATGCGCTTGTGCACGTCCGTGTTCACCGAGTGATACGGCTGCGCGAGGTTGCCCGGGTCGAAGAGGGTCTGCCGCATGTGCTCGGCGTCGTCGCCGCCGATCGCGTCGGTGAAGATCGGCAGCAGATACTCGATGCCCAGCTTCGAGGGCTTCATCGTGGCCGGGTCGTAGAGCGAGGGGTGCAGCGCGCGCGCGTGGATGAGACCCCAGCGGTCGCGGAAGCGGTTCGCGTCGTAGCCCTCCACGCGGAACCCCTTGTCCGACGAGTACTGCAGCACCGAGACCGCGTTGTTGCGGCCCTCGGCCAGGAGGTCGACCGCCTGCGCTCCGAGCAGGGCGGCGTAAAAACGGTCGAAGAGGATGGGCCGGCCGCCGCGCTGGGTATGGCCGACTTTGCGGGTGAAGATCGCCTCTTTCGCGGAGTTGCTGCGCCGGTAGCGCTGGAAGTAGCGGTCCCCGATCTCCTGGATCAGCTTCGCGCGCAGGGCGTCGGCCGCGCCGCTCAGGACCTTGTTGCCCGCGGGATCGGTCGATTTGGTCTCGGCGCCGAGCTCGTTGCCCTTCTCGTCGACGATGCCCTCGCCGCAGACGATCACGACGTTCTTCTGCAGGTCGTAGAGGTACTTCACCTTCTCGATGAGCAGCTCGACGTTGAGCGGATGTTCGGGGATCAGGATCAGGTCGGGCTGCCCGTACGCCGTGCCGAGCGCGATGTAGCCGGAGTGCCGGCCCATGACCTCGATGATCGCGATGCGGCGGTGGCTCTCGGCCGTCGTGCGGATGCGCTCGACGCCCTGGGCGGAAACGAAGACCGCCGTGGCATAGCCGGGCGTCGCGTAGTTCACGATCTGGTTGAGGTTGAACGGCACGTTCATCGAGACGCGCTTGTACTTGTAGTCGGTCTTGTCGCCGCTTTCGATCGACCGGATCCACTCCTCGGGCTCGCTCGGGTAGTTCATGCCCAGGTCGTTGTCGATCGTCTTCGGCGCGAGCACGGTGGGAAGCCGCTCCGCGAGGGGCTGCAGGCCGTTCAGGGTGCCGTCGCCGCCGATGCAGATGAGGCCCTCGATCTGCAGCTCCTTGAGGCGCGCGTGGATGAGCTCGAGCTGGGTCTTGTCGTCCGGATCGACGTAGTCGCGCGAGGAGCCGATGAGGGTACCGCCCTTGGTGGGGTCGAGCTCCGGAATCGCCTGGAAGAGCGGATTCAGGTACACGTGGGGGACGCGCGGGTTGAAGAGGCAGTTGAAGCCCTTGATGAGGCCGACGATTTCGATCTTGAGCTTGTTCGCGCGCTCGACGGCGCCGTGGATGGTGGCGTTGAGCGCGGGCGTATCGCCGCCGGCCGTCAATATCCCGATGCGCTTCATGGCGAGCCTCCCCTGTTAAGGGATTATCATCGCCATCGTCGGGAGACTTGTCCACCGTGAGCTTCCAGAAGTAGCGATGAGGGCCCACAAACATGACGGTCGTGTTTGTGGTGCTACTCGTGGCCGTACCAGCCGGTCCAGCCGAGGTAGACTTCGCCGCGCTCCGCGTAGCCCCGGAGATCCGCCTTGAGACGCGCCAACACCTCATGAAATCGCGGCTGCCACTCCGCGAAGCGGGTGCGCTCGGCGTCGTCGGCCGGGCCCAGGAACTTGTGCGTGGTGGACTTGCGGTTCCAGTGGTCGATCAGCGCGCGGCACCAATCCAGCGTGATTTCCCGGGTCGCGGCTGCGGCGATCTCCTTCGCCTGATCGGGGAGGACGCAGGCGCGGGTCGTGCGCCAGGCGATCGTCCGCCTCGCGGCGGGACCGGGGACCAGGTCGGCGGAGCCCGACGCCGTCGCAAGCCAGGCCTCGAAGTAGGGTTGGGTGGGCAGTTCCTCCGTGCGCGGGGCCAGGGGCGACTGCCCCTGGGGCCCGATCAGGCCGAGGAGCAGGGCCTCGAGCGTGGTCATGATCTGCGAGAGCGCGAGCGACTGGCTCGTGGCCGGTCGCGGGCCTTCGCCGCGCGCCATCTCGACGGTCCGGTCGAGCGACTGGAGATACGCCGCGACGTGGGGATGCGTCGTGTCGAGGTGCTTCGGCAGCAGGGCGAGGGGGGGCCAGAGCAGCTCGATCGCGCGCGCGGCCTCGCGCTGATGCTCGTCGTAGCCGGGCTGGCCGTGGGCGGGGCCGTAGCCGCGGGCGAAGCCGACGTCCTTGAGGATGTCCTCCCACATCGCGAAGCGGCCGGCGGGAACCCCGCCGTACTCGAACGTGCTGTCGCTCACGACAGGAGCATAGCGCGCCCCCTTGCGTCTGTTCAACCGCTTGTGATACATTCTCGCCCCTTATCCGGGAGGCTTCATGCTGGCGCGCAAGAGAATCGCCGTCATCGGCGCGGGAAAGCTCGGGGAGACGCTCATCAAGGCGCTCCTCGAGGCCAAGGTCGTCCATGCCGAGCAGATCTATGCCACCACCCGGCACCCGGAGACCGGCGAGCGCAAGGCGAAGCAGTACGGGATCAAGACGTCCACCGACAACGCCGCCGCGGCCAAGGGCGCCGACATCGTCGTGCTCTCCGTGAAGCCCCAGGTCATGGCCGAGGCCCTCGCCTCCATCCGAAAGGTCATCACCAAGAGCCAGATCGTGATCTCCACCGCGGCCAGCGTCTCGACGGCCTTCATCGAGCGCGGCCTGGGTGGCGGCGTCCCGGTCATCCGCACGATGCCCAACACGGCCTGCCTGGTCCGCGCGGGCATGACCGGCATCTGCGGCGGGAAGAATGCCGGCCGCGAACACCTGGCGCTCGCGGAAGGGCTCTTTTCCGCGCTGGGCCGGGTCCTGATCCTCGATGAGAAGTATATGGACGCGGTCACGGGCCTCTCGGCCAGCGGCATCGCGTTCATGTACGTCACGCTGGAGTCGATGGCGGAGGGCGGCGTCGCGGCAGGCCTGCCGCGCGAGATCGCGACCGAGCTCGCCGCCCAGACGATGCTCGGCGCGGCGAAGATGGTGCTCGAGACCCGCGAGCATCCCGCAAAGCTGAAGGACGTGGTGACCACGCCCGCCGGAACGACGATCGACGGCCTCCTCGAGCTGGAATCGGGCGGCCTGCGGGTGACGCTGATCAAGACGGTCGTCCGCGCGGCGAAGCGGGCGTCCGAGCTCCTCCACGGATAGACATTTTTTCCGTCGATCCGCCTATACCTTCGCTTCCGGGCAACGTCATAATACGTAGGATGAGCGTAGCCTGGCGGTCGATCGACGAGTCTCCGATCCGCCCTCCTCGCCGAGCGCGTCGCCCCCGTCCTCCGGCCCCGCCTGCCCCGAAAGTAGACGTCACCATGAAGGCCATGGAGACCTCCGCGATCTTCCTGGGCTCGCTGCTCTGCCACGCGCTGCTGGGGTTCCTGCTGGTGGTCTGCTATATGGAGATCCGCGTCGAGACCGAGCAGACCTACGCGGTCACGATCTGGCGGGACGCGAAGGGGAAGGACGTGCTCAAGATCGGCGCGCCCGAGGAGGGCCCCGTCACGAAGGGACCCGAGGTCGCCCCCGAACTGCCGAAGAAGGAGGAGCCTCCGCCCCCGACGCCGCCCCCGGTCGAGGAGCCGAAGCCCGCTCCGGATGCCGCTACGGCTCCTGCGCCGGCGCCGGCCCCCATCGTGAAGTCCGAGAACGTGGTGCCTCCGCCTCCCCAACCGGAACCCGAGGGCGGCGCGCCCGATCCTGCGCCCGCGGCCCCGGCGGTGGGCGTCGGTTCCTCGGCCGGCATCCCCCGCGCGGACACGAAGGGCCTCGCGAAGGAGGCCGACGGTCCCGTCACCGAGGCGGACATCGACAAGGATCCGACCGCGGCGATCCGCCGTCGCCGCTCCGGGACGCTGACCACCCTGCGCGAGGGAAGCCAGCGCGACATCGTCGTTGTCACGGGCCAGTACGACCATATCCAGGAGGTGCTGGACCGGCTCGAGATCCCCTACTCGCTGATGGATCCGGAGGAGCTGATCAAGGCCCCGCTGACGCACTGCAAGGTGCTGCTGGTGAACTGCAACGGCAGCTATGCGCAGGGGCTGTTCCGGGTCACGGACGTGACCAGCCTGCAGAAGGAGATCGAGGCGCTCGACGAGAAGGAGACGGCGCTGCGGAAGCGCGTGCAGGAGACAAAGGAGAAGCGCAAGGTCTTCGAGCTGGGGCTGGAACTGCTCAAAGTGTCCTCGCGGCTCTCGGACCAGCGCGTGCTGCTCGCGGCGGTGTCGGGCGCGAACGACCTGGTCGACAACGTCCGCCGCTTCGTGGAGGGCGGCGGGTACCTGTTTTCGAGCGACTGGGGCATTTCGATCCTCGAGCGGGCATTCCCCGGGACGATCAGGAACGGCGGCATGATCGGGCCGCGGACGGTGTCGATGCGGCCGAGGCCCGGCGTGAAGAGCCCCTTGCTGGACGAGGTCTTCTTCACGGGTCTGAAGACGGGAACGGTGGTCTCGAAGAAGCTGCTCTGGGAGATCGATTCGGGCTCGTATGCGATGAAGGTGGAGAAGCCGACGGTCGACGTTCTGGCGGAGGCGCCGGAGCTCGCGCGGAACAACGCGATCGCGGTCGCCTTCAGTCCCGACAAAGGGAAGGGGAAGGTGCTGCACGTGCTGTCGCACTTCGACCGCCAGGCGACGAAGCAGGGCGACTACGCGCTTCAGAACCTGCTGCTGAACTTCCTGATGGACCGCGTCAAGCAGTAGGCTGCGCCGGCGGGGGGACGGGGGCAGCGGGGAAGATTTTCAGGTACTCCTGCTGGACGGCGGCGGCCTTGGCGGCGTCGCCCGCCTTCTCATAACAATCCCGGGCGAACAGCAGCTTCCCCTCGCGCTGGGCCGCGTCGCCGGCTTCCTTCCACTCGCCGGGCTCGACGAGATCGGGGACCAGGCGCGTGATCGAATGGAGGAGGAAGGCGTCGCCCATGCGGATCGCGTCCATCTTGACGCGGCCGAGGCGTCCGCGGTCCTTCGATCGCTCGAAGAACATCATGGCGACGGGATACTTACCGGCCTGGACGAAGAGGTCGCCGTAGCGGTTCGCGTCTTCGGCGCTGAGCTTCGGATCCGCGGTGAGCTCGCGGACGCGCTCTTCGGCGGGCAGTTCGACGGCAGCGGCCATGGGAGACGATTATAGAATCCGTCCGCGGATTGTCCACGCCGCGGTCGGCGCTTCCCCCGTTGAACCGTGACCAGGCAACGTCAACCGCAGGAGGACGGGCCAGCAAGGCATGGACATGAAGGGCTCCCTTCGAGTCCCCACAATAATTCCTTTCCGGTATCGTATTAGCCTCGGTTGAGGATGACACGATGAAAAGCAGTCTGCTTCCCTGCGCCCTCGCGCTGCTCTTCCTGGCCGGAGGCCCGGCGCAGGGACAGGAGGCGGCCGGCGTGATCCGCTCCGCGTCCAGCGGGCGCTGGTCGGAGGCCTCGACCTGGGAGGGCGGACACATTCCGGGAGCCGGCGCCCGGGTCCTCATCCGCACGACCCACTCCGTCGTCTATGACGTCTCCTCGGATCAGCCGATCCGCTCGGTCCGCATCGCGGGAACGCTGAGCTTCGACCCGGACCGCGACACGCGCCTCGATGTCGGCCTGCTCAACGTCCAGGCGGGGGAGGATACGGCCGAGACGGGCTTCGCTTGCGACGCCCATTTCGGCGAACCCGACCCCGCCGCGCCCCGGCCCTCCCTGCTGGTGGGCACGCCCGAACGGCCCATCCAGGCCGGCCGCCGCGCGCTGATCCGGCTGGTCTATATCGAGGGCATGGACAAGGGCTCCGCGCCCGCCGTCGTCTGCTGCGGCGGACGGATGGAATTTCAGGGGGCCCCGATGAGCCGCACCTGGCTGAAGCTGGGGAAGACCGCCCGGGCCGGCGATCGAGACGTGACGATCGCCGAGGCGGTGACCGGCTGGAACGTGGGCGACCGCGTCATTCTGACGGCGACCACCCGGCAGAGCAAAAAGAACAAGACCTTCCAGGCGAGCGTGCGCGACAACCCGCAGACGGAAGAGCGGACGATCGCCACGCTCGACGGAACGCGCCTGACCCTGGATCAGCCGCTCGCGTTCGGTCACGTCGCGGCGGGGGAGTATCGCGGCGACGTCGCCAACCTCAGCCGCAACGTGGTCGTGGAATCGGGGGATCCCGCCGTCGCCCGCGGTCATACGATGTTTCACAAATACTCCGCGGGCTCGATCGCGTACGCCGAGTTCCGTCATCTGGGGAAGGAGGGCGTGCTCGGCCGCTACAGTCTCCACTTCCATCGCGCGGGCGACACGATGCGCGGGTCGTCGGTCATCGGCGCGTCGATCTGGGATAGCGGCAACCGCTGGATCACGATCCACGGCACGAACTTCCTGGTCGTGCGGGACTGCGTCGGCTATCGCAGCGTCGGCCACGGCTTCTTCATGGAGGACGGCACGGAGGTCTATAACGTGCTCGACCGGAACCTCGCCGTGCAGGCGTTCATCGGCAAGCCGCTGCCCAAGCAGGTGCTGCCCTACGACAAGAACGACGGCTCGGGCTTCTGGTGGGCGAACAGCCTCAACAGCTTCACCCGGAACACCGCCTGCGAATGCGACGAGTACGGCTACTTCTTCCAGGCGACCAAGAACGCGACCTTCGATCCTGTCCTCAACGTCCGCCAGCCGGACGGGTCGCGGAAGGACGTCGACGTGCGCACCCTGCCGTTCGTGCGCTTCGACGGAAACGAGTCCCACACCCAGCGCCGCCACGCGCTGAACCTGGGCGGCGGCGCGCCGTTCGGCGAGCCGACCGTCGGCGGCGTGGGTCCCGACGAGCGTCATCCCTTCGTCGTCCGCAACACACGGCTATGGGACGTGCACTGGGCGTTCCACCCGGTCTCGCCGTCGATGCTCGTCGACGGCATGGACATCGACAACGCCGAGTACGCGATCTGGAGACCGGTCTACGAGCACCATGCCTACCACGCAGTCTCGCTCGGCCAGGTCAGCGTCAGCAAGGAGTTTTCCCCGACGGGGACCAAGCCAAAGGAGGATGCGGTTCCCTCATGGACCGATGATCTCCCTCCGACGACCGTGATCACGTCGGCCATCCGGCTTCCGGACGGAAGCATTCGTGTCCGGGGCACGACCTCGGACAACGGGAAGATCCATCAGGTGAGGGTCAACGACGCCGACGCCCGGCCGCTGGGCACGGATCTGTCGGAGTGGGAGGCGATCCTGAAGGCGGACCCCGGAGCCGAACTGCGGATCACGGCGTGGGCGCAGGATGAGGCGGGCAACCGGGAACGCACGCCTCACGAACTGAGGATCCCCCGGCCCTAGTCTTCGTCGATCGCCCGGACCATGGTCGCCGATTTGACGAGGTCATGATCGGCGAAGGTCCAGACCAGCTTCTTTTCGCGCGTGACCTCGAAGGCGTGGGCGCCTTTGCCTTCCTGGCCGTGGAGAAAGTTTCCGATCAGATAGTTGCCGTTCTTCAGCACCTGCAGGCTCGTGACCCACGTCAGGTTCACGTCGGGCACGTCCTGCGCCGTCAGCTCCCAGACGACCTTGCCCACCGGCGAGACCTCGACCACCCGCTTCTGCGTCCCTCCCGCGATCAGCGTGTTCCCGTTCGCCAGCCGGACGGCGTCGAAGACGTTGGCCAGCCCCGCGAACTCCCAGACGACCTTCCCTTCGGGATCCACCTCCCGCGCCGCGCCTTCCGCCTCGATCGCCGCCAGCACGTGGCCGTTCGCCAGCTTGTGCAGGCTGCGCAGCTGCTGGTGGAAGGCCTTTTCGGTCGTGGGAAGCGATACCGTCGACACGACCTCGCCCGCGGGTGAGACTTCGACGGCCTGGCAGGGACCCTGCTCGCCGACGAGCGTATTCCCGTTCGGCAGCCGCTCGAAGCCCAGCACCTGGGGGCAGCGGCTGACGTAGTCCCACACGATCTTCTGGTCCCGGTCGATCTCGCGGACTCCCGTTGGCTTTCCCCCGGTGGCATAGACCACGTGTCCCTTGGGAAGCAGCTGGAACATCACGCAAAGGCTCGGGACCTTGTGTTCCCAGAGGACCTTGCCGTCGCCGCCGATCTCCAGGAGCCGGTTGCCTCCCGGCCCCTGGTATTGCGCAACCATGAGCCGCCGCTCGCGCCGGGTCTCGCTGCCGGGGAGCATCGAAGCGCAGAGAAGGATCGCGGCCACCAAGTGCAGAAAGCGCATGGTCCTATTGTATCAAAGGTCTTGTCCTCCCCCATGAAGCGCCGGGAGACCCGATGAGTTCATCGGAATTCGCCCGTGACACCTCTGTATTCCGCATCCTGGGGACCTTGGCCGAAGTGCTCGCCCAGCTCGTCCGGGTCTTTCAGCCGAGTCCCGCCACGATCCGCAAGATCGGCCATGCGTGGGGGCGCTATTTCCGGGGCCGGCCCGTGACGGGCCGATCGCACGGGGGACGCCCATGCCGTGCAATCCAGTACCACCAACCTGGAAACGAGGGCGATGGGCGCCAGAGGGGATCCTGGCGATGGACGGGCCCCCTAAGGGGACGTGACGGCGACGTTGTCGAAGAAGAAGGCGGGCCATGCGGCCCCGGCCCCGAAGGTCGCGCTCAGCTGCAGTTTCAAGGTGGCCGCAGGAATCGTCTGCGTCACCACGGCCGCCGCGCCGTCAAGACTCCAGTAGGAAGAGCCTGAGGAGTTTACGCTGAAGACGAGGTGATGGAAGACCCCGTCGGCGGGGATCACCGCGCTCAACGCGTCCACCGCGCCTGCGATGTGGAACGTGATCTTTCCCGTGGCGTTGTCCCACGCCGCCGAGGCGACCACCGCGGGGGTCGCGTCGATGATCGTGACCGTGCCCGTGCCCAGCTGGCTCGTCGCGCCCGAGACGTCGGCGATGTTCATCGTGATGGTGACGGGCGGACTCGTAAAGGCCATGGTTGTCGTGGTGCTCGCGGTCGCGGTGGCGGCCGTCGTGGACATCTTGAGCGCCGTCGTGCCCGGGTCGTAGGCCACGACCGCGGAGCCGGTCAGCGTGGGGCCCGTCCAGGCCGTCCCGGGGAACGCGCCGGCAAAGGAGTCGGCAAAGAGAGGGGCCGGCGACGAGACCCCGCCGCCGCCGCAAGACGTGGTCGCAAGCGCGACGAGGAGCGACATTCCGACCAGCGCCCATCGGTCTCCGAGCTTCGGCATTCGATCTCCTTTGAAGGTCCAACTCTCAAGGGACACACCCGGGAGCCCGATCGCGGACTGAAGAGAATCCCCTTCAGGATGCCCCTGAAAGGGAGACAGATACCACAAAGGGGAGTTGGAAAATCCGCGGAAGCAGGCGGGTGAAGGTTATTTCATGCGCAACTAATAATTTCCTCACCCCCACCGCCTTTGTTGTTTAGCTGTCGCAGGGGGCCTCGGTCTCGCCGCGGATGGCGAGTCGAAGGACGACCCCTGGACGGGATTCTTTGAGGTCCGCCCGTCCATCACCGCCCGCACGATCCGCGAAACCCCTGTAGACAAGCAGGCCAGTCCACACTATGCTGATCGGGTCGTTGGTTGATGTTGAATGTTGTTGTCTTCCAAAGCGCCTCCCCGAAAGACCGCCCCGCTTTCGTGGGTCCTCCTGGCGGTCCTCTTCGCCCGGTTCGGGACTCGGGACTTGTCCGCGCAGGCCATACCGCCGAAACCGCGCCAGGATTCGCGCCTCCTCATCGAGGATTTCGACCGTCCTCGCCCCCATCTGACCCGGCTGGAGTCCGAGCTCTGGGTGCCTTCCGGGGATCGGCTTCGGGGTGAATACAGCCATCTCGTGCGACATGGACCAAAGGGTTTTGCGCTGCATGTCGCGTTTGATCAGAAAGCCGAAGCCGGGCCCAGGGACCCGGCAGGACTGCGTTTCTCCTTGTCCGGGTCCCTGGACGATGGGCGGCTGGTCCGCAACTTGACTCCTTATGCAGAGTTGACGTTTCAGGCCCGCGGGGGGAAGGAGCCGGGACCCTGCCGGCTGCGGATTGAATTGCGCGGGGGCGTTCCTGCCTTCTGGGAGGAAGACATCCCCCCGGGTCCGGATTGGATCCTGCACCGAATCCCGCTCGATCCCGCCCGCTGGTCTCCGGTCCGGCCCGGAGACGTCGTCAGTTTCGAGCGGGTGAAAGAGATCGATTTCCTGCCCGCTCCGGTCGGCAATCCTTCACGAGGCGACTTCTACCTGGACGCCCTCGAATGCCTGGGCCACGACCGGACTCTCTTCGACTGGAAAGGGGCCTCCGATGAGGACCTGATCGACTACGTCGAGTATCACACCTATCAGTTCTTCGAGGGCTTTGCCGATCCGACGACGGGGTTTACCCTGGACCGGACTTCGTCGGCGGACATCTCGAGCATCGCCGCGATCGGGTTCGGACTCGCGGCCCACGCGATTGCGGCCTCGCGGGGCTGGATCTCGCAGGAACAGGGGGCCGAACGGGTGCTCCGAATCCTGAGGTCCCTCCGGGATGGAGCGCCCCGATCGACCAAGAACGGGTTCTTCGCCCATTTCCTCCGTGCCCGGACGGGCGATCCCGATCCGCAGTCGGAAATCTCCATCATCGATACGGGCTTGCTGATCTCCGGGATCTACGTCGCGCGGGCATTCTTCGGGAAGGAGGCGGAGATCGCGGCCCTTTCGTCCCAGCTCATCGAAGCGGTCGATTGGGGCTGGTTCTTTGATGCGAGGCAGAAGCACTTCTACATGGCCTGGAGCCCGGCGCGGCGGCCGGGGTACGAATTCCCGGATCTCAAGGGAGGCGGATTTTTCTGCGGCGGGCCGGACCGCCCGGTCCATTGGGGAACGTTTACCGATGAGGTCGCGCTCATCTCAATCCTGGCGGCCGCGTCCCCGCGCCAGCAGGTTGCCGCGAGCTCCTTCGCATCGGTTGACCGGACGGTCCGCCAGTACGGCGATGTCACGCTGTCCAATTCCTACAACGGATCTCTCTTCACGTACTTTTACGGGTCCTGCTTCCTGGATACCCGGAGGCTGGGAGCGAGCGCCGATGCGTTCAACTGGTACGACAATACCACTTGCGCGATCGCGGCCAACCGCCGCTTCGCCCTGGAGCAGAAGCTCCCGGACTGGGCTTTCGGGATTACGGCATGCGAGGGTCCGGATGGGCACTATCACAATTATGGAACGCCGCCTTCGACGGTGGCGCCGGAGTTCGACGGCACGGTGGCGCTCTACGGGATGGTGGGGTCGATCCTGCACTCCCGGATGGAAGTCCTGAAAGCCCTTCGAACCCTCTCGTCCCTCGATGTGTTCCAGGAAGGGCTGGGTTATGCGGATGCCCTGAATCTCAGGGAGGTGAATCCCCAAAGCCTCCTGCCCTGGGTGAACTGGACCCGCTTCGGCATCGACCAGGGGGCCATCTTGCTCATCCTGGAGAACGCCCGCACAGGATTTGCGAGCGCCCAGTTCCAGTCCAACAGCGTCATCGACGGGGTTCTGACCTCCCTGTTTCCGAAACGCATCCGGTGATCGCCGATCCAGGGGAATGAGCCGGGGGGCTGGGCCGTTAAACAGCATATGGTCGCCGCTTTCAAAACTGCGATGTAGCCGGCCAAACCTCTGAAGTGTTCCCCGATCGTGCGTTGCGCGCTGATCGGGTTTTGTTTTCCCGACGAGGGCTTCAGATCGGCATGAGTCAGCGAATAGACGAGAGCACGCCCCAGATCGCAGCTCCGGAATCCCCCGCCGCCGCCTCTCCCCATCCGGGCCAGACGCTCCCCGCCGGATTCGAACGTCTGCTCAGGCGGGGAAAAGAACAGGGCTCCGTCACCTATCAGGATCTGAATCGGGCAGCGCCGGAGGCATCGCTGTCACGGGATCGGATGGACTTCCTGCTCCAGAAGATGGAGGAGCTCGGCATCGACATCGTCCAGTCCGTCGCGGACCCGGCCGAAGGTTCCTCCGAACGGGGTGAGCCGGATGAAGAGGAGCGGGAGAGTGAGGGCTTGAAGGAACCGGAACCCGATCCTTCCAGCCTATCCCCGAGAATTGACGATCCCGTACGGCTCTATCTCACCCAAATGGGAAGAATTCCCCTTCTCACGCGGCAGGATGAGCTTCGCCTGGCCAGCCGGATTGACATCGCCCGAAAGAGGTTCCGATCGAAAGTCCTGGAGTCTCCGGTCGCGATGGCTCAGGCGGTTCAGATTCTCGAAGACCTGGAGAACGGCAAGCTGTCGATAGACCGGGTGCTCCGGATCGATACGTCGTCAAGCGACTCCGAAGACGAACTTCTGAAGCGGTTGCCCTCCGTCATCGGAACGGCCAGGAAGGCTCTTGTTCAATGGACGGCGGGTCTGGCTCAGCTGACCCAGCGGCGTCCCGGAAGCCCCGGAGAGCTGCAATTCCGCGAGAAGGTCCGAGGTCATCAGCGCCGTCTGGTTGTTCTTCTCGAAGGGATGAACTTCCAGACGAAAAAGATCAAGCCGATGATGGAACGGTTGAAAACTCTTTCCCAGGACATGGACGAGCTTTCGACGGAACTGGAATCCCTCGGGACTGAGGACGTGTCCGCGGATCGGAGACTGCTCCTCACCCGGAAACTCGACGGCCTGCGGGCGGTTGCCGGGGAAGGAGCGGATGCCTTGCGGGCGCGCGTCCGGGAAATCGAAGAACGGTTCCAGGACTACGAAAGCGCGAAGCGACAGCTGTCCAGCGGCAACCTCCGGCTGGTGGTCTCGATCAGTAAGAAGTATCGGAACCGGGGCATGGCCTTTCTCGACCTGATCCAGGAAGGGAACGCCGGCCTGATGAAGGCGGTCGAGAAATACGATTATCGCCGCGGATTCAAATTCTCCACGTATGCAACGTGGTGGGTCCGGCAGGCACTCACCCGCGCCGTCGCGGACCAAGTCCGGACGATCCGGATTCCGGTTCACATCATCGAGGCGATGAACAGCATCCGCCAGGTGGCCAGGAAGATCACCCAGGAACGGGGCCGGGAAGCCACGGCCGAGGAAATTTCGGCCGAAGCTCGGATTCCGAGCGGGGAGATCGAGCGGATTCTCGCCATTGCGAGGCAGCCCGTTTCGATGGATCGTCCGATGGGGGAGGATGCAGAGTCGGGGCTGGAGGACTTCGTTGAAGATCCCGGATCGGAGAGTCCCGTGGTTTCAGCGACCCGGCGGATGCTCGGGGAGAGGCTGGAAACGGTCCTGGGCTCCTTGACGGGCCGCGAGCGCGAAATCATCAAACTGCGATACGGATTGGGGACGGGATATCCCTATACGCTGGAGGACGTCGGCAAGTTATTCAACGTCACTCGCGAGAGGGTCCGTCAAATCGAGGCGAAGGCGCTTCGAAAGCTCCAGCAACCCATGAGATCGAAGCAGCTTGAAGGCTTCGTCGACCCGCTTCCGAAGGTCGTTCAGAACAACTAGGGCGCAACGGTCGGGGTCCGTGACGAGCCGTACCCGCCTTCTCAGCTGGGGAAGTCCCGGGGGCTTCGCATGCCCGCAAGCCGTTGCAGGGCCGTGGAGACTCGCCTGCGGTCGCGCCGGTCCAAGCCAGACTCCAGTGCCTCCAGTCGCGAGCCCGTCGCAGGCCGCCATGGCGGGTTGGCGGGGGAAGTGGGGGAGGATGGATGGTTCCGGCTCATTGGCGGAGCCGTGAGCTTCCACGGAACGCACTTCAAAAAGAGCACTCATTCCCAAGATCGGCAACCGTCCTGCGGCAATGGCGTAGATAAAGCCGTTCCCTATTGTTCGTTGCCATTTCCATAAGCTCTGATCAGGATTCTTTATGGACCCGAAACCCGGCAAGACCGAGTCTCAGCCGTTCCTCAGCGACGTCAAGAAGCTGCGCGCCCAGGCTCGAGCCCATGCTGAAGAGCGAGCCGTGACCAGCGCCTATGAGGGGGATCCCAAGAAGACCATCGAGATTCTGCAGGCGGTGCTCGCGACCGAAATCGTCTGCATGCTCCGATACACCATGAATTCCATCGCCGCGAGCGGCATCTCGAGCGAGGGAGTGAAGGAGGAGGTTGCGGATCACGCCGCGGAAGAGCAGGAGCATATGAACCTCGTCGCGGAATGGATCAATCAGCTGGGTGGGAAGCCCAACTTCAACCCGGAGGGGCTCGCCAGCCGGGCGACCTCGCAATACGTGGACTGCACGCTCCTGATCGACATGATCAAGGAAAACCTCGTCGCCGAACGCATCGCCTGCGATCACTACACGGAACTGATCCGCCACTTCGTGGACCGGGACCCCGCCACCCGGGTCATGCTGGAAGGCATCCTGCAAAAGGAGGAGGAGCATGCCAACGACATGCATGACCTTCTCGTCGCCCATCAGGGTAAGCCGATGCTTCCCAACTCTTGAGTAACGCGACTCTCGGGCATTCGAGGTCGGATGCCTCCGGGACCCGCGAGCTGAAGCTTCGAAGCGGTTCGCCATCATGGTTCGCCTATCCCACCCGGATTCTAGAGCGGAAGCGACCGCCCGGGACTTCCGCACCGATGGGGTGGTCGTCGGAGCGGGGATCAGCGGCGCTCCGGTGGCTCATTCCCGGGGACGAACCGTTCGTCGATGAGGGCCGTCGCGAAGCCGCCACGCCAAGATCCATGGTCTCGAGCGCAAGTTGGTGCAAGGGATGCCGGTGCGATACCCTCGAAGCCTGCCTTGGAGTGATTTCAGGCAGTCACGGACCGCAGGTGCGGGCGCCGGCCGCTACGGAGGATCGAAGCCGAGGGTGAGTTTCTCCTTGCCCGCTTCAAAGATCCGCAGCACGCTGTCGCTCCCGCCTGCGACGATGACTCGTCCGTCCATGCTGGCGGCCGCCGATTCGATGTATTCCTTCCCGAAGGGATATCCCCGGGTTTTGTTGCCGTCCTCCTTGGCCGTGCGGAGCTGGCCGTCGCCCGATGCCAGCAGCATTTCATTCGGGCCTTCCAGCCACGCGATCGAGGTCACTTCCTTGCGGAAGCCCTCGATCGTCTTGAGCTGCTCGCCCGTGACGAGGTCCCAGACCTTCGCGACCTTGTCGGCCCCGGCGCTGACGAGGATGCGCCCGCTGCGCTTCCACGCAAGGCCGAGGACGTGCTGCGTGTGTCCCTCGAAGAGGCGGATGAACGCGCCCGTCTTCGCGTCGAAGATCTTGATCAGCTTGTCGGCGCCGCCGCTCGCGAGCAGGCGGCCGTCCCGGGAGAAGGCGAGCGTGAAGACCGTGTCGCTGTGCGCGTCCTTGATCTCCCGCTCCAGGGCGCCGGTGGCGGGGTTCCAGATCTTGATCTCGCCCGTCCGCGCGGGAATGCCGCCGCCGGAAACCAGCGACTTGCCGTCGGCGCTGAAGGTCAGGGCCAGCACCCGGTCGAGGATCGGGGACTGGAGGCCCCCGTCGCCGATCGTCCGCTCCAGCGTCCAGTCCGAGGCCTGGGTCCAGACGCGGACGCTCGTTCCCGCCGCGGTGAGCAACCGGCCATTGTTGAGGATCGTCACGGACTGCGGCGCCGCGTCGAGCGGGCCATAATCCTCGCCGCTCTTTCCGGTCTCCGCGCTCCAGGTCTTGACGGTGGTCTCCTCGCCGGACGTCGCGACCAGGCGGCCGTCCGCGGAGAGCGCCGCCTTGCGGATGGGACGCTCGGAATCGGTCACCGCCTTTTTCGCCGCCGCCAGGGCGTCGTCCGCCGTCTTCACTTGCGTCTCGGCAGCGGCCAGCGAGGATTTCGCGGCGGCCAGGGCTTCCTGGCCGCGCTTCTCCACCTGCAGAAGTCTCTCGTGGTTCTGCTGCGCCGCGGAGAGCGACTGGGTGGCCTGCGTGCCTTCGGTGACGGTCTTGGCCGCCGCTTTCAGCTTCGGGTCGAGGTCCTTCTGGCGCTCGCCGAGGTCCGCGATCGCCTTCGCCGCGGCCGCCGCGCCTTCCTGGGCCGTCTTCGCCTCCTGCGCGGCCGCGTCGGCCGTTTTCTGGGCGGCCTCGGCCGCCTCGCGGACCTTCGCAGCCTCCTCCGGCGCCGCGTCGGGCTTCAACGCCGCCGCGGCCTTGGCGGCTTTGTCCGACTCCGACTTCGCTTTCGCGGCGGCCTCGGTGGCGGTCCTGGCCGCTTTCTCCGCCGGCTCGCGCGCCGCCGTCGCCTTCTTCAGCCCCTCGGCGGTATCGGCCAGGCTCTTCTCGAGCTCGGCCTTGGTCTGCGCCGCTTTCTTCCCCGCCTCTTCCTTTGGGGAAGTCTCCTTGGTCAGCGTCGCCAGCCGGTCGGCGGCTTTCTTGACGTTCTCCGACTCGGCCGCCACGAGCTTCTCGCCGTCGGTCGCCGCGGCCTTGAAGTAGGCGATCTCCTCTTTGTAGAAGGCCAGCGACAGTTCCGCAGCGGTCTGAGCGTGCGCGGCGAGACGGTCGCCTTTCAGCGTCGACTGCAGCTCGCCGTTCTGCTTCCAGAGTTTCGCCGTCGTCCCGCCCGCGGATACCCACCGCTTGCCGTCGGCCTGAACGGCGAGATCCGTGACGGGCGCCCCGTGATCCATCTTCCGGTCTTCCTTGCCGGACTCCGCGTTCCAGAGGCGCAGCGAACCGTCCTCGCTGCCGGAGAGGAGTTGCTTGCCCGGGCCGACCGTCCGCAGCGCCGTGATCTTTGCGGTATGGCCCTTCAATTCCCTGGGTTTGTCCCCGGGCGCCCCCGGGGCGGGAACCGTATAGAGGCGGATCAGGAGGTCGCCGCAGGCCGCGGCCAGGCGCTTGCCCTCGAGGACGAAGGCGACGGCGTGGATTTCCTGTCCGACGTCGACCGAGACCGAGGCGCCGCCGGCGAGCGTCCAGAGGCGGAGGTTCTTGTCGGCCGATCCGGAGAGCAGCTGGCCACCCTCGGTCGAGAAGGCCAGGCTCAGGACGGGGCCCGTGTGACCGCTGAGGGTCTGGGTCTTGATTCCCGTGGCGAGATCCCAGAGGACGATGCCGTTGTCGGGCCCGGCGGTCGCCAGGAGTTTGCCGTCGGGGCTCGCCGCGAGGACTCCCGCGCCCGCGCCGGTCTCCAGGGTTGCGGTGGCGGGGGCGGGGCGCTTGCGCCAGAGGCGGATCGTCCGATAGCCGCCCGAGGCGAGCAGGGTCCCGTCGGGGCTGAAGGCGAGCGCCTGGACATAGTCGCGGTCGGCGACGCCGCCTTCGCGGAGAGCCGGGTCGATCAGGCGGGCGGAGAGGGCGCCGATACCGCCCAGGCTGTAGACGAAGATCTGGTTCGCGCGCCCGCAGGCGGCGAGCTGGGCGTCGCCGGTCATCGCGACGGAATGGATCGGATTCAGGCCGGGGGGCAGGGGACGCCACTGGGGCGGCTCCGTATGGAGCACGAGCGATGCCGGGGTGGCGGGCGCGCCGGCGTCGATCCAGCGTTTGAGGAGGTCCATCTCTTTGGCGTTGAGCGGCGTCGCGCCCACCTTGTTCTTCTTCGGGGGCATGACGAGCTCTTCCTTGCCCGCGACGACCTGGTAGAGGAGGCTCTTTTCCGCGTCGCCCTTGACGATCGCCGGGCCGGATTCGCCACCCTTCAGCATGAGCTCGATGGTATCGAGACGGAGTTCGCCCTTCACCTGGCCGTGGGTGTGGCAGGCCAGGCAGTGGGCTTTCAGGATCGGCTGGATGTCCTTGCTGAATTCCGGCTTGTCGTCGTCGGAGCGGACCGGTCCGGAAAGCGCGAGCAGCAGAAGGGCGGCGGGGATCAGGCGCTGGAGCAGGCTCATCGCTTGTATATACCCTCCGGTGGCGGGCCGGGTTGGTCAACCCAGAAAAAATGTACCCATCTTCCCGTTTGGAGGACCTTTCGGGCCTCGACGACTGTATTGCAGGTGGTACAGGTTGGCGGCGCCGCGGGACGCTGCCGGTGGGGCGATGAAACATGGCAAGCTGCCGTCGCTGGGCGGTCCCTCTGGCGGGTCTGCTTCTGTCCACGGCTTCCCTCCAGGCCCAGGAGGTCAGCGCCCGCAAGATCAGCGCCGAACCCGTCGAAATCGTCCTGCTGGACCCCGATCAGAGCGTCGATCTGGTCGTCACGGCCGAGATGAGCGACGGGACCCTGCGCGACGCCACCCTGCTTGCCCACTATTCGCTGGAGAAGGGTGCTGCGGATCTGGCCTTCATCCACAAAGGCCGCCTCACCCCGAATGCCAGCGGCAAAGGGACCCTGAGGATCCGCTTCGAAAGCGCGCCGGGCAAGGGCGCGGTCGAGACGCAGGTCCCCGTCCGGATCGAATTCCCCGCCGCGGAACGCACCCTGAACTTCACGAACGACATCATTCCGATCCTCACCAAGGCCGGCTGCAACTCGGGCGGCTGCCACGGGAAGGCGACGGGACAGAACGGCTTCTCGATGTCGCTCCTGGGCTTCGAGCCGGAACACGATTACGACGCGCTGGTGAAGGAAGGCCGGGGACGGCGTCTCTTCCCGGCGGCGCCGGAGCAGTCGCTCTTCCTCAAGAAGGCGATCGGCCAGCCCGCGCACGGCGGCGGGCAGCGCATCGCGGAGGATTCCCGCGAATACCGCATCCTGAGGCGCTGGATCGAGCAGGGCATGCCCAAAGGCAAGCCCACGGATCCCACGGTGAGCGGCATCGAGGTCTTCCCGCGCGAGCGGATCCTCATCGGCTCGGACGAGCAGCAGCTCCGCGTGGTCGCGACCTACAGCGACGGCACGACGAAGGATGTGACGCGCCAGGCCGAATACAAGAGCCAGCAACCGGACATCCTCAAGGTCGATCCGTCGGGCACCGCCCAGACCCTGGACCGCACCGGCGAGGGCGCGATCATGATCCGCTATATGGGCCTGGTCGACGTCGCCAAGATCACGGTCCCCTTCAACAAGGACGTGCCCGCCTCGGCCTATGCCGAGTTCAAGCCGCTCAACTACGTCGACGAGCTCATGCTGAAGAAGTGGAGGAAGCTGGGGATCGCGCCCAGCCCGCGCTCGTCGGACGCCGTCTTCATCCGCAGGGCGATGCTGGACGCCATCGGCACGCTACCGACCCCGGAAGAAGTCACGGCCTTCCTGAACGACAGCGGGGCCGACAAACGGGACCGCCTGATCGACCGGATCCTGGAGCGTCCCGAGTACGCCCAGTACTGGTCCAGCCTCTGGGGCGATCTCCTCCGCAACAAGCGCGAAGGGGAGGAGCAGAAGCGCGGGACCTTCGCGTTTGCCGCCTGGATCCGGAACTGCTTCGCGGAGAACATGCCCTACGACCAGTTCGTCCGCGAGATCCTGACCGCGCAGGGCGAGGTCGGCGACAACCCCGCGGTCAACTGGTACCGCCACGTCCGCAACCAGATCCACCTCGTCAACGACACGAGCCAGCTCTTCCTGGGGACGCGGGTCTCCTGCGCGAACTGCCATCATCATCCCTATGAGAAGCTGAGCCAGGACGACTACTGGGGCTTCGCCGCCTTCTTCCAGCGCGTCGGCAAGAAGCAGGGCGACGTCGCGGCCGACCAGGCCATCTTCGTCCAGAAGACCGGCGAAACGAACCAGCCCCGCAGCGGGAAAAAGATGAAGCCCAAGGGCCTGAACGGTCCGGAATACGACTACGTGGCCGGCGAGGATCCGCGGAAGCAGCTGGTCGACTGGCTGACGACCGCGGAGAACCCCTACTTCTCGCGGGCGATCGCCAACCGCATGTTCGCGGGCATCATGGGGCTGGGCCTGGTGAATTCGGTCGACGACATGCGCGTCACGAATCCTCCGAGCAATCCGGAGCTGCTCGACGCCCTGGCGAAGGACATCGCGGTCCACAAGTTCGATCTCAAGAGCCTGATCCGGACGCTGATGAAGTCGGAGACCTACGGCCTGAGTTCTGATCCGACGCCGTTCAATGCGACGGACCGGCAGAACTTCGCCCGCTATCACACGAAGCGGCTGTCGGCGGAAGTGCTGCTGGACGCGGTCTCGGCGGTGACCGGGTCGGCCGAGAAGTTCCCCGGGCTGCCGCTGGGGACGAGGGCGATCGAGCTGCCCGACCAGGCGGTGGCGAGCTACTTCCTGAGCGCCTTCGGCCGCTCGGGCCGCGAGACGCCCTGCGAGTGCGAGCGCAGCTACGCGCCCAACCTGGCCCAGATCCTGCACCTGATGAATTCGCCGGAGATCCAGGGCAAGATCGCGGGCGACAAGGGCACGGTCGCGACGCTGGTCGCGTCGAAAAAGAGTAACGAGGAGATCATCGAAGCGCTATATCTCCGGGGGTTTGCGCGCAAGCCCACGGCGTCGGAGTCCAAGGATGCGGCGGATATGCTCGCCAAGGCCGCGAACCGGAAGGCGGCGGTCGAGGACTTCGCGTGGCTGGTGCTCAACTCCAAGGAATTCCTGTTCAACCATTGAGCGAGGGCAGCATGGAGATTCGAGTCGATCAGGGCAGGAACTGCGTCTGCGACGGGATGTCGCGCCGCGGCTTCCTGCGTGCCGGCACGCTCGCGCTCGGCGGCCTCGGGCTCGCCGATCTCCTGCGGTCCGAAGCGCACGCGTCGGGCGACAAGGGCCAGGGCAAGGGCCTCAGCGTCATCCTGCTCTGGCAGGGCGGCGGACCCAGCCACATCGACATGTGGGACCTCAAGCCCCAGGCGCCCTCGGAGTTCCGCGGCTCCTTCAACCCCATCCGCTCGAACCTGCCGGGCTACCAGGTCAGCGAGCACATGCCGCGCACCGCCCAGGTCTGCGACAAGCTGACGATCCTGCGCTCGGTGACGCACCCGGACTCCGGCCACGAGTCGGCGACGCACATGCTCCTGACGGGCTACAAGCCCACGAACGACATCCCCGCGAACGAGATGCCGAGCTACGGCAGCATCGTCGCAAAGGAGATGGGCCCCCGCATCGCGGGTTTCCCGAGCTACGTCGCCGTGCCCCGTGCCCCCCGCAGCTCTGCCGCCGCCTATCTCGGCGTCGGCTACAACCCCTTCGAGACTCACGGGGATCCCAGCAGCAAGGACTTCAAGGTCCGCAACCTCAGCGCGGCCGGCGGCATCACGATGGACCGCCTCGAGAACCGCCGCGAACTGCTCAAACATTTCGACACCCTGCGCCGCGACGCGGACGCGACGGGCGTCGTCGAGGGCATGGACGCCTTCTCGCAGCAGGCCTTCGAGCTGGTCACCTCCCCCAAGGTGCAGGACGCCTTTGACCTGGGCAAGGAGGACGAGAAGCTGCGCGACCAGTACGGCCGCCACACCTGGGGCCAGAGCGCGCTGCTCGCGCGGCGGCTGGTCGAATCCGGCGTCCGCTTCGTGACGATGGACATGGGCGGCTGGGACACGCATGCCAACAACTTCGAGGAGCTGAAGAAGAAGCTGCCCACCTTCGACCAGGCCTACGCGGCGCTGATCGAGGATCTGGACCGCCGCGGCCAGCTGGACCGCACGCTGGTCCTGCTCTGGGGCGAGTTCGGCCGGACGCCGCGCATCAATCCCGGGGCCGGTCGCGACCACTGGCCGGGCGTCTTCAGCGTCGTCATGGCGGGCGGCGGTCTCAAGCGCGGCATCGTGCTGGGCGAGAGCGACGCGCGCGCCGAGTATCCGAAGCAGCGCCCGGTGAGCCCCCAGGACGTGCTCGCCACGATGTACCACAAGCTCGGGATCAGCCGGGAGAAGACCTATATCAACGAGGCCGACCGCCCGGTCGAGATCCTGAACGTCGGCGCCCCGATCCCGGAGATTATTTAGGTCGCCGGGATGACCGCCGCCGCGCGCTCGTCGGGCGGTTTCGTCGCCGCCGCGTTTCTCGTCCTCCTGCTGGCCTCCGGCGCCCGCGCCGAGTATGGCCCGCCCCGGCTCGCCAGCGTCTTCCCCCTCGGCGCGAGGCAGGGCTCCGAAGTCACCGTCGACGTGCAGGGCAGCGGCTTCGACATCCCCACCGGCCTCTACTTCAGCAATCCGGGCATCAAGGCCGAGCTGATCGCGGGGGACGCGCCGAAGGACGATAAGGACAAAGACAAGGATAAGGACAAGGGCAAGAAGCGCGGCGGCGACGGCAAGGCCGTCAAGTTCAAGGTCACGGTCGCCGCCGACGTCCCTCCGGGCGACTACGACGTGCGCTTCAGCGGGAAGGAGGGGATCAGCAATCCCCGGACCTTCGTCGTCAGCGACTATGCCGAAGGCGTCGAGACCGAGCCCAACAACGAGAAGAAGGACGCCAACCGGATCGCGCTGAACGTCACCGTGAACGGCCGCATCGGCGGAAGCGAGGACGTCGACTGGTTCGTCTTCGCGGCGAAGAAGGGAGATCGCGTCCTGGTCGACTGCCGAGCCTGGCGCATCGACTCCCGTCTCGACGGCTTCATGTGGCTTTACGATGCCCAGGGGAAGCAGCTCGCACAGAGCCAGGACGAGGACGTCCGCGACGAGAAGCGCGATCCCTTCATCGACTTCGACGCGCCCGAGGACGGGGACTACTACGTCAAGCTGACGGACTTTACCTACAACGGCGGCGGCGATTACTTCTACCGGCTGGGTGTCTCGACCCTGCCCTACATCGACTACATCCTGCCTCCCAGCATTCCCGCGGGCGCCGATGCCACGGTCACCTTCTACGGGCGGAATCTGCCTGGCGGCGAAGCCTGCGACCAGAAGATCAAGAACCGGCCCCTGCAGAAGCTCTCCCGCCAGGTCCATCCCCAGGAGGGCGAGGCCGCCCGCGTTCAGGGCGGGCAGGTGGGCGGGGGCGACGTCCAGGGCCCGGTCGCAACACGCGACCGATTCCTCGTGGCGCGCGAGGGTGTCGAGGGCCGCGGCCTTGTTGAGCCAGCTCGTCACGTCGCGCGGATCCCTGGCCAGGGCCTGGTCGTAGGCGCCGAGCGCCTCCTCGTGCCGGCCCAGCGCGCGCAGGCTTTCACCTTTGCCCGCCCAGCTCGGGTGGCTCGTGGGGTCCTTGGCGAGCGCGTGCTCGTACCA
>Ga0137409_10000459_pt1 | contig 44591 bp, 38 predicted proteins | sample CZODoug1_16funga_FD_122059 | JGI IMG/M metagenome (GOLD analysis project Ga0137409, IMG submission 122059) | Vadose zone soil fungal communities from Angelo Coast Range Reserve, California, USA - CZODoug1_16fungal (Hybrid Assembly) | ecosystem: Environmental > Terrestrial > Soil > Vadose zone...
GAGGAACGCCTCGCCGTTCGCGTAGGCGAGGACGGGATTGTGCAACCGCACCGTTGGCAGCCCGGGCAGCGCGCCGAGCAGGACGTCTTCCAGGCTCGGCTGGGTGGCCGCCGTCATCGCGATCGTGTCCCCGTCGCAGCCGAGCCCGGCGGTGATCCAGAGGACGTCGATCTCGGGCATCAGCAGATCCTCGGCAGCTGCTCGCCGGCGAGCATGGTGACCACGCGCTCACCGCCGACGAGCGAGCGGAGCGTGACGATGCCGGGGTGCGCGGCCACCACGTCGCCGACGAGGGCGGCGTCGCGGCCGAGCGGGTGCGCGCGCATCGCGGCCAGCACGGCGTCGGCGTCGTCGGCGGCGACCACGGCGACCAGCCGCCCCTCGCTGGCCACGTAGAGCGGGTCGAGGCCGAGCAGCTCGCACGCCGCGCGCACCGCCGGCCGCACCGGGATGGCGGCCTCGCGCAGCGCGACGCCGACACGGGAGGCGGCCGCCAGCTCGTTGAGCGCGCTCGCGAGGCCGCCGCGCGTGGGGTCGCGCATGCCGCGGATGCCCGGCCCGGCCGCGAGCATCGCCCGCACGAGGTCGGTGAGCGGCGCGCAGTCGCTCTCGAGCGCCGTCTCGAACTCGAGCCCCTCGCGCACGGACATGATCGCCATGCCGTGGTCGCCGAGCGGGCCCGAGACGAGCACGCGATCGCCCGGGCGCGCGGCGGCGATCGAGAGCGCGCGTCCCTCGGGGACGAGGCCGATCCCCGTCGTCGTGATGAAGATCTGGTCGCCTTTGCCGCGGTCCACGACCTTGGTGTCGCCCGTGACGAGCGTCACGCCCGCCTCGTCGCACGCGCGCCGCATGGAGACGACGATCCGCTGGAGGTCCGCCATCGCGAGGCCCTCCTCGAGGATGAACGCCGCCGCCAGCAAGCGCGGCTCGGCGCCGCCGACCGCGAGGTCGTTCACGGTCCCGTGCACGGCGAGGCGGCCGATGTCGCCGCCGGGAAACACGATCGGCCGCACCACGAAGGCATCGGTGGTGATCGCGAGCCGGGCGCCGCCGAGCCGCACGGTCGCCTGATCTTCCAGGGCCGACAGCACCGCGTTGTCGAACGCGGGGACGAAGAGGCGGCCGACGAGGTCCGCGGTGAGCCGCCCGCCGCTGCCGTGGCCGAGGACGATCCGCTCGTAGCGGCCGAACGGCGTCGGGCAGGTGCCGAAGGCTTCCACGGTGACGCTGCGCGCGTCCATCAGAGCACGTCCTCCTGGCCGCGGATGACGTGCACGAGGTCCCACACGACGTGGAGCAACGTGGCGTGCGCCTCCTGGATGCGATGGGTGCTGAAGCTCGGCACCGTGAAGCAGTGATGGCACGCCTCCGGCATGCGCCCGCCGTCGCGCCCGGCGAAGCCGACGGTGAGCAGCCCCAGCTCGCGGGCCACGCGCAGCGCGCGGTTGACGTTGGCCGACCGGCCGCTCGTGGACAGGCCGAGCGCGATGTCGCCGCCGCGGGCGAGCAGGCGCAGCTGCGCGGCGAAGACGAGGCTGAAGTCCTGGTCGTTGCCCACGGCCGTCAGCAGCGCCGTGTCCACCGGCAGCGCGAGGGCGGGCAGCGGCGGCCGCTTGGTGACGACCGGGTGCATGAACTCCACCGCCACGTGCTGCGCGTCGCAGGCGCTGCCGCCGTTGCCGAACGCGTACAGCCGGCCGCCGCGCGCGAACGCGTCCGCCATGGCCGCCGCGCAGGCGGCCACGCGCCCGGCATGCTCCCGGAAGAAGGCCTCCTTCACGGCGCAGCTCTCGCGCGCCTTGCGCAGGATCGCCTCGCGCAGCCCGGCGGCATCCATCGCCTAGACCTCCGCCCGCGGCGCGCGCGATTCGAGATGGCGCCCGTAAGCGTAGTAGGCCGCGCAGGCGCCCTCCGAGGAGACCATGGTGGCGCCCAGCGGCGTCTGCGGCGTGCACTCCTTGCCGAAGGCGGAGCAGTCGCGCGGCTTCTTGATCCCGCGCAGCACCAGCCCGCTGATGCAGGCGGCGGACTCGCAGGTCTGGATGTCCTCCACCTCGAACCGCCGCTCGGCGTCGTGGTCGCGGTACTCCCACCGCAGCCGGTAGCCGCTCTTGGGGATGGTGCCCACTCCGCGCCACTTCCGGTCGCAGACCTCGAACACTTCGTCGATCAACTTGCGCGCCTCGGGATTGCCGGCCGCGCGCACGGCGCGGCCGTAGGCGATCTCCACTTCCGCGCGACCGGCCTCGAGCTGGCGCACCGCGCGCAGGACGCCCTCCAGCATGTCGACGGGCTCGAACCCGGTGACGACGATCGGGACGCGGTAGTGGCGCGCGAGCGGCTCGTACTCGGAGGTCCCCATCACGGTGCAGACGTGTCCGGGCCCGAGGAACGCCTGCACGCGGTTCCCGGGCGACTGCAGGATGGCGCTGATCGACGGCGGCACCAGCACGTGCGAGACGAGCACGCTGAAGTTCGACAGCCGGCGCGCGTGCGCGACGCGCACAGCCATCGCGTTCGCCGGAGCGGTGGTCTCGAAGCCGATGGCGAAGAACACCACCGGACGTGCGGGATTCTTCGCGGCGAGCGCCACCGCGTCGAGCGGCGAGTAGACGACGCGCACGTCGGCTCCGCGCGACTTGAGCGAGAGCAGGTCGCCGCGCGATCCGGGGACGCGCAGCATGTCGCCGAAGGAGCAGAAGATCACCTCGGGCCGGCTGGCGATGGCGTGGGCGCGGTCGATCATCTCCAGCGAGGTGACACAGACCGGGCATCCCGGTCCGTGGACCAGCTCGACGCCCTCCGGCAGGACCTCGTCGAGACCGTACTTGACGATGGTGTGCGTCTGGCCGCCGCACACCTCCATGATCACCCACGGCCGCGTGGCCGTCTTGGCGATGGCCTCGATCAACTGCCGCGCGGCGCGGCCATCGCGGTACTCGTCGATGAACTTCACGGCGACGGAACCTCCAGCTCCTCGAGCGCCTTCATCGACTCCAGGAACTCGAACACGCGGTGGGCCTCCGCCTCGTCGATCCGCGAGAGCGCGAAGCCGACGTGGACCAGCACGTAGTCCCCGACTTGCGCGTCGGGCACGTGCTCCAGGCAGACGCTCTTGCGCGTCCCGCCGAAGTCCACCTTGCCCATGGCCATGCCGTCCTCGCGGGAGGTCTCGACGAGCCGGCCGGGGATCGCGAGGCACATGGATCACTCCTTGCTTCCGTCGAGCGCGTTCGTTCCGTCGAGGGCGCAGACCGCGGCGAGCTGGCCCAGGCACAGCCCCCCGTCGTTGGGGGGCACCACCCGGTGGCGCAGCACGCGGAAACCATCCGTCTCGAGACGGGCGGCCGCCTCGCGGGCCAGGATGGCGTTGACGAACACGCCGCCGCTGAGCGCGACCGCCTCCAGGCCGGTGCGCCGGCGCAGGCGTGCGCAGACCGCGGCGATCAGATCGACGACCGCGGAATGGAAGCGCCGGCCGATCCGCGCCGCGCCCGCGCCCGCTCGGGCGTCCGCGGCGGCCGCGGCGACCAGCGGCCGCGTGTCGACCACCAGCCGGTCGCCCTGTTCGAACAGCTCGAACGGATAGGCGCGGTCGGGGTCGAGACCGGTCGCGAGCCACTCCAGCGCGATTGCGGCCTGTCCCTCGTAGGTGACCTGGGAAGCGCGTGCGCCGGCGATCGCGGCGACCGCGTCGAAGAGCCGCCCCATGCTGGAGGTGAGTGGCGAGCTCACCGATCGGTCGAGCATCCGCCGGACCGCCGAGATCGCCGCGGGATCGACTCCCGGCAGCGCGGTGTCCTCGCCCGCGGCGCGGAGGTGAGCGACGGCCATCCTCCAGGGCTCGCGGATCGCCCGCTCGCCCCCCGGCATCGGCACCGGGAGCAGGTGCGCGGCGCGAATCACCGAGCCGATGGTTCCGGCCAAAAATTCGCCGCCCCAGATCGTCCCGTCCAGGCCGTACCCCGTCCCGTCGAAGCAGACCCCCAGCGCCGGCCCGGTGAAGCCGTTCTCCGCCAGGCAGCTGGCGAAGTGGGCGTGGTGGTGCTGCACGCCCAGAGGCTCGAGGCCGCTCGCCAGCGCCCACCGGGTCGAGGCGTAATCGGGGTGCAGATCGTGCACCAGCCGGGCCGGCTCGATCCGGCACATCTCCCGGTAGCGCGCGATCGAGTCCTCCCAGGCGCGCAGCGCGGCCGGGTGATCGAGGTCGCCGAGGTGATGGCTGACGAAGGCGCGCCTGCCGGCGCCGAGGGCGAAGGTGGCCTTGAGCTGGCCGCCGAGCCCGAGCGTCGGCCGCGAGAGCGGCAGCGGCAGCGGCACGGGGAGCGGCGCGTACCCGCGCGATCGGCGCATGGGCAGCGGCTCGCCGCCCGCGACGCGGAGGACCGAGTCGTCGCAGCGGGTGTGGATGGGCCGATCGTGGACGAGGAAGAAGTCGGCGATTCCCTCGAGCCGCCGGAAGGCATCGGCGTCCTCGTACGCGATTGGCTCGTCGGAGCGGTTGCCGCTGGTCATCACCAGCGGACCGCCCGCCTCGCGCAAAATCAGGTGGTGGAGAGGCGCGTACGGGAGCATCAGGCCGAGCTGCGGCGAGCGCGGGGCCACCGAGGCGGCGATGCCCGCGCCAGCGCGGCGCTCGAGCAGGACGATGGGCCGCGCCGGCGAGACCAGCAGCGCGCGCTCCTCCGGAGACAGGCGGCAGAGCGCGGCGGCGGCCTCCAGATCGCGCACCATCACCGCGAAGGGCTTCTCGTCGCGCGCCTTGCGGGTCCGCAGCGCCGAGACCGCCTGCTCGTTCCGCGCATCGCAGGCCAGGTGGTAGCCGCCGATTCCCTTCATCGCGCCGATGCGGCCGCGCGAGAGCTCGCGCGCCGCGAACGCGACGGGATCGATCTCGTCCACCGCGATCCCACGAGAATCGAGCGCCCGGAGGGTGGGCCCGCATCGCGGACAGCAGGTGGGTTGCGCGTGGAACCGGCGGTTCCCCGGGTCGTGGTACTCGGCGCTGCAGTCCGGGCAGAGCGCGAACCGCGCCATCGTGGTGCGCTCGCGGTCGTAGGGGGCCCCCGTGACCACGGTGAGGCGGGGCCCGCAGTTCGTGCAGTTCAGGAAGGGATGGCGGAAGCGGCGATCGCCAGCGTCGAACATCTCGCGCACGCAATCGTCGCAGGTCGCGACGTCCGGCGAGACCAGCACCGCGCCGCCTGCCGCGGCCGAGCTCTCCTCGATCTGGAAGCGCGACTCGCCGCGCGGGGCGGCTTCGCGCCAGGCGATCTCCTCGATGCGCGCGAGCGGCGGCGGGCGGCGGCGCACCTCGTCGAGGAACCGCTCCAGCGCCTCGCTCGCGCCTTCCACCTCGATGAGGACGCCGCCGGCACGGTTGCACACGAATCCGCCGAGACCCAGGCGGGAGGCCAGACCGTGCACGAAGGGGCGAAAGCCGACTCCCTGGACCACCCCCTCGATCGCGATCGAGCGCCGTGTGCGGACGCTCTCGAGCATGCGGCGGCCTTACTCTTTCGCGTGGAATGCGCAAGAGGTGTGCGCGCGCTCGCGTAGGGTTTCAGGCAACCGCTCGTCGGGCCGATTTCCGGAGTCGCGCGAGGCTCCGGGAACTCTGCTACCGTCCCGGCCATGCTCGCGCTCGCGACCAGCTGCTGGCTCGGGTTCCTCATCGGGCTGCGCCACGCGCTCGACCCCGATCACCTGGCCGCGATGAGCACGCTGGTGGTCGATCAGCCCCGGCGGCAGAGGGCCGTCCTCCTCGGCGCCTGGTGGGGCCTGGGCCACTCCGCGGCGCTCCTCGGCGCGGGGGCGCTGCTGCTCTTCTGGCGCGTCCGGCTGCCGGAGCGGGCGGCGGAGCTGTTCGAGCTGGGCGTGTCGATCATGCTGATCGCGCTGGGGGTCCGCAGCCTGCGCCGGGCGCTGCGCGCGCGCGGCGGCGCCGCCGTCGAGCACGCCCACGGGCACCTCGTGCATGCGCACCAAGGCGACGAGGACCACTTCCACGTGCACTCCCTCACCATCGCGCGGCGTCCCTTCCTGGTGGGCCTCGTGCACGGGCTCGCCGGCACGGGCGCGATCACCGCGCTGGCCCTGGCCTCCATGCCCACGGTCGGGTCGGCGCTCGCCTACGTGACGCTGTTCGCCCTCGGCTCGATCGGCGGGATGGCGCTGCTCACCGGCGCCGCCGGCGTACCCATCGCGAGGCTCGCGCGCCGCCCGGCGGCGCACGCGGCGCTGATGGGCTCGGTGGGAGCGGTGTCGCTCCTCGTCGGGGTGGTGTGGGGCGCGCCGATCGTCGGGCGGCTCCTGCCTTCCTGAGCCCCGTCAGACGGCGGTCGCCTCCGCGCTCACCAGCGGCCCCGGGCCCCGCCGTGGCAAAAGTGGCGCCCTCGGGAACATTCCCAGCTCGCGGCGCAGCACGGGCCCGCCAGGCGGCAGCCCGACGAGCACCGCAGGCAGGACGAAGTCGAACAGACCGCCGAGGAGCGGGAATGCGCCCAGGGCCATCACCTCCGGCCGCCGCGCCCGGACCCCGCTGGCGACGAGGACAGCGCCCGCTCCGATGCGTAACCACCGGCCGAGGGGCGTGGCGAGGAATCCGACGATGCGTTCCATCGAGCACCTCCCTCCCGCCACGGTACGCATCGCGCCGTGAAAAGCGCAGGGCGACCCCGTGGGCGGCGACTGAGCGGTGGCGCCGAGACGGCCCTCGTGGCACCGTCCGCGGCCGATGGGCAACTACCGCCGCCTGCTCGCCGCGGTCCGGCCGCACGCCGGGCTCTTCGCTCTGGCCGTCGCTTCGATGGTGGTGCTGGCGGCGGCGACGGGCCTGTTCTCCTGGCTGGTGGGCCCGCTGTTCCAGTACGTGTTCCGCGGCGGGGAGCTGGGGTCGACCGCGCTCCCCTGGCTGCCGCACCTCGGCCGCGAGCAGCTGCGGCGCGCGCTGCCGCTCTTCATCCTCGGCATCGCGTTGGTGCGCGGAGCGGCGTACTTCGGCCAGTTCTATTCGATGGGAATGCTGGGGCAGCGCGTGGTGGCCGATCTCAGGCGCGCGCTGCAAGAGAAGCTGCTGGCGCTCCCCCCGGCGTTCTTCGCGCGAGCCTCGTCGGGGGACCTCCTCTCGCGGTTCGCGAGCGACGTCGCGGCGGTCGAGTTCGCGGTCACCTACGGCCTCGCCTCGTACCTGCGCGACGGCATGCAGGTGCTGGTGCTCCTGGGCGTCTCGATCGCGCTCGACTGGCGCCTGGCCGTGTTCGCCTTCGTGGCGGTGCCGCTCACGGTGGTCCCGATCGTGCGGTTCGCGCGGCGGCTGCGGCGCATCGCGGTCCGCGGGCAGGAGCAGATCGGCGGCCTGTACACGCTGCTCCACGAAGCCCTGCAGGGCGTGCGCATCGTGCAGGCGTTCGGGATGGAGCGCTACGAGGCGGACCGCTTCCGCGCCGAGCAGGATCGCTTCCTCGGTACGATGCGGCGCAGCTTCTTCGTCCGCGCCATCTTCACCCCGACGCTCGAGCTGATGGCGGCGGTCGGGATCGCCGCCACCGTGGTGCTGGCCGCGCGTGCGGTCGAGCTGGGCCGGCTCCAGCCGGAGCGGGTGATCTCGTTCCTCGCGACCATCGTGCTCCTGTACCAGCCGCTCAAGAACCTGGGCGGCACCGGGCAGGGCGTGACCCAGGGCCTCGCCGGCGCGCAGCGCCTGTACGAGGTGCTGGACGAGCCGGAAGGGCTCGCCGAGGGCGGCGGGGAGCTCCCCCGCTTCGTCGATCAAGTCCGGTTCGAGCGCGTCTCCTTCCGCTACCCCGAGCGTTCCCCCTGGAACGCCCGTTCAGGCGGGAACGGGGCGCCCGAGGCCCCGGTCGTGCTCCGCGACGTCGACCTGGCGTTGCGGCGCGGCGAGGTGGTCGCGCTGGTAGGTCAGAGCGGCGGCGGCAAGACCACGCTGATGAACCTGGTGCCGCGTTTCGCCGACCCGACGGGCGGGCGCGTGCTGATCGACGGACGCGATCTGCGCGAGGTGTCGCTCCGGTCGCTGCGGGCCCAGGTGGCGCTGGTCGCCCAGGAGACGTTCCTCTTCAACGACACCGTGCGCGCGAACATCGCCTACGGCCGGCCGGACGTCCCCCCCGACCAGCTGATCGCCGCGGCCCGGGCGGCCCGGGCCGACGAATTCATCCGCGCGCTGCCCCACGGCTACGACACGCAGGTCGGCGAGCGCGGCGTGACGCTCTCGGGGGGCCAGCGGCAGCGCATCGCCATCGCCCGCGCCCTGCTCAAGGACGCGCCCATCCTGCTCCTCGACGAGGCGACCAGCGCGCTGGACACCGAGAGCGAGCGCGAGGTCCAGCGCGCGCTGGATCGGCTGATGGCGGACCGCACCTGCCTGGTGATCGCGCACCGCCTCTCCACCATCCGGCACGCGGACCGCATCGCGGTGCTGGCGGAAGGGCGCATCGTGGAGCTGGGAACGCACGACCAGCTCCTCGCGACCAAGGGGGAGTACGCCCGCCTGTACGCGCTGCAGTTCGCCCCCGGCTGAACGCCGGATCCACTTGCGGCGGGCGGCGAATGGCGCAAAGCTACCGGCGCCGATGACTCCCCGGGTACCCAGCAAGAAGCAGACGCTGCTGCAATACCTGCAGCGGGGCGTCACCATGGTGCACCTCGACGCGCGGCGCCCCGGCGTGGTGGTGCCGCCCCAGTACGCAGGCGACGCCCACTTGAGATTGAACCTGAGCTACCGGTATTCCATCCCTGATTTCGAGGTCGACGAGCACCGGGTCCAGGCGACGCTGTCTTTCTCGGGCACGCCCTTCCAGTGCATCCTGCCCTGGCAATCGATCTTCGGCATCACCAGCCACGCAGGCGACGGCCAGGTCTGGCCGGAGGACCTGCCGACCGAGGTCATGCAGACGCTGGGGCGGTCGGACCGGCAGCCTGCCGCGCGTGCGGAGCGGCCGGGCCTCGTCGCGGTGCCGCGCGAGGCGAACACGGGCGATCGGCCGACCGGCGAAAAAACCCGCGACGCCGGTTCATCCGCGGACGACTCGCCACGCCGGCCCCACCTGCGTCTGGTCCGGTAGTCTCGAGCTCGCTGCCGACGGCGCGGCGGTCGGCGCTCCGCAACGCGCGGTCGAGCTTGTGCACCTCGCGCTGCACGAGCTCGAAGAGGAACGCCGCGGCGTACCAGTACGGCGCGTAATCGAGGCGCGCGTACCCGCGCAGCGTGATTCCCGCGCCGGTAGCGCCACGGACACTCTCGCCCGCCCAGGGCGCGCGCACCGCAGCGGAGGAGGGACCGATGTCGATGTTCGACATCGAAGCTCGACGTCGACATCGACTCCCGACCTCGATCTTACAGCGCGGCGGCGGCGGCTGCGTCGGCGGCGATCACGACGCGGCCGGCGGCGCGGCGGAGCCACTGGGCGGGGCAGGACACCAGGTCCTCCTTCCCTTTCACCGCTCTCTCCAGCACCTGCGCCTTCTGCTCGCCTGTGACCTGCAGGACCACGTTGCGCGCCGTGACGATCAGGAACGGCGTGAGCGTCAGCCGATCGACTCGCGGCTCCAGGTGCTGGGGCGGGCGGACGTGCCTGACCAGCTCCTCGTCCCCGCGGTCCGCCGAGCTGGGCACGCCGGCAAACAGCGAGCAGATGTGCCCGTCCGGTCCGAGCCCGAGCAGGACCAGGTCGAACCGGGGCGGTTCTCCCAGCGTCCCGCGCAGCTCGGCCGCGGCCCGCCTCGCCTCTTCATCGAGGTCCGCCTCCTCCCCGCGCAGCCGATGGACCTGCGCCGGCTGCACCGGGACATGCGCGAACAGCTCCCGCTGCGCGAGCCCGTAGTTGGAGCGCTCGTCCTGCGGCGGCACCCCGCGCTCGTCGGTGAAGAAGAATTGCAGGGAGCGCCACGGGATGCGGTCGCGGACCGCCGGCGAGCGCACTCTCTCGAAGAGAGGCCGCGCGCTCCCCCCTCCGGTCAGCGCGACGGACCCGCGGCCGCGCGCCGCGACTGGCCCGGCCGTGGCCTCGATGAACAGCTCGGCCGCCACGCCCGCCACCTCGGCGGCGTCGCGGACGATGACCACCTCGCTCACGACCCGCTCTTCGGCAGGAGCTTCACCGCCGCCTGCACCGAGGCGGCGTACAGCTCGTCCTGCCCGGCGAGAAGCTTCAGCTCGAGCCCGAGGAGCCGCCCCGGCGCCTCGGGGGGCAGTCGCATGCGGTTCACCACCTCGCCGTCGTCGTCCCCGCGCACCTCCGCGACCAGGACTGCCTTGTCCCGCCGAATCGTGAAGGTCACGGGCGGCGCGGTGAACTCGAACGCCACGATCTGCCCTCTTCCCAGCGGCGCCGCCGAGGGCCACCCGGTGATCGAGGTGCCGTCCCCCGCTCCGGGCATCGCCGAGTCCCTGTCCGGCTCCGGCCCGCTGAGGAGCTCCACCCGCGCCTTGCGAACGCGCGAGGCGAACCACCCGGCGAGCAGTACCCCTTCGGCCCCGATTGCGCCGGCGCAGATCACCCGGGCCGACCTCAGGTTGCCCCGGTGCTCGCGAAGGTTGGGGACGTCGAGCATTTCGGCGGCGAGAGACATCCAGGGGAAGATGCGGGGCCAAGCGAGATCGCCGATCGGTGCGCCGCGCGCGACCATCGCGGCCACGTCCGCAAGGGCCTCGGGCGGACGTGTGCCCGAGTCGATGATCACCCGGTCCGCCATCTCGACCGCCCGCCGCAGCAGGGCTCCTTCGGGGCGCCCTCCCCAGACGATCACCACCGGCAGGTCGGGCACCAGGAGGCCCAGCAGCGCCGACTCGAGATGGCGGACCCCGCCACCTTGCGCGGTCAGCACGACCCGCTCCAGCGAGACCGCTCCCCCGCTGCGCACCACGGAGACGCGGGCGGCGACCGAGTCGCCCTCGGCATGCGGCTCGGCGATGAGCACCACCAGCCTGCACGGATGGAGCCGTCCCGCGGCCTCCAGCGCCGCCTGGGCCCGATCGTACGCGGCCGGGCTGAAGTAGATGGCCACCAGGTTGAACGCGCTGACCGTCTCGCCCGCGCTGCCGCCGAGCTCCTTCGCCTCCTGCAGCAGCGCGCGGATCTTGTCCAGGTCCATCCCGTCGTCGAACCGGATCGACAGCTCGTCCCAGCCGCGCGCCGCCTGCCCGCCCGCGATGGGCTCCCCGATGGAAAGGCTCATGGCCGCCTCCACGTCCGGCCGCCGCGAGCCAGGAGCGCGTCGGCCTCGCGCGGCCCCCAGGTGCCCGCCTCGTATGGATAAGGCGGTGGCGCGTCGGGCGCCTCGGTCGTCTTCAGGATCCCGTCGACCAGCTTCCAGGCCGCCTCGACCTCGTCCTTGCGGGTGAACAGCGTCTGGTCGCCGCGCAGAGCATCCAGCAGCAGCCGCTCGTAGGCCTCCGGCGAAGCGGCGGCGAAGGCGGCGCCGTAGCGGAAGTCCATGCTCACCGTGCGCGGCCGGTATCGCTCGCCCGGGACCTTCGCGGAGAAGCGCAGGGCGATCCCTTCTTCCGGCTGCACCCGCACGATGAGCGTATTCGGCGCGGCCGCGCCTTCGCCGAAGAGCGCGTGCGGCAGCTTCCGGAACTGGATGGCGATCTCCGTCATGCGTTTGGGCAGCCGCTTGCCGCTGCGCAGGTAGAAGGGCACCCCGTCCCAGCGCCAGCTGTCGATGTTCAGCTGGATGGCGGCGAAGGTCGGCGTACGCGACCCCTTCGCCACCTCCTTCTCCTCCTGGTACCCGGGCACGTCGTTGCCGGCGATCTGCCCCGCCGTGTACTGGCCCAGGACCACCCGCTGAGCGACCGCGTCGACCCCTTCGATGGGAGAGATCGCGCGCAGCACCTTCACCTTCTCGTCGCGCACGGCATCCGCGTCGAACGCCACCGGCGCTTCCATCGCGGTCAGGCACACCAGCTGGAGGACGTGGTTCTGGATCATGTCGCGCAGGATGCCCGCCTCCTCGTAGTAGCGGGCGCGGCCCTCGATCCCGAGCTCCTCGGCAGCGGTGATCTGCACGTGGTCGACGTAGTTGCGGTTCCAGATCGGCTCGAAGATGGTGTTGCCGAACCGGAAGACGAGGAGGTTCTGCACCGTCTCCTTGCCCAGGTAATGGTCGATGCGGAAGACCTGCCGCTCGTCCATCGTCTCCAGCACCATCCGGTTCAGCGCGCGCGCCGAAGCCAGGTCGCGGCCGAAGGGCTTCTCGATCACCACCCGGGTGAACCGGGACTCGCCAGGCGGACGGATGAGGCCGTGCTTCTGCAGCTGCCGGAGCAGCACGGGAAAAGTGCTGGGCGGAGTGGCGAAGTAGAAGAGCCGGTTCCCGCGCGTGGCCCGGGCGCGGTCCAGCTCCTCCAGCGTGCCGGCCAGGCGCAGGAAGGTCGCGTCGTCGTCGAACGCGCCCGGTACGTAGCGGAGCCCGGCGGCGAAGTCGCGCCACAAATCCTCGTCGATGGGTTTGGTGCGCGAGAACCTGCCCACCGCCTCGCGCAGGTCCGCCTGGTACTGCTCGTGCGTGTACTCGCTCTTCGAGACGCCGACCACGCCGAACGCCGCCGGCAGGTGCGCCGAGACCGCCAGGTTGTAGAGCGCCGGGATCAGCTTGCGATGCGCCAGGTCGCCGCTGGCGCCGAACACCACCAGCGCGCACGGCTCCGGGGCCGAGTCCGCCCGCAGGCCGTGGCGCAGCGGATTGGGGACCTCGTCGTGCTCGGGCGTGTACGGCATGGTCAGGCCTTCTTCACTTCGTGACCGCCGAACTCGTTGCGCAGTGCCGCCTGCACCTTGGCGTTGAACGACTCCTGCTGGCGCGAGGCGATGCGCTCGATCAGGGAGAGCGTGATGACCGGCGCCGGCACGTTCTGGTCCATCGCGGCCTGCACCGTCCAGCGGCCTTCTCCGCTGTCCTCGACGTAGCCGCGGACGCTCTCCAGGCGGGGATCCTTGCTGAGCGCCTCGGCGAGCAGCTCCAGCAGCCAGGAGCGCACCACGCTGCCGTGCAGCCACACCTTGGCGATCGCAGGGAGGTCGAGGTTCGGGAACGGAGCGGACTTGAGGATCTCGAATCCCTCGCCGTAGGCGGCCATCACCCCGTACTCGATGCCGTTGTGGACCATCTTGGTGAAGTGCCCGGATCCGGCCGGCCCGGTGTGGAGCAGCCCGTTCTCGGGAGCGAGCGTCTCCAGGGCGGGGCGCGCCAGGCGGACCGCCTCGGGCGAGCCGCCCACCGTCAGGCAGTAGCCGTTCTTGAGGCCCCAGACGCCGCCGCTGGTCCCTGCGTCCATGAAGAGGAGCCCGCGCTGCTGCAGCTCCTGGGCGCGGCGCATCGATTCCTTGAAGTTGGAGTTGCCGCCGTCGATGATCAGATCGCCGCGCGACAGCTTGGCGGCCAGCGAGACGATCGACTCCTCTGTGATCCGGCCGGCCGGGACCATCATCCAGACGACCCGCGGCGGCTGCAGGGCGGCGACCACCTCGTCCAGGGTGGTGGCCGGAGTCGCTCCGTGGGCGGCCAGCTCGGTCGCGCGGCGGGGGTCGACGTCGTACACCACCACCTTGTGGCCCCCGCGCAGCAGCCGCTGCGCCATGTTGGCGCCCATCCTGCCCAGGCCGAGCATCGCGATCTGCATTGCCGTGTCTCCCAGCTGCCACCGTTTGGCGGCGCTGCGCTTGTCGCGCGGACTAGCTGCGAATCAGCTCCAAGGCCTCTCGCACCGCCTGCAGGAACTTCCGCGCGTCGCCGTCCTCGACGTGCACGCGCAGGGCGCGCCGCCCGCGCGCCTGCAGCACCTCCAGGTCGCCGCGCGCCTGGGCCGCGAACAGCGTGGCGAACCCATACGGCTGCCCGGGGATGGGGATGTCTGCCCCTCCGTCCACGGTGGCTTGAACGAACACGCCTGTGTTCGGCCCGCCCTTGTGAAGCTGCCCGGTCGAGTGCAGATAGCGCGGGCCAAAACCGAATGTAACGGCCAGTTTTGTCGCGTCGCGCACCTCGCCTTGCAGCCTGGAGAATTCCGCGTGGAGCCGGTCGTCCGGCACCACGTACCCGAGCTGCGCGAGGTAGTCGCCCTCGTTTCCCAGCGCGAGGTGCGCCGCGATCCAGGTCACCGGGCTCGACGCGCTCTGGCCCCCGAGCGTGCCCGCCGCCTTGCGCAGGATCCCCGCGTGCTCGGGGCTGCAGAAGAGCGCCAACCCTCCCGCGCGGAGGGCCGGCTCGGCCGGCGGGAGCTTCCCGCCTGACAGCAGCTCCTTGGTCTTCTCCTTCGCCACGGCGACGTCGGGCTCGTCGAACGGATCGATCTCCAGGACCGCGCCCATCACCGCGGTGGCGATCTCCCAGCGCAAGAACTCCCCGCCGAGGCCATACTCGCCCGCCAGCTCCCAGCGGATCACCGGATGACCTGCCTCCGCCAGCGCCTGCACCGCGCGCTCGTGCTCCGGCGCGTGCTCGCCCGCGAGCCACAGCGCGACGAACAGGCGGTCGTTGCCGTACACCCCGGGGGGGCCGACCGGCTCGCCGTCCACCGGCAGGATGCCGCGGCCGCTCTTGCCGGTGCTCTCGGCGACGAGCTGCTCCACCCACGCGCCGAACGGCCGCAGGCGGGGACTGAGCAGCAGCGTGAGCTTGTCGCACCTGGCGCGCGCGCAGCCACCGGCGATCGCTCCCAGCCGTACCGCGAGGTTTTCCTTGAGCGGCACCCGGGCGTGCGACGCGAGCGCGACCCGGTCCGCCTCGTCGAGCAGCTTGCCGACGTCCAGGCCCAGGAGGGCCGCCGGAACCAGCCCGAAGAAGGACAGCGCCGAGTAGCGGCCGCCGATGTCGGCGGGGTTCGTCCAGGTGCGCCAGAACCCTTCCTTTTGCGCGAGCTGGTGAAGGGGCGAGCCCGGATCCGTGATGGCCACGAACTGCCCGCCCGCCTTGCCCGGGGAAACGCCTTCGAGCACCGAGCGGAAGTGGCGGTAGAACGAATTCACCTCGGTCGTGGTGCCGCTCTTCGACGACACCAGGAAGAGGGTGCGCGCCAGATCGAACCCCTCCACCGCCTTGCGCACCGCGTCCGGAGCGGTCGAATCGAGCACGCGCAGGTCGAGGCCGCCCGGCTGACTGCCGAACACGCGCGAAAGGACGTCCGGGCAGAGGCTCGAGCCGCCCATCCCCAGGAGCACGCAGTGGCGGAAGCGCTGCGCGGCCTCCTTGGCGAAGCTCGCCAGCTCGGGCAAGTCGCGCCGCATCCTCTGCGTCACGTCGAGCCACCCGAGGCGGTTCTTCGCCACCTCCTGGTGCTTCGGATCGGAGCTCCACAGTGACGGATCCTTGGCCCAGAGCCGCGAGCCGGCCTTCTTGTCCGCCGCGATCTTGAGCCCCTGCTCCGCCGCGTCCTTGCGCCTTCCGAGCCGCTCGTCCACCTTGCGCGCCTTGCGGAACCGCTGCGCCTCCGACCGCGCGCCGATTGCGTGCAGCAAATTCTTCAGCGCGGTGCTGAACAGCTCGAGGCCCTCGTCGGTCAGCTTGCGGCAGACCGCCTCGAGGTCGATGCCGATCTGCCCGAGACGGGCGAGCTGCGCCCGGGCCTCGTCGACGCCCTGCAGCACCGAATCCGGGACCACCTTACCGTGGTCGTTGAATGCCTTCAGCGTGCCGAGCGGCATGGTGTTGACCGTCTCGCGCCCGATCAGCGTCTCCACGTAGAGCACGTCGCTGTACGCCTTGCTCTTGGTGCCGGTCGACGCCCACAGGGGCCGCTGCCGGGTGGCGCCCTTCGCCTCCAGCGCCTTCCAGCGGGGCGTGGCGATGTTCCGCAAGTAGACCTGGTACGCCTCCTTCGCGTTCGCGACGGCGATCTTCCCCAGCAGGGACTTCTCGCCCTTCTGCTCGAGCAGCTTGTCGACGGCCGTGTCGACGCGGCTGACGAAGAAGGACGCTACGCTGTGGATCTGCGCGACGGGCAGGCCCTTGGCGAGCCTGTCCTCCAGCCCCGCCAGGTACGCATCGATGACCTGTTGATAGACGGTGTTGGAGAAGATCAGCGTGATGTTGACGCTGATGCCGGCCGCCGTGGCCTCGCGGATGGCCGGGATCCCTTCCGGGTTGGCTGGGATCTTGATGAACAGGTTGGGACGCTCGAGGGCCTTCCAGAAGCGCTTCGCTTCCTCGACGCTCGCCCGGGTGTCGCGCGCGATGAACGGCGAGACCTCGAGGGAGACGAACCCGTCCTTCCCGCCCAGCCGGTCGAAAAGCGGCCGCAGCACGTCGCAGCCCGCGCGCACGTCCCCGATCGCCAGCGTCTCGTAGATCTCCATCGGCGTGCGGCCCGCGTCGATCAGGCGCGACAGCTCGTCGTCGTACTCGTCCGACTCGACGATGGCCTTCTCGAAGATGGCCGGATTCGCCGTCACGCCGCGGATGCCGTCCTCGTCGACGAACCGGAGCAGCTCGCCGGAATGGATCAGCTTGCGCCCGATCAGGTCGAGCCAGGGGCTCTGGCCGACCTCGTTCAGCATCTGGGAGGGTTTCATGGTCTACCCCTTGGTGTTCGTGCGCGCGCCTTCGGCGACCCACTTGCCGATACGGCCGGCTATTTTTTGCGGCGTCATCCCGTACGCCTCCGCCAGCGCCTTGTCCGGCGCGCTGGCGCCGAAGCGATCGATGCCGACCACCAGGCCGTCGCCGATCAGGCGGTACCAATCGAGCCCACCGGCCGCCTCCACGGCGACCAGCTTCGTCCTGCCGCCGCGGGGCAACAGCTTGCGCTGCTCGTCGCCGGGCCACTCGAGGAAGCGCTCCACGCAGGGCATCGAAACCAGGCGCGTGCGCGCGCGCAGCCCCGCGTCGAGGAACTGGAGGGCCTGCTGGGAGGCCGGCAGCTCCGACCCGGTGGCCACGATGACCAGCTCGGGCTCGCCCTGCGCCTCGACCAGCGTATAGGCGCCGCGCAGGATCTCGTGCACGTCGCCCGCGGTCGCGCGCTGGAGCGGCGGCAACTTCTGCCGGGTGAGCACCAGCGCGGTCGGCCCGTCCTTGCGCTGCAGCGCGGCCGCCCAGCAGGCGGCCACCTCCAGCGGATCGCCGGGCCTCCAGACCTGGAGGTGGGGGATGGCGCGCAGCGAGGCGAGTTGTTCGACGGGCTGGTGCGTGGGCCCGTCCTCGCCGAGGAAGATCGAGTCGTGCGTGTAGACGAACAGGCTCTGCAGCCTGGACAGCGCCGCCAGCCGGATGGGCGGCCGCATGTAGTCGCTGAAGAGGAGGAACGTCGCGCCGAACGGGACGAAGAACCCGTCGTAGGCGAAGCCGTTCACCATCGCGCCCATGCCGTGCTCGCGAACCCCGAAATGGATGTTGCGGGCGCCGTACTCGCCCGGCTTCACGTCGCCGCCGTCCTTGATGTACGTGAAGGTCGAGGGATCGAGATCGGCGGAGCCGCCCACCAGGTTGGGCACCAGCTCGGCCACCTTCTGGATGACCGCCTGCGACACCTTGCGGGTCGCCTCCGGCGCGGTCGTGCTCGCGACGACTTTGGCGAGCTGATCGGGGAGATCGCGCGGCACCTCGCGATTCGCGTACTGATCCCACAGCCGCGTATGGGCGGGGTCCTTGCGCCACTGCGCGAGCTTCTGCTGCCAGGCGTCGTAGCCCTTCTTCAGGTCCTCGACGCGGGCGGCCCACAGGGAGCGCACCTCGTCGGGGACGAGGAAGGTCGGTTCCTGCGGCCATCCCAGCCTCTGCTTGGTGAGCCTGACCTCGTCCTTCCCCAAGGGGGAGCCGTGCGCCTCGTGCGTGTCGGCCTTGTTGGGCGACCCGTAGCCGATCACCGTGCGCACCGCGATCAGGCTGGGGCGATCCTTCGCTTCCTTCGCCGCGCGGATGGCCCGGTCGATCGCCTCGGTGTCGTTGCCGTCCTCGACCTGCTGGGTGTGCCAGCCGTACGCCTCGTAGCGCTTGAGCCGGTCCTCCGTGAACGTCACGTCGGTATGGCCGGCGAGCGAGACGCGGTTGTCGTCGTACAGGAAGATCAGGTTGCCCAGTCTCAGGAAACCCGCCAGGGACGACGCTTCGGCCGAGACGCCTTCCATCAGATCGCCGTCGGAGCAGATGCCGTAGACGTAATTGTCGATGAGCCCCGCGCCGACGCGCGCGGCGAGCATCTTCTGCGAGAGCGCCATGCCGGCGGCGTTGGCGACGCCCTGCCCGAGCGGCCCGGTGGTCGCCTCGACGCCGGGGGTGTCGCGGAACTCCGGATGGCCGGGCGTCTTCGAGTGCAGCTGCCTGAACTTCTTCAGATCGTCGAGAGTCACGTCGAAACCGGCCAGGTGGAGCAGCGCGTAGATCAGCATCGAGCCGTGGCCCGCGCTGAGCACGAAGCGGTCGCGGTTGGGCCAGCGGGGATCCTTCGGGTTGAAGCGCAGGTGGCGGGTCCACAGTACGTAGGCCATGGGGGCGGCGCCCATGGGCATGCCGGGGTGGCCGCTGTTGGCGTTCTCCACGGCGTCCACCGCGAGGAAGCGGATGGTGTCGATCGCCTTCTTCTCCAGCTCGGTCTTCGGGGTAGGCATGTGCTCCTAGGGAATGGTCCCAGGTGTGTGACGCGTCTGGGGCAGAAGGGTTGCTTCGTTCGCGGCGAGCGCGGCGGCGCCCAGCACCGTCGTGTTCGGGTCGAGCACCACCTGCACAGGCATCGCTTCGAGCAACGGCCGCATGCGTCCCTTGGCGAGGAAGGCGGCCCGGAACCGGCCGTCCTGGAGCTCGGGCAGGATCTTGGGCGCGATGCCGCCCGCCACGTACACTCCCCCGGTGGACAGGGCCTTGAGCGCCAGGTTGCCCGCCTCCGCTCCGTACAGGCTGCAGAACGTCTCCAGGGCGCGCCGGCAGAGAGGGTCGCCGCCGCGCGCCGCCTCGGTGATCGCGGCCGCCGCATCGACGCGCGCGTAGAGGGCGGCTTGCGCCACGTGCGGGGGAAGTGGCGCTCCGCTGGCGTCCGCGAGCGCCTCCGCGATGTTGACCAGCCCGTCTCCAGACACGACCCGCTCCCACGAGACGTGCTGGTAACGGCGCAGCAGGAACCGGAGGATGCCGATCTCCAGCTCGTCGCGCGGCGCGAAGGAGCTGTGGCCGCCCTCGGTGGCGAGCACCTCCCGCCGGCCGCAGGCGTCGAGCACCGCGATCCCTTCGCCAAGTCCCGTCCCGGCGCCGATCAGCGCCCACGGTCCATTCGGATCCGGTACGCCCTCGTTGAGCGCCACCAGATCGGCTTGCTTCACCGAGGGGATCCCGAGCGCCAGCGCATGGAAGTCGTTCGCCAGCCGCACCGATTCGATCCCCCAGATTCCGGCGAGCTCGCGCTCGTCCAGGATCCAAGGAAGGTTGGTGGTGTGCGAGCGGCCGCCGGAAACGGGCCCCGCCACCCCGAACGCGGCGCGCTGAGGGAGCGGCCGTCCCAGGTCCTGCGCGAACGCGCGGCCCATGGCCCCCAAGCCGGGGTACTGGCGGCTGTCGAATCGGCGGCTCTCCCGCAGATCGATCGAGGGCCCGCCCGAAGGTCCCGCAGCCGCGCCGACCTCCGCGATCGCGAGGAGCGTCTTGGTGCCGCCGACGTCTCCGGCGAGGACCTGCATGGTGCGGGCACCCTACAAGACGGGGCCGGAAGATCAAGCGACTCGGGACGCCGCGGACGACCGCCTGGAGGGTCTGCAAACCCGCTTGCAGCGCGATGGGCGGCTGCGCACGTTCCGAAGGACCGGAGGCGTGTCGATGGGGAAAATTCTGTGGTCGGCGGCAGCCGTGCTGCTCCTCGGGGGCGCAGCGGCGCGCGCGCAGGTCGAGCAGTATCCGGGGACGGCGGGCACCATCATCCCCATCGGAGACACGGACTGGAGCACCACCGCGGGGCGCACCGTCGGGTCCGGGAACAACGTCCTCCAGGCCGAGGCGGGTTGGCCCGGCGTCAGCCTCACCTACCTGCACGGCTCCAGCGATCGGACCGACATCGGCGCGCGCATCAACTTCAACTACGGCTTCATGAACACGACCAATAGCCTCACCGGAGTCGACTTCCAGGTTCCCTTGCGGCACCGGGTGACCGACGCCGTGGTTCTGCAGGCCTCGCCGGGGCTCACGCTGTACTCGAACCACGGTTCGACGCTGTTCGGAATCAGCGCCCCGGTCGGCATCGTGGCGGGGGGCCACGTGAGCAACTCGCTGACACTGGATGCGGGTATGGAGTTCCCGATCCTGTTCTCCTTCACCAACCCGCTCGGCATCGTCCTCGGGCCGCTCTTCGGCGTGGGCGGCGAGTACATGCTCGACCGCAACGTGATGGTCACTGCCCGCGTGCGCATGGGACCGGAGCTCTCGGTGGACCACAACGGCACGAACGCCCAGTTCGGCTTGCAGACCCTGATCGGCATCGCCTACAACCTGCGCTGAGCCGTCAGAGCAATTGCACCAGGGCCGATTGGTCGAGCTCCAGGCGGGCGCCGTCGAGCGCGTCCATGGCGGCGTCGTGGACCCGCGCTTCCTCCTGGAGGACCTTCTCGCGCTGGGCGGGCTTCGCCTTGGTCTGCGACAGCCAGCGCGTCAGCCGCTTGAGCGACGCGTCGCGCTCCGCCTTCGCGCGCTCCTTGGCCTGGGCGACGAGCTTCGCCAGGCGGCGGCGCGCCTCCGCCTCCGCCGCCTCGAGTCCCTGCTCGACCGCTTCCACGAACGGCGCCGGCGGCCCGCCTTCGGGCGCGGGCACCGGTTCGATGTTGCGCGCCGAATCGAGCTGCGCGGCCAGCTCGTCCGAGACCTGCGCCCCGCCGCGCCCGTCCAGCCGCGCCACCACGCGGACGAGCGCGTCCTCGAGGTGCCGGGCCGCTCGCCGCGACGGCACCTTCGCTCCCTGCGCCAGGTCGGCGGGCTCGGGGAGCGTCACCAAGAACCGGGCGTCGAGGGCGGCGCCCGATCCGCCGTGGACGCGCGCCCGGTACACCGTCGCGCGGCCCAGCTCGCCGTCCCGCACCCAACCGAACAGCGCTTCCACCAGGGGATGACCCGTGGCGAACGAATCGTGCTCCTCGTGGGCGACGGCGACCGCGCGCCGGAACGAGCCGAGGACGACGCGGTCGCGCGACAGGTCGAAGCCCGCCAGCGCGTCCACCTTCAGCTCGGGGCCGACGTGGAACGACACTTCGCCGGGGAGGACGTCGACCTCCACGTCCACCGCGAGCCCCACCCGCTTGGCCGCCTCGATGGTGACTACCTCGAGGCGGCGCTCGAGGTGGTCGGCGGCCGCCGCCAGCGCCACGGCGGGCTCGTTCCCCGGCGCCAGCACGACTCCCAGCCGGCGCGCCCCGCGCCGGGCCAGTCCACCGACGGCGTCGAGGTCGCAGCTGCGCCGATCGAGCAACGGATCCACCGCGCGCATCACCTCGGCCCGCGCCGCCGCGACGCGCTCCGCGAGCGCGCCCAGGGTACGCTCCCAGAGCTTCTCGTCGTCGGCGGCCCGCGCCCCGAGCGCGGTCAGCTCCGACTCGACCGACTCGAGCACGTAATCGAGGCCGCCCACCGGCTCGCGGAAGACGCCCACCGCCTCGTCGAGCAGGTCCAGGACGCGCGCGGCGAGCGTCCCCTCCGGACGGAAGGCGAAGATGCGCACCTCGCGGGATTGCCCGATGCGGTCGATGCGCCCGATCCGCTGCTCGATGGCCGCCGGGCTCCAGGCGAGATCGTAATTCACCAGCACGTGGCAATGCTGGAAGTTGCGTCCCTCGCCGCCCAGCTCGGTGCAGAGCAGCACGCGCGGCCCGTCGGGATCGCGGAAGCGGGCCACCAGCTTGTCGCGCTCGGCGGGCGAGAGATCGCCGGCGTACGCCAGCGCCTCGATCCCCTTGCGCTTCCCCTGCGGCTTCGCGAGCTGGAGCCGCAGGTACTCGATCGTCTCGCGCGCCTCGGCGAAGACCAGCACCTTCTCGCCGGCGAGCTCGCCGTCGAGCAGGTCGCGGAAGGCCTGCAGCTTGCTGTCGTTCTCCGCCGCCAGCGCCGAGGCGCGGGGCGCGAGCGATCGGAGCGCCTTGTCCGCCGACGCGGCGAGCGCCGCCGAGAGCGCCGGGGGCGAGCTTCCCAGGTGCCTCAAGAGCCCGGAGAGGACGGCGCCGCCGGGCAGGCGGCCGCGCGCATGCGCCTCTGCGAGCGCCGTGCGCACGTCCCGTTCGAGCTGGCGCTCCGCCGGGGACTGCGCCACGGCGACCTTGGTGAGCAGGCGCGGAGTGAACCCGCCGACGACGGCGCGCCGGTTGCGCAGCAGCCGCGACGAGAGGCCGTAGCTCTCGGAGAGGTGCGCGAGCAGCTCGGTCCCCTTCAGCGACTTCAGCTCCGGGTCGTCCGGGAACAGCGCCGCGATCCGCCGCGCCGCGCTCGAGTCCCCGGCCAGGAGCGCGCGCACCTCGGCGGCGAGGTCGCCCTGGCGGGCGAGCCGCGTTCGCAGCTCGTCCTCGCTGGCCGGAGGCGCGGGGTCCACCAGCCGGAGCAGCGCATGGTACTCGCCGGGATCGAGCTGCAACGGCGTCGCGGTGAGCAGCAGGAGGCCCCACGAGCTGCGCGACAGCGCGTCGGCCACCTCGTACGCGCGCTCGCCGCGCAGGTGGTGCGCCTCGTCGAACACCACCAGGTCCCAGCCGGCCTCCGCCGCCTCCTCCGCTTCCTTGCCGGCGCGCGAGAGCCATTCCAGGGAGGTGACCACCAGATTGTGCCGCGCCCAGGGCGAGCCGGGGGCATCCGGATCGGGCTCCTCCTGGCGCGCGTCGCGGGCCCGGTCGGGGTCCATGAGCGTGAACAGCAGGTTGAACTTGTGGAACAGCTCCGCCAGCCACTGCACCGTCAGGTGCGAAGGAGCCACCACCAGGCAGCGCCGCACCAGCCCGGCGTGCAGCAGTGCCGAGAGGACCAGGCCCGCCTCGATCGTCTTCCCCAGGCCCACCTCGTCGGCGAGCACGAAGCGCGGCTGTGCGGCGGAGAGCACGTGGTGCGCCACCGAAACTTGATGAGCCTTGACGTACACGCGGCTGGCGAAGAGCGCGCCCAGCGCGTCCGCGCGCCTCTCCAGATCGAGCCGTACCGCCTCGGCGCGCAGCTCGAAGTCCTCCGGCGCGCCCCAGCGACCCGACGCGAGCTGCTCGGCGGGTCCGGCCCGCGGCGGCACGGCGCGGAGGTCGGCCTCGCTGCGCACCTGCGGCTTCTTGCCCTCGGCCGTCACCGTGTACCGGTGCAAATCGCCCGGGCCTCCCGGCAGCGGCCGCAGCACGCGCGCCGGGGTGCCGTTCGCGAGCAGGACGGGGCTGCCGGGCCCGAAGCGGAAGCGCACCAGCTGCGGATCCCGCGAGGAGAGGATCACCTCGCCGCGGCCGGGGAACTCCGCCGACAGCCTCGGCGCGTCCTCCGACACCCCCGTCACGTGTCCCACGCCCCAGCCCGGCTGCGCGCGGTGGAGGACCTTCATTCCCGCCCGGAAGTGCGCCACAGGCGGAGTCTTCTATACTGCCCGCAGATGGACGGCCACGTGGCGACTCCCCAGCTCGCGGCCAACCCGCCGGTCGCCCGCTCTCGCCCGCGCGTCGCGGACCTCCTCCGGGCGGGGCTTTACCTCGGCGCGATCGGGTTCGGCGGGGGCCTGAGCGTCCTCGCCAACATCCAGACCTACGTGGTGACCCGGAAGCGTTGGCTGACCGACCGCGAGCTCACCAACACGGTGACGGTGGCGCAGATGCTCCCCGGCGGCGCGTCGGCCAACTCGCTCGCCTACATCGGCCTGCGCTTCGCCGGCTGGCGCGGCGCCCTGGCTGCCTACGTCGGGTTCGTGCTGCCCGGACTCGCCTGCGTGCTCGTGCTCGCGTGGGCGTATGTGCGCTTCGGCACCAGGCCCGATCTCGCTACGGTGCTGGGCGGCTTCAACGCCGCGGTGGTCGGCATCATCGCCAGCATCACGCTCAAGATGGTGCGCACCAGCGTGAGCCGGCTCTGGCAGATGGGCGTCGCCGCGCTGGCTCTGCTCTTCAGCGCGGTGGGGAACGCGCCCCCCGGCGAGATCGTGCTCGTCGCCATCGCGGCGGGGCTCGCAGTCGACCTGGGGACCAAGCGGGCGCGCCTCGCCAGCGTCCGCCGGCGGCGCAAGAGCGACCAGGACCCGCCCGTCGCCCTGCCCGAGGAAGGTGAGCCGCTGGAGACCTCCCCCAAGCCGCCGGACCCGCTCTCCTCGCCCTGGCCGGCTGCGGTCTTCTCCGTGCTGGCGGCCGCGCGGTTCACCGGAGTCGACGCGGACCTGCTGCAGATGGGACTGACGTTCTTCCGCACCGGCCTGGGCGCGTACGGCGGCGGCTTCGCCATCGTCCCACATCTCAAATCCGTCATCGACACGCGCGGCTGGCTGACCGATCGGCAGTTCGCCGACGCGGTGGCCATCGGCAAGCTGACCCCCGGCCCGGTGCTGCTGCTCGCCACCTTCATCGGCTACCTGCGGCTTCGCCTGGTGGGCGGCCTGGTGGCCACCGCCTCGATCTTCGCCGCGCCGTTCCTCCTGGTGGTGATCGCGGGCAGCACGCTGGACCGGCTGCGGTCGCGCCGCTTCGTCCGCGCCGGACTGCGCGGCCTCACGCCGGCGGTGCTGGGGCTGATGGCCGCGGCAGCGATCGCGCTGGGCGATCAGCTCGCCGGCGAGTCGGAGATCGGCATCGCGGTCGCGGTGGCCCTGACGCTCTCGCGCTTTCCCCTCAACCCGGCGCTGATGCTGCTGATCGGCGGCGTCGCGCGCCTCTCCTTACGGATGGTGGGACTGTGAACGTCGACGAACAGAGGCGCGCAGCGGGCGAGGCCGCCGCCGCGCTGGTGCGGGACGGGATGACGCTCGGCTACGGCACCGGCCGTGCCGCGGCGGCCGCGCTCGAGGCGCTCGCCCGCCGCAAGCTCGAGATCCGGGGCGTTCCCACCTCCGAACGCACCGCGGCCCTCTGCCGCTCGCTGGGCCTCGGACTCACGACTCTCGAGGAGACCCCCGAGCTCGACCTCTGCATCGACGGAGCCGACGAGATCGACCCCGAGAAGCGGGCGCTCAAGGGCGGAGGGGGCGCCATGGTGCGCGAGAAGCTGGTGGCGCTCGCCGCGCGCAGGCGGATCCTGGTGATCGAGGAGGCCAAGCTGGTCCCCCGGCTGGGGACGACGCGGGGGCTGCCGATCGCGGTCCTCTCGTTCGGCTGGAGCAGCACGCTCCGGCGCCTCGCGCAGGTGCTGCCCGGCGCGGCCCGCCGCCCCGAGCTGAACGACGACGGCAACGTGGTGGCCGACGCGCCCATCCCCGCGGGAGTAGATCTGATGGCGCTGGCCGACGCCGTGAAGCGGATCCCCGGCGTGGTCGAGCACGGCCTCTTCCTCGACCTCTCGCCCGAGGTGCTGGTGGGCACCCCGCAAGGCGTGCGGGTGCTGTAGAGCGTTCAGCGCGCCCCGGCGGGGGCCTGCTGGTGCCCATGCTCGTCTTGATCGTGCCCGTCCGCATGGCGGAACGGAGCGAACCACCCGCGCACGCCCGAGCGGAGCGCGAAGGCGATGGCCAGCGCGAGGAGGAACGCCGCGCACACCGTGGCGGCGGGAGCGGCGGCGAGCTGCGCCGCCACCGGATCCTGCGCGCGCGCGAGCACCGAGGCGGCGGTGCGTGCCGCTCCGCGCAAGACCGGCAGGCGCTGGAGCGCGGCGCCCACCGCGAGCGCAGCACCGAGGGCGGGCACGGCGACGAGGAAGGACCGGAGCGCGGAGGCGCGCCGGAAGGGAACGGCCCCGAGCGCGAGGAAGGGCAGCGCGAGCCCGGCGGGCAGCCCGCGATGGACGAGCGCGCAGGCCAGCAGCACGGCGCCCGAAGCGCTCGCTCGGGCCGCCAAGGCAATCGACGCGCCGACCAGCACCACGCCGGCCGGACCCAGGGTTGCGAACCAGCGCGACGGCGCCAGCACGTCCACCGAAGCCGCGAGGAAAAGCAAGGCGAGGAGCCACGGACCGCGCCGGGCGAGCTCCGCGGCGAAAGGCGCCGGCGGGCCTACCGCCGCCTCGCGGCCCCACAGGCGCTGGGCGGCCACGAGCAGCGCCGCGAGCGCCGCGCGGATGCCCGCCGCGGGCCAGCCCAGGAGCGCCCCGGTGGAGAACAGTCCTTCGAACGGCGCGCGCAGCCGGTTCAGCGGCGGGTGGCGGCGCGCCAGTACCTCGGCCGCGATCGAGGCGACCAGCGCGGGGGCTACGCCGAGCGCGAGCGCGGTGGCGGTCCTGCCGAACTCGAGGATCCCTCGGGTGGTCCGGGCGTCGAGGAAGGCTCCCAGCCCGGCCAGCGCCAACCCGGCGGCAGCGGCGAGCAGATCGAGCGCCCGCGCCCCGGCCGAGGAGAAACGCTGCTCGCGGATCTCGTCCGCGACGACGTGGAGGAGGGCGCCGGCCACCACCGCGGTCGCGCGCTGGAGGACCGCCGCGTCCGCGCCCGAGGCCAGGCCAGGGACGAGGTTGCCAGCGACGACGCCCACGATGCCTGCCAACGCCACCAGCCCGACGCGGATGAGCGTCGCGCGTACGCCGAGCAGATCGAGGAAGGGCAGCGCCACGGCCGCGGTCAGCGGCGCGTGATGGGCGACGATGGCGATCTCCAGATCGGTGCGGTTGTCGCGCCCCTGCAAGCTGGCCAGGAGGGCCAGCCCCTCGAAGAGCGAATGGAAGATGAGCGCGGCAAACCCGACCTCGGCGGCCACGCGCATGCCTCGGATGCCCTGGCGCGCGAGCAGCTCCGGCCCGAGCGCCCGCGCTCCGACCTCGAGCAGCCAGGGCAGCACGAAACCGGCGGCGATCCAGAGCAGGGCGGTGGGGCCCAGGCGAGGCAGGACCTCGGGGAGGAGGTGGAACGCCACCACTCCCGCGGCGGCGGTGAACGCGAACGTGCGCGTCAGCTCGAGCAAGGCCCCGTGCCGGCGCGCCGCGAGCGCCAGGGCCCCTCCGAGCAGGGCCGATCCGGCGGCGAGCAGCAGGCCTTCGATCACGCGCGGCTCATGCAAGCGGCGCACAGCCCGCGCAGCTCGAGGAGGTGCTCCCGGACGTTGAACCCGGTCGCCCGCCTTACCCCGGCCAGCGCGCGCTCCAGGGGACGCGAGTGGAACTCGCGGGCGCTGCCGCAGGCGGTGCACACCACCGCGTGGTGGCAGCGGGGCTCGCGCCCGGCGCACGGCCGCACGGCGGGGGATCCCAGCACCCGATGGAGCAGCCCCAGCTCGAGCAGCGCGGCGACGTTCCGGTACACGGAAACGAGGTCCATGGGCGTCCCGCGGCGGCGCAGCTCGCGGTGCAGCTCGCGCGGGCCGAGGGGGCGCGGATGGCTCTCGATGAGGTCGAGGAGGGCGCGGCGGCTGCGGGTCATCCGCCCGCCGCGCCGCCGCAGGGCCGCCTCCGCGCGGAAGGAGAAAGACGCCGCCATCCCGGCCAGGGTACGGCGGCGTGAGCGAAGATGCAACACAGTTGCGTTTAACATTCCGTTTGACAGCGCGCGGCGGCCTGATTAATCCGGCGCGGCTTCCGGTGCATGGTCCCCGGGATCCCTCGATCGAGGAGAGCCGATTGCCGACATCCCTGAAGGTGGCCGCCGCCTCGGCTTTCGCGATTCCGGCGGTCGCGCTCCGCCTCGCGGGCGTGCATCTCGCGCCGCCGCTGGCCATCCCGGTGTTCGGCGCCGCGGTCGTCGCCTGCGCGTTCCTGCTGGTGTGGGCCGCCGAGGCCGCCCACCACGACATCTCGGGCAGCCTCGCCACGGCGATCCTCGCCGTCATCGCCGTGCTTCCCGAGTACGCCGTCGACCTGTACTTCGCCTGGAGCGCGGGGCACATCCCGCAGAACGCGCAGTACGCGGCCGCGAACATGACCGGCAGCAACCGGCTGCTGCTCGGGCTCGGCTGGCCGTTCGTCGCGGTCCTCTTCGCCTGGGGGGCGCGCAGGCGCGGCGAGCCAGCCCGGTCGGTGCGGCTTCACGAAGGGCGCCGGATGGAGCTGCGCTTCCTCGGGCTGGCCAGCCTCTACTCCCTGATCATCCCGTTCACGCGCCGGCTGGCGCTCTACGACGCGGCCGTGCTCCTGTTGCTCTTCGGCCTGTACCTGTGGCGCGCCGCGCAGGGAGAGCGCAGCGAGCCGACGCTGGTCGGAGTCGCCGAGGCCATCGGCAACCTGCCCAAGCGCAAGCGCCGGATCGCCGTCATCTGCATGTTCGTCGCCGCTACCGCCATCGTGCTCCTCTCGTCGGAGCCGTTCGCGCAGGCGCTGGTGAGCGGCGGCAAGGCGCTGCGAATCGACGAATTCCTGCTCGTCCAGTGGCTCGCGCCCCTCGCCTCCGAGGCGCCCGAGCTCCTGGTCGCGGGCGTGCTGGCGCTGCGCGGGCACCAGGACGCGTCGCTCGGGACCCTCCTCTCCGCGAAGGTGAACCAGTGGACGCTGCTGGTCGGCAGCTTGCCGCTCGCCTACCTCGCGGGCGGTGGGGGTTCGGGTGGGATCGTGCTCGATGCGCGCCAGACGGAGGAGTTCGTCCTCACCTCCGCCCAGACCCTGCTCGGATTCGCCGCGCTGATCGATCTGCGGCTGCAGGTCTGGGAGGCGATCGTCCTTTTCGCGCTGTTCGCGCTGCAGTTCCCGTTCCCGCAGACCAGCGTGCGGCTCGGCTTCTCGGCCGCGTACCTCGCGATCGCCCTGATCCTGCTCGTCCGCAGGCGCGCCGATCTCCTGAGCCTCGTCCGCGGCGCGCTGCCGGCGCGGAGGTGAGGCGCCAAGCTCACGCGCCTTGCAGCACGCGCGCGATCGCCTGCGCGGCGCGAGCGAGCTCGCCCTCCGGGCCCAGCAGGCTCACCACCAGGTGCGCGCCGGTGGGGAAGTCGAAGAAGTACCCGGGGTGCACCAGCACGCCCGCCTCGAGCAGCGCGAGCGCCCACTCCTCCTCGCCGCGCGAGCGCGGGACAGAGAGCACGGCGGACCAGCCGCCTTCGGCCGGCAGCACGTCCCACGGAGCGTCCGGGGAGCGGGCGCGCAGGAGCGCAGCCCGGTTCCCGCGCACCCGGTCCAGCACCCGGCGCTGGAAGTCGTGCCGCCCGCGCAGCAGCTGCCCGGCCGCGAGCTGCACGGGGGTCGCCACCGACAAGTAGGTGTCGGCGATCAGCTCGAGCCTCTGCACCGCGCGCGAGACCTCCTCCGGCGGACCCGAAACCGCGCACCAGCCCAGCTTGAGCTGCGGCAGGCCGCAGACTTTCGACAACCCCGAGAGCGCGAACGAAAGCACGTCGTCGTGCGCGGCCACGGTGGGCACGCGCCGTGGGTCCGCCACCAGCGCGAAGTCGGCGAACACCTCGTCGCAGATCAGCGCGCACCCGGCGCGCGCGCAACGCTCGGCCAGCGCCGCGCGCTCCGGCTGCTTGAGGAACGCGCCGGTCGGGTTGCCGGGGCTCACCGCCAGCACCGCGCGGGCGCGCGGCGGGATCTCCAGTGCGGAGGCGTCGAGGTGCCACTCGCCGTCGAAGCGGAGCGGATACGGCACCGCCTGCACGCCCTCGAGGGCGGTGAGCATCCCGAAAAGCGGATAGCTGGGCTCCGGGACCAGCACGCAGTCTCCCGGATCGCACAGCAGCTTGAAGAGGAGCGCGTAGGCTTCGCTGGTGCTGGCGGTGAGCACCACTCGCTCGGGGTCCACCGCGGCGCCGCGCGAGTCCGCGTAGTACGCGGCGACCGCCTCGCGCGCGGTGAGCAGACCCTTGGGATTCGGCTCGTAGCGGAGCGCGCGCACGTCCGCCAGCGCGCCGAGCTGGACGGCCGGGAGCAGCCCGGCGCGGGTGGGATTCGACTCCGTCAGATCGATGGTGGGCTCGCGGCGCTCCCGCAGGGCGCGAGAGATCGCGTTCTCGGCGGCCGTCCAGGGAAGCCTGCGCGAATAGGGGATCACATCTCGGGGAGCGAGATCTGCGCCGAGCGAGGCAGCGGCAGCCGCTCGCGGTCCTTCTCCACGAAGCGCAGCGCCGCCCAGATGTCGTCCAGCGAGAGGATCTTGTCGTCCGTCATGCCCGCCGCCAGACCCACCGAGCGCACCAGCTCCTGGGACAGATCGGTGAAGAAGCCGCTCGACTTGCGCGGCCATGCCGCCCAGATGCAGCCGCGCGGCGCGAGCAGGTGCCTGGCCTTCGGGAACAGCTCGCCGAGCACCGCGCGCGAGGAGGCGAAGAGCACCACCACGTCCATCTGGCTCACCGGCTTGATGGCGACGGAAGCGCCCTCCGGGAGCGGGTCCAGCCGCCGCGCGAACCCGACCGGCGGGTCCAGCAAGAGCACACGCCGGCCCTCTTTGATGCCGAGCTTGCGCGAAATCGGCGTCTCTTCGATGGGGTCCATCTGCGGTGCCACAGGTCTAGAGCCGCACGGGCAAACTCGCAAGAGGCCCCTCCGGCGCGCGCCCGGTGCGGTACAGTGCCCGGGTGAAGCCCGTTCGAATCGGCCTCCTGGGCGTCGGCACCGTGGGGCGGGCCGTGGCCCGCGCGCTGGCCGAGCGCCGCGACGTGCTCTCGCGAGCCGCCGGGGCGCCGCTGGTCCTCCAACGCGCGGCGGTGCGCGACCTGTCCCGCGAGCGCGGGATCGACCCGGCGGTGCTGACCTCTGACCCCCGTTCCGTGGTCGGGGGAGACGACGTCGACCTCGTCGTCGAGCTGATGGGCGGCGAAGAACCGGCGCGCACCCTGATCGCGGAGGCCCTCCAGCGCAAGAAGCCGGTCGTCACCGCGAACAAGCGGGTGGTCGCCTGGCACGGACCCCAGCTCGCGGAGCTGGCCGCGCAGCGCGGGGTCGAGCTGCGCTTCGAGGCGGCGGTGGGCGGCGGCATCCCGCTGATCGCTCCGCTCACCGACGATCTGGCGGCCAACCGGGTCCTGGAGCTGCGCGCGATCATCAACGGCACCACCAACTACATCCTCACCCGCATGGCGGCCGGAGAGACCTTCGATGCCGCGCTCGCCGAGGCGCAGAAGCTGGGCTACGCCGAGGCGGATCCGGGCGACGACGTGGACGCCGTCGACGCCGCGGACAAGCTCGCCATCCTGGTCCGCATCGCGTTCGGGCTTGCCTGCACGCCCGCGCAGATCTTCCGCCAGGGCGTGCGCGGCCTCGATCCGCAGGACCTCGCCTACGGCCGCGAGATGGGATACGCGCTCAAGCTGCTCGCCACCGGCCGCCGCACCGACGGCAAGATCGAGGCGCGGGTACACCCCACCTTCCTCTCCGCGGAGCATCCCCTGGCGCGCGTCGACGGGCCGCGCAACGCGGTCCACGTGGTCGGCGACCTGAGCGGCCCGGTCCTCTTCGGCGGCCTGGGCGCCGGCGGGGACGCCACCGCGAGCGCCGTGCTGGCGGACGTCACCCACGTCGCCCGCCGGCTGGCGCTGGGCGACCCGGTGGAGCCGCCCCGTCCGTCCGTCGCCGGCGCGGAGCTCTTGCCCATGGGGGAGGTGCGCACCCGCTGCTACCTGCGCCTGGCGGTCGACGACGTGCCGGGCGTCTTCGCCCAGGTCACGCGCGTCCTCGCCGAGCACGGCATCGGCCTCGCGAGCGTCATCCAGCGCGAGCCCGAGAAAGGGCCCGCCGACGTGGTGCTGCTCACCTATGCCGCCGCCGAATCGGCGCTGGCGCAAGCCGAGGCGGAGCTGTCGCGGCTCCCTTGCACGCGCGCGGTGCGCGCCCGGATCCGCGTGGAAGAGGCGCGCACGTGATCCGCTCCGGAGTGCTCCTGCGCTGGCGCGACCGGCTGCCCGTCACGGCCCGGACTCCGGCGCTCAGCCTGGGCGAAGGAGACACGCCGCTCGTCGCCGCACCCACGCTGGCGCGAGACGTCGGCTGCGCGGAGCTGTGGCTGAAGGTCGAGGGACAGAATCCCACCGGGTCGTTCAAGGACCGCGGCATGGTGGTGGCCGTGGCGAAGGCCGCCGAGGCGGACGCGCGGGTGGCGGCGTGCGCCTCGACCGGGAACACCTCCGCCTCCGCCGCCGCCTATTGCGCCGCTGCCGGCATCGCCTGCCGCGTGGTCGTCCCCGAAGGGAAGGTCGCGCTGGGCAAGCTGGCGCAGGCGGTCGCGCACGGCGCCCGCATCGTCGTGCTGCGCGGGAATTTCGACGCCGCCTTGTCGGCGGTGCGAGCCCTCGCGGCGCGCGGCGGGATCGCGCTCCTCAACAGCGTCAACCCCCACCGCCTCGAGGGGCAGAAGACGGCGGCGTTCGAGGTCGCCGAGGCCTTCGGCGGACCGCCCGACGGGCTCGCGCTGCCGGTGGGCAACGCCGGGAACATCAGCGCCTACTGGCGGGGGTTCGTGGAGCTCGGGATGCGCCTCCCCATCTACGGCATCCAGGCGGCCGGCGCGGCGCCGCTCGTCTCGGGCGCGCCGGTGGAGCATCCGGAGACGCTCGCGACCGCGATCCGCATCGGCAACCCCGCCAGCTGGACCCTCGCGGTGCAGGCCCAGCGCGAGTCGGGCGGCCAGTTCGCCGCCGTGCCCGACGAGGAGATCGTGGCTGCCTACGCCCGGCTCGCCGCCGAGGCGGGCGTCTTCTGCGAGCCGGCGAGCGCGGCTCCGGTCGCGGGCCTGCTGCGCCTCTCGCGGGAACGTCCGGGCCGCTTCGCGGGCCAGCGGCTGGTCGCGGTGCTGACCGGCCACGGGCTCAAGGATCCGCAGGCGGCCATCGCCCACGCGCCGCCTCTGCCCGAGCCGGTGGGAGTGGATTCGATCGAGGAGGCGCTGCGGTGACCGCCTTCACCGTGGTGGTGCCCTGCTCCACCTCGAACCTCGGCTCCGGATTCGACGCGGTGGGAATCGCGCTGGGCGGCCCGGATCTCCTGGTGCGCGTAACGCCCGGAGGCGCCGGGCTGCGCATCGCGCGCATCTCCGGCGAGGGCGAAGGCCGCCTCCCGCGCGACGGCTCCAACCGGCTTTTGCAGGCGGCGCGCCTGGCCGCCGAAGCCGCGGGCCGCAGCGCCGACGAGCTGCGCGCGGAGATCGAGGTGCACTCGGCCATCCCGCTCCGGCGCGGACTGGGGTCCTCGGCGGCGGCCGCGCTCGCCGGCGTCCTGCTCGCCGATCGGCTGCTGTCCGGCGCCGTCGGCGAGGACCGCGCGCTGGGAGTCGCCGTGCGCCTCGAGGGCCATCCTGACAACGTGGTCCCCTCGCTGCGGGGCGGCGCGCAGGTGGCGGTGCTCGACCACTCGGGGCGAATCGTCTCCTGCCCCATCCGGCTGGGAGCGCCGCTGCGCGCGGCCCTCTTCATCCCCGACGAGGAGCTGGAGACGGCGGCGGCGCGCGCCGTGCTGCCGCAGACGGTGAAGCTCGGGGACGCCGTCCACAACCTCGGCCGGGCCGCGCTGCTCGTCGCGGCGCTCCAGGCCGGCAGGCTCGACCTGCTCGCGGAGGCGATGGACGACCGCCTGCATCAGCCGGCGCGCGCGACCTTGCTGCCCTGGCTCCCTTCGCTGCTCTCGGCGGCGCGCGAGGCGGGCGCTGCCGGCGCCGCCCTCTCCGGGGCGGGCACCACGGTGCTGGCGCTCTGCGCTCCGGGAGCGGCGCACGACGTGTCCCGGGCGATGCGCGATGCGGCGAAGGCGCGCGGGGTCCAGGGACGGCCCGAGGTGGTCGACGTCGGCGTGGCCGGCGCCCGCGTGCTCGGGTGACCGGGAGAAGATCTCCTAGCCGGTCCCGCGAACCGACAGCGAGGCCACGAACCGGTCGATGCGGTCCCGGAAGGCGTCGTCCCCGTGGACGAACTGGACGCCGACGCCCGGGTCCACCTTGCGCTGGGCGGCTTCCTCCGGCGTGACCCGGTGCACGACCACCGCCTTGCCCTCCACCGGCGCTCCGCCGGGAAGCTCCAAAGACACGGTGACCACCGCCTCCATCAGGGGAGGATCGTTGGTGCGGATGAACAGCCCGCCGACGCTGATGTTGGTCGCGTACTCGCGCCGGAACTCCTCGACGGTGCCGAAGCGCACCGCGAACCGCGCCGCGTACCGGGGCATCGCACGGCGGTCCATCGGACGCGCGGTCTGCTCCACCAGGCCGAGTGCGCGAGCGATGCGCGCCTGCGCCATCTTGTCCGGCACGAAGTCCGCCCAGAATCCCATCGCGGTTTCGCTACCGCTGCGGGCGCGCACGGCCGCGGTCACCTGCAACGGCTGTTCTTCGGCCAGGTAGAGCCGCATCGCGATCCGCTCGCCCGGCCGCGGCGGCACCACGCAGCGCACGAACGCGCAGTCGACGCCGAGCGCGCCCGTGGTCGCCTGCAGGACCTGGGTTCCGACGGCGAATCGCACCGGCACGACGAAAGGGCGGGGGGCCACTTCCGTGCTGTCGGCACCCCGCAGCCGAACTTGAGCCCTGGAAACGGGCGTCAGGCGTCTAGAGGCCCTTCAGGATGAACTCGATGGCGCGGTCGATCCGCTCTCGGAACTCGTCGCTGGAATCGACGAACTGGACGCCAGCTCCGGGCGGCGAGTTTCGCCCCTTCGCCTCCTGGGCCGAGACCCGGTGCACCACCACGCCTTTTGCCTCCACGGGCTTGCCGCCGTCGGGCAGCTCCATGATGACCGTCACCACTGCGTGCAGCTCGGGCGGGCTCTCCGTCTGCACGAAGACGCCACCGGCGCTGATGTTGGCGGCGTACTCGAGCACGAAGTCCTGCACGTTCCCGAACCGCACGCCGAAGCGCGCCTCGACGCGGGGGAAGGCGCGCCGCGGATCGTCGAGGGGCTTCTGCGCCAGGGACATCGCGCCGATCGGCGTGGGCGGGCCGGAGGCCGAGGCGCGGGCCCGCCGCTGCAGCAACCCGGCGATCCGGTCGCGGAGCGTCTGCGGCGGATCGACGAACTCCGCCCAGTACCCGCCTTCGGGAGCGGAGCGCCATTCGCCGACCACCGCGGTCGCTTCCTCCGCCTGCGGACCGCCCGGCAGGTACAGCTTGAGCGAGACCTGCGTGCCCGGCTTGGGTGGGCGCAGCGAGCAGACGAACACACCGTCTGCGCTCACCTCGCGCGTGGTCGTCTGCACGATCGTGGGGCCCGCAGCCACGCGGATGGGGAACACAATCGGAGCGCGCATCCTGTCATTCTACAGAGACGCGGCGCGGGCGACGAGGAGGGGCCTGCCGCACAGGGTCCTACCCTCGCCGCACACTCTACCAATGCCCGCGGCTGCCCGCGGCGCGGGCGGACCAGGGCCTTGCGCCGCCGGGGTCGGACCGATACCTTCGCCCCCCCTTCGGGAGACCGTCCGTGGCAAAGCGCACTCCTCTCTACGAAGCACACCTCGCGGCCTCGGCGCGCATGATCGACTTCGGCGGCTTCGAGATGCCCGTCCAGTACCGGGGCCTGGTGGAAGAGCACCTCGCGGTGCGCGAGCGGGCCGGGATCTTCGACGTCAGCCACATGGGCGAGATCCTGTTCGAAGGGCCGCGGGCGCTGGAGGCCGCGCAGCGGCTGGTCACCAACGACCTGGCCAATTGCAAGGACGGCCAGGCCCAGTACGCGGCGGTCTGCAACGAGCGCGGCGGGGTGATCGACGACGTGATCGTCTACCGGTTCTCCGCTCGCCGGCTCCTCGTCTGCGTCAACGCGACGGGCCGCGAGAAGGACTTCGAGTGGATGCGCGCCCACGCCGGCGAGGGCGTCAAGCTCGAGCAGCAGAGCGACGGCTGGGCGCAGGTGGCCGTGCAGGGCCCGCGAGCTCCCGAGCTGGTCGACGCGCTCTGCAAGCCGCACGTGCTCGACGTGCCCACCTACCACTTCCGCGAGGCCACCGTGGCCGGGGTGCGCGGCTGCATCGTCGCGCGCACGGGCTACACCGGCGAGGATGGATTCGAGGTGTTCTGCCCGCCGGAGGGCGCGCGGCGGATCTGGGACGCCGCGGTCGAGGCCGGAGCGACGCCGTGCGGGCTGGGCGCGCGGGACACGCTGCGCCTCGAGGCCGGGTACCGGCTGTACGGCAACGACATGGACGAGCAGCACACCCCGCTCGAGGCGGGATTGGAGTGGATCGTCAAGCTGCACAAGAGCGGCGGGTTCATCGGCGCGGAGGCGCTTCGCGAGCAGAAGGCGCGAGGCCTCAAGCGCAAGCTGGTGGGGTTCAAGATGTCGGCGAAACGGCACATCGCGCGCCACGGATATCCCGTGCGGCCGCCCGGCGTGGAAAAGCACGTGGGCGAGGTGACCAGCGGGACGATGAGCCCCAGCTTGCAGCAGCCCATCGGGCTCGCCTACGTCCCCATCGAGATGGCCCCGATCGGCACCTGCTTCGAGATCGAGATCCGCGAGCACGCCTTCCCCGCCGAGGCGGTCAAGATGCCCTTCGTGACCAAGAAGAAGACGCCCGCCGTGAGGTCCACTCAGTAAAAAACGCAGCGCCGCCGGATACGGCGGTGACTGGAGAGGTCCGCAGAATGGCCGACTATCCGGAGAACCTGAAATACACCAAGGAGCACGAGTGGAGCCGCATCAACGGCAAGAACGCCGTGATCGGCATCACCGAGTTCGCCAAGGATCAGCTCGGCGACGTCGTCTACCTCGAGCTGCCCGAGATCGGGGCGGAGGTGAAGCGCGGCCAGCCGTTCGGCGTGGTGGAGAGCACCAAGGCGGTGAGCGAGCTGTTCGCGCCGCTCACCGGCAAGGTGACCAAGGTGAACCAGGAGCTGGTCGACGCGCCCGAGGGAGTCAACGACAGCCCCCACGAGAAGGGCTGGATGATCGAGATCGAGATCTCCCAGCCCGACGAGGTCTCCCAGCTGCTCTCGGCCACGCAATACAAAGATCTTCTCTCGGCCGAGGAGCGCTGAGTGGAGCGCCTGGATCTGCGGGGCCTTCTGTGCCCGCTGACCTGGGCGAAGACGAAGTACGCGCTGCAGAAGCTGCGGCGCGGCGAGGATCTCCTGGTGCTGCTCGATCACCGACCCGCGGTGCCGGACATCCGCCGCAACGCCGAGGAGCTGGGCCACGAGATCCTCCTCACCCGCGAACCCGAACCGGGTGTGTGGGAGATGCATCTGAGGTGCGGGTGACGCGGACGTATCCGCTCTGGGCGCTGTTCGTGGCGGTTGCGGTCGCGTGCGCCTTGCTGGCGCGGCGCCGGCGCGTGGGCGTCGTGCGGCTCCTCGCGGCTTGGGTGCTCTCGTCCGTCCTGCTGTGGCTGGGCGCCGGATCCCTGGGATTCCTGGGCGGCGCGCTGGAAGCCGCGCTGGCAAGGGCTCGCGTCATCCGCGAGTCTTCCGACATGGCCGGCTTCTCCATCGGCGCGCCACTGGGCGCCATCCTGGGCGCGCTGCTCGGCATCGCCTTGGCCGACCGCGCCCTGCGCAAGGCATGGCCGCGCTGGCCGGCGCTGGCGTTCGCAGCCGCCACTTTGGTAGCGGCTGCGGCCCTGGTGCTGTTCATTCTCCAAGGTCTGGCGCAAACCGAGCAGCAGGCCGGCAAATCCGTACTGGTGGTGTTCCCTCTGCTGGGCGCGGCGCCAGTCTTGGGCTGGCTCGTCGGGACCCGGCAATGATTGCGACCCTCCTCCTCGCCGCCGCCGCTGCGCACGATCGGTACGACGCGGCGCACGCGCCCCGCGCCGCCGATCTGCTCGCACAGGCCGTCCGCTTCGCCACGGTCGCTGGGAACGACGCCGCGCACGCCGCGCAGAAAGCGTGGCTCCTGCGGACCGCCGCCGCGCTGGGTCTCGCGGCTCGCGACGCCGGAACGGTGACCGAGATCGAGCTGCCGGGTCCGCCTGGGGCGCCGGTGCTCGGCCTCGTCGTGCACGGCGACGTCCAGCCCGTCGACGAGAAGGCCTGGACGGTGCCGCCGTTCGCCGGCGTGGAGCGGGATGGTCGCGTGTGGGGTCGAGGCGCGGCCGACGACAAGGGGCCCTTGGTGCAGGCGCTGCTCGCGATGGCCGCGCTGAAGGAGGCCGGGCCTCCGCGGACGCACACGGTGCGCCTCCTGGTCGGGAGCGACGAGGAGAGCGGGAGCAGCGATGTGACGGCCTATCTCAAAGCGCACGCCCCGCCCGACCTGAGCCTGGTGCTCGACTCCGAGTTCCCCGTCGTGGTGGGCGAGAAGGCCTGGGACGGCCTGACCGTCAGCGCAGACCCGGTCGAGCGCGACGCCGGAAAGCCCTGGACCGTCTCTTCTCTAGAGGCGGGGCTGGCGCCGAGCATCGTCCCGGACCGCGCCCGGCTCGTGCTCCGCTGGCGTGCCGGCGAACCGGGATGGAAGGAGCTGGTCGCCCGGCTCGTCGCCAGGAAACCTTCGCCCGGCACGCGCCTGACGATCACGCCGAATGGCGCGGAGCTCGAGGTGCTCGCGCACGGGCGCGCCGCCCACGCCGGCGTAAATCTTGAGGGCGGCCGCAACGCTCTCGTCGCGCTCGCGCGTGTCGTCGAGGGCGAGTTGCCTGCCGGCGGCGCCGACGACCTCCTCGCCTTCGCGCGCCTGGCCGGGCAGGACCTGCGCGGTGCCGCCCTCGGCCTCTCGCAGGACCGCTGGGGCGGCTACGCGGTGAACGTGGCGACGCTGGGCACGCACGCCGGGCTCGCGCCCGCCGAGGAGGGCAAGCTCACGCTGGTCGTCAACCTGCGCCGCCCGCCGCCGCTCACGGGCCCGCAAGCGCGCGACCGGCTCTTCGCCGTGGTCTCGGACTTCGGCACCCGGCGCGGCGCGGCCCTGCGGGCCGGCGGCTATTTCCAGGACGAGCCGCTCGCCTTCGATCCGGCGGCGAAGATCGTCCGGCGCTTGATGGCGGCATACCGCCGCGCAACCGGCGAGGACGCGCCTCCCGCCATCTCCGGGGGCGGCACCTACGCCAAGCGGCTGCCGCGCTCCATCGCCTTCGGCATGTGGTTCCCGGGCAAGCCGTATCCGGGGCACGACAGCGACGAGCAGATCCCCGTCGCCGACCTGCACCGCGGAGCGCACGTCCTGATCGAGGCGCTGCTCGATCTCGCCTCCGCGCCGCCGCTGCGCGACCCGTTCGCGCCTTAGAAGGCTGTCCCCGGCTTCACGGGGATAGCCAGCAAAAGCACAGCCGCTAACCCGCCTTCGGCGGGCGCGTGTTACAGGAGCGGTGGCGACGATGCGACGCTCTCCGCTCCTGCCGATCTTCCTCATCGTGGTGGTCGACATTCTCGGCCTCACGATCATGCTGCCCGTCCTGCCGTTCTACGCGGAGCATTTCGGCGCCAGCCCCGCGTTGGTAGGCCTGCTCGTCTCGACGTACGCGCTGTGCCAGCTCGTCGCCGGGCCCGCGCTCGGCTCGCTCTCGGATCAGCTGGGCCGCAAGCCGGTACTGATCGTGTCGCAAGTGGGCACCTTCCTGGGGTTCCTCCTGCTTTGGAAGGCGAACTCGCTGTGGATGGTCTTCGCCTCGCGGGTGATCGACGGGCTCACGGCGGGAAACCTCTCCATCGCGCAGGCGTACATCGCGGACGTGACCACGCCGAAGGATCGCGCGCGCTCGTTCGCGGTGATCGGCATCGCCTTCGGCATTGGCTTTCTGGTCGGACCGGGCCTCTCCGGCTACCTGTCGGCGCGCTACGACTTCCACGTGCCCATCCTCTGCGCGGCGGGGCTCTCCTTGGCGAGCATCCTGGGGACGACGTTCCTGCTCCCGGCCGTGCCGCCCAGACCGGAAGGCGAGCAACCTGCCGCGCCCATCGGGCCGCAACGGGGGGAGGAAGCGCCGGCGGCGCCCGGCGGCAACCGGCTGCGCGTGCTCGACTGGGGCGCCTACGTGCAGTACTTCCGGCGGCCCGTGCTGGGCGGCCTGCTTTGGGAGTTCTTCCTCTTCACCTTCGCCTTCGCGTCGTTCACCGGTGGATTTGCGCTCTTCGCCGAACGGCGGTTCTCTTGGCATGGAATGCGATTCGGCGCCAAGGAGGTCGGGTACATCTTCACCTACTCGGGCCTGCTGGGGATCGTCGTGCAGGGCTCCCTGCGCTCGGGGTGGCCGGTGCGCCTCTTCGGCGAGGTGCGGCTCGTCACCTTCGGGTTCGCCGCCGCCGCGGTCGGCTACACCATCCTCGGAATGAGCCACGCAATCCCGACGCTGCTGCTGGCGGCGACGTTCTCGTCGCTCGGGAACGGGCTCATCCGACCCGCGCTGACCAGCCTCATCACCCAGCAGGTCGGCCGCGGCGAGCAAGGCGTGGTGCTGGGGCTCAACCAGTCACTGATGTCCATCGCCCAGATCGTCGGCCCGGCGATCGCCGGCGCCCTGATCGACCGCGGCTGGCTGTCGACCTGGGCCTTCTGGACCGCCCTCATCACGGTCGTGGCCCTGGTCCTCAACCGCAACGCCCGCGAAGCCCGCCACGCCGCCACCGACGGCCTCGAACGCGCGTAAAGAAACTGGTTCACGCAGAGCTCGCAGAGGGCGCAGAGGATTTGTTCCTCTCAGCGATCTCTGCGTGCTCTGCGTGAACCGTTTGTAGCCAGTGCTCTAGCTGTTTTGAGGGATGTCGATGTGGAGCTCGACGCGGCGGTTCTTTGCGCGGCCGGTGGAGGTGCCGTTGTCCGCGATGGGGCGCGCTTCGCCCACTCCCTCGACCAGCATCTGCTCGGGCTTCACGCCTCGGCTGACCAGGACTTCGCGCACCGACTGCGCGCGGCGCATCGACAGCTCCTCGTTGTGGGAGACGGAGCCCGTCGAATCGGTATGGCCCTCCACCCGGATGCGGTCCTCCGGGTACTTCGCCAGGATGTCGCCCAGCTTGGCGATCTGCTCCACCGCCTGCGGCTTGAGCACCGCGCTGTCGCTGTTGAAGAGCAGCTTGGATTTGAGATCCACCAGGATGCCGTCCTCGGTGCGCTTGGTGTTCTCGGCGACCTCTTTCAGCTCCTGCGCCTGCTTGTCGAGGTGGTTCCCGACCGCGCCGCCGGCGATGCCGCCGATGGCCGCGCCGATTGCCGCGCCCTTCCAGCCGCCCGCGAGCGCGCCGACGCCCGCGCCGACACCGGCGCCGCCCGCGGCGCCGACGGCCGTCCGCGTGCCCGGCGTTGCGCACGCCGCGAGAACCGCAACCAGGGGGACCGAGGTGAGGAACTTCCGCATGGTGACCTCCTTCACGATGGTTCGATGGCTTGCCCGAACGGCTTCTTCAACCGCCCGGCGTACCCCGCGCATTTCCACCGCGAAGGCGGGCGACCGCCTGCTCGCTCGTACGCTGATACGGCGGTGGTGCTCTGAATCGCAGCGGGTGTGTCAGTACCCGCGCTGCGCGGGCGAATTCGGGAGGTACGCGGGCCCCATGCGCATGTGGAAGCCGCGCGCCAGCCCGAGGACGAATCCGAAGCCCATCGTGGCGGTGCCGTCGGCGGCGAACAGCCCCGGCGGAGGATTGGGGAACCGCTCGGCGCGCCGGAACGCGTCGAGCGCAACGTGGTCGAGGTAGTCGACGCCCGAGGAGACCGTCACGTGCACGTCCTTCAGCTCGCCCCTCTGGTCGATGGTGAACTCGACCACGGTGCGCCGATCCTTCCACAGGTAGATGGACCCGCTCGGATCGCGCCGGGAAGTTTCGTCCTCCACCTGGGTGGTCCAGATCCGCCCCACGGTCTCCTTCACGCGGTTGATGAACCCCGCGTAGCGGAAGCTGCGGCTGTTCAGCAGCGTCTCGTCTCCCTCTTCGAGGCCCCGCAGATCGTCGATCATCGGTCCGCCGGCGACCGGGCCGAGCGCCTCGCCGGGGCGATCCAGGGTGAGCGTGAGCGGCCCGCGCTTCCCCGGCGTCCCGGGTTGCAGGCCGGGCATCCCTTCCGGACCCTGCTGCCCCGGAGAGCGCTGCGCGCTCGGGTCCGCCATCGCGAGCGCGCGGCCATTGCCGGCGAGCGATTCGCGACCGGAGCGATCGTTCACGCTGCCGTCCGGGGCCTTTTGGAGATGCAGCCCCTGCACCTGGTCCTGTTTGGGCATCTCGGCCTTCGCCACGCTGCGGTCGGGCTGCGGCTTCACTCCGCCGTTCTGCCCCGTCTGCACCGCGCTGGGCGCCGCAGCCTCCTTCTTGGGCTTGCCGACCTCGTTCTTCCCCTCGCGCTGCACTTTCGAGAGCGCGTTCTTGAAGAACGCCGACTTCTCCTTCGCCTGGGTCTCCTTCAGCACCCGGCTATCGTGCTCGCTCAGGTACTTGGTCGGCTGGTCCGGTGGCCGCTCGTCCTTCGGTTCGCCCTGCGCGACGACCTGCCCGTCCATCCTCTCGGGCCGCTTCGCCTTTTCCAGCTCCAGCGCGGGCGGGAGCTGGGGAGAGAGATCCGGGGAGGACCGGCCGGCGGACGGCGCCGAGTTGGGCGGTCCGCGCTGCGCGTGCTGGACCTGGCTGCGCGGCGTGGCCACCAAGCCGACCGCGGTGCGGCGCGGCTGTGCGGGGACGTGAAAGATGGCGTCCTTCGCGATCCAGGGGAGCAGCAGAAGGTGCAGTCCTAGCGAGACCGCGAGCGCGATCGTCAGCCGGCTGCGCCGCCGGACCGGCCTGTGCGGCAGCGGAGACATCCGCCCTCCATTGTAACCCCCGGCACAGCGACCGAAAGATAGCCCTCGAGCCGGATGTTGGCGCGCGGTGTGAGCGCCGGGCGCCCTGCGGCCCGCCAGACGAGTACCACGGGCTGCGGACGAGGGCGCTGCGGGCACGCTCTCCACAACCCGCGGCGGTGGCGGCTCCTTCCGGCCCGGAAGCGCGGCCGGGCGGGCATGCAAGTAACCGATGTCAGTAGATTTTCTCTGGTCCGGCGCCGGAGTAGTACCAGCCGAGGATCTCGCGGTAGCCGAAGCCGCGCAGGGCGCGGCCCATCGCGCCCATCTGGCACATTCCGCTCCCGTGGCCCCAGCCGCCGCCGACGAACAGCCAGTCGGAGCCGGCGCGTTCCACGACGAACATCCCGCTCTCGAGGTTGCGGAACAGCCGGCGGATGGCCAGCTCGCCGCCGACCCTCGCCATCCCCGCGATGCCCTCCACGCGAAGCGCGCGCGCACGGCCCGAGACCCCCCGACCTTCGACGGATAGGGAGCGGACCTTTCCGACCCCCAGTCCGGCGCACAGGGCGTCGACCTCGTCCTGCCGGAAACGCCTGCGCCACCGGACCTTCGCCGGCGGCGCGACGAGGGCGCAGTAGCTGGACACCGACAGGAGGCGCACGAACCGCGACACGAGCGCGGTCCCGATGCCGGAGGCGAACGCCGCCATCCCCGGCGCCCGCGGCTCGAAGTCCGGACGCCCGCGCAGCGATGGATCCGCCAGCCCACCCCAGACCGACTCGTTGTCCTCCGTGTACCCGCCGCAGACCGCCGAATACACCGAGTCGACCAGCCGGCTCACCTCGCCGGGTCCTTCGTCGAACGGCTCTCCGCTGACGCGGGCGAACAGCGCCTCCCCGCGCGTCGAGTCCACCGCCCCGTCGGTCGCGCGCGTCTCCGCGCCGGTGCCCTTGTAGACCTGGCAGTGCTGCTCGGCGCACAAGAGATACGGATCGCCCAGGTGGCGGGCGCCGACTTTGGCGAGCACTTCGCCGCGCGCCGTCACCGCCTGGGCCTTGAGCGCCTCGGCGTGGGCGGTGGCGAAGATCTCGCTCGGCACCACGCCCTTCACCAGCCGCTCCATCGGGATCGCGGCGACCAGCGCGAGGAGCCCGCGCGGGTCGATCGTCGCGTACAGGCGCCCGGGATAGGCGCGCGTCTCGAAGCCGTGGAACGAATAGCCCATCCCGAACTCCACCTGGGCGACCGACAGCCCGGCGGGAGCGCGCAGCTCGAGCGCGGACTCCCCCGTGGCGCGCACGGCGCCCGCCCCGTCCAGCAGCTCGATGGTGCCCGAGGGGCGCGCGGCCAGCTCGCGAAAGAGCTGCGGGTGGACGGCGGGGAAGCGGGCGGCGATCCTCTCCGCCTGGGCGTGCGCTCCGGCCTCGGTGGCGTCGCCCTCGGCGAGCAGCGCATGGCGCCGGGTGTCCACCACGTGCCCCGCGATGCCGTAGACCTGCCCCACGGTGGCGGCGCGCGTCGGAACTCCCCGGGAGGCCCACTCTCCGCGCGCCCGCTCGAGCCCGGCCTTGTCGGAGAAGCGCAGCTCCTCCAGCTCGACCCAGGTCGCGCCCGCGCCCGCGCGGCCGGAAGCGAGCCGCACCGTCCACGGTCCTTCCGCGCCGTCGAGCGTTGCTTCGGGAGCTGTCCCGTCCGCGGCGCGCGCTCGCACGGCGAGCGGACCGCGCGCGGAGACCACCATCTCGCGGCGGCCTTCGGCGACGCGGACGGTGACGAGCGGCTGCCCCTCCTCGAAGGAGAGGCGGCGCGAGTAGAGTAACTCGAGGGGATCGTCGGCCGCGGGGGCACCGGCGAAGAGGTCGGAAGCGGGCTCCGGCGGGGACGGTTCAGGCGCAGGGACCTCGCCGGCGTGCGGCGCATCGGGCGGGGTCGGGGTCGAGCTCGGGGTCGAGCTCGGGGTCGAGCTCGGGGTCGGGGTCGGGGTCGAGCTCGGGGTCGAGCTCGGGGTCGGGGTCGAGCTCGGGGTCGAGCTCGG
>Ga0137409_10000460_pt1 | contig 44551 bp, 37 predicted proteins | sample CZODoug1_16funga_FD_122059 | JGI IMG/M metagenome (GOLD analysis project Ga0137409, IMG submission 122059) | Vadose zone soil fungal communities from Angelo Coast Range Reserve, California, USA - CZODoug1_16fungal (Hybrid Assembly) | ecosystem: Environmental > Terrestrial > Soil > Vadose zone...
AGGCACGAGACGATGACCAGGCGGCGTCCAGATTTGTCGAGCGCGAATCCGATGTCGCAAAAATTCGTGTGCGCGACGTGCTGCAACTCCGGCAATGTGCCGGCAGCCCAGATGCGGACCATGGGACGGCCGGCGTAGAACTTGCGGTAGAGAGCCTCGACGTCCGCAGCGGCTTGCGGCTCGGCGAGCGTGACGTAGATGGTGGAAAGAATACCGCGCGCGAGCGGGAGCAGGTGCGTTGAGAAAACAACTTGCGACTCGCTCAGACCGGTGTGTTCGAGAATTTCCGGCGTGTGCCGGTGCGTGAAAAGGCCATAGGCCTTGAAATTCTCATCCACTTCGACGAAGTGCAGATCGCGGCGAGGGTCTTTGCCAGCGCCGCTGGCGCCGGACTTGCAATCGCAAACGACGCCGGCGCCGGGAGCAAGCAGGCCTGCCTGCGTAAGAGGCCGCAAGGCAAGAATCACGCTGGTCGCATAACAGCCCGGGTTCGCAACCAAACGAGCCTTAGCGATCTCGCTCGAATAGAGCTCGGGAATACCGTAGACAGCTTCCGTGAGCCATTCGGCATGGGGCGCGGCCAGGTTGTACCAGGATGTAAAAGTCTCCGCTTCGCGAAAGCGGAATGCTCCGCTCAAATCGACGACGCGGAGACCTGCCTCGAGCAAGGCGGGCGCCAATTCCGCAGAAACCTCATGGGGAGTCGCAAGAAACGCGGAACCCGCGCTGCTGGAAGTGATGGCGTCGACCGAAAGGGGCCGGAGCGGAGCTTCGCCCCAGCCGCGGAACTGGGGAAAAAGTTCGGGGAGGCATTTCGCGCCGTTCGTTTCGCGAACGTAGAAGACCGGGGGCTGAAGCGCGGAGTGGCGCAGAAGAATCCGCGCCAGCTCGAGACCGCTATAGCCGGTGACGCCTACAACCGCGACTTGGCGGGGATTTCTCATTTCACCAGGGCTTCGATCTTTTTCTGGAGGGATTCGCGGGATTTCTTGTTGGGCGTGATGATCAATACGGTGTCGTCGCCCGCAATGGTTCCAGCAATTTCCGGGAATTTAGCTCCATCGACGGCGGCGGCCAGGGGCTGTGCGCCGCTCGGAGGTGTTTTCAAAACGAGAAGATTTTCCGCAGGCCGGATATCGAGAAGAAATTCGCCGAGGGCGCGGGCGAGCGGGGGCAGAGGCGCGGGCTCTTCGGGCAAGGCGGTGGCGGGCTTGTAGCCTTCCTGCGTTTTTATCAGGCGGAGCTCCTGCAGGTCGCGCGAAAGCGTGGCCTGGGTTACGCGGAGTTTTTGCGCCGCCAGCCCGCGCCGCAGCTCTTCCTGGTTAGCAATCCGCCCACCCGACACCAGGCGGAGGATCTGACCGTGACGAAATGTCTTGTGCGTATTCATGGCGTATCGAGGGCACTTTGCTCTCTGTATTTTTATACATGACATTGCATACTCCTGTCAATGGATTTCAAGAACTTTTCCGGGCGAGGCAGCCGTGTAATAGCGCGGGACGGCGGAGAAGCGAGTCATGTAACATTCGCACTACCGGCGCGATGCGCACTGGATTTTTCGCGCCGGGGATGTAACCTATCGTTCAGCACCATCGTCCCCATGGGAACCTCTTGCCAAATTACGGGGTGTAAGAACGATACGCCGCCGGCACTCGCCGAGCAGCGGTTCTGCGTCCTGCACTTCACGCTTACGCTGGAGACCAGCTGCTCAGAGATGCGGCGGGAGACGGCGCTGGGCAACGCGCCACAGGAACGCCAGCGCGAAATCATGAAGTTCATCACGGAGAACGGGGAATGCCTGGCGCGCGTGGCGACAAGCGGGCTGCACCTGACGGACGACCTGAAGGCGAGAATCTTGAGCACTTTCCTTACGCTGATGAATTTGCGGGAAAACCTTGACCGTTCGAACATGCGGAGCTCGTTTGGACGCTCGGGGCACGTTCGATAGCGAAAGCGGCAGGAATCGCGGCATCCTTAAGAGGTTGTAAGTTGTCAGTTTTGAGCTCTTAGTAAGACAAGAGAAGAGGCTGCATTTTCTTGAAGCTTTTCCTTGATGTTTTCTCTGTCTGTTTTCTGGGCTAGTGTTCTCTATTAGTTCTGTTTGGTTAGTTTGTTTTTTTCTGAATATTTTGTTTCCGGCTTCTGTTTTTTTGTGTTCTCTGCTTCTCAAGTCCTCGGTTCCTCGGCGTCAAAGCAAGCTTTGGGCGGCATTCTGTACGACGCATATCGTTAAAGAAGGGGAAACCGGGGATAGTTCTTGAAAACAGCAGTAAGCCGGTTGTGAAAAGGAAGGATCAGGCGCCGATGTACCTGGCGTAGAGTGAGCGCGCCACGGCGGGATCCTTGGTGCCCTTGAGGATGGCGCGTCCGTCGGCGAAGACGGTCATTTCATAGGGAGCAATCCGGAAGCGAAGCAGAAAATCGTTCTGACGCACGTCGTCTACGAGAGGCTTCAAGCGAAGTCCGAGAACGCCGAGGTCCAGGGCGCGGGCGCGTTCGTGAATCTGCACGGAATCACGACCGCACATGGTGACGCGGGGCTGGGCTTCTCCTTCAAGATAAGTAAAATCGCGCCTGGCGCAAGCGCGGCATTCGGGATTGCGCCCCACAGCGATGGATTGCATGCGGCCGGTCCAGACGTCGCAAGAGATTAAGCGCCCATGAAGGGCCTCGGGATGGCCAGAGAGGAGTTTCAAGGCTTCGGCTACTTCCAGCGAGGCGATCAGATTGACGATCGGTCCGAGCACGCCGATCGTATCGCAGGTCTCCTCAAGGCCCTGGGCGGCAGTGCCAGATTCGAGAAGACAGGCAAGACAGGCCGTCGCGGCAGGACGAATGGTCATGGTCAGGCCGTAACTGGCGACACCGGCGGCGTAGATCCAGGGCCGGCTGGATTTCACGGCAACATCGTTGATCAAGAAACGAGTTTCGAAATTGTCGGTGCCATCGAGGAGCAGATCGACTCCACCGAGAAGTGCTTCCGCATTGCGCGGGCTGAGATCGGCGACGACCCCTTCGACGGCCACGGACGAATTGATCGAGCGCAGCTTGCGCTCCGCGGCGACGGCCTTTGGAAGGACGTTGAGAGCGTCGGACTCATCGAAGAGGGTTTGCCGCTGCAAGTTCGAGTGCTCAACGAAATCGCGATCGATGATTCTGATATAACCGACACCGGCGCGAACGAGAAGATTGGCCGCGGCAGCGCCGATTGCACCGCAGCCGGCAATGGCCGCCCGCGAGGCGAGCAGCCGCTGCTGCCCTTCCGGGCCGATCCCGGAGAAAAGCATCTGGCGAGAGTATTTTTCCTGGAGAGAATCGTTCACGAATGGTACGGCCCCGGCAGGCACTGCGGACGCGCCTACTAAGCTACATGATAGCGCCAAAGTGGACAGGACAGGCAACGCCGCTGTGCTAGGCTTCGTCTGAGCGAATGGGTACATGAAATCGGGCTGGGCCAATGGATTGCGAGGCATTTTCGCGCTTGCGCTCCTGACGGGAGCCGCGCCGACGCACGCACAGACGCCGCAAGGCACTTCTGTAGAAGGAGTTGCGAAGGAAGAACCGAAGATAGTGGCGATCCGCATCGTCAAGGAGGATGGCCAAGTTTTGTCCGATTCACCCACCGGAATCGCGGTAGAAAGCGGCAAAGCACTGGACCGGGGGAAAATCGCAGATAGTTTGCGCGCGCTTTACCGAACGGGTGATTACGCCGATCTAAAGGCGGTCGTGACGCCGGTGGCCGATGGAGTGCGATTGGATTTCGTAGTACGGGAGAATTTGTTTTTCAACCAGGTGCGCATCGAGGGTCTCACCGCGCCGCCCAGCGACGCCTCGGCAGCGGCGGCGATGCAGCTCACTCTTGGGCAAACGTACCGGCAGGCCGCCGTCAGCGAAGCGCTGGAACGGCTGCGCGAGACACTTCGTGATGAGGGCTTGTATCAGGCGGAAGTCTCCGCGGAAACGGTGCCGCATCCGGAGACGCATCAGATGGACATTGTTGTGCACATCAAGCCCGGCCCGCGCGCACGCGTGGGAATCATCCAGCTGAAGAACGGCACGGAATATCCCGATGCCGAAATCCTCTCTCGATTGAAAATGAAAGTAGGCGGCACGATCACGTCGGCCAAGGTGCAGCGCGGGACGGGCCGCATCCGGAAATATCTAGTCAAGAAGGGGCATCTCAGCGGGCTAGCCGCAGTGCGCCGGGGCAACTACGATGCCGCAAAGAACACGGTTCCTCTGGACCTGGATGTAACGGAAGGACCGCTTGTGAAGGTGACGTTGACGGGCGCGAAGTTTTCCAGGGGCGAGCTGAAAAAACTGATCCCCATCTATCAGGAAGGAGCCGTTGACGCGGATCTCCTGGAAGAAGGGAAACGAAATGTTCGCGAACGGCTCGAACGCCTGGGGTATTTCGACGCGGAAGTGACTTACACGACCGAGACGCATGAGGTGAAATCCAAGCGCGGCGCGGCGCAGAGCACGGAAGAGATTATTAATTACATTGTTGAACGGGGCGCTAAGCACAAACTGATCGGGATAGAAATCACGGGGAACAAGTACTTCGATACCGAATTGCTGCGAAGCCGATTGCAAATTTTCGGCGGCGCCTTCGGTTCACCAGGACGCTTCAGCCGAAGGCTGGTGGATTCCGACGCGCAATCGATGCGCACTCTTTATCAGGCGAACGGGTTTCTCGATGCCAAGGTCGAGCAACAGACTGAAGACAACTACAAGGGCAAAGAGGGCGATTTGTTTATCCGCTTCGTGGTTCAGGAAGGAAAGCAGACGCGCGTCGCCTCGCTCTCGATCGAGGGGAATCATGCTTTCAAGGAAGCCGAACTTCTCGACGTTATCGGCTCGACTCCGGGGCAACCGTATTCCGATTTCGGCGTAACGACCGACCGGGACAACATTCTGGCGCTTTATTTTAACGAAGGATTTCCCGAGGCGAGCTTTTCGGCAACGGCGGAACGCCTCGCCGCCAGTCCGGCGGCACAGAAAACGGACGCCGGAGGGAGCACGACTCCTTCGCAGGACAAAGGGAAAAAAGAGCAGAAGGAAGAGGATTCCAAGCCTGCGATTGAGCAGGCCGAAGCGGTACGGCTCGTGTATCGCATTTTGGAAGGTCCGCAGACACTCGTGCGGCGCATTCTAATCGGCGGCTACGAGCACACGCGAACCGGAGTGATCCATCGAGAGGTGCACATCAAAGTCAAAGAGCCGCTCCGCGAAGGTGACGTTGTTGAATCGCAAAGACGTCTGTACAACCTCGGGGTTTTCAATCGTGTCACCATCGAACCCCAGAATCTGAATGGAACAAATCCTGAGAAGGACATCGCCGTCCTCGTTGAGGAAGCCAAGCGCTACACGGTGGCCTACGGCGGCGGATTCGAAGTGCAGAGACTCGCCAGCACGACGAGCCCGACCGAGTCGCAGATTCAGGCCGCTCCTCGTGGAATTCTTGAGGTCAGCAAGCTGAATCTTACGGGGCGCGGGGACTCGCTCTCCTTCAAACTGCGTGGCAGCACCTTGCAGGGGCGCGCATTGCTGGGGTATTCAGCGCCGAACACTTTCGCTAACCCGCACTTCAGCTTTCAGGCGACAGCATTTGCAGAAAAAACGCGCGACATCAATACGTTCACGGAAGAGCGCTATGAGGTTTCGGCGCAATTGGCCGATAAAGTCACGCCGCTGACGACGGTGCTCTATCGCTACGCCTTCCGCCGAGTTAGGGTCTCCAACCTCCGGATCTTGAGCCAGGAAATTCCGCTCTTCAACCAGCCAACACTGGTTTCACAATTTGGTGTGACTTGGTTCCGCGATTCGCGCGACAATCCCGCGGACGCCTCGAAGGGCAGTTTTAACAGCGCCGACTTCAGCGATGCCGATACGAGTTTTGGTTCCAGCGCCAGCTTCCTGCGGTTTTTCTTTCAAAATTCGACTTATTACCCGATCAAGCGCCGATTCAGCTTCGCGCGTTCCACGCGATTGGGCATCTTAGTACCTTATCGCGACACAGTTTCCTTAAGTTTCTCGACACCCTCGGCAGGACAATGCACCTCCGGTATCGTGCCACCAGGAACGACCCCGGCGATTATCCCCCTGCCGGAACGTTTCTTTGCGGGCGGTGGGACGTCCCTGCGCGGCTTTGCGCTCAATCAAGCTGGACCGCGCGACGCCTGCACGGGCTTCCCGGTTGGTGGCCAGGCGCTGCTGGTGCTCAACCAGGAATTCCGTTTCCCGATGCACTTGCCGTTTGTCGGGACGTCTCTTGGGGGCGCCATTTTCTATGATGGCGGCAACGTGTACAGCCGGCTGAGCCGGATCTCCTTTCGCGCGACGCTGCCGCAGCCCACATTTACGTTGCAAAATCCGGCACTACCGGCGGGACCAACGAACGTGCCCGTGTGCGCCACGAACTGCAGGAACGAACTCAATTACTTCGCTCACACCATCGGTTTGGGCGTGAGATATAAGACCCCGGTGGGTCCGATTCGCATCGATCTCGGCTATCAGCTCAATCGCCCGTCGTTTGTTATTCCGATTCCGTGCCCGAGCAATTGCAATAATTTCAAGGTTGGATCGCTGGGGCAGCAAAGCACACGCCTCCCCGGCTTTCAAATCTTTTTCAATCTGGGGACGAGCTTCTAGTGCGCGGCCTGGCGATTCGCTTTTTTCTCGTCTCGCTGCTCATGGCGAATGCGGCGGGATTGCCGGCGTCGCCGGAGATCGTGGACCGCATTGCCGCGCGAGTCGAAAACGACATCATCTTATTGAGTGACGTCCGGGTGCTCAGCCGATACCAGCAATTCCTTGACGGAAAATCGGAAACCGATGCCCAGCTTCTCGACCGGCTGATCGATCAGTGGATCGTACGAACCGAGGCCGACGCATCGCACTTCCCGCATCCATCCGACGAAGAGATTGACCACAGCCTGGAACGTCTGCGGAATTCGTTCGCTTCGGCGGAGCAATACGAAGCAAGGAGAAAACAGAGCGGGTTGAGCGATTCGGAAGTGCGGGGAATCTTAGCTTCGCAACTGTATTTGAGCAATTACCTCGACTCGCGGTTTCGCCCCACCGTGCAAATGGATCCCCAGGCAATTGAAGATTTTTATAAAAATGCAATCGTGCCGCAGGCCAAAGCGCGCGGGCAGGAGCCACCGTTGCTGGATGCCGCACGCGATGCTATCCAGGAAGCTCTTGTGCAGAGTGGAATCAATGACCAGGCAGAGAAATGGCTGAAGGAGAGCAGGGCGCGCCTGCACATCGAGAATCTCCTGGATGGAGGGTCCAAGTGACGCGCGAGACCCGCCGCCGGAAGTGGCGCTGGCTGCGTCACGTCGCCTGGGTTCTCGGCGCAAAGATCTTCCTGATCGTCACGGGCCTGTTGATTTTTTTCGGCAGCGGGGCGGGCAATCCGCTGTTGAGCCGGCTGCTGGTAAGCCGTTTGGAACAGATGACCGGGGGCAAGGTGGAGTTGCGCGCACTGTCGATTCAATGGCTCGCCATGCGGGCAACCATAAAGGGCTTAGTGATTCATGGGAGGGAGCCCGCGGGCACGGAACCTCTTTTTACCGCAGAGGAAGTGCAGGCGGGTCTGCGCATCGATTCCTTCTGGGGCCGAAGAATTTCGCTGGATGAGCTAGTCCTCCAACAGCCGCACGTGCACATCCGAGTTGCAAAGAACGGCACGACAAACGTGCCCGTACCCGCGCGGCCTGCTTCTGTAAATAAGCCGTTGCGCGACACGCTATTCGAATTGCACATCCGGCGCCTTCTGCTCGCCGACGGGTGGATTCTCTACAACGACACAAAGACGCCGATCACTGTACATGGAGGAGATTTGCGGCTTGGGCTCGACGCCGGAGGCTCGCCGGGCCATCTTTTGTACCTTGGCAACCTGGACTGGCAAGGAATGCAGTTCAAATCGAACGGCTACGCGCCCCTGCAGGTGGGTCTATCGGCGAAATTCACGCTTTGGGGCGATGGCTTCACGCTCGAGCAAGGGGTACTCAGCGCCGGACACTCGCATGTCGATGCCCAAGCAGAAATGAATGGCTTCTCGAATCCGCAGTGGAACTTCCGCTACCGCGGCTGGATCGATTTGCTGGATTTCCGGGAGACCCTGCGCGAACCGATGGTGCCGACGGGCCGGGTCGATGTACGCGGAGAAGGCCAGTTCGCGGGCGGCCAGATCAAAGGCAGCGGGAGTTATTCCGGGCAGAACATCGCGCTACCGTATGAGGTCTTTCATGCGACGGGGCTCACTAGCCGCGGCAGCTATCGAATCGACGACCAGGGCCTGGAGGTGCCGGATTTTTTTGCCGGCGCATTCGGCGGGAGGGTGACCGGGCGAGTGACGATGCGTTTCGACGGACTGCAATTCAGGGCGGACACCCATGTGCAAGATGCGAGGCTCGCCGCGGTCCTGCCGTCGATCGACCATCGCAACTTCCCTATTGACGAACTGCATTGGGATGCACGGATGACTGCAGACACGGTTGAAACCTGGAGCGGGCCCTTCCAGCACTTCGAAATCTCCGTGAAAACCGTGTGGGAGACTCCCGAACAGTTAGCGGAACGCCATCAACCCGTGACCGCTGCCTGGAAGTTCCGCTATCGCTACGATCCCAAAATCCTGACAATCGATTCGGGCGAATTCGAAACGCCGTCGTCGCGCGGCAGCATCGACGGAATTCTTGCTCCGCACGACTCCGCGCTGAATGTGCGATTCGAAACGGGAGCGCTGGAAACCTACAAGGATTTCATTGATGCGTTGCGAGGCGCCCTGCCTCGTTCTTCCGAGGCAGCAAAACCGATCTCAGGCAGCGCACGATGGGATGGCAAGATCGCCGGGCCCTCCGCCGGCCCCACATTTCAAGGCCACATCCGCGGGGAGCGAGTGCGCTACGACGGCGTCTTGCTGGACTACCTGGACGGCGATCTCACGTACTCGCCTGCGGAGTTGACTTTATTGCGCGGTCACGCCCGGCGCGGTGAAATGGAAACAGATATTGAGGCCCATCTTTCCCTGACAAAGTGGAGTTTTCTGCCGGAGAACAACTGGACAGCCGAAGTGAATCTCGAAAAAATCCCGGCCGAAAGTCTGGAACAACTGTTCGGGATGCCTTATCCCGTAAAGGGCTCATTGACAGGGCAATTTCATGGGCGGGGCACCCGAAAGCAGCCGAACATTACCGGTCTTTTCGATCTGGCCGATGGCAAAGTGTACGGACTCACCTTCAATCGGCTCCGTGGGCAACTGAACGTATCACCGGATGAAGTGCGCATCGCCGACGCGGAGCTGCGATTCTTCCCGCCAGGAAAAGAAAATGGGCGCGGCGCGGGAATTATCACGGGTTCCGCTAGTTACCGGTACGAGGGCCAGACGATTTCCGCCGATCTCGTTGGGGCGGCGTTGCCGCTGGAGAATTTTGAAAAATTGCAGTCGACGCGCCTGCCTGTGGGAGGACAGGTGAGTTTCCGGGTGAAGGCCAATGGCCCGGTGAGAGCGCCGCTCGGCGGTGGGACATTTAGAGTTGTGGACTTCCGAGTTGGCGAGGTGATCGTCGGCAGCTTCGACGGCAAACTGACGTCAGATGGCAGCACGGCACACCTGGAATTGAGCTCCGCCATGACCACAGGAGAAATTTCCGGGGGTTACACACTCGGACTTGCCGATCCATACCCGCTGAGCGGAAAGGCTTCGATCAAGAACATTGACCTGGACCCCTTCCTGCTCGCCGCTTTGCACTTGAAAGAATTCAGCGGCCATGCAAATGCGGATGGCGACATTTCGCTGAATGGTTCGCTGAAGCAGCCGCAGAGCATCATCGTGGAGGCGAATCTATCGCGGCTGGCAATGAATTACGCCAATGTGCGGCTGGAAAACACCGGCCCGGTTCATTTCCGATCGACGAAGGACAGTCTGGAGATCGACCCGGTGACGCTGCGGGGAGCGGACACCAATTTGCAGATTGCGGGTTCGGTTCAGTTTGCCGGGCGCCGCGCCGTGGGATTGCGCCTAAATGGCGCGTTGGACCTGCGGCTCATTAGCGGTATTGTGCCGAATCTCGATGCACGCGGTCCCGCGCAAATCAATGCTTCCTTCGAGGGGACGCTGGACCGGCCGCGCATCACCGGTCGCGTGCACATCGAAAACGCTTCCGCGCGCGTTGCGGATTTCCCCACGGGTCTCAGCGCGATCAAGGGTGACGTGGTATTCGATGCGACTCGCCTGTACTTCGAGAACATGAACGCGGAATCCGGCGGGGGCACGCTGCATCTTTCAGGCAGCGTGAACTACGCGGAGAGCCCGCTTCGCTACGACGTCAGCGTTCGTACCGATCGCGTGCGGATCCGTTATCCGGAGGGCATGAGTTGGCTCGTCGGAGGTTCGCTGAGGCTGACCGGCACGCCGGCAGCGGGACTGCTTTCAGGACGGGTGACCATCGAGCGCGTCACTCTCACACAAGGCCTCGAAGTCGCAGGCATGCTGGTTTCGGCGAAGGAGGGCATTAGCAGCCCCACTACCAGTTCACCGTACCTGCGGAATCTGCAATTCGACGTCGAAGCCGTCTCAGCACCCGATGCGCGCATGGAATGGCCCGGCGCGCAACTGCAGGCCGATGCGAATCTCCGCGTGCGGGGAACCTGGGAGCATCCGATTCTTTTGGGACACATTCACCTCCTGTCTGGCGATTTGTATTTCGCGGGCAACCGTTATCGTGTTACGCGCGGAGACTTGAACTTCTCCAATCCCTTCCGCCTTGATCCGGTTTTGAACGTGGAAGCGACAACGACGATTCAGCAATATGAGATCACGCTGAATTTCAATGGTCCGGCCAGCAAGCTGACGCTGGCGTATCGCTCCGATCCGCCGCTTCCGGCGAACGATATCATCACATTGCTGGCTCTGGGGCAGACCAGCTCACAAGCGACCGCGCGGAGCGGCGGTACATCCCAGAGCGGAACCGCGGGGGCCTCGGCGATTCTCTCGGAAGCGGTTTCCAGCCAAGTAGGCGGGCGCATGGAGCGCTTGTTTGGGATAACGCGTTTTCGCGTTGACCCGGGCCTCGCAGGAGTGGGCTCGACGGGCTTGGAACAGAACTCCGCAGCACGCATTACCGTCGAGGAACAGATTACGCCTAACCTCACCATCACTTATGTTTCGAATGTGAGCTCGACCCAGCAGCAGGTCATTCAAGTGGAATACAACTTTGACCGAAACCTGTCGATTGTCGGGTTGCGCGATCAGAACGGAACGATTGGAATCGACATAAAAATCAAAAAGCGCTTCCCGTAGCCGGAAAGCGCTTCCCGATTTGCAATTCGCATTATTGCGGATCTTGCGGTTGGGCGGCCTGTTGCTGGGGCAGTTGTCCCTGTCCATGCTGTTGTCCCCGGCGCTGCTGCCAGCGCCCCTGGCCCTGACCATTCCCGAGGCGTGCCGACGGGCCAATCTCCGGATTCTGCTGCTTCATTTCCGCCAGCGCATCCTTGGCGGCTTTGGCGCTCGCTGCACGGGTGGCCGCCTGAGTTTCGCGGCCGATCTTGGGCATCTCCGCGGCGACTTTCTGTCCCAGCGGCGAACCGTAAAACTGCAGCAGTCCCTTGATTTCGTCTTCTGTGAAATGCTTGTCGTAAATTCCCACAAGTTGAGCGGTTACCTGGTCGACGTCAAATTTCTTCTGGTAGCGGGCGGCGAACGCATTCACAAACGCCTGGCCTTTGTCGTTGTTGGGCACGGTGGCGAGCAGTTTTTCCCGGGACTGTTCGATGGTGGTGTTCGCGCCGTCCTGCACGAGGTCCCGCGCGCCGACCAGCTCCATCAGCGAACGAATGTCGGCTTCTTTCGCCGGGTCAATGGAGGAATTTGCTTGGGGAGGCGCCGGGTTGCCCTGGAACGGGGTTGCGCCTTGCGGCGCCGCTTGCACGGAATTCTGCGATGCTCCCTGGATCACCAGGAAGAAAGTGCAAACGTAAATAAAGACCAGTGCAAGGACCGCTTTCATGACTGCCTCCGTGACGGCTTCGTTCGTATTTGCGTCACACATCTGAGTTTAGGGAGAGCCGCGCAGTGGCGCGACCCTTTCGGGGGACAGTCGTGCCGCGTCGTTCACTGGCCAAACGTGCAGGTCCGGAAGAGGAAATGAATTTCTGTTACGATGCCTCGCCATGAGCAGACCGGAGATGCCGGGCGGCGCATCCCTCAAAGCACCTGCGCCCACTGATGTCGTCGAGCGCGAAGCAGGTCTACAGCGCAACCTGACGCCGGGGCAGCTTGCCATGATCGGCCTCGGGAGCACGATCGGAACGGGTCTCTTTCTAGGAAGTGCGATCTCCGTGAAACTTGCCGGTCCGGCGGTGATTCTCAGTTTCGCTGGCGGAGCGTGCCTGGCGGTGACGATGATGTGGGCGCTGGCGGAGATGGCAGCGGCGCACCCGGCGGCAGGATCGTTTGGACTCTACGCGGAGATGTACCTGCATCCGTGGGCGGGATTTGCGATTCGCCTCACCTATTGGTTGTGCATGATGGTGGTAGTGGGCAGCGAAGTCGTGGCCGCGTCCATTTACTGCAAATTCTGGTTCCCGAGAACTCCGTCGTACGTTTGGATCGGCTTGTTCTCGCTTGTGATTCTCTACGTCAATTCCACCACCATCGGAAGTCTGGGAACCTTTGAGTACTGGCTCTCCATGATCAAGGTAGTGACCATCGTTGCTTTTCTGATTCTGGGGACTGCGATGCTATCCGGCGTGGGTTTTTCGAAAGTCGGCTTCGCAAACTACACGGCACACGGCGGTTTTCTTCCGAATGGGTGGAAAGGCGTCGGCCTGGGTGTCATTTTGGGGCTTTTCAGTTTTTTTGGAATCGAAGTTGTCGGAAGCACAGCCGGCGAAGCGGCGGATCCAAAGGTGGCGGTTCCGAAGGCACTGCGCAGGACACTCATAGTGCTGGTGCTGTTCTATGTTGCTGGGCTCACACTTGTTGTTGGTATTGTCCCGTGGAGGCAGATCGGACTCGGCGAGAGTCCGTTCGTCCGCGTTTTTCAGATCGTGGGTATTCCTGCCGCGAGTCACATCATGAATTTCGTGGTGCTGACGGCGGCGCTCTCCAGCGCCGTTGCCAATTTGTATTTCGCGGCGCGGCTGGCTTTTTCGCTCGCGCGCGGCGGCTATCTTCCCGCGGCGCTTGGCCGATTGAGCGGGAAGAACATGCCTGTGGTTGCAGTGCTGGCTTCGGCGGGGGGAATGGCCGCGGCACTCGTTCTGTCGGAGTACTTTAAGGATTCACTTTTCGTTTTCATGATAGGGCTCAGCACGTTTGGGGCGCTGTTCGCGTGGCTGATGACGTTATTGACTCACCTTGCGTTTCGTCGCTTTCACCAACGGCACGCAAGACCATACCTTCAGCTGGGGCCGCCTGGGCCGTGGGCGTCCCTCATGGGGTTGGGAGGGGTATTGGCAGTCTTGGTATCAACCTGGTGGGTTCCCGGATTTCGCATTACCTTGCTGGCCGGCGGACCCTGGCTGGCTTTCATCACGGTGTGCTACTTTGTTTGGAGAAGAACCCGATCCCGCATGCCAGTCCGGGGAGAGGCGCACGATGGATGAACTTCTGAAGTGGCGCGGGGAATTTCCGATCCTGGGCCGCACCACCTACATGATCAGCAATTCGCTGGGCGCGATGCCTCGTGGCGTGTACCAAGGGTTGCGCTCCTACGCGGATTCCTGGGCGGAACGAGGAGTTCGCGCATGGGAGGAGGGCTGGTGGGAAATGGCCGTAGGCGTGGGCGACCAGATCGCGCCGCTGATCGGAGCGGGCCCGGGCGAGATTTCACTCCACCAGAATGTGACGCTCACCCAGGCCGTGATTTCGTCCTGCTTTGACTTTCGCGGCCCGCGCAACAAAGTTGTAATGGTCGAGCTGGAGTTTCCTTCGACGCAGTACTTCTACCACGAGCAACGCCGGCTCGGCGCCCGCGTCGAAGTCGTGGCCACTCAGGACCACATCCGCATTGATCTGGACAAGCTGCTCGCGGCCATCGACGAAACGACGCTCCTTGTGCCGATTTCGCAGGTTCTTTTCCGCAGTTCCTGCATCGTTGACGCGCGTGCGATTATTGAACGGGCACACCGCGTCGGCGCGCACGTGATTCTTGATGTTTTTCAGGCTGCGGGAGCAATCCCCATCGACGTGCGCAGCCTGGGTGTTGACTTTGCGGTGGGCGGAGTCCTCAAGTGGCTCTGTGGCGGACCGGGTGTCGCCTACCTGTACGTCCGTGAAGACTTGCGCGCCAAGCTGCGCCCGGCGCTCACGGGGTGGATTGCGCACCGCCGTCCGTTCGCTTTCGAAACCGGCGCCATCGATGCGCGCGACGACTCCTTCCGCTATCTGAACGGCACTCCACACATCCCTGCACTCTATGCGTGCCAGCCCGGACTAGACATTGTCAACAAAGCTGGCATTGGAGCAATTCGCGAGAAATCCGTGCGCATGACCACGCGCCTGATTGAGGGCGCCCGAGCTCGCGGCTGGCGCGTGAACACGCCGGAAAACCCAGCGGAGCGCGCGGGGACGGTTTCTGTAGAATGCCCGCATGCCTACGAGGTTTGCCGCGAACTCCTTGCCCGGGACATCATCGTCGATTACCGTCCCAAAGCCGGTGTGCGCGTCTCGCCACACTTCTACAATCGAGAGGATGAATGCGACCTTACCCTCGCGCAAATGGAAGGGATCCTGAAAACAGGCGCGTGGGAAAAACATGCCGTGGCGGTTACGCATGCTTGAGAAAAAAGAATACGCTGCACAACGTGCGGAAATGATTGAAAAGCAATTGCGCCGGCGCGGCATCAGGGATGCCAGCGTGCTTGCGGCGATGACGGCAGTGCCGCGGCACGAATTTGTACCAGAGGAGCTTCGTTCGCGAGCGTATGAGGACGTGCCTTTGCCCATCGGCGGCGGTCAGACCATTTCGCAACCTTATATCGTTGCGGCCATGACTGCCGCGTTGCATTTGCAGCCAGGCGACCGGGTTCTGGAAATTGGGACTGGATGTGGCTATCATGCCGCCGTGCTCTCACGTTTGGCCAGGGAAGTCTTCACGATCGAGCGGCGGCCTGAGCTTGCTTCCGTTGCCTCCACGAGGCTCGCGCGGCTCGGCTACCCCAACGCGCACGTTCACTGCGGCGACGGCACACTTGGCCTGCCAGAACTCGCTCCTTTCGACGCTATCCTCGTTGCCGCTGCCGCCCCTGCGGTTCCGAAACCGCTCCTTGCACAGCTTGCCGAAGGCGGCCGGATGATTCTCCCGGTTGGGGATGCGGAACATCAGGAATTGCAGCTCATCGAAAGGCGCGGTGATGCGTTCCCCACAAAGATGCTGGAAGGCTGCCGGTTTGTGCCCCTCGTCGGCTACCATGGCTGGCAGGAACCTTAGTAACAATGGACTCAACGGTCTCCGATCTTTCCATCATCATTCCTTCGTACAATGAGGAATTGCGCCTTCCGGCCACTCTGGAACGGATTGCGGCATACCTTTCGACCTATGCGCGTGAAGCGGAAATCCTGGTCGTGGACGACGGCTCTAAGGATGGTACAGCCGCGGTGGCGGAATCCCTTCGCAACACGATTCCCACGCTGCGCGTGATTTCGAATGGCGCCAACCGAGGCAAAGGCTACAGCGTACGCCGAGGCATGCAGGAAGCGCGCGGCCGCATCGCACTTTTCACGGACGCGGATCTTTCCGCGCCAATTGAAGAAGCCGGCAAGCTCATTGACGCTCTGGAAACCTATGACGTGGCTATCGGCTCTCGGGCGATGGACCGCAGCCTAATTACCGTGCACGAGTCTCCCTTCCGGGAATTCGCCGGAATCATTTTCAACAAGATTGTACAGAGCGTCTTGTGGCTGCCGTTTGTCGATACGCAGTGCGGTTTCAAAGCGTTCCGGCGCGAGCGCTGCGGCATTATCTTCGAACAGCAGACGATTGAGCGTTTCGGGTTCGATCCGGAGTTGCTGTACCTGGCGCGGCATCATGGCTTGCGCGCGGTTGAAATTCCCGTACGCTGGGGGCATTCACCGGCCACGAAAGTGAGCATGCTGCATGACAGCATTCAGATGTTCATCGACATATTCACGATCCGGTGGAATTCGTTGAGGGGGCGTTACCCGCGTGAAGGGTGATTCGCCCCGGTTTACTTTGCACTATAAAGTACTTGACAACCATACATCCTTGCGGTACCTTTCCTTCCATGGCGACCCCTGGTCCGCTTCGCTCTCCGCAACGCGAGCCCATCCCCATCGACGCCCGCGCCGCCGATCATCTCCGCTACATCCGGGAAACGATGGAGAACGCCGCCGAATTTACCGCCGTGCCTGGCTGGGGCGGCGTGGCGATGGGGGTTACCGCGGTGGTGGCTGCGTTTGCCGCTTCGCGGCAGGCCACGCCTCGCGGCTGGCTGACTGTCTGGCTGATCGAAGCCTTCGTCGCCGTGGCCATTGCGGCCCCGGCTGCGGCCACAAAAGCGCATCGCGCCAACTCCGCGCTTTTCTCCGGGCCTGGCCGCAAATTCCTTCTTAGTTTTGCACCGCCGATTGTCGTCGGCGGCCTTTTGACGGTCGCTCTTTTTCTCGCCGGTATCGTTTCGGCTCTGCCGGGTGTTTGGCTCTTATTGTATGGGACCGCCATCGTTACGGGTGGAGCGTTTTCCGTTCGCGTTGTGCCGGTGATGGGTTTGTGCTTGATGTTGCTCGGCGGTGCCGCACTTTTTGCGCCGGCGATCTGGGGAGATGCATTCATGGGCGCGGGCTTTGGGGTCGTGCAGATCGGCTTCGGCTGGTGGATCGCCAGGCATTATGGAGGCTAGCAGGAAATCGCATGGCTAAATCGTCTACAGCGCATCAAGAACGTCTGCAGCGGACTCGCGAGCGCGGCGCACGCCTGGAAGCCATCCGCAATCCGGCCCGGGAAACCGCGCCCGCCGATCTGGACCGGCTGATTCACGAACGCATCCGCCTGGGCATCGTCAGCGCGCTGGCGGTTAACCGCTCGCTGACTTTCAACGAACTGAAAGCCCTGCTGAAAACTACCGACGGCAACCTGAGCGTTCACGCCCGCAAGCTGGAAGAGGCCGATTACATCGTGTGCACGAAATCATTCGACGGGCGCTTGCCGAAGACGGAATATCGCCTGGCGGCAGCGGGGCGACGGGCACTGGAGCGCTACCTGAATCACATGGAAGCACTGATTCGCGCAACGCGCGAAGGCTGAACGGCAAAAAAATTTAGTTTTATACTTTATATTGCAGAGTAGTTTATAGTACTTCCTCCGCGGCGGAGAAAGAACATGCTCATGCATCATCTGACGGTACGGGAGATTCCCCCGGCGCAGCCGGCCATCGTCCAGACTCCGCGGCTACACGTAGCCATCATCTCGGACGGCAATGGCCGCTGGGCCACTTCGCGGGGTTTGCCGCGCTCCGCCGGCCATCGCGCCGGGGCCGAAGCTGCCCGGCGAATCATTGAAGCCGCGCCCCGCTTCGGCATTCACACACTGACGCTTTTCGCGCTTTCCTCCGCGAATTGGAAGCGTCCCACTGCCGAGGTCCATGCGATCTTGCAGCTGCTTCACGAGTACCTGCTGACGGAGACGACGCACTGCATCGACGAAGGCGTGCGGCTCAGCATCATCGGACGCCGGGATCGCTTGCCCGCCACGCTGCGCCAGGCCATCGCGGATTCGGAAGCAGCCACGGCAAAGGGCACGCGTATGCACCTTCGGCTTGCGGTGGATTATTCCGCCCGCGTAGCCATCTATCACGCCGCCTGCCGCTTTTACAAAGTCACCGAGCTTTCTCCCGAGTCCTTCAGCAGCGTGCTTGCGGAAGTCCACCGCGGGGGCTCGACGGAGGTCGATCTGTTGATTCGCACTGGCGGTGAACAGCGGCTTTCCGATTTTCTCTTGTGGGAATGCGCATTCGCAGAAATTGAATTCCTTCAGAAACGCTGGCCGGACTTTACCGCCGCCGATCTGGATGCGGCCGTGAAGGAATTCAGCAGACGCGAACGCACTCGCGGCGCATTGCCGGATGCTATCGCAGGTTAGTTCAGCAGGATCTGTCCGAAGGAGTTATTGTTATGAGAGCTTTTCCACGTTCTTCAAACGATGTTTCGGCTGTGGTCGGAGTTCTTCTGTTGGTGGTACCAACTTATTTCGTTACGATGTCGGCCCTGCGGTATGACGCTCCTGGCTTGAAATTCTTCGGTAGCCCTATCCTCATCCTGGGGACTTTGGCAATCGCGTTCGCGATAAACGCACGGTCTATTGCTTCCGTGAAGCTCCAACCGGAGAAGCCGCCGGTGTTGAAAATTGCTCTGTCGCTCCGGATATGGACCCTTGCGGAAATCATGCTTGCGTTACTTCTCTTGGGTGCGTTGTTCACATATGCGTTCGTGGAGAATTTCGAGCCACGCCTAATCAGATAAGCGACGTGAGCCGCAAAGGAACTGGGCTGATCACCGAAGATGGTTCCGAGACTCGCCTTGTGATCGGACACGAAAACAGCCTTCTGCACAAGGAGATCTATTGGGGCGTGGATTCCGCTCCCTCGCTGACAAAGAATGTGCAATAAACTATTCATAACACAAAGCTTGTTGGCCTAACTTCTATCAGCACGCACCCCTGACATTTCACCCTGCGCCGTCGTCTATACCCCAGGAGCCAGGAATGGGAACTATGGGACTTGCGCTGCCTTGGAAGGCTAGAATCTCTTCCACGCTGCGCGAACGGGGGACGCGAGTGGAACCTTCCGAGCAATTTACCGGCGGCCTCGGCGCGGTCGCCGCGGATGCCGCGAGCGAGGATGCCGCACTGGCCGCTGCCTGCCGGTCCGGCGATCTGCGCGCCTATGAACGTCTCTACGCGACGCATGGTGCGCGTATGAAAAACCTGGCGCGGAATGTTCTCGGCAATCCCATTGACGCCGAAGATGCCGTGCAGGAGACATTCCTGAAGGTGCAGCGCAGCATCGCCGGCTTTCGCGGCCAATCGAGTTTCGTCACCTGGACCTACCGGATCTTGATTAACACGTGCTACGACGCGCGGCGCAGCCGGCTGCGCAAAAAAGAAGTCGCAAACCACGATTCCGAGGAAACACCGCGTTTTGAGCCCCGCGCGCCGGGTGCTCATCCTTCGCTGCGCATGGCGCTGGAGCGCGCGCTCGCCAAGCTAACGCAACACCAGCGCGACGTCTTTCTGCTGTACGAAGTCGAAGGTTTCCGCCATGCGGAGATCGCCGGGATGCTAGAGATGAGCGAGACTGCTTCGAAGAACACACTTTTTCAGGCGAAGAAAAATCTTCGCCAGATGCTTGAGCCTCCGCGCAGCAGCGCCGCGGAGGCACGGTGAAAATCATGAATGTCACCTGTAACGATCGCGATCGGATTTTCGAAGATGGCACACTCGCCGAATGGGCGGCGCTGGAAGCACACGCAGCCAATTGCCTGCTCTGCGCGGAAGAGCTTCGTGCCTGGAAATCGCTGAGCTTTTCCGCACAAGAGCTGCGCGACTACACCGAAAGCCCCACCCTCTGGTTGCGTATTGAACGCGCCCTTGCCGAGGAAGCAGAGCGGAAGACCCAGCGAGCCGAGCGCAGGCGCTGGCATTCCTTCTTCCAACATCTCCCGGTTGGTTGGCAGATGGCAGCGGCCGGCGCCTTCCTTCTGGTTCTGACCGTCTCTGCGGGCTGGTTCTATCTGCATCAGCCTAAGGATGGACAACGAGCCGATCAATCACTTCTGAAGAGCAAGGCTCTCAAGGAAGTCGAGAGTGCGGAAGCCACCTACGTGCAGGCGATCGACAAGCTCGCCGCAGAGGCCCAGCCACTGCTCGAAAATCCCGCGACACCGCTGCTTGCCAACTATCACGAGAAATTGATTGTACTGGATAGCGCGATCGCCGATCTGCGCGCGCAAGCTGGAATAAATCCATCGAATGCGCAACTGCGCTACCAGTTGCTGGCCATGTATCAGGAAAAGCAGCACACGCTGGAGGAAGTTTTGGAGGCCAAACAATAATGTTTCGCCATCTGTCCATTTTCCGGAGAGCGCCGTGGTGTCTCGCGCCCCTTGGTGGATTGCTCCCCGCGATGCTGCTCTTCACGGCGAAGCCCATCCGCGCCGCAAATCCCGGCCAGGAACAAGTTTCGAGGGATTTTCACCAGACGGTGGCGCTCGGCGCGGGCCAGTCCGTGAGTGTCGAGCACAAGTTCGGTAGCATCAGTCTCCACGGTGAGTCCGGCCGCGAGGTCAAGATTTCTGCCACGATCCGCGCGCAGGCCAGCTCGCACGAGGAAGCAGAATCTTTCGCGCAGAAAATCAAAATCGAAGTTCAGCAGACTGGCGAAGGAATGCGCATCAAGACTATCTATCCCGAGGAAGAAAAGAAATGGTTTCACTCCGGCAAGAACTCTTCATGGTCCGTCAGTTATGACATTGGGATGCCATCTGACGCTCCAATTACCGTGCGCAACAGTTTCGGAAGTATCGAGGTAGCAGGCATTCACGGAGCTGCGGATGTCGAGAACGGTTACGGCACGCTCACCGTCCGTGACGCCGGTGCCGGCCGGTGGAACAATGCCTTTGGCAGCATTGAGCTCGCTGGGGCCGGGGGAAATGTCTCCGTGAGCGACAACAACGGGTCCGTGCAAGTGTCTGACGTAAAGGGCACTCTCGAGGTACGCAATCGTTTCGGCAGCATCACCACACGAAGCATTCAAGGCGCGGTGACCATTACGGGCGGCAATAGCGCGGTTGCTTTGACTGACGCCGCCTCCGCGAACATTACAACTTCATTTGGTAGTGTCGACGCACGGAATATCCGTGGCGATCTTTCGGTTCGCGACAACAATGGAAACGTAGAGATTTCGGGGATCGGCGGCGCGGCCGACATCACCAACAGCTTCGCAAACGTGACTTTTAGCGATGTACGTGGCCGCGTGAATTGCACCACGAACAATGGCCGGGTCAAGGGCAGCTCGGCGACGGGCGGCTCCGTGACTATTCGCAATTCCTTCGGCAATATCGAGTTGGACGCCATTAGCGGCGTTCTAGACGCCGAAACCTCCAATGGGAAAATCTCGGTGCGCGACGCACGCGGGAGCGTCACGCTGAAGTCCTCCTTTGGCGCCATCGAAGCCTCCGGCGTCCCGAAGGGAATTCGCGCCATCACGGGGAACGGGGCCATCACGCTTACCGACATCGGCGGAGATACTTTTGCCAAGACCAGTTTCGGAAGTGTGTCGACGGAACGGATCAACGGCAATCTGACGGTGGAGAACAGCAATGGTTCGGTCACCGCAAGAAACGTAAAGGGCGACGCCGGTGTGAAGACATCTTTTGCGGGTGTCACACTGGAATCCATTGGCGGGCGGATCACTGTGGACAATCAGAACGGAGCGATCTCGGTGACGGCTATGCGACCGGCCAGCGGTTGCCGCGACATTTCGCTCAAGACATCGTTCTCATCCATCCGCGTGCGCGTTCCGGAGGGCTTAGGCTACAACCTCACGGCGAGGACATCTTTCGGCCGGATTTCCTCCGAATTGCCAGTCACTTCGACAGGCAGTATCGGGGGCGATACTCTGAACGGAACTATCGGTTCGGGCGGCTGCCAACTTCAGCTCACTGATTCGAACGGAAGCATTGAAATCGCCAAAGCTCCCTGATCGTGCGTCCCATTATTTTCCGGCCTTTCGCGCGCGCTCCATTGCGAACGCCTTCTTCAGGACGCGTGTCGCGGTTTCCGTGAGATGAAATCGGGTGAGTTCATCTTCGCGCGCGAATGCGACATCGGTTACATCGCTCCCGGCGCGGGGCTCGCCGCCGAGTCGTTCGCAAAGATAATCCGCAATGACGAAGTGAAATCGCGGTCTTCGTTTCACGTCTGCGCCGGCTGACCCATCCTCCAGGTAAATCCGGTCGAACAACTCGATCAACTCGAGGACGCGAACCTCGATTCCGGTTTCTTCCAGCAATTCGCGAGCGACGCCTTCTTCCAAACTCTCGCCGATCTCCAGTGTGCCTCCCGGGATTGACCATTCCCCGCGCAACGGTTCGCTGCCGCGGCGGATCAGCAGCGTGCGGCCTTGATCGATAATCACGCCTCCGATACCAACCACTGGCCGTTCGGGGTATTCTCTGGAAGGGGTCATTCGAAAGGTCCTTCTACGCATGGTGCGGTGGCGTCCGAAGCAGCGCCACCACGCACAGGAGTTGACTTCATACACCGCGGTATATAATACGCTGCACAGTGGTGGGCGCGGTCCCTGTACCCCCACTTTGCGAACGACTGTACGGAGGGTGGAGCCGTGATCCGTTGCCCTGAATGTTCCGCCGAAATCGATGTCGACGAAGACGAAGTCGAAGAAGGCGAGATCCTGAGTTGTCCCGAGTGCGAATCCGAACTCGAGGTCTCGCAGACGCATCCCGTCCACCTGAACCTCATCGCCGATGATTCGGACGAAGAGGACGACGAGGAAGAGGAAGGCAAGACTGGGGAAAATGGCGATCTCATCGACGACGAGGAGGAGGAGGAAGACGAAGAAGAAGACGAGGAGTAACAGGTACGCTCTACCCCCCTGGCATCCTCCTGCGCTTGTGCCGCCATCTAAGCTCGCAAGGAGCAACCTAATGCACCGCCCGCAGTGGATCACGATTCTCTGCACGGCAGTGTTTGTCGCTTCGTTCAGCGTGGCATTTGTACAGGCCCAGGAACCTGTGCCAGCGCCGCCTAGTCCTGCTGCCACTGCGCAAGCGTCTGCGGCCACGCGGAGCAAACTGGGCAAGAGAAAATACAGTCACATAATTGATTTCCTGATTCACGGAACGGTCTTTACAGACAAGGCTCTCTCGTTTCCGGGCGTGCAGCTTCGCATCCGGAGGGCGGGAGAGAAGAAATTCCGCTGGGAGAGCTACACGAATTCCCGTGGTGAATTTGCAGTCCGTGTGCCCCAGGGTTCAGAGTATGAGATGGTAGTCCACGCAAAAGGTTTCGCGGAGCAGACGCGAACCATCGATACGAAGAGCGGCGGGAACGAGGAAAGCATGGTGTTCCAAATGCAGCCAACTGCAGGAGGCAAGGAATGAACGTGCGGCGACGCATCTGCGGTCTGGCGGTGGTTCTATCGCTATTTGCGGCCGTTGGTGTGGCCCAAGACAAGAAGCGCGAAGCTCAGCTCCGCACGGTCCGCGGCGTTGTTGTGGACAAGTCCGATAGCCCTCTTTCCGGCAGCGTGGTTTTTCTGAAAAACTTGCGCACCAATTCCGTCCGCAGCAGCTACACCGATGACACCGGCAACTACCGTTTCAGCGGCCTAGATCCCAACGCCGATTACGAATTACACGCGGAAAAAGAGGGTGCCAAGTCTCCAACCCGTACCGTCTCCAGCTTCGACGGTCGCAAGGACATCGTACTGAATCTCAAAATCGACCAGAAAAAGAGCTGAACTTAGTTTTCTGTCTGCGGGCGAGCCAGGTCTGCGATCTGCCTGGGAGTGCTGGCCCGTCCCCCTCGAATCCGCAAACAACGGACACCAAGGACGGCAAGAAGGATGATAAGGACAGACAGCGCGGGACGGTTGGGAAGAGCAAACTCGAGAAAGATACAGGCACCATCAACGATCGCATCTTCGAGGTTCTGCCCAACTATGGGACAGTCGAAAACGCCAAAGAGCTTCCGCCGCTGACAACCGGCCAGAAATTCAGATTGGCGACCGCCGGCGTTTTCGATTGGGGGGGCTTATCCCTTCAACGGCATCCTCTCGGGAATCGCACAAGCAAAGAATGATCCAAAAGAGTGGGGACAGGGATGGAGTGCCTACGGAAAACGCTATGGCGCATCCTTCGCCGACAACAGCATCGGCACCTATATGACGACGGCGATTTTCCCCAGCTTGCTCCTTGAAGATCCGCGGTACTACCAGTTGGGAAACGGGCGCTCTGCGCACCGAGCCTACCATGCATCAACCGGCTCTTTGTCGTTCGGACCGATTCAGGGCACGAACGCTTCAACTTCTCGGAATCGACTGGCAATGCCGTGGCAGCCGGAATCTCCAATGCCTACCATGTTCCGGAGGATCGCACGGCCTCGCGAAACGCCTCCACTTTTGCCTTTGTGATTCTGTATGACGGTATGAACAACGAATTGAAGGAATTCTGGCCGGATATTCGCCGCAAGGTGTTTCATAAGGATACGCCGTAGTTCAGCTCCACCTGCCGTCAGCACTAGCTTTTACGCGGTATTGGCGCACTAGTGGGCAATTCGGGCACACCGCCGAAACTATAACGCAACTCCCGGAGGGCTTCGAGCGTCGAATCATCAATCGAGGGTGGAAAAAAAGTCTTCGTCCGAGAACGTCTCTTTTCGGCTTCGGAGATTGACCGCAACTGCAATGAAAATAGCTCGAGAAGTATTGTTCGCCGCTTGCTGCGCGATTTCTATCGCGTTGCTGCTGCTCGCCTATCCGACTTTCGCTCGGCAACCGCAGGATGCAAATTCAAACGTTCCCAAGGCCACTGTTACTGGCAGGACCAATGTAGTCTCCGGGGAGGAGACCACGAATAGCCTTGTCGGAGTCACCATGAAGTTGACGGGTCCGTCCGTGGGACCGGCACTCCAATCGACGGCGACCGATGCGGACGGGCGCTACGAGTTCACCCATCTTGCCGCCGGAACCTACACACTGGAAGCGAGTGCCGATGGTTTTAAGCCCTGGTCCGCTACGATAACTCTCCGAGCGGACCAGGCGCTTGTCAAAGACGTCGTTCTGCAGATTAGTTCCGTCAGTCAGCAAGTCGAAGTTCAAGGAGAAGCCGCCGAAATTGCCACTCAGAATGTAGCGATAACTGCCACGGTCAACACCGATCAATTGGAGAGTCTGCCTTTGCCTACCCAGAAATTTACAGAGGCTTTATCTTTGATACCGGGTGTCATTCGGACTTCCACGGGCAAACTGACATTCAAGGGCCAGGCTGAAAGTCAGGGGATGCTCGTGGTTGACTCGGCGGAAAACGTGGATCCCGTCTCGGGAAGCTTCTCGATTCCCATTCCTGTTGACATCATTCAATCCATGACCGTTTACAGTTTACCTGAGAGTTCTGAATACGGAGGTTTTTCAGGTGGCCTGACGACGATCGAAACGAAGCCTCCCACCGGTACATGGGATTACAAGCTGCGGGATTTCATCCCGGCATTCAGGGGAAAGAACGATTCCCTCGTTGGTCTCGCTAACTGGACGCCACGATTTGAGTTCGGCGGCCCAATCATCAAGAACAAAATGAATTTCTCCGAAGAGGTCACGTACGAGTTGCGGAGACAGCCTGTGCGCGGGCTGTCGTTTCCGGAGAATGAGATCAAGACGCGAAGTGTGACGTCCTTCACGAACCTTCAGCTGATACTTTCGCCTCGGCACGTGCTGAACTTCAACGTCAATGTTTTTCCCCTGGAGCTCGACTTCGCCAACATCAATGCGCTGATCCCGCAAACCGCGTCCACGAACTATGGCCGAAGCGGAGTATCCATCGGCTTCTCCGATTCCTATCAGTTCGATTCGGGAGCGTTGCTGAACACCATGGTTCGGTACACCCGCTTCGACAGTAATGCCCGCGGGCAGGGTCCCGCCGAGATGGAAATCTCGCCCAAAGGGTGGGCCGGCAATTACTTCAATAGTTGGAACCGTCAAGCCAACCAATTGGAAGTCTTGCCCGCGTATCAGCTCTCAGCGAAGTCCTGGCACGGTAGCCATGAAGTGAGGTTTGGGACGGACATCTTATATCGCGACTATGACGGTAGCAGCATCTCCCACCCAATCGAACTGCTGGCGCAGGATGGCTCGGTTGCCGAACGGATCGACTTTCAAGGCGCCGGCTTGTTGGGCGCATCGGATGCGGAGGTCGCGGAGTTTATCCAGGATCACTGGACTCTGAACGGCCATTTGACGCTCAACTTCGGAGCACGTTTGACCAGTCAATCCATCGGCCGCGAGGCCGCCTTTGCGCCGCGCATCGGCGCAGCCTATTCGCTGAATGACGGAAAGACAGTCATTCGCGCCGGTGCTGCCGAGGTCTACGGCCACGTCCCGTTGCTTGTGGCAGACTTCACTAGCAACCAGACGCGTGTACTCAGCTTCTTCGATTCCTCCGGCGCGCTGATAGGTCAGCCCGTCGTTCTAGTGAATTCTTATCTTCTTTCGGGCGCGCCCCCGAGTGCGCCCGGCGTGCCGCGCGACCCTGGATCAAGCCCTCGCGCGTTTAGCTGGAATCTCGTGGTTGAACACCAAGTGCGCAAGAATCTTAATCTCCGGGCTAGCTACCTTGACAGCCGCACCGCGGGCCTATTTTTTCTGGATCCGGTGCTCAATGCCGCCGGAGGAGGCGGATTGCTGGCTCTAAAGAACACGGCAGTTTCACAGTATCGCCAGGCTGACATCACCGCTCACTATCGCCTGGGCGAGCGCGCCGATATGAGCCTGTCCTACACCTGGAGCCGGGGTCGCGGTGACCTCAACCCGCTCTCGGATACTCTTGTCCCTTTCCAGATTCCGGTAATTCGACCGAATGCTACAGGTATCCTGTCCTCGGACGTTCCCCATCGCGTTGTAGCTTCAGGATTCTTCCGACTTCCTTGGAAAATGGTCATCAGTCCCGTAGCTGACGTGCATTCGGGATTGCCATTTTCAAACGTAGACGTTCTGCAGAACTATGTCGGTGTGCCCGATAACCAGCGTTTCCCCTTTTACTTCTCGCTTGACGTCAGGCTTTACCGGGAGTTTGCCGTCCACATACCGCGCACTGAGCGCTCCAAGACTCACAAGGTTCGTCTCGGCGTGTATTCGACCGACATCACGAATCGCCAAAACCCACACGACGTATACAACAACGTCCAGTCTCCCATCTTTGGCGAGTTCGCGGGCTTCCAGCGGCGTTACACCGGCCTCGTATTAGATCTGATTCAATAAAGCCCCGGCAGTTGCGCGGTTGTGTAGTTGCTCCGCGAATCGCCCAGCCAAGTTTTTCCACGCGGAGCGGCAGCGCGGCTTGGCGGCGGGCTGGTCCGCTCGCCTTATTTTCGGCGCCGCATTTCAATTGGAAAATGTCCAGCGAAGGGAATTAGGGCCAGATCTTAGTCGCAAAGTGTTTCACAAGAATACGCAGTAGCGCGGCGTCATCTGCAATAGGCGAGTGCCTAGCGAAGTGCGGGAGCCAAGACCTGAACCGCCCTTGGCACCACTTCGATTTCCACCGGCGTTGTCCCCAGAATCTCTCCATCACCATGGAACATGCATGGCCGGTCCGTGGTGAGCTGCACGCGTTGGGTGCGCCATCGTTTCACGCGTGAAGTTCGAAGTTCACCGCTCCCCATCAGCCGCGGTAGTAGCCACAATACTTCGAACGTGCCGACATCTTCGATCAGGACAACGTGGAGCGACCCGTCATCAAGAGCTGCTTCAGGGGCCAGTCTCAGACCGGCGCCATAGGAAGGGGAATTCAGCACGGCTGCGAGCAACGCTTTTGCTTCCCACGAGGTGAGATTGCTCCCCGGAAAGTCTATGCGGACTTCGATGGGCACGTACCCCGGCAGTGCTCGCAGCGCTGAGGCGATATAGCGCAGTCGACCGGGAAGCCATCGGCACGCACCACTCGCGTAGCGTGCTGCCTCTGCGTCAAGCCCAATACCTCCTCCACCTGCATACAACCGTGTTCGCCCCTCGGCTGTACGTACTCTCACAAGATCAACAAAGCGCTGATTGCCCCGCAGGATGGCTTCCCCCGCTTTGACGGGATCGTCCGGCAACCCGAGTGCGGCGGCGAAATCATTTCCTCCACCGACGGGGAGGACACCTAAGAGTGCTTCGGCCCCGAACGCCGCATTCGCTAGCGCTTGAAACGTTCCATCGCCACCCATCGCAAAAAGCACGCGCTGTCCATGCGAAATGGAATTTTGCGCGGATGACTCGAGTTCCGCCGCACTGCCCGTCATTACAAATTGCGCATGAACTTGGAACGATTCGAATAGTTTCTGGATTTGTGCCAGATAGAAGTGCGCCCGGCCTCCACCAGCTACGGAGTTGACGAATACGACGACAACAGATTCGCGCAGAATGCTGGGAGCTTCCGCGCGATCATTCATGCCTCTGCTCCTCAGCTCCAGCCGATAGATTCATGTGAACTGTTTCCCACAGCCCCCTCCCGGATTTTGTCGAACATTTTATCCGTGGGGATGCGAGGCGAGTCAAGCAATTTGCGGGGCGTGCTGGTTGAGGCGGAAACACCACGGGGCGAAATTATAGGGACGGCGTGTTGATCGCGAAACTCAGGGTTCCAAGAAGGGTATCGCGGCCTTAGGCACTGCCGCGGTGCCGCTTGCCTGGTTCATGTCCTCAGCGGCTCGCTCACCGTTAGCGGCCTGGATGGCCGGCCCTTGCCCTCTTCTTGGCGGGAACGGTCGTGGGAAGTATCGTAGTGGAGGGAAATCAGTGGCTCGATCGATGAATTGCGACCTCGGATCCCGACCGACAAACGCGCGCAAAATTGGTGCCGGCGGGGGGAATCGAACCCACGGCCTAGGGATTATGAGACCCTCGCTCTACCACTGAGCTACGCCGGCGTGACGCAGTTCTTTATGCTACGGATTCGCCTGCGAACGTGTCAAGGCGCCGCGCCCATCTGACCGAAACGAACTTCCATGCGAAACACTACTCAATGATTAGTCCAATCAAGTTTCATTGCATTGTCTAAAGGACGTGCTGAGAAACGCGTTTAGCCGCAATCACCAAAAGACCCAGAAAGCTTCTCGGCTGCCCATGCAGCCAAGCCGGTACTATAATCCTTGGTACCATGGTACTGTTGACCAGTACAGTTCCAAAACCTATCCTGCACTGGATCGGACACTGTCCCACCTATCAGGGTAGGCGAAAGCTTATCGAAAGGATGGGACGGGTTGGTGTGTATCGATTCGAAACAGGCTCATCGGCTGAGCTAGTTGACATTGGTGTCTTAAGAGATACACTGTCTCCTGGGTTGTTCCAAACCTCGGAGGCACAATGTCACGCAAACGCACAGTTGTATTTCTGGCCATGCTCGTACTGGTCGGAGCAATGAGTCTGAAAACGGTGGTCGTCACCCATGGTGATGGTTCCATCGTAATGGCCAACAGCGGAGGACCTGTACCGCCTACGCCGTGGAAAAATTCTGGTGGTCCTGTGCCGCCTACGCCGTGGAAGAATAGCGGTGGCCCGGTTCCCCCAACGCCCTGGAAGTAACTAGCCTCTGAGGGGTTTTGATCCCCTTAGAACACGGTTACCAAACCAAGGCGAGTTCAGATTGAGGACCGCATGCCTGGTTTGGTGATTCACGTTTTGGACCTCCTGACTGCCCTCTTACAGGCAAGCATAGTAGTGGTGTCTTTTGCAAGAGGTTACAGCCGCCGGTACCTCACAATTAATCTCTATTTGGCAGCCTCCACGATTGTACTTTTCTTGCGTTACTACATCCTTTCGCGACACGGTCTGCTTTCGGAAGAGTACATCTATTTCTATTACTATTCTGATGCTCTTCTGACGATTGGTCTGTATTTCACGCTGATAGGCCTTTATGCCACTGTCTTTGAGGAGATGAAGGCCGCACAGTATCTGCGCGTCTTCACAATTCTCTTGTTGATAGGCACAGCGGCTTTCTCGAGTGCTGTAGTTCAACAATCGGGCCCACGTCTGATCACGCGTTACGTCGTGGAAATGTCGCAAAACCTTTACTTCGTCGGTGTCATCCTGACTTATATTCTTTGGGGGGCGGTTCTAAAGCTGCGGGAGACGCGCACACGCGTCATTCAGCTTGTCCTCTCTCTGGGCGTCTATTTCAGCGCTTTCGCGGGAAACTACGCTCTCCGCAATCTCTACCCTCAGCTGCATTTCGTGTGGGAGTTTGTGCCACCCACCCTTGGCTGTTTGTTGCCGCTGTCGTGGGCCTATGCTTTTTGGCATATCCCGGAGGATGCGCGTATCGCGCCCTCCCGTCTCGCCGTGGTGCCGCGATGATGGCCGCCGTCATTTTCATTTTCTCGGCAGCGGCGTTGCTGCAGTTTTTCATCTCCTATTGCCGCTCGCTCATCGCTGCCTCCTCGAAGCAGGTTCTCTCGGCTGAAGTAAAGGACGTAACGGGGATCCAGAGGTTTGCTTCCGGTGATGATTTCAAACGTGTCATGCAGCTTCTGCAGCTCTGCCCGGAACGCCCGGAAGACCGCAACAGCGTCCAGGCGATCGACGCCTATTTCAGCCTCTTGAATTTCCTGCGCTCGACGGTTGCTCGGATTTTTCCTTCGATGCACGCCTGGACGGAATCGGAACGCGGACAGTGCGCCTACTTCGCCGCGGTCGCCCTGGAGCGCCGCATCTCCTTCAGCCGGGACATGCTCGCACAGCAAATGGACGCCTAGGCTTCGTTTCTTGGCACCCTGCCTGACCTGCTGTCTCTTTCGCTACACTCCCTCTCCTTTCTCGGCTTGACATTTCAGGTGCATGCTATTCTTAAAGTGTTCCCTCCTCACCGGAGTGGAAGCGTCCGCAGCGCAAAACTTACCGGTGACAAAAACATGCTCGCAGTGTGGCGCTGTATTGCCGTCAAGCGTACGCGCCTGTCCTTTTTGTGATTCATCCTTTTCGGTCGGTCCTTCTTCCTGGGAAGAATTCTCGGACATTTCCGCGAGGGGGAATCTCGCAGTAAGTGCGGATTCTTTCCCGCGTGGAGTCGATCCTTCCAAGCAGCGCCTCGTCGCCTCGCAGCAGATGGAGCAAAGCCCTGCCTGGCAGGGTGAACTCTCTCAGCGTGTAGAGGCTTATCGCACTCGGCGGCGAAGGCGCGCTCCAAACGCTGATCAGTCTCAATTTTCCTTCGATGACCCTTCCGGGAAGACGCCGCAGCATACTTCTGCTGCAGTTGCGGAACCTCCGGCATCCGTTGAGAAGGATTTTTCCTTTACCATCGCGATCGGCCGCCCTTCAAACAAACATGTTGTCGACGAATCGCGGATGGTGATTGATGTCTCTCTGCCACCGGATTCAGCAACTAGCCCGCCAACACAGGTTGCTGAAGACGAAAGGAAATCTCTGCCCGGGCTTCATCCCGTAGCATCCATCGACGATCGACGCCTCGCGGGGCTGATCGATTTCTGCTGCTTGATGTTTGCCTATGGTGGATTCCTGATGCTCTTCGGCTCACTCGGGGGGCAATTTACGTTGAGCAAACTAAGTGCCGCTGTGTACGCCGCGACTTTTGCCATCGTCTATCTGCAATACTTCGCACTTTTCACCGTCTTCGGCGGCACAACCCCGGGCATGATGGTGCGCGGCTTGCAAGTCGTCAGCTTTTCCGGCGAACCACCCACGCCCAGGCAAATGCTTTTGCGCAGCGCGGGCTACATGCTCTCCGCAGGAACTTTTTTTCTGGGCTTCCTTTGGACGATGTGGGACGAGGACGAACTCACTTGGCACGACCGGCTCTCGCGCACCCATCTAAGTGTGGCGCAGACATTTGCTGATCTCGAAAATTCAGGCGTCGCGCACAGCCGGTAGTCGTTCTTAATTCCCATGCACTCGGGAATCCGACGTCGCAGAAACCCAGTTGATGGCCATTTCATCGTTTGGGTCTTCAGCGGTCGAATCGTTTGCACAGCCTCTTTGCACTCGTGGTGCGTTACATCGCGCGGCATTCTCTCGCGATGCGAATAATCACCTGTAGGCTGCGTTCCACGTCACTCTCTGTTGTCGCCCAGGAAGACACGCTGATCCGCATCGCGGTTTCTCCTTGCCAGACTGTTCCTCCACACCAGCAGGTTCCCTCCTCCTGGACGCGCCGGATTACTTCTCGTGTCACTTCGGGGCGGCCAAAGGACACCAGCACCTGGTTGATCACGACATCGTTCAGCACTTCGAAGCCGGTCGCGCGGAGCCCTTGCGCAAACCGTTGCGCGTGCGCGCACGTCCGCTCGATCAGCTCGCACAACCCTGCCCTCCCGAGCGATTTCAGCGCCGCCCACAACTCCACACCCCGCGCGCGCCGCGACGCTTCCGGGGTGTGATGCATCGGCTCGCGGCGCGAACCGGGTTCGAGATACGCCGCTGTCATTCCCATCGACGTACGCAGCGCGGCACCATCTCTGACGATTGCCAGGCCGCTGTCATAGCCGACATTGGGCCACTTATGCGCGTCAGTGGCCCACGAATCAGCTTGATCGAATCCTTGGGTCAAATGTTTGTACTTCTGAGAAATCCGGGCCCACAAACCGAACGCTCCATCCACATGCACCCACGCGCCCTGTTTTCTTGCCACTTTACAGATTTCCCCAGCTGGATCGAACGCTCCCGAATTTACGTTTCCCGCCTGAATGCAGACAATTGTCCGCTCCGATAGGCGCGGCAACTTATCGGCACGCATTCGTCCCTGGCCGTCTGCTTCCACGATGGTTACGCGTTTCGTTCCAAATCCCGCCAAGCTCAACGCCTTCAGAATCGATGAATGCACTTCCGCGCCGACGACCACCTCGATCGGCGGGGCGCCGAACATCCCGTCAGCCGTGACATCCCATCCAGCGCGTGCCAGAAGCGCATGACGCGCCGTGACGAGCGCCGTGAAATTCGCCATGGTGGCGCAGGTAACCAGGCCCCCCGCGCATTCCGGAGGCAATTCCAGTGCCTCACAAACCCAGCGAAGGACTACTTCCTCCAATTCCGCCGCGATGGGAGACATCACGCGCAGTGCCGCATTCTGGTTCCACGCTGCCGCCAGCCAATTGGCAGCCAGTGCTGCGGGAACCATCCCGCCGTTCACGAAACCGAAGTAATGCCCACCCGTCGTCGCCACGGTAGCGCCGGAGCCAATTTGGTCGAGCATCGCGATGACGTCACAGGGATCGCTTGGCGAGAGAGGAAAAGGTTCGTTGAGCTCCGCAAGGGCAGCCACAGCGGCTTCGGAAGGACTCACTCTTCGTTCTGCGACGTCTCGGACGTATCTTCGCGCTTTGTCTGCAGCAAGATTCAGAACGTCGCTGCTCTGCGGTTGCGCACCCGATCCTGTGTCAATCGCCATTCGGCTTTTCCTTTCCACTCCGCCCGCGCTTCTCTGGCACTCAGAGACAACCGTGAGCCACAGACTCTCTTTTCGCCCACGCGGATACGTTATTAAGTTTTCGATGGAATGAAAGAGCCGAATTGTCCGCTTACTTCTTCGCGACTGCCTCATCGGAAGCGATCTTGCCGTCGCGGATGAAGATGATGCGGTGCGCATGCTGCGCGATGTCGTGTTCGTGCGTCACGAGAATGATCGTGTTTCCCTGACCATGCAGGTTTGCGAAGAGCGCCATGATTTCTTCGCCTGTTTTCGAATCGAGGTTTCCAGTGGGCTCGTCCGCCAGCACGATTGACGGGGAATTGACCAGCGCTCGCGCAATCGCCACGCGCTGCCTCTGACCCCCGGATAGTTCATTTGGCTTGTGGTGCATCCGGTCCATCAGGTCCACGCGTTCGAGCGCCTTCTTCGCTTTCTCGATGCGCTCTTCTGACGGTGTACCGTTGTAAATCAGCGGCAATTCGACGTTGTGGAGCGCCGTTGCGCGTGGCAGGAGGTTGAACGTCTGAAACACAAAGCCAATCTCTTTGTTTCGGATGTAAGCGAGCTCATCATCATCCAGGTCGCTCACTAGCCTCCCCGCCAGCCAGTACTTTCCGGAACTTGGCGAATCCAGGCAGCCGATCAGATTCATCAGCGTGGACTTGCCCGATCCGGATGGCCCCATGATGGCCACGTATTCGCCTTTGTGGATCTCCACGTCCACACCACTCAGCGCGTGCACTTTCTCCGCTCCCATTTCGTAGACCTTGGTCAGAGCTTCGGTCTTGATCACTACGCCGGAGCTGACCAAGTCTTCGCGGTATGAATCTGTGGCGGGTGTCTCGACAGGCATTCGAATCTCCCTCGTCCTTGGCTGCGCGTCAGCTCTGCTGATCGTCCTGCTTCTTCGGCGCGCTGTTGTCTACCTTCACCTGGGACTCCGGCTTCAAGGTGCGCAGTGCCTTGTAGCTGCCGACGACGATTTCGTCGCCCGGCTGCAAGCCTTTTGTAATCTCGATGTCGGTGACACCTGCGATGCCGGTCTCAACGGCCCGGAACAAAGCTTTTTTTCCGTTGATCACGAAGACGCCCTGGACTTCATCCTTTTTCGGATCGCCAGGGGCTGCGGGCGGCGGCGCTGCCAGCGTCACATTTGAACTGCCCTGTTTCTTCGCATTCTTGGCCGCTTCTTCCAAATCCTTGCGCGTCCGCACCGCCAGCGCCTGAATCGGAATGGCCACGACATTTTTCCGTTCCGCTGTCTTGATCTTCGCCGTCGTGGATAGCCCGGGCCGCAGATTCTCCGGCGGATTCGCTAGCGTCACGACCACCTTGAAATCCTTCGCTTCCTGCGTGCTTGTGGTCGTCTGCGTGGTGGTGAGTCCCGAACTGCGCAGCACGGCTTGCGATCCAATCTCTGTCACTTTGCCCTTGAAAATCTTTCCCGGCACCGCGTCGATCGTCACGTCGGCCTCCTGGCCCAATTTCACGTTGACGATGTCCGTCTCGTCGACCTTTACTTCCGCTGTCACCACCGACATGTCTGAAAGCGTCATCAGGAAGCTGCCGTTCGAATTCTGGATCCCGGGTACGACGTAGTCGCCCACGCGCTCCGGGAGATAGCTCACGATTCCATTGATCGGCGATGTGTAGGTGGTCTTCTGCAAAACATCCTTTAGGCGCAACCCCACCGCGCGGCCTTGATTCACCTGTGACCGCGTCTGATCCAATTGCGCTTTTAGAGATTGCACGCGCGAGCGCACCGATTCGACCGCAGCCGCTGCCGCATCATAGGTTGTTTTCCGTTGATCGAAATCCTGTTTGGGGATCAGGCCATCCTTGTAGAGGCCCTGTCCGCGGTCGAAGTCCAGCTTGGCTCTCTCCAGATTAGCTTGTTGCGAGATCAGATCCGATTGCGCCGCCTTGAAGCTGGCTTCCGCTGCCTGCACGCCGGACTCCGCTGAATTGATGGCCGCCGACTGCGCCTGCACATCCGCAGTCGCCTGCACATTTTCCTGCAGGAGCAACTTGTCGCCCTTCTTGACGTGGTCGCCTTCCTTTACAAGGATCCCGGTGATTCTGCCGAATCCTTGGGCGGTCACGTTTGTATAAGTCGTCGGCTTGATTTCGCCCGAGGCCGTCACCAGCGATACCAAGTTCTCCTGATTGGCCACCTTGGCCGTTTGAACGGTGACCACGCCCTTGTTCGCCTGGTTCACGCTGAAGAGAACAATTCCGCCGAGCACCACGACGGCGCCCACGCCAATCGCTACCTTATGCCACGTCTTCATTTGATTCCCCTTCGATCTACCACTCCGCCGTCGTACTTCCGAACCTCCGCCACGGATCTAATTCCAAGCAATCGCAAGAACGATCAATCCCGCGGGGACACAGATGTTAGTCCAACTGCCTCTACCCTACATACGCCCATTCGGGTCGAAATGTTTCGCGGGAGGTTTGCTCCACTTTCGCGGTTCGGGCTTCAAAGCAGGGGACTTACTGGAACCGGAGTCTCCGCCGGCATCAGCCGCACCTTCTATGGAGGTGTACCCGGCCCCGGATGCCATTCTATGTTCAAAACACCCGAAAGGAAAGAATTCCCGTCCCGCCCCGGCGGGACCCTCGCTGACAACCGACCCACTCTCTTTGACGCAAAAAAGGTTAAATGGTCAGCCGGAAAGACATCTCCGCCATAAACTGACCCCTTCCGCGACTTCCGTTTAATGATATACTCCTGTCATTCGGTTGATTTGCTTCGGCCGAACCGCCCGCGGAGAGGTGGCAGAGCGGCTGAATGCGGCGGTTTGCTAAATCTACCAACCTTGCCCTTGCTCGCTGCTGTTCACGTGTTTTGTTAGAGTTAGAAGTTCTCATTTGCGCTGGGCTCTTCTCATTTGCAGCCTATTGGCCAGCAACTGGCCAGCAGAATTCCGTCACTTCGAGCTACGTTTTCGAGTCTTGATGACGATTTCCGAACCTGGTTTCCGAGTGGCCGTCATCCGCCCACGATTGTGAGTAAGTGACACCCCTAACTGCGACGAGGGGAGCGAGGATTAGTCTCGCCTAACACCGAAATGGCGAGTTTGGTCTTCGGCAGCCGCAGGGGCTAGGGGCGGGCGGGTTATTTCTTCGCCCCAATTTCCTCTCCCCCGTCTTGGTACCATTTCAGAATGGTGAACTCGCCGTGTTCGTTCTTCGAGAACTCGAATTGCGTGGGCCACGGCTTGGAAAAGAATTTCGTATCCGACTCCGGAAACACCGCAAGCGTCCCGCCATTGTCAAACTCGACTAGCAGATGATTGCCTTCGGGGACCATCTTCAGGCTGTAATGCGGAAACTGGTACGTCCCCGCATACCGCGTCAGAACTTCCTTCGACAACGAGATTTCCTTGTGCACGGAAGGAATCGGAGGGGTCTCCTCGTGTGCCACCGCCGCAAGTGCCTTCGTCATTTCGCCCGTGACAGTGCCATTCAGATTTGCCAAAACGATAACGGCAATTCTCTTTTCTGGGTAATAGGCCATGTCTGCGTTATAACCGATGTTGTTACCGTCATGCTCAATCATCAGGTGACCGTTCACGCGTTTGACATACAAGCCGCAGGCATAGTCACTCTTAAAGGGAGTAGTCATTTTGAGAAGAGATGTGGGCGTCAATAGCTTGCCACTGAACAGTCCATCGTCCCATCGGAGCAGGTCTTCTGTTGTGGAATAAAGAGAGCCTGACGAAAAGCAGATCCTTGTATCGAAGCTGCGATCCGCATTTTCGATCCCATTACTGCCGGGCCAATAACCAGACGCACGTCGCGGAATGACAGTCACAAAGGAGAACATTCCCGAGTCGTTCATCCGCAGCGGTTTGAAAAGGTTGTCGTGAACGAAATCCTCGTAGGTCCCTTGGCGACCATCGCAGGCCGATACTGCTGAAACCGAGGCAACGATCAGCATTCCGTGATTTGTTTCGTGGAGCCTTTCAGGCTTATTCCTTGCGACACCCGCACAACGACAATGAGCGCCGCCAAGGGGCTTTCGTGAGAAGCTGAAGATGCTGGGTCCCTAACCGTGAAACCCCTCTTCCCTTTCCTTGAGCCAAGATACGTTTCGTTGACACTCCGCGCTGCTGCAATCCTTTTCTTTGCAGTCGCGGCTTGGGCAGCTCAACAACCAACCCTGCAGGCGGCCCAGAGTGCGGGAGGATCCACTGCCAGCGACGAGGCAGCCAAAGCCGCCGAGCGCAAAAGACGATTTGAAGAGCAAAGGAAGAGGCTCGAGGAGGAGAAGCCGAGTTCGCCAATTGGCACCGAGACAGAAGTGAGCGCCGATCAGACGCTATTTGTTTCGCCATCAGTGACCAATATGCTGGTCGGCGACATTCGTGAGTTTTGCGTGTTCGATATCGATGGAAAAATCCTGACTCGCGAGGCCGAATGGACGATTGACGACTCCGGGATAGTGACCCTTAACGACAAGGGCCAGCCGACAATCATCACTAAACAGCCGGGCAAAGCCATTTTGCGAGCACGTGTCGGAAGCCAGTCTGCGGAAGCATCCATTACCGTGTTGGACGGCGACAAGATGCCGAACGGTACGATCAAATGGTCAGTTCCAAACTATCCTGGATACAAGAGCCAAAAGATCGTGCAAGCGGTGCCGACGGCTCGTGGCCCAGACCTCTACACAGTTGAAGAGAACGCCGAAGGGAAAAGCCTCGTTCGCGCCTGGACGAGCGAGGGAATTTTCCTGTGGATACGAAAGTTCGACCGCCGAATCGTGGGTGCTATTCCTCACTGACGGGTGGCGGCATCGCCAGTTCAAACCGCGGACGGGGCCTAGGCGATGACATCAATGTGAATTTAGAGGACCGCAAGGCTGATTTGCCGCGCCCTGACTTGTGGCTTCCTTACGTGTTCACCTCACCTGAAAAGGCGGCGGAAGCGGGCGTTGCATCTCTGCGGTGAGCCATATCGTGTTTCTGCTGGGCCAGCGTGTCGGCGGCCTAAGTCTCGTACCAGACAATCAAGTGGTTTTGGCAGAGATTCTACACATTATAAAAGAGTGCCCCTTTTATGATGTGTGAAGTAGAACGTCACTTTTCCGCTTATTCTATACGTCAAAGTGGATTACTTCCGATCCGAGTGATGCGGCGTTTATCAAGCGCCGCAGAACAGTGCCTTCTTTTCCCAACGCTGCGATGAATCGCAAGAGTGATTCCCACACTTAGCGGAACGCTCTCGGAATCAAACCTGGACGAGATTCTGTCGGCCACGTCCTCACTGCACGTCTGACGTCAGATCGCGATGAACCGTTAATCCTTAGGCTTAGTAGTACCAAAGTCATATTGTCAAGAACAACTACCACCACAGAGTATGCTCTAGAGGGCTAAATGGATATGCGAGCGTGGTGGAAATGGCTATTCTGTTCTTGCTTGATTCTGGGTTTTGCCCACGTTAGTCGTTGTGCCGAGGTCAGGCGAGCAGGCCAAGACGTAAGCGCGACAGTTCCGGGCAATTCCAAGAATTCCGGCTTGCGCGACGCTCGCGAGCATTCAGAGGCGACAACCGGCAAGGAAAGCAAGCCAAAGTTCGCGAGCAATTCTGAGTTGGTATTCGTCAATCCCAACTTGGTGAATCTGTTACCGGGGGAGCGGCAACCTCTTCAGCTACTGGATGCCGCGGGTGTTGTTGTTACGGATGTAGACTGGAGCGTCGTTGAACCGTCCGTTGCCGAGATAGTGCCTGGTGAGGATGGAGAGCCCGCATCGCTCCTGGCAAAGGCAATGGGTCAAACGAAGATTGTTGCGACGTCGGGTCGACGCTTTGGCTACGCTGAAGTGACGGTTTTTTCGAGCGGAACACGGCCCGATGGCATTATGCGTTGGGCAGCGCCCGCATTGCCGGGGGCTAGGGGAGAGCTAAGTAAAATAGCGCAGTCCCTTAGAGTCGATGACAAAACGCCCGATCTTTACGTTGGGGACGGTCTCCGGATTCGCGCATTTAACCAAGATGGGCTGCAGAAGTGGGCGTGGCCCCTTACCGAAGGGCCAAGATCTGTTCAACTCCTGGCTGGTGACGACCGCGGCGGTGCCGTTGCGCTCGCCATCGATGAGAACGATAACACCATCATTATTTGTCTTGACTCAAAGGGCCAGCAAGCTTGGGCATATCATTTGGCACCTAAATTCAACCTGTCTGACTACGCCATAGATCGCACTGGCTTGGTGTACTTGTTGGAGGACCAGAAACAAGGTCCGTCGCAAGTGATTGCGTTGGATCCAGAGACGGGGCAAGCGAGGTTCATCATTTCCGTGCCAATTTCAATGAAGGGAGGGATGAACTGGGATAAGAGGGACGTGCAAGGTCATTTCATTCCAGTATGCTCTGCTGGAAACAACGTCTCTGGCCGCATTTCTGGACCCCTTAGCGTTGCGTCCGAGCATGGGAAACTCGTCGTCACATCTGCCAACTTTGCTTACCTTCCCATTTTGGTGCAAACCTTAATCTTTGACGGTTCCCCCTGCGAGCCCGGCCCTGACCCAAAACGTCCTAATGCTCTGGACATCAGCACCTCAACATTAAGATACTCCGCGACTCTTCAAGTTATGCAAATTCGGGGAGACGGAACGTATTCACTTATCACCTTGGATTCAGCCTCGTATGCTGGTCCTAATTGGAATACGCCGATCCAGCGCTTCGGTTCGAGCGAACGCGCAATTCCAGATGGCAATGACGATGACGAACTGCTCTTTCCCTCTATTGTCGTGGTCCGTAGCCTCTATAGCGATGGTCGTGGAGCCAAAGGGCATCCAGAGGGACGGATTTATCGATTCACCCAGAAGGGCAGCAAATACTACACAATTCCACTCCTGCCAGGGTCGCCAGCGGACGCCGACGCCGTGCTTCTCGGCGAACATTCCAACGCGTTCGTTATGGGCTCACTTAACGATCGGTCGGTTGTGGCCTCGTTTGATTTCAATGATGGAACCGGCAAGTGGGTTACGCCGGCACCCGATCCCGAAGGTGCCGTCATGGTAGAGGAGGTTATGGCAGACGATTCGCTTATCTTCGAGTATCTGCACAACGCTCGCTGTCGTTTAATGATTGCGGACCCTCGTGGCAACGTTCTACCACTTCTTCCATACGACCTAGCTCCACTGAGCGGCTCAAATGGCCCCTCATATTGGATGCTGAGCACTTGGTTCGTGTTCCTGCGTGATCAAAGTATAGCCCGTGTGTCCCGGATGCCGAGCTAAGAGGGTTTCGCGAGGCTTCAAGGCGGACAGGAGACCGCAGCGCCGACGAACCTATTTCAATTGGATGTATAGTGGCGAAATCGCAGAAGTAAAGTGGTACTTCACATTGACGGGAACGCTGTTTCTCAGGACTTGAACCCGCTTGCATAATTCGGAAGCGTACAATCTCTACGAGATTGCTCGTATACTGCTCCTCAACGGACAGTTCCAACGTCAACAAAGAAATCAAATCTGTTATCCGCCCATCCCGCCGGTGCCAGTGCTGTCATTCATCCCCATTTTTGGCGATGGATTTCAAGAAATCCAAAACGACAAAGCCGGGATATTCTTTTTTCGGGATTGAGCGATAGTAACAGTCCCAATAACTGATGACACGTTGGCCAGTCAACGCCAGAAATTCGGGATTGCCGCGAACAAAGTTCACATAAGTTGAGGTATCAAGATGGGGCAGGTTCTCCTGAATGACCCGGAGTATCTCGACGACATATTCCCCAACCAATGGGATGACGAAACACGGAACACAGATATTTTGCGAGCGAATGATTCGCGTAAGGTGCTTTTCACGCACAATGCCATCGTGATGTCTGGTGAACAAGCAATCCAGTAATTCTGACTGTAGTCTAGTAGTCCGAAATGTCTGAAGCTCGGGCGGGTCGTAGTAAATTCGGTCTGGTATCTCCAGGAGTTCATTGCCGAGACGCAGCGAAAAAGGTTGCCAGCGGGAAGAGTAGCGGTTTTCGGAAAGCACAGAAAGAGCTATCCGCGCATCGTTGCGCAGTTCCGATGGGAAGGCTTGGACAAGCTCGTCCTTGCTGTGGTTGATTTCATCTGGCATGACCGCAGGTTTCTAAACCTCTCAACCGCTAGCTTACTTGATGCCTAGATACGCGGAAAGAGGATGGATTCGAATTTTCCGGCCCCGTGCATTTGGTCCGCCCTCCAAACTCCTGAGTAGTGGGGTACTCGTAGAAGTGGCCGGCCCGATTCCGCGACGGATTTCACGTGTCCACAATCGCTGTTTCCCAGATGGACTTAGCCCAGATCATTTGTTTTTTTGTTCTACGCGGATGACATCCATGAGGCTGGACTTGCCTGCCCACATTTTTTGAAGTTCGCTCCAAACCTTCCTGGACATCGGGCCGAAAAATTGTTCGTATACCTTGTTGCCTTGGGGTCGATGGGACGCAAGATTTTGTAGGGTCTCAAAGAAACCAAGACCGATAAGATCTCTGGTTTCTTGGTCAGCTTCTACGAGAAGGTTCTCCAAAATCTGAAAGACGCGGCGTGTCTCATCGAGTTTCCCCTTTTCATGTAAGTCCTCGATAACGAAATGAACGAACTCGCCCATATCATTGTATGAGCCAGCGGAATTTCCACCCCACGATGCGACGTGCTTCTTCCAACGTTCTCCGAAGTCCGGGAAGGCTTGACGAAGCGTCGACATTACAGGGCTCGTGGCGGGTTCCCCGCGAGCGAGCAGGCGGGCCACGGCTTCATCCTGGTTGATGGGCTTCAGGCCCATAGCTGCAAAAAACCTCTCGGGAAGAGTGTCTAAATCGCTCAACGTTGGCCGCGACAGACCCGCAAGCTGTTGCAAAGCAGTTCCGTCGAATCCTTGCTCTAGTGCTGAAACTGCTATCGCTACGAATTGTTCCGGTTCAATGCCTCCTAGAACCCATCGGGCCTGCAGGAGTTCCGGGTCAAGATTGCTCCCTAATCCACTCATGAAACGTATAGTAAACCATCATGGAGCCACTCAGCGCCGCTAAGTGGCGTTCGCGGAGAAGTGGTTTTCGGACCGATTTCACATCTACGAGATCGCTGTTTACCAAGCGTGCGAAGGTCGCGGTGGGAATTGCATTATACTTTCTTCAATGGAATTGCCTCATTTCAAATATCATCCCCACCCTACTGTGACCGGAAGCATCGTTCCGTCTGCGGAGGTGTGTCCAGCTTGCGGGGAATCTAGAGGGTTCGCCTACGACGGCATACCTTACGGCTCGAACGAACTCGAACACATCTGCCCGTGGTGCATTGCAGATGGCACAGCGCACGAGAAATTTGGGGTCGAGTTCACCGACACGAAGGGAGTCGGTGGGTATGGCCGATGGGAAAAAGTTCCAACCAAGGTAATAGAGGAGGTCGCTTTCAGAACCCCCGGCTTTGACAGTTGGCAGCAGGAGCATTGGTTCACCCACTGTGGTGACGCTGCTGAATTTCTCGGCCCAATGGGCAAAGAAGATTTGGAACAAATGGGGCCAGAAGCAATTGAGGTAATCCGTGCAGAATCCGGACAGCAAGGTGCCGACTGGGAATACTATTTTTCAAAGCTAGACCGCGAATTCACAGCCACCGCCTATCTCTTCCGGTGCCGCCACTGTGGTCAACTGGGAGGCTACTCTGACTGCCACTGAAGACTCTTTGAACACCGCATAATAAATCGAGTGACGGGCTTGGAGCATCGCAGTCTGGCTAACTCCTGTGTAGTGGGGTACTCGTAGAAGTGGCCGGCGCGATTCCGCGACGGATTTCACCTGGGACGGGGCTTTCGCTTCGTCCAATACAGAGTTATCACGATGGCTAGCAAGATACTCGCCACCTGCAAAGCGAACGGAAACCAACCACCCAATGCACTTTTGGCGACGCTGAATAATTCCCACCAGAGATTCATGCAGATATGAAGGGCGATAGGAAACCAAAGGCTCTGCCAGCGGTAGACAAGCCAGGCGAACACCACCGCTCCCAAGCCGGTAAGTAGCAACAACTCGGCCATCTCTAGGGGGCTTTGTCCTTGCTCGATGTGCCCCAACCCGAATAATAGGGCTTGGGGCCAGACCAATATCCAAAATGGCCAGCCCGTCCCGCGTTGAAGAACACGTACGCCAAGGCCGCGAAATTCGATTTCTTCCGCTATCGGAGAAATTACGGTAAGAAAAAAAATGGTCCGTGGTTCCATGTGAGGAGTGAGGTTGCGAATCAGCACGAACCCGACGAGCATAGGGGAGGAAGCTAGGAGGGCAAAACACAGGGCGGGCAGCGGGGAGTCGGCCAGTCCCAATTCGTGAACGATGTCCTTCCAAGGTACCCGCCTCAGTACCCACACCGCCAGGGCAGAGAGGACGATACCGCCGATCTTGTCTATCCCCTCCGGCACATAGAACGCATGGTTTTTGAACAGGCTGCGGTATGCGGCGAAACGCGACAGGACCTCGTGCAAGTAGTTCAAGATCACCAGCATCAACAGCGTGGCGGCTGAAAAGGCCCAAGGGTGGGCTCGCCATGTACTACTGGAATCGTTCTTGAGCATTGCTCGGCATCGTAAACCGCGTTACAGAATTTTCAAAAAGGAAATATAAGGAATTCCAACGCCTGGGTAGTGGGGTTCCCGGCCATGTAACCAGCCAGCGTTCGCGGGTGAGTTCAAATCTCCGCGAACGCTGTTAATCAGGACCTTGGGTGAAAGAGCGAGGTTGACGGTGTTGCGTCTGAGACTCGTATAGGTAGAATGCAACCGTGGCCAAACGAGTTACTCTGCCGGATTTCGGAATTTACTTCCGCACAAATAGTCGAAGCCCCATCGATTTTGTTTGTCGAGAGACACCTAATCTCTTGCACGATATGGTTTTTCTTCGGAGTTACCTTCATGACGCGGCGTTTGAAGACCGTGACGTCCACCTAAGAGGAACCGTTCTTCGGATCGGTCTGAAACGGGACCGTTGGGAGTTGTATAAATCGAATGGGGAACTTGAACGCATAGCCACCCGGTTAACCATCCGTCCGGTGCTTTCCCTAAAATGGCACTCAAAGCCCAAGGTGGAGAGCAAATTCTTCATTCGCGATGTCTATCTTGGAGAATCCTTTTGGGACCATTCCGATAAAGCGGAGATTAGCGTTCCGGGATGTCTACCAGAGTGCAGGTTCCGGGTCTTGCGGCGTTCACCGCATTAGCAATCTGTTGCATCATGGGACGCACCAGGCTCCATCTGTTTTTGCTGAGAATCACGATCGCCAATTTGCGGCTCTTCAGATTTTGTTGGTGAGGCAGATTTGTGTCGGTCGTGAGTAGCACTTCAAACCCAGCTTCCTCGGCTGCTTTCAGCAAGTCACCGTTGCTCAACGTGTCCCACCCTTGTGCCCTTGC
>Ga0137409_10000461_pt1 | contig 44531 bp, 35 predicted proteins | sample CZODoug1_16funga_FD_122059 | JGI IMG/M metagenome (GOLD analysis project Ga0137409, IMG submission 122059) | Vadose zone soil fungal communities from Angelo Coast Range Reserve, California, USA - CZODoug1_16fungal (Hybrid Assembly) | ecosystem: Environmental > Terrestrial > Soil > Vadose zone...
GCCAGCGCATCAAGCCCGGCACCATCCTGATGGGTCACGTGGTCGAAGTCGGCCAGGATTTCGTGATCGTCAACGTAGGCCTCAAATCCGAGGCCGTCATCTCCATCGACCAGTTCCGATCCGAGAAAGGCGAGAGCGAGGTCAAGGCTGGCGATGATGTCGAAGTTGCCCTCGACACGGTCGAGGACGGCTCCGGCGAAACCCGCTTGTCGCGCGAGAAAGCCAAGCGCGCCCGCACCTGGACACGACTCGAGAAGGCGTTCGAAGCCAGCGAGATCGTCTCCGGTGTGATCACCGGTCGCGTGAAGGGCGGATTCACCGTTGAAATCGAAAATGTCCGCGCGTTCCTGCCTGGTTCGCTCGTCGATGTGCGCCCCGTGCGCGATCCGAGCTACCTGGAAGGCAAGGCGCTCGAATTCAAGGTCATCAAGCTCGACCAGAAGCGCAACAATGTCGTCGTGTCCCGGCGCGCTGTGGTGGAGCAGGAATACAGCGCCGAGCGCAACGCGCTGCTCGACAACCTGCAGGAAGGCGCGGTCGTCAAAGGCGTGGTGAAGAACCTCACCGACTACGGTGCGTTCGTCGACCTCGGCGGCATCGACGGCCTGCTGCACATCACCGACATGGCGTGGAAGCGCGTCAAGCATCCGTCGGAAGTGGTGAAGGTGAGCGACGAGATCGAGGTGCGCATCCTCAAGTTCGATCGCGAGCGCTCACGCGTATCGCTCGGCCTCAAGCAACTGGGCGCAGATCCCTGGCAGGCGATTGCACGCCGCTACCCGCCCAACACTCGGCTCTTCGGCAAGGTCACGAACATCGCCGACTACGGTTGCTTCGTCGAGATCGAAGAGGGCGTCGAGGGTCTGGTGCACGTCTCCGAGATGGACTGGACCAACAAGAACGTCAATCCCTCCAAGGTGGTGCACGTCGGCCAGGAAGTCGAGGTGATGGTGCTCGACATCGACGAGGAGCGCCGGCGCATCTCGCTCGGGCTCAAGCAGTGCAAGACCAACCCCTGGAAGGAGTTCGCCGAGAACTACAACCGCGGCGACAAGGTAGCGGGCCAGATCAAGTCGATCACCGACTTCGGCATCTTCATCGGCCTGCCGGGCGGCATCGATGGCCTGGTGCATCTGTCGGACATCTCCTGGGACGTGCCGGGCGAGGAAGCGGTACGCAACTTCCAGAAGGCCCAGCAGATCGAGGCGATGGTGCTCACCATCGACCCGGAGCGCGAGCGCATTTCGCTCGGCATCAAGCAACTCGCCAAGGATCCGTTCTCGAGCTACCTCGCCGATCATCCCAAGGGCAGTATGGTGAAGGGCGTAGTGCGCGACGTGGATGCCAAGGGCGCACTGATCGATCTGGGCAACGGTGTCGAAGGACAGCTGCGCGCCAGCGAGCTGTCGCGTGATCGCGTCGAGGACGCGCGCACCGTGCTCAAAGTGGGTGATGAGGTCGAGGCGAAATTCACCGGCGTGGATCGCAAGGGCCGTGTCATCGCACTGTCGATCAAGGCCAAAGAGGCGCACGAGGAGGCGGAAGCCGTGCAGAACTACAAGACCGCTACCGATTCCTCTTCGGGCACCAGCCTCGGTGATCTGCTCAAGGAACATATCGGCGGCCAGGACTGAAGCGTTCGCACGGTAAAAGGGCCTTGCGCATGACCAAGTCGGAACTGATCGAGATCATTACGGCCAAGCAGAAGCACCTGCCCGCGAAGGACGTGGAGCTGGCGCTGAAGCAGATCCTCGAGATCATGAGCGATGCGCTCGCCCAGGGCGAGCGCATCGAGATCCGGGGTTTCGGCAGTTTCTCGCTGCACTTTCGTCCGCCGCGCCAGGGACGCAATCCGAAGACCGGCGAAGCGGTGGCGCTCGCCGGTAAGTATGTGCCGCACTTCAAGCCCGGCAAGGATCTGCGCGAGCGCGTGAACAACGGCGCGGGCGAGCCGATCCACGACTGACCGTCACGCACCACCAACCAGCCAAAGACTGGAAGGGCACCCCGGGCACGACGTCCGCAAGGAAGAAGCCAGGTGGTAGAGTGGCGCTGCTCGAGAGATCGACATGCCGCGCGTTCTTTTCATCGTCACCTGTCTCCTTGTGTTCTTCGCCGGCGCCGCGCTGGTCGCCGCCAACAGCGGCTCGATTCACGTTGACTTGCTGGTGGCCGAGATCGAGCTGACAACAGGGCAGCTCATGGTGGCGGCCTTCGTGATGGGCTGGCTCGCTGGCATTGCCGCTGCATGGCGCTTCGTTCGCAGATTGACCAGCGAGCGCGCTGCCTTGCGTCGCAACCTGCGGCTGGCCGAGGCCGAGATCAAGAACCTGCGGCCGCTGCCACAAGATCGTGGCTGACTCGGCGTTTCTGATCGCGCTGGCCGCCGTCATCGCCGGGTTCGTGGGCTGGCGCCTGGGGCGACGCATCCAGCGTGCAGCGGGGCGCGCCGCACGACGCCGGCTTCCCGCCGACTACCTCGCGGGCCTCAACTACGTGATCAACGAGCAGCCCGACCGTGCTTTGGAAGTGTTCACACGCATGGTCGATGTGAACACGGAAACGGTCGAGATCCATTTTGCGCTCGGCAGCCTGTTTCGTCGCCGCGGCGAAGTCGACCGGGCGATCCGCATTCACCAGGGGATCCTGGACCGCCCGCAGCTCGAGCCCGTACAGCGTGAGCAGGCACTGCTCGAGCTCGCCCTGGACTATCTGCGCGCGGGCCTGCTGGATCGTTCCGAAAGCCTGTACCTGAAGCTCACCGAGACACGGCGGCACCGGCTTGCAGCCTTGCGGGCCCTGATCGGAATCTACGAGCAGCAACACGACTGGCCACAGGCGATCAACGCTCATCGCCAGCTCGGTTCGAGCGGCGGATTGGTGCAGCCGTCGGCGATCGCTCACTACCACTGCGAGCTCGCAGAACTCGCCCGCAGCTCGGGGCGGGGAGATGAGGCGCGCCGCCTGTTGCGCGACGCACGCCGGGAACAGCGGCGCTTTCCGCGGGCGGCCATGCTGCGTGCCGAGATCGCACGTGATGCGGGTGATACCTCGCTGGCATCCCGCCTGCTGCTGTTGGCACTGGAGCGCGAACCGGCCCTGCTGCTGGAAGTGCTGCCGCGACTGCATGCATGCGGGCAAAGGATGCAGTCGCATGAGCCGCTGAGCACCGCCATCCTCGCGCTTCAGCGCGGCCGGCGCCCCGCCCATGAGGTCGCCTGTGCCCTGATACTCGCGGATGCGTTCGAGGACCCGAGCGCACTGAGTGCGGTACGCGACTACGTGTTGAGCGATGGTTTGCTGCGCGAGCTGGCACAACCGCTCGACACCAGCACCGGTCTCGACGATGACACGCTGCGACGTGTGGCGCGCCTGCTGGGCAGGGTGTTGGCGCGCAGTCCGCGCTATCGCTGCGGGGAGTGCGGCTTCGCGAGTCACGCCTGGTTCTGGCAATGTCCCGGCTGCAAGAGCTGGGACAGCCTCAAGCCACAACTTGGCGCGGCCGGCGAACTGGCGGCGGGCGCCGCAGTGACTCGCTAGCGGGCAGGCAGGCGGCCGCCGAAACTCGACGTTCACATCCCATTTCCCAATTCAATGCGGCAGCCTCCTGCGGGACATTGGCGCCTCGATCACCGCGCTCAGGCGCGATCCGCAGCCAATGCACTCAAGGAGGAGTTCCATGAACAGAATCATCCGGGCATTCATGCTTGCCAGCCTGCTGTCAACGGGCGCATTTGCCGATCCCGTCAACATCAATACCGCCGATGCACGCACTCTCGCCAAGGAGCTGAGCGGCATCGGGCTGTCACGTGCCCAAGCGATCGTTGATTACCGTGAGAAGAACGGGCCGTTCAAGAGTGTCGACGAGCTCGCCAAGGTGAAAGGGATCGGCACCAAGGTGGTCGAACAGAATCGCGCCAACATTCGCCTTGAAAAAACGGACAAGAGCAAGGGGCCGGCCAAGCCCGCCGACAAGAGCGCATCGAGCGAATAGATCTCGCTCCCCCGGGGCGTGTTCCAGCTCGCGCCGCCTGGAGCGCGCCCCGTTGCCCACGCTGGCCATGGTGACCTGCGGCCATCGGGTTATCATTCGCAGCACCGGTCACCGAGCGAGAGAGTCATGGCGCATTCCAACCCGATCCGCGCTGCGGTATTTCCCGTTGCCGGGCGCGGTACGCGCTTTCTGCCCGCGACCAAGGCGAGCCCCAAGGAAATGCTCCCGGTCGTGGACAAGCCGCTGATCCAGTACGCGGCGGAGGAAGCCTTGTCCGCCGGAGCGAGCACCCTCGTGTTCATTACGGGCAGCGCCAAACGAGCCATCGAGGATCATTTCGATTCGGATCGTGAGCTGGAGGCCGCACTGGAAGCGCAAGGCAAGCACGAGTTGCTGGAATCGCTGCGCGGCATACTCCCGTCATGGGCGAGCTGCGTCTACATCCGTCAACCGGCGCCGCTCGGCCTCGGCCATGCGGTCCTGTGTGCTCGCCCGGTAGTCGGCCACGAACCGTTCTTCGTACACCTTGCTGACGACCTCATCGATGCCGAGGTCCCGTGCCTGCGACAGATGGCCGCCATCTACGAGGAGCGCAACGGCAGCGTGCTGGGTGTGCAGCAGGTACCTCGCGACGAAACGGATCGCTATGGCATCGTCGCCAGCGACGCGCGGCAAGGTCGCGTCAGCCAGGTGCGGAGCATCGTGGAGAAACCGCAACCTGCGAGTGCGCCGTCGACACTCGCGGTGGTCGGCCGGTACATCCTCACGCCGCGCATCTTCGAGAAGCTCGAGGCAACGGGACGCGGTGCCGGTGGCGAGATTCAGCTGACGGACGGGATCGCGGCGCTACTGTCCGCAGAGCCCGTGTTTGCCTATGAATTCGAAGGGCGCCGCTATGACTGCGGTAGCAAGCTTGGCTACCTGCAGGCGACGGTCGAATATGCGCTGAATCACTCGAGTCTGGGGCCCGAGTTTGAGAAGTACCTGTTCGACCTCACCAAGTTGCGGCACAAGCGCAGCTGAGCTTGGCCGCACTGGGCCGGCGGGCGCCCCGAGGCGCCGCCGCCCAGCCTGGAGAGGGGATCAACTCTAGACTTTGTCCGTCGCCGTAACCACGGCGGACTGCATCGCGTCCGATGCGTTCTCAACCGCGGTCGTCGCGCCCGTAACGGCGCTGGTCGCACCTTGTTCCATGGCAGCAGTGGCCTCGTTGATCTTTACCGCCGCCCGCTTGATGACCTTATGCGTCGTACGTCGAACGCGGCGCGCGGTACGCCGTGTGGCGCGAGCCACCTTACGTGCGACCCGGCGCGTACCGCGCGCGACCTTGCGCGCGACCTTGCGGGTGCTCCGACCAACTTTTCTGGCGGCGCGGCGCTGGCGTCGCTTCGCCCGGCGCACCGTCTTGCGGGCGCCTGCACTCTTGGAACGACTCTTGCGACGGGATGACTTCTTGGCTGCCATGTCTGACCCCTTTACTTGATTTGCGTAAGGCGGATCGTCCAAAGGCGACCGCGGCGCTTGGCCACAGGTCGCGGAAGATGTTGCAAAACTCGTCGGGCGTTGCGTGCCGGCCGGAATTCTGTGCGCGACAGTATCCGCATTCCGGCGCGCCTGCGCCAGCGGAAAAACGCCGGTAACAGATGGCTCCGCCGGGAGGACTCGAACCTCCGACCTGGGGATTAACAGTCCCTCGCTCTACCGACTGAGCTACGGCGGAACCGGAAAGGCGGCGAATTCTCCTTGAGCGACCCGGGGCCGTCAACCGCGCCCGGGCCGCGCAATTACGCCGTCTTGAGCCGGTTCGTGGCACCACTGGCGAGGCAACGTCGCATACGTTCCAGCGCGTCTTCGAGCGTCGCCATGCTGCAGGCGAACGACAGGCGGATGTGTCCGGGAGCACCAAAACCAGTGCCGGGAACCACGGCGACGCCCGCGTTCGCAAGCAGGTGCTCGGCGAACGCGCCATCGTCCTTGCAATTGGTGGCCGCCATCGCCTTGCTCACGTCCGCAAAGGCGTAAAAAGTCCCCGCACCCGGCAGGCAACTCACGCCGGGGAGACTATTCAGCCCCTGCACGATGAAATCATGGCGTGCCTTGAACTCGCGGTTCATTTTCGTTACGCAACTCTGATCGCTGTTGAGTGCTACGGTTGCCGCCTTCTGGCTGATGCTGGAGGCGTTGGACGTTGACTGACCCTGGATGGTCGCCATGGCCGTGACGACTTCCTGGGGTCCGCCGCAATAGCCGAGGCGCCACCCGGTCATGGCGTATGACTTCGAACAACCATTGATCGTCACAGTTCGGTCATACAGCTCCGGCACCGCCGTCAGCAGGCTGCAGAAGGGCTCGGGGCCCCAGTAAATGTGCTCGTACATGTCGTCGGTGCCGATCACGATGCGCGGATGGGCCAGCAGCACTTTTCCGAGAGCGACGAGCTCCGCCCGGGTGTACGAGGCGCCAGTCGGATTGCACGGGCTGTTCAGCAGGAAGAGGCGCGTCCTTGGAGTGATGGCAGAGGCCAGTTGAGCTGCTGTGATCTTGTACCCCTGCTCGGGCCCCGCATATATCGTCACGGGTTTACCGTCGGAGAGCAGCACCATGTCCGGATACGAAACCCAGAAGGGCGCCGGAATGATTGCCTCGTCGTCCGGATCCAGGATGGCGGCGCAAAGGTTGTAGATCGTCTGCTTGGCGCCGCTCGAAACCAGGATCTGCGCGCGCGTGTAGTCGATGCCATTGTCGCGCTTGAATTTCGCCACGATGGCGTCTTTGAGCTCGTTGATGCCTTCGACCGCCGTGTAGCGCGTAAAGCCGTCACGAATTGCCGCGACCCCGGCATCTGCAATATGGGTCGGCGTATCGAAGTCGGGCTCGCCGACACCGAGGCCGATGATGTCCTGACCTTCCGCTTTAAGGCGCGCTGCGCGCGCGGACACGGCCAGAGTGGGAGAGGGCTTCACACGCTGAACGCGTCGGGAGACTGGTACACTCACTTTTCACCACCGCGAGATTGAGCCAGTGCGCATTTTAGGGCTTCCGCCCGGCTGACGCATCGATCACACATGGAAAAGGAACCGCATTTCGAACTGATCGCCGGGTATCGGCCGGCTGGCGATCAGCCCGACGCCATTGCCAAGCTCATAGACGGTCTGACGAACGGGCTGTCGCACCAGACGTTGCTGGGCGTCACGGGCTCCGGTAAGACCTTCACTATCGCCAACGTCATCGAGGCCGTGCAGCGACCAACGCTGGTGCTGGTGCACAACAAGACACTGGCGGCGCAGCTCTATGGCGAGTTCCGTGAGTTCTTTCCGCACAGCGCGGTCGAATACTTCGTCTCGTACTACGACTACTACCAGCCAGAAGCCTACGTCCCGTCCTCCGACACCTATATAGAGAAGGACGCCTCGATCAACGAGCACATCGAGCAGATGCGGCTTTCGGCGACCAAGGCACTGCTCGAGCGGCCCGACTCGATCATCGTGGCGACGGTCTCGGCGATTTATGGACTGGGCGACCCGCAGGCATACCTCAGTATGGTGCTGCACCTGGTGCGTGGCGAACCGCTCGACCAGCGCAAGCTCCTGCGACGCCTTGCGGACATGCAGTACACACGCAACGAGCTCGATCTCTCGCAGGGCACGTATCGGGTGCGCGGTGACGTCATCGACATCTTCCCGGCGGAAGCCGAGCGCGAAGCCGTGCGGGTGGAACTGTTCGACGACCGGGTCGAATCGCTGAGCTATTTCGATCCCCTGACCGGCGAGGTATCGCGCAAGGTGCCGCGCCTGACCGTGTTTCCATCGACCCACTATGTGACGCCCAAGGAGCGAGTGATCGGTGCGCTCGACCAGATCCGCGACGAATTGCGCGGCCGACTGACTGAGCTGCGCGCCGCGGGGAAGCTCGTGGAAGCACAACGACTCGAGCAGCGCACGCGGTTCGATCTGGAAATGATGAACGAGGTCGGCTATTGCGCAGGTATCGAGAACTATTCGCGGTACCTGTCGGGACGGCGGGCGGGCGAGCCGCCGCCATGCCTGTTCGACTATCTGCCGCGCAACGCACTGCTGGTCATTGACGAGAGCCACCAGACGATCCCGCAGCTCGGCGCGATGTATCGCGGCGATCGGTCGCGCAAGGAAACGCTGGTCGAATATGGATTTCGCTTGCCCTCGGCGCTCGACAACCGCCCATTGCGCTTCGATGAGTTCGAGCAGCTCGCACCACAGGCCATTTTCGTTTCGGCGACGCCGGGTCCGTATGAACGCCAGCGCGCCGGCCAGATCGTCGAACAGGTGGTGAGGCCCACGGGGCTCGTGGATCCACAAGTCGAGATCCGACCGGTGCGCACGCAAGTCGACGACGTGTTGTCCGAGATCAGCGTACGCGTCGCGTTGCAGGAGCGAGTGCTGATCACGACGCTGACGAAACGGATGGCCGAGGATCTGACCGACTACCTGCGCGAGCATGGTGTGCGCGTGCGTTACCTGCACTCGGACATCGAGACCGTCGAGCGCACGGAACTGATCCGGGATCTGCGCCTCGGCAAATTCGATGTGCTGGTCGGGATCAACCTGCTGCGCGAGGGCCTCGACATGCCCGAAGTGTCGCTGGTGGCGATTCTCGATGCCGACAAGGAAGGTTTCCTGCGTTCCGAGGGTTCGCTCATTCAGACGATCGGCCGGGCGGCGCGTCACCTGAGCGGCAGGGCAATCCTGTACGCAGACCAGATCACCGGATCGATCGATCGAGCCGTTCAGGAAACGGAGCGGCGGCGCCGCAAGCAGATCGAGTACAACGAGCATCACGGCATCACGCCGCGCGGCATCGTGAAGTCGGTGACCGACGTCATGGAAGGCGCCCGGGCGGAACCTGCGAGCCGCGAGTCGCGCATTGCCGAGGGCGGCCCTCGCTACGAACGGATGGCGCCGGAGCAGATCCTCAAGCGCATCAAGAAACTCGAGCAGGAGATGTTTCGCCTGGCGCGCAATCTCGAATTCGAGCAGGCAGCCAGAATTCGCGACGAGGTTGCCCGGCTACGCAAGGCCGAGTTGGGTTTGCCGGACAGCATGGCGGGCTAGTTGCTTGCACCGCCGGGGGTCGTTCAGTATCTTTGGCGCCCCTTTTTTGACGGGAAGTCAGGGGGCGCGTAGCTCAGCGGTAGAGCATCGCCTCGACAAGGCGAGGGTCGCTGGTTCGATCCCAGCCGCGCCCACCAGAAAGACGAAGGGCGGTCTCATGTACGGGAGCGCCCTTTTTTGTTGCGAGTGATCCAAAGCACCCGATGCCAGTCATTACTTTGCCGGATGGCAGCCAGAAGCACTTCGACCGACCCGTGACGGTCGATGAGGTGGCGGGCAGCATTGGTCCTGGTCTGCGGCGCGCGGCGCTGGCCGGGAAGGTCGACGGCAAAGTCGTAGACACGTCGTTCGTCATCGGCAGGGATGCGAAGCTCAACATCATCACCGATCGCGATCCCGAGGGTCTCGAGGTCATTCGTCACTCGACGGCACACCTGCTGGCGCAGGCCGTGAAGCAGTTGTTCCCGGATGCGCAGGTCACCATCGGGCCGGTCATCGAAGATGGTTTCTACTACGACTTCGCTCTCAAGCGGCCCTTCACTCCGGAAGATCTCAGCGCCATCGAGGCGCGCATGCGGGAGATCGCCAACGCAGATCTGAAGGTGAACCGAACCGTGATGGCACGGGATCAGGCCGTTGAGTTCTTCCGCAAGCAGGGCGAGATCTACAAGGCGGAGATCATCGCTTCGATTCCCGGCAACGAAGAGATCAGCCTGTACGGGCAGGGCGATTTCATCGACTTGTGCCGCGGACCGCACGTGCCAAGCACCGGGAAGCTCAAGGCCTTCAAGTTGATGAAGGTGGCGGGAGCTTACTGGCGCGGCGATTCGCGCAACGAAATGCTGCAGCGGATCTATGGCACGGCCTGGGCCGACGAGAAGTCACTGAAGGATTACCTGCATCGGCTCGAAGAAGCAGAGAAGCGCGATCACCGACGCATCGGCAAGGAACAGGGCCTGTTCCATTTCCAGGAGGAGGCGCCCGGTGCGGTCTTCTGGCATCCGAAGGGCTGGACGGTATTCCAGGCGCTGATCCGCTACATGCGTGAGCGACAGGCCGGCGCAGGCTTCGCCGAAGTGAATGCCCCCGAAATGATGGATGTGGGTCTCTGGCAGCAGTCGGGTCACCTCGAGAAGTTCGGCGAGAACATGTACCTGACGCGCACGCCGGACGAGCGCGTGTACGCGATCAAGCCGATGAATTGCCCCGGCCATATCCAGATCTTCAGGCATGGGCTGCGCAGTTATCGCGAGCTGCCGATGCGCCTCGCGGAGTTCGGCAAGCTGCACCGCTTCGAGCCCTCGGGCGCGTTACATGGACTGATGCGGGTGAGGGCCTTCACGCAGGATGACGCTCACATTTTCTGCACAGAGGGACAGGTGGCGCCGGAATCAGCGGCCGTGATCAACCTGCTGATGTCGATCTACAAGGATTTCGGTTTCGACCAGGTTCGCGTCAAGTTCGCGGACCGACCGCCGAAACGCGTCGGCGACGACGCCACGTGGGATCGTGCCGAGGCCGCGTTGCGGGCGGCGGCCGACGCCGCCGGGATTACCTGCGAGCTCAATCCAGGCGAAGGCGCCTTCTATGGGCCGAAACTGGAATTCGTGCTGCGCGATGCGATCGGCCGGGACTGGCAGTGCGGGACATTGCAGGTAGACCTCAACATGCCGGGCCGCCTGGGCGCGAGCTACATCGGCGAGGACAGCCAGAAACACACGCCAATCATGTTGCACCAGGCGATTTTTGGTTCGCTGGAGCGCTTCCTGGGCATCCTGATCGAGCATCACGCGGGTCGACTGCCGGCCTGGCTGTCGCCGGTGCAGGCCGTGGTGCTCAATATCACTGAGAAACAGGCCGAATACGCGCGACGCGCTGCTGAAATCCTGAAAAATCAGGGGCTTCGGGTCGAAACAGATTTGCGAAACGAAAAGGTGGGCTTTAAAATCCGCGAGCACACGTTGCAGCGCATCCCCTACCTGTTGGTAGTGGGCGATAGGGAAGTCGAATCGAACTCTCTGGCCGTGCGCACGCGCAACGGGAAAGACCTCGGAACGATACCGCTCGACGCGGTCGCCCAGCGTCTGTCCCGCGAAGTCGCGAGCCGCGGCCGAACTTTATTGGAGGATTGAAGTATCGCGACAGCTAAGCGCGTCAGGCGCAATGAAGAGATCTCCGCTCCCTCGGTACGCGTCATTGACGCAGATGGTGGCCAGGCCGGAGTGATGACCCGCAACGAGGCCCTGCAGATGGCCACTGCGGCCGAACTGGATCTGGTCGAAGTCTCGCCGACTGCCGAACCTCCGGTGTGCCGCATCATGGACTTCGGCAAATACCTGTTCGAGCAGAGCAAGAAGGCCCATTCGGCCCGGCGCAAGCAGAAAACGATACACATCAAGGAAGTGAAGTTTCGACCGGGAACCGAGGAGGCTGACTACCAGGTCAAGCTGCGCAATCTTCTCAGGTTCCTGTCGGAAGGCGACAAGGCCAAGGTGACGTTACGTTTCCGCGGCCGTGAAATGGTGCATCAGGACATCGGACGCAAGCTCCTCGATCGCGTGCAGCAGGACCTGGCAGGCCATGCCATGGTCGAGCAGCAGCCGCTGATGGAGGGCAAGCAGATGGTGATGATGTTCGCACCGAAAAAGAAGTGAGCAATCGCTCGTCCCTGGCGGGACGTTGATTGCACCGCCCGTAGCGGCGGCGTGCCGGTGATTCGGCGCGCCACCTGTGATCGGGCTAAATGAAAGAGGTAAAGATCGATGCCCAAGTTGAAAACACACCGGGCGGCGGCGAAGCGCTTTCGCAAGACGGCGAAAGGCTTCAAGCGCGGCCAGTCCCACCGACGTCACATCCTCACCAAGAAGCCCAGCAAGCGAAAGCGTCAGCTGCGCACCGGCATGATGGTCCACAAGACCGATGTCGACCGCGTCAAGCAGATGCTGCCGCATAGCTGAGCCACAAACTTTTTTTCGAGGAGAGTGAGTCATGGCGCGAGTCAAGCGCGGCGTTGTCGCAGGACGCCGTCACAAGAAGATTCTCAAGAAAGCGAAGGGCTACTACAACGCTCGTCGCAAAGTCATCCGTGCTGCCAAGCAGGCGGTTATCAAGGCCGGGCAATACGCCTACCGCGACCGGCGGCAGAAGAAACGCGAGTTTCGTGCACTGTGGATCGCACGCATCAACGCAGCCGCGCGCGTGTACGGCCTGTCGTACAGCCGCATGATCAACGGTCTCGGCAAGGCCGGGATCGAGATCGACCGCAAGATGCTGGCCGATATCGCAGTGAATGATTCAGCAGCGTTCGGCGCCATCGCCGAGAAGGCGAAGGCGGCCCTGGAAGCGGCCTGAGTGGCCGACCTGCCCGCCATCGTCAAGCGGACGCTGGGCGAGATCGCCCAGGCTGCTGACTTGCCGGCACTCGAACAGATCAGGGTTCGGGTGCTGGGCAAGGCTGGGGAGATCACCGAGCAACTCAAAGCGCTCGGCAAGCTCGCGGCGGCAGAACGGCCCGCGGCCGGTCAACGCATCAACGATGCCAAGCAGGCGGTCAGCGATGCGATCGGCGCGCGCCGCGCCCAGCTGGAAGCGGCGCAGATCACCACGCAATTGGCCGCGGGGCATATCGACGTCACGCTTCCGGGCCGTGGCGTGCGCAGCGGCGGCCTGCACCCGGTAACGAGAGCGCGCTTGCGGGCGGAGGCCTTGTTCCGTGCCGCAGGATTTCGCCTCGTTGAAGGGCCCGAAGTCGAAGATGACTTCCACAATTTCGACGCGCTCAATTTCCCGCTGAATCATCCGGCGCGCGCGATGCAGGACACGTTCTTTTTCCCCGATGGGAAGCTCCTGCGCACGCACACCTCGCCGGTTCAGATCCGCACGCTCCGCGATACGCCGCCTCCCTTGCGGGTGATTGCGCCGGGTCGCGTGTATCGGAGCGATTCGGATATGACCCACACGCCGATGTTCCATCAGATCGAGGGCCTGATGGTCGATGAGAACGTCAGTCTCGCGAACCTCAAGGCAGCGCTGCACGGGTTCATGGAGCAGTTCTTCGAGCGCAAGCTCGGCATCCGCTTTCGTCCTTCCTACTTCCCATTCACGGAGCCTTCCGCTGAGGTTGATATCGAGTGTCTGTTCTGCAGCGGCGCGGGCTGCCGCGTCTGCAAGCAGACGGGCTGGCTCGAGGTGCTGGGCTGCGGAGTCGTGCATCCGAATGTTCTCGACGCTGCCGGAGTAGACAGCGAGCGCTGGACGGGCTACGCATTCGGTATGGGCATCGAGCGCTTGGCAATGCTCCGCTATGGCGTGAACGACATACGCCTGTACTTCGAAAACGATCTGCGCTTCCTGGCGCAGTTTCACGCAGGCTGAGCCATGCAGCTGAGCGAAGCCTGGCTGCGCGAATGGGCCAACCCATCCTGGGATTCGACGACCCTCGCGAGTCGCCTGACCATGGCGGGCTTCGAGGTCGAAGGGAGCCGCCCAGCTGCGCCGCCCTTCACCAAGGTGATCGTCGGCGAAATCGTCGAGTGCACGCGCCATCCACAGGCGGACAAGCTGTCTATCTGCAGCGTGACAACCGACGGCCTGAATCGACTGCAGATCGTATGCGGCGCGAGCAATGCGCGTGCCGGGCTCAGGTCCGCAGTGGCCCTCGTGGGAGCACAACTGCCCAACGGGGTGACGATCAAAGCCACGCGTCTTCGCGAGGTCGAGTCGAACGGCATGCTCTGCAGTGCGCGCGAGCTCGGGCTCGGTGACGAGGCGGAAGGCATCCTGGAACTGCCCGGCGTCACGCCTTTGGGGCGCGATCTGCGCGAGGTCCTGAACCTCGACGACCAAGTCCTCGAGGTCAACGTGACGCCAAACCGTGGCGACGCGATGAGTGTGCGCGGCCTGGCGCGCGAGGTCGCGGCCCTCATGGGCGAGCGTCTGAATGTGCCGGCTCGCAAACATGCCCCCGCGCGCAGCGATGCGCACGTTCACGTCAAGCTTTCGGCGCCCAGGGGCTGCGCCAAATTCGTGGGCCGTGTGATTCGCGGCGTGGATGCGCGTGCCAGCTCGCCCATCTGGCTGCGGGAGAGACTCCGCCGCAGCGGTTTGCGCGCCATCAACCCGATCGTGGATGTCACGAACTATGTGATGCTCGAGCTCGGCACGCCGATGCACGCCTACGACCTTGCGCAGTTGCAGGGCGGCATCGATGTGCGCTCGGCAACAGCCGGTGAGAAATTGACGCTGCTCGATGGCAACGAGGTCTTGTTGCAAGCCAACGACCTGGTGATTGCCGATGCGGCGGGGGCCGTGGGCCTGGCCGGTGTCATGGGCGGGGCGCGAACCGCTGTGAACGGGACTACACGCGAGGTATTCCTCGAGATCGCGTTCTTCAACCCACCGGTGATCAGCGCCGCTGCGCGTCGGCACGGCTTGATTACCGATGCGGCGCAGCGCTTCGAGCGTGGCGTCGATCCTGGCGCACAGGAAGAGTCGATGGAGCGTGCGAGCGAGCTGTTGTTGCAGATAGCCGGTGGACAAGCGGGGCCGGTCACGACCGCGCTCGACCAGGCATCCATGCCCGTCGCGCCGACACTTGCGCTGCGACGCGGACAGCTGGCCCGCTTGCTGGGTGCGCGGATTCCGGATGAGCAGGTCGGTCGCATTCTAGAGGCGCTCGGCATGCAGGTGCGGACGAACGCTGATGGGTGGCAGGTGATGGCGCCTTCGCACCGCTTCGATATTGCAATCGAGGCGGACCTGGTCGAGGAAGTCGGACGCATTTACGGCTATGACCGAATCGCGGAAGTGGATGCGCGTATTCGGCAGCGATTCGAGCCGCTCCCCGAGGCCCAGGTGAGCATTGATCGTGCGCTGACGTTGCTCGCGGATCGCGGCTACTTCGAAGCGATCACTTACAGCTTCGTCGATCCAGCGCTGCAACGGCAGCTTTTTCCGGACCGCACGTCGCTCTTGCTGAGCAATCCGATCGCGGCCGATCTCTCGGCCATGCGTGTTTCTCTTTGGCCGGGGCTGATCGTCGCTCTGCGCGAGAACCTGCGTCGGCAGCAGGATCGCGTGCGGCTGTTCGAAGCTGGCCGCAGGTTCGTGTTGCAGGGTGGATCACTCACTGAGATTCCCTCTCTGGCTGGCGTGGCCGCGGGCGCGGCGTTGCCCGAGCAATGGGCCGAGAAGAAGCGAGTGGTCGACTTCTTCGACGTCAAAGCAGACGTCGAGGCGCTTCTCGATCTGGGCGGATCGACCGCGGAGTTCTCGTTTTCACCCGACCAGCTTTCGTGTCTGCATCCAGGCCGCAGTGCCAGCATTCGCCGCGGTGGCCGCATCGTTGGCTGGATCGGTGAACTCCATCCCGAGTTGGTGCGCTCGCTCGACTTGACATATGTACCGGTGCTGTTCGAACTCGAAGCGGCGGCAGCAATTGAAGGCAAGTTGCCTGTTTTCGGGGAAATTTCGCGCTTCCCATCGATCCGGCGCGACCTCGCTGTCGTGGTCGACGAAGCGGTCACGCTGGCGACAATTCGTGAACATGTTAGTGTTGGCGCCCGAAGCCTTTTACGCGACCTGCGTGTCTTCGACGTCTACCGGGGAGCAGGCGTAGATTCTGGACGAAAAAGCGTCGCCTTAGGCTTGATTTTACAAGAATCTTCCCGCACGCTTACTGACCATGACGCCGACCAAATTGTGGCCGCAGTGGTGGAGCGGCTGCGGCGCGAGCTGAACGCCTCAATAAGAGATCAATAAAGCATGGCACTCACAAAAGCGGAGATGGCGGAGGCTCTGTTCAACCAGCTGGGATTGAACAAGCGCGAAGCACGCGAACTCGTTGACATGTTCTTCGAGGAGGTGCGGGCGGCGCTTGCGACCGGTGAACAGGTCAAGCTTTCCGGGTTCGGCAATTTCGACCTGCGCGACAAGAATCAGCGCCCCGGCCGCAATCCCAAGACAGGTGAGGAGATCCCGATCAGCGCGCGGCGCGTCGTGACGTTCCGTCCGGGCCAGAAGCTCAAAGCGCGGGTCGAGGCCTATGCTGGAAGCAAGCAATAACGATGAACTTCCGCCGATCCCGGGCAAGCGCTATTTCACGATCGGCGAGGTGAGCGACCTGTGCGGCGTCAAGCCGCACGTGCTGCGCTATTGGGAACAGGAATTTCCGCAGCTCAAGCCTGTCAAGCGTCGCGGCAACCGCCGCTACTACCAGCGCCAGGATGTCATCGTCATCCGGCAAATCCGCAGCCTTCTGTATGAACAGGGCTTCACTATCGGCGGCGCGCGCAATCGGCTCACCGGCGATGAGGCACGGGAAGATCTCAGCATGAGCGTGCAGATCGTGCGGCAGTTGCGAACCGAACTCGAAGAAGTCCTGCGCATCCTGCGCCGCTGAACGGCTTTCCCGCTGAATTTCGCCGCTCGACGGCGGCTCTCTGAAAAATCTTCAATCGCTGAACAGTTGTGCATTTATGCACAACCACGTTTGCGCACAATCATGCACTCGGGGGCGATTGAAATTGGCGTGGCGCCGGAGTAGGTAACAGCCTGCGGCGGGCAAGAATCAGGATGCTGCCTGCGACCGGCGACAGACTTGCCTGATGAGAAGAACGGCGCGGGTGTTTCGCAATGGAGGGATCACCATGAGATTTGCTACAGGCACGCGGGTATTCGCGCTTGCCGGACTGCTCTGCACGACTCCCGCCTGGACCGCCACCACCACCGAGAAGGCTGCGCGTGCGAAGGAAGCGTTCGCCGCCATGCGCACGCAGGTGAAGTCGGGCGCGGATCGCAAGCTCGGTTCGCAGCTGGCCGTCATACAAGGGCAGACGAGTGCCGGTACTCAGCCCAAGTCGCTCGTCGCTGCGCCGCTCGGCGGCAAGATGCGCGGGCTGTTGGCACGCGACGGCTACGTGAGCGTGAGTGCGTACCCGGAAGCGGGCATGGATCTCGCCGCGCTGAAAGCTGCGCTGATCAGCAAGGGCATGCTCGACGCGAGCCAGCACGAGAACGCCGTCAGTGGCCGCGTGCCGCTCGGAGCGCTGGCTGACATCGCCAACACGCAGGGGTTGCATTTCCTGCGGCCCGCGATGGCGATGACGCGGGCTGGTCTCGTCACCAGCCAGGGCGATCGATCGATGCGCACGGACACCGCGCGCCAGAGATTCGGGATCAATGGCAGGAATGTGCGCGTCGGCGTGATGTCCGACAGCTATGACTGCGCTCCCGGCGCATTCGCAGAAGGTGCGCCGTTTACCCGCGCCGCGGACGATATCGCCAGCGATGATCTGCCGAAGGACGTGATCGTTCTGAAGGACCTGTCGGCGACGCCGAGCAACGATTGCGCCGACGAGGGTCGGGCGATCATGCAACTCATTCACGACGTCGCGCCGGGCGCTTCGCTCGCCTTTTACACGGCGTTCGAAAGCGCGGAGGACTTCGCGGCCGGCATCGGCGCGCTGGTGAAGGCGGGCTCCAACATCATCGTCGACGACGTGATCTATTTCGCGGAGCCGATGTTCCTCGACGGCCCGATTGCGCTCGCCGCGGAGAAGGCCGCCTCGAAGGGCGTCGCATTCTTCTCCTCAGCCGGCAACGACGCGCGCCAGGCCTATCAGTCGCGCTTCCGCAATTCCGGCTTCGCCGGCGTGTCTGGTGGCCCGCTGCACGACTTCGACGCCGGCAAGGGCGTTGATCCGTTGCAGTCCGTCACTGCACAAGCGGGGAGCGTTACGCTGCTGTCGTTCCAGTGGGATCAGCCGTTCTTCTCGGTGACCGGTGGCGCGGGCTCGGCGAGTGACGTCGATGCCTACTTTCTCGACGCCGAGGGCGTGCCGATCGAGATCTGCACCGACGATCCAAATCAGGTCGTTTGCCAGATCCCCGGCCTGGACTTCAATGTCGGCGCTGATGCGATCGAGATTCCAATTCTCGTCAACCTCAGCGATACCGATCTGCAGGCACAGCTGGCCGTCGAGCTGTTCGAAGGACCGGCGCCCAAGCTGATGAGGTATGTGTATTTCGATCTCGATGCCGGCGCATTCCTGGTCAACGAGTTCGACACCAAGAGCGGCACTGCCTACGGACATACGAATGCCGCGCACGTGGAAGCAGTCGGCGCTGCGCCGTTCTACAACACGGAAGAGTTCGGCCAGAACAAGCCTGAGTGCGGGCCGGCCTGCCTGGAGAATTTCTCCTCGGCGGGCGGCGTGCCGATCCTGTTCGACAAGAAGGGCGGGCGTCTGCCGATACCTGACGTGAGGCTGAAGCCCGGTGTCACCGGACCGGATGGTGGCAATACCACGTTCTTCTTCTTCGATCTGGATGTGGCAATTCCAGGAACGACCGAGCCCGATGGCTTTCCGAACTTCTTCGGAACTTCAGCCTCGGCGCCGCATGTCGCAGCGATCGGCGCGCTCATGCTCGACAAGCGTCAGCGCGATATCGCGGCTCACAAGCACTTCCTCGGACCGAAGGATCTGTCGCCTGATGTCATGTACTGGGCGCTGCGAGTCACGGCCCAGGACGTCCGCGCGCGCGCCGGGATAACCTCCGGGCCATTCCCGATCGACCACGGTCGGGGCTTCGATTTCGACTCAGGCTTTGGCTTCGTGGACGCGGTACGCGCGATCCAGTTGATCTCGGGATTCTGACCAGTCCCCTGTCGTCGAACCCACGGCGTGAACCGCCGTGGGTTCTTTTTTTGCGCCGCGACGGCTATGATGCGCGCCGCGGTTCAACGCGATCTCTTTCTCTCCCGGTTCGGGGCGTGGCGCAGCCTGGTAGCGCATCTGCATGGGGTGCAGAGGGTCGCAGGTTCAAATCCTGTCGCCCCGACCAATTGTTCCGCTCTAGACCAGGATCGTGTCTCACGACGCTCGGTGCGGACGGGTCCGCCGGGTTCGTCAGGGACAATGAGCCGGCCAACTGAGAAGTCGCGACCGATCCTGGCGCGGCGTCCCTGCCCGCGACGATTTCTAAGGCCGCGACCAGTGCCTTACATGGCGCCCTTAGCGTCCGCTGCTTTGCACTGCCCGAAAATGACGTAGGCGCCCTTGCGATCCGTCACCGCGATGGTGAGGGCTCCAGACTTCTTGTTGATCAGCGCGCCCCAGGCGAAGAGCAGATCCGCCCCCTGCAGCACCAGCGCCTCCGCATTGGTCGTGTGGTGAAGAATTGGCAGGATCGAGGTGCGGAACGGTGTGCGGATCGCCTTCTTGGGAACATCGATGCTCACGACGAGCGGCTTTGTCGATTCGGGTTGCATCGGTTTGCACCCGCCACCCGCGCCCGGCAGACAGTCGTGAGCTTGGGACACGGTGCATTGCAGGGGAACCGAGCCGTCGAACGTCTCTGCCATGGCGGCACAGCTCAGGAAGACGCCGAAGATCAGCGCGGTCGCGCGAATGGTAAGCATGAAGTGTATCCTCCCGGCGTTGTGGTCATTCGCATCGGTGCCGATGCGCAGCCCATGGCTCAGAATCCAATTTGGATCGAGGCCATCGCGCTACCACCGTAGCGAAAGCACAGACTCCCGTCCAGCGAGCGAGCGTCTGGTTCCTGGTGGCGCAGGATGGGTGCGGGCGAAACTCCTTCGCCACTACCCGTTCGGGCAGGTGATCCGGTCAGCACGCGGAGCTACGTTGCGCGCCACTGAACGATATCGTCTGGTTGCGGTACGATGGATTCATGGAAGTGTCATCGGGCGTCTCGAACTCGGCGGAAGCGCGCAACTTGATCAGCCAATGGGCACGCGTGCTGCGGAAACGGCTCGATGCGGTGCGCGAGGCTCCCGCGAGCGGCGACTGGACGCACAAAGAATTCCAACTGCGTTCACGCGAGGTGACTGGGATGAAGAGCGCATTCGTATGCTGGCTCGCGTCGCTGGCAACCGTCGTAGCACTGGGGTCACCCTCGCTCGCTCAGACACCGAGCACCAGCCAACCCCAAGCGCCGAGCTTCAAGCCTGAGGAGCTGGAACAGATCGTTGCGCCGATCGCGCTCTATCCGGATTCGGTTCTTGCGCAGGTGTTCATGGCTTCGACCTATCCGCTCGAAATCGTCGAGGCGGCGCGCTGGTCAAAGGCGCACCCGGAGGTCAAGGGCGATGCAGTCGCAAAGGAGATGGAGAAGCAGACGTGGGATCCCAGCGTGAAGTCATTGGTGGCGCTTCCGGAAGTGCTCGCGATGATGAACGAGAAGATTGACTGGACACAGAAGCTCGGAGATGCGTTTCTCGCGCAGCAGAAGGACGTCATGGACGCCGTGCAACGCTTGCGCACCAAGGCGAAGGAGCAAGGTAACCTCAAGAGCACGAAAGAACAGACGGTCAAGACGGAACCCGCGCCCACGGGATCCACTCCCACTCAGACGATCATCATCGAGCAGGCCGACCCCCAGGTGGTCTACGTGCCGACGTATAACCCGTCGGTGGTCTACGGCGCCTGGCCCTATGCGGCCTATCCTCCCTATTACTACTACCCGCCAGGCTATGTCGCCGGAGCTGCATTCTTCTCTTTCACCGCGGGCGTCATCGTTGGAGGGGCGCTCTGGGGCGGATGCAACTGGGGGCATAGCGACATCGACATCAACGTCAACAGGTTCAACGACTTCAATCGCACCGACATCAGCAATACCAACCGCAAGCGCAACGACATCGGCAACACCAATCGCGCTGATGGCAAGGGTAGCGGCAAGTGGCAGCACAATCCTGAACATCGCCAGGGCGTCGGCTACCGGGACAGTGGCAGCCAACAGAAATACGGCCGAGGCAGCAGTCAGCAGGCCATGCAGTCGCGCGAGCAGTTCCGCGGACGGGCAGAGCAGGGGCGGCAGCAGATGGCCCGCGAAGGCGTCGGCAACCAGCGTGACCTGGCCGGCAATCAGCTCGGAGGACGCGACGGCGGCGGACTTGGCTCGCAGTCCCGTGACTCCTCGAGAGTTGGCGATCGAAGTACTCAAGGCCGAGACTTCGGTGGTCAGAACCGTGATGCAGGCGGTCAGAACCGCGACCTCGGTTCATCGAACCGCGGCGGCTCATCAAACCGCTCGCGCAGCCCCGACGCCTTCAATGGCATCGGCAGCGGGGGCAGTACCCGGGCGCAGAGCAGTCGAGGAGCCTCGAGCCGCGGTTCCGGCGGCATGTCGCGCGGTGGTGGCGGCAGGCGTCGTTGAGCCGAGAAGGAGAGCGTGACATGCGTGTGCTCGTAGTCCTGTGGCTGGTGATCGCGGCGGCAACCCAAGTCGCCTGCACTCGGTCCGTGCAGCACAGGGACTACGCCTCGACCGATGAGGCAGTCCAGGCCCTGCTGGCAGCGGTGAAATCAGGCGAGACCCGAGGCCTGCTCGAGGTGTTGGGGAACGACGCAAAGCCCGTGGTCGAGTCCGGAGACCCGGTCCAGGACCGGCAGGCACGCGAGCGATTCATGGAGGCGTACCAGACAGCTCATTCGCTCGAGACTCCCGTGGAAGGGTTGGCCATTCTCCAGATCGGATCCGACAATTGGCCGTTCCCGTTCCCCCTGCTGCAGCACGAAGGGCGCTGGCATTTCGATACCGCGGACGGAAGCGATGAGATCATCAACCGCCGCGTGGGGAAGAACGAGTTCTCCACCGTGCAGTCCTGCCTTGCATTCGTCGATGCGGAGCGCGAGTACTACGTTCGCAATCCGCAGAACGATCCACTGCTGCACTACGCGCAGAAGTTCGTGAGCTCCGAAGGCCAGAAGGATGGGCTGTATTGGCCGACCGCTGGGGATGAACCGCCCAGTCCACTCGGTGCGGGGTTCGCGCGGGCGCGCGCCGAGGGATACGCGCTGCAAGGAGACAAGGCCGGAACCGAGCCTTATCACGGCTATCTCTATCGATTGCTGACGGGGCAGGGGCCCAATGCCGCCGGCGGAGCGCACGACTACATGGTGCGCGACAAGATGCTGGGCGGCTTTGCGTTGATGGCGACACCCGCGGAGTATGGGACGAGCGGGGTGATGACGTTCATCGTCAACTATGACGGTGTCGTGTTCTCCAAGGACCTCGGCCCCGACACGGCCAAGGTCGCTGCCCACATCGAGTTGTTCGATCCGGACGAGAGCTGGAAACGCGAAGCGGCGATATAGCGCCTCGTCGGAGAGGCGAACGTCTTCGGGCCTGAACGTCCGGCCTGATTTTGTGACCCGAACTACCCACTCGCGCGCAAATTCTGTCCGTTCAGCCCTGAAAACATCCTCCACACTGCACTAAAGGGCAGTACCGGCTTGCGGTCTGCGTGGGCTAGTCTGCGCAGCATGCTCGAGGCGCTGGATAGGCTGTCTGTTGGTGGATATTCAAACTCGGTGGCATGTCCGGCCTGGAGATGCAGCGCCACCTCGTGGCCGCCGGCTGTCGCACACCCATCATCTTCATTAGGCCCACGACGATTCCGCTGCGCGAGTCGAGGCGCTGCAGGGTGGTTGCGCGCGATTCTTCCGCAAGACCGATGAGGGCGCTCGTGTTCTGGAAATCGTGGGCGTCTTCGGCCCCAAGAGCATTTCACGCTAAGGGTCCGCAAACCGCGAGGGAAGCACGATGATTCAGCGTACTGGAACGGGGCCGCTCGCTAGACGAGCGCTCGTTATCGACAGTGGACTTGCAGGGGCCGCGAGCGCCGCCGCGCGCGGAGTTCGAGGCCTCGTCACAGAGCTGCAAGCGCGCAAGATCGACGTCGTCGAGGCCCTTTCATGTGAAGACGGTCTGGCAACCGTCGTCTCCGATGCCGGCATCCATTGCATCCTGCTCAATTGGACGCTCGGCGCCAACGACAGCAGCGCTCACCAACAGGCGACAGAGTTGTTGCGAGCCGTGCGAGCCCGCAACGCCAAAGTGCCGATCTTCCTCATGGCGAGTCGCGCGCTCGCGGGCACCGTGAGCGTCGAGGTCGCGACGCTCTCCGATGAGTTCATCTGGATCCTGGATGACACGGCGGCGTTCATCGGCGGTCGCGTGCAGGCCGCGATCGATCGCTATGTCGAGGCATTGTTACCCCCCTACGCGGCCGCATTGGCGCGCTATGACCGTGAGCGCGAGTACTCATGGGCGGCGCCGGGTCATCAGGGCGGCGTCGCTTTTCTGAAGTCGCCGGTGGGCCGCGTGTTTTTCGACTTCTACGGAGAGAACCTGTTTCGCACCGACATGGGCATCGAGCGCGGTGCGCTGGGCTCGCTGCTCGGCCATAGCGGCCCGGTAGGAGAGAGCGAGCGCTACGCCGCGCGCGTGTTCGGCGCGCACCGCTCGTACACGGTGCTGAATGGCACTTCCGCGTCGAACCGCGCGATCATGACCGCGTGCGTCGGTGACAACGAGATCGCCCTGTGCGATCGCAATTGCCACAAGTCGATCGAGCAGGGACTGGCGATTACCGGCGGCATCCCCGTCTTCCTGACCCCGACGCGCAATCGCTACGGGATCATTGGACCCATCCCCCCGGAGCGACTTGAACCGGAGGCGATCGAGAAGTGCATCGGGGCCAATCCGCTGGCCAAAGGCGCGGCGGGCAAGCGTGCGGTCTACAGCGTGCTGACGAACTGCACCTACGATGGCATGTGCTACAACGCTGTCGAGGCGCAGGCACGACTGGCGAAGAGCGTCGATCGCGTCCATTTCGACGAAGCGTGGTACGGATATGCGCGCTTCAACCCGATGTACCGCGATCGCTTCGCCATGCGCGACAGTCCGAGCACCCATCCGAAGGACGGGCCCACGGTCTTCGCGACTCATTCAACGCACAAACTGCTCGCCGCTCTCTCGCAGACTTCCTGGATCCATATCCGCGATGGGCGCGGCGCGATCGATCATGGACGCTTCAACGAGGCGTACTGCTCGCAGGCGAGCACCTCGCCGCTCTACGCGCTGATCGCCTCGAACGATGTGGCCGCCGCGATGATGGACGGACCGGGAGGGCGGGTGCTCATCCAGGAGTCCATCGATGAGGCTGTAGCTTGCCGACTCGCCGTTGCACGCGCGCGCCAGGAGTTTCTGGCGAAGAAGGATTGGTTCTTCGCGCCCTGGAACGCAGACGAGGTAGTCGATCCGAAGACGCGCAAGCGCATCCCGTTCCACGAGGCATCAGCGGAACTCCTGGCCACCGATCCGAACTGTTGGGTGTTGCATCCGGGCGAAAGCTGGCATGGCTTCGAAGGCCTGCCGGACGGCTGGTGCATGCTCGACCCCATCAAGTTCGGCATCGTCTGCCCCGGCATGAAGGCCGATGGGCAGCTCGATACCGCGGGGATCCCTGCGGATATCGTCTCGGCCTATCTCGGCCGCCACGGCATCGTCCCGTCACGCACTACCGACCACATGGTGCTGTTCCTGTTCTCGATCGGTGTCACCAAGGGCAAGTGGGGGACGCTGATCAACACGTTGCTGGATTTCAAAGTCGACTACGATCGCAACGCGCCGCTCGAGGAAGTCCTGCCGTCGATCGCCGCCGCAGCGCCCGCTCGCTATGCGGGCAAGGGTCTCAAGGATCTCGGCGACGAGATGTGGGCGCAGCTGCGCAAGAGCAAACAGGGGCACTGGCAGGCGCAAGCCTACGCCACGTTGCCGAAACCAGAGATGACGCCGCGTCGCGCGTTCCAGCGCCTGATGGCCGGAGACGCGGAGAAGGTGCCGCTCAAGGAGATTGCTAACCGCGTGGTCGCCGTCGGCGTAATTCCGTACCCGCCGGGCATTCCGATCGTAATGCCCGGAGAAAGCATCGGCGCCGCGGACGGCCCGTGGCTCACGTACCTGCGCACCTTGCAGGAATACGGACACCTGTTCCCGGGCTTCGCCAAGGAAGTCGAGGGCACGGAAGAGAAAGAAGACGGCTACCACATCTACTGCGTGAAGGGAGCAGGCAAGTAAGCCCGCGGAGCCGGCCATGATCGAATACGCAGCGAAGACACCGACGATTCCGATTCCCTTCCACCAGATGCTCAAGGTAGTCGCGCTCGTCGATGGAGATGATCCGCAGGTGCGTCCGCTCATCGAGCGCCTGCGCGCCGAGAGATATGAGGTCGAGACCAGTACGCACTACGATCGTGATGTCTCCGAAGACGCTGGAGTGGGCGCGTACATCGTGGCCATTGATGGCGAGCGGCGTGAGCCGGCGCGCAAGCTGGCACAAGCCGTGCGCCACATCGGTTTCCGGACACCCCTGTGGGCGCTGGCCGATTCCCACAAGCTCACCGACATTGCGGTGGCCGGCGGGTTGGGCGAGGTGGATGGCTACCTCTATCTGGGCCAGCAATCCGACGCTTTCTATGCCAAGCAGATCATCACCAGCATCATCGACTACGGCATGAGCCTGCTGCCGCCGTTCTTTGGCGGGCTGGTGGCCTACGACGCCGAGGCGAACATCGCGTTCGACTGCCCGGGACACCAGGGCGGGCAGTTCTATCGCAAGTCGCCAGCCGGGCAGCTGTTCTTCAAGCACTTCGGGGAACAGATCTTCCGCAACGACCTCTGCAACGCCGACGTCGATCTGGGCGACCTGTTGATTCACGTCGGGCCCGCTGTGGATGCGCAGCGCCATGCCGCGCAGGTGTTCGGCGCCGATCGCACTTACTTCGTTCTCAACGGCACAAGCACTTCCAACAAGATCGTTACCAACGCGGTCCTGAAGCGTGGCGACCTGGTGCTCTTCGATCGCAACAATCACAAGTCTCTGCACCAGGGCGCGCTCGTACAGGCCGGTGCCATCCCGATCTTTCTGCCGACGGCGCGCAATCCCTTCGGCATGATCGGGGCGGTCGATTGGGACGCGTGGGATGAGAAGTATCTGCGCGAGCAGATCCGGGCTCATCCGCTGCTCAAGGACGCCAGCAAGGCGAAGGCGGAGCGCCCGTTCCGCCTGGCGTGCATCCAGCTCGCGACCTACGACGGCACGATCTACAACGTCCGCAAGGTGATGGAAAAGATCGGGCACCTGTGCGACTACGTGCTGTGGGACGAGGCGTGGATCGGCTACAACGCGTTCCACCCGCTGTTCCACGATCACAGCCCGATGCACATCGAGAAGCTCGATGCGAACATGCCGGGCCTGTTCTCGACTCAGTCCGTCCACAAGCAGGGCGCGGGCTTTTCGCAGGCTTCCCAGATTCACAAGCGCGACAACCATATCCAGGGGCAGCGCCGCTTCGTGGAGCACAAGCGCTTCAACGAATCGTTCCTGATGAACGCTTCGACGTCGCCGTTCTACCCGTTGTTCGCGTCGCTCGACGTCAATGCCAAGGTCCACGAGGGCAAGGCCGGCGAGATGCTGTGGGACCGCTGCATCGAGCTCGCGATCGAGGCCCGCAAGAAGTTGCGTCAATTCGGGCATCACTACGCACGCGAGGGCCGTGACGCGCAGGAGAAGTGGTTCTTCGATCCGTTCGTGCCCGACGTCGTGACCATCCGCGGCTCGAAGTTCACTCAGGACGCGGAGAACGTACCCTGGGAGGATCTGCCAACCGCGGTGCTCAAGCAGGAGCAGCAATGCTGGAACTTCGACCCCAAGGCCGCCTGGCACGGCTACTCGGGGTTCTCGGACGGCTACGCGATGGTCGATCCGTGCAAGCTCGCGCTGCTGACGCCCGGCATCAATCGCAAGAGCGGCGAGTACCTCGATTTTGGTGTGCCAGCTACGGTGCTCGCGAACTACCTGCGCGAACAGCGCATCGTTCCGGAAAAGTGCGATCTGAACAGCATCCTGTTCCTGATGACGCCCGCCGAGGACGAGAGCAAACTCAACACGCTGATCGCGAAGCTGGTCAAGTTCAAGAATCTCTGGGATAGCGACGCGCCGCTCGGCGATGCACTGCCGACGCTCTACGCGCAGAACAGCGCGCGCTATGCGGGCTACTCGCTGCGCAAGGTGTGCAATGAAATGCACGACTTCTATCGCCAGGCGAACGTGAAGCAGCTGCAGAAGCTATGCTTCCGTGCGAGCAGCTTCCCCGAACTCGCGATACCGTCCAAGGACGCGTACGAGAAGCTCGTCGGCAACGAAGTCGATTACGTGCCAATGAGCGAAATCAAGGGGCGGATCGCGGCGACCCTGGCGCTGATCTATCCGCCGGGCATCGGCGTCATCGTGCCCGGCGAGCGCTGGGACGAGCGCGCCAAACCGATGCTCGACTATTTTCTGACGTTCGAGGAGTCGTTCAACCGCTTCCCTGGCTTCAACTACGAGGTCCAGGGCGTGTACCAGGAACAGAAGGGCGACCGCATCAAGTTCTACACCTACGCCGTTCGAGAGTGAGCCCCGTTTCGGGGCCGAGGGGAGAAGTCAAATGCAAGAACAGAAAAAGATGAACCTGATCCAGCTCACGTTCATCGTCGCCGTCAACATGATGGGCTCCGGCATCATCATGCTGCCGACCAACATGGCGCAGGTGGGCGCCATCTCGCTGCTGTCGTGGGTCGTGACCGCAGTCGGGTCGATGGCCATCGCGTACGGCTTTGCACAGGCCGGTATCTTCAACCAGCGCACCGGCGGCATGGCGGCCTACGCGGAAGACGCGTACGGGAAGGATGGGTACTTCCAGGTATTCATTCTTTACTTCCTGTCACTCGCGATCGGCAACGTGGCGATCGGGATTTCTGCGGTCGGCTACCTGGCGACGTTCTTCCCGGGAATGAACGCAACACCGATTGCGACCTGCATGAGCGTAATCGCGCTCCTCTGGCTCACGACGGTCGCCAACTTTGGCGGCCCGAGCCTGACGGGAAAAATTGGTTCCGTCACGGTGTGGGGCGTCATCATTCCGGTGGGAGCGATCTCGCTCATCGGCTGGTTCTGGTTCAGCTCGGATACGTTTGCGGCGGCCTGGAATCCGAAAGGACTCAGCCTTGGTGAGGGCATGGGTTCGAGCATCTCCCTGACGCTGTGGGCGTTCCTCGGCATGGAATCGGCGGCGCAAAATTCCTCCGCCGTGGAGGACCCGAAGAAGAACGTGCCACTCGCGTGTCTCTTCGGGACTTTGGGCGCCGCGGTGATCTATGTGCTCTCGACCACGGTGATCCAGGGCATCGTGCCGAATGCCGAGCTGGCGGCCTCAACCGGGCCGTTCGGGCTCGCCTACGAACACATGTTCAACCCGACCATCGGTCGCATCATCATGGCGCTCGCGGTGCTCGCCTGCCTCGGCTCACTCCTTGGCTGGCAATTCACGATCGCCCAGACCGGCAAGTCTGCGGCCGAAGACCGCATGTTCCCGCAGCTCTTCACCAAGGTGAACCGGATGGGTGCGCCCGTCATCGGCATGATCGTGCTCGGCGTGGTGCAGACCGGGCTCGCCCTGATGACCATTTCGCCGACGTTGAGCGAGCAGTTCAGCGCGCTCGTCAATCTCGCGGTCGTCACCAACGTGCTGCCCTACATCGTTTCGCTCTCGGCACTGGTCGTCATGATGCGGGCGGCAAAGGTGGCGGACGGAGTCTTCAAGCGGAACGTCTTCATCCTGGTGATTGCCCTGGCCTACAGCGTCTTCGCGCTATATGCCTCCGGCAAAGATGCCGTGATGGGCGGCATGCTGGTGGTGGGCATCGCGTACTCCATCTGGGGATTCCTCGCGCCCCGCTTCTCGAGCTCCGCGTCTGCGGGTGCGGCGGCCGGCGGCGCGCGAGCGGCGAAAGCAGTGGCGATGATGGCGGTCTTCTTCGGCGCCGCCTTCAGTGCGCAGCCGTCCTCCGCGGGGACGCTGGACCGCGTCAAGGAAACCGGACATATCAAGCTGGGTTACCTCGCCGATGGGGCGCCGTTCACCAAGCGCAGCGACTCGGGCGCCGTGGACGGGTTCGGTGCAGCGCTGTGCCAGGTGATCGCCGAGCAGGTGAAGACGCAACTGGCGCTTCCCGACCTGACGCTCGACTGGGTGCCCGTCACGGGCGACAACGCGCTGCGCGAGATTCGTGCCGGCAACGTCGACCTGCTGTGCACGCCGGTGAGTGCAGCTTTGACGCGGCGACAGGACGTGGCGTTCTCAATCGCGGTGTTTCCGGGTGGCGTGCGGGCGGTGTTACGCGCAGACACGGCGGCCGCGCTACGGCAAGCGCTCGCTGAGCATCCGGACATCCGGCCCGTATGGCGCGGCTCGCCGGCTTCGAAGGTCCTGGGCCAGAAGACCTTTGCCGCCGTCGAGGGTTCGACTGCGCAGAAGTGGCTGACGAGTCAGCTCGCGACTCTGCAGATCGACGCGAAAACGACCTTCGTTGCCGACTACGGGGCGGGACTGCAGCAGCTACGCGACGGCAAGATCGATGCTCTCTTCGGAGACCGTACGTACGTGCTCGGTGCGATGGACAGCAAGACAAGCCAGGACTTCGTAATTGGCGACCGCCTCTTCACGCACGAGGCCTATGCCCTGGCGCTCGGGCGTAACGAGGATGACTTCCGGCTCGTCGTCGATCGCAGTCTCAGCCAGCTGTATCCGACCAACGGCTTCCGTGAGCTTTACAAGAAGTGGATCGGCGAGTTCGACAATGCCACGCAGACGTTCTTCCTGTGGAGCACGCCGCCCCAGTAATCAAGGAGCGGCGGCCGAGGTGCCTGGTGACATGAGGCAATTTCAAATCGAGGAGCCGTCGAGATGATTCAACGCAGTATCAAGCGCCTCAGTCTGCGGGCGCTCATCGTGGACGACGAACTCGGCACTCCGACCGCGGAAGGCCGCGCCGCGCGCACGCTCGTGCAGGAGATGCAGGGCCGCAGCATCGAGGTGGTCGAGGCCAACTCTGCCGAGGACGGAACCTCGGTCATGACGTCGGATTCCGCGATCCACGCGGTGCTGATCGACTGGACACTGGGTGACGACAGGAACCACGCTCGGGCGCGAGCATTCCTCGAGTTCGTCCGCGAGCGCAACGACAAGATCCCGATCTTCCTCATGGCCGAGCGCGGTGAGGCGTCGTCGATCCCGGTCGAAGTGATGGAGATGGTCGATGAGTTCATCTGGACGCTGGAGGACACGGCAGCGTTCGTGGGCGGGCGTATTGCCGCGGCGATCCGTCGCTACCTCGAAGTGATGATGCCGCCGCTGGCCGCGGCTCTGATGCGTTTCACCCAGGAGTACGAGTACTCCTGGCACACGCCGGGACACACGGGCGGCACGGCGTTCCTCAAGTCTCCGGTGGGCAGGATCTTCTTCGACTACTTCGGTGAGAACCTGCTGCGCTCGGACCTCTCGATCAGCGTCGGGAGCCTCGGCTCGCTCCTCGATCACAGTGGTCCGATGGGCGAGCACGAGAAGTACTGCGCACGCGTCTTCGGCGCGCACCGCAGCTACAGCGTCACGAACGGCACCTCCATGTCGAACCGGGTCATCTTCATGGCCGCCGTGGCGCGCGACCAGATCGCGTTCTGCGATCGCAACTGTCACAAGTCGATCGAGCACAGCCTGGTGATGACCGGCGCGATCCCCAACTACCTGGTGCCGCTGCGCAACCGCTACGGAATCATTGGTCCGATCCCACCGGATCGGCTGAGCAAGGAAGCGTTGAAGGACTCGATCAAATCCAATCCGCTCGTGACGAAGGGCATCAGCACGCGCGCCGTGCACTCGATCATCACCAACTCGACGTACGACGGCCTTTGCTACAACGTGAAGCGCGTCAACGCGCTCCTCGACCCGAGCGTCGATCGCATCCACTGGGACGAGGCCTGGTACGCCTATGCACGCTTCAATCCGATCTACCGGGAGCGGCACGCGATGCACGGCGATCCCAAGGATCATAAGGGTCCGACGCTCTTCGCCACGCATTCGACGCATAAGCTCCTCGCGGCGCTTTCGCAGGCATCGCTCCTGCACATCCGCGACGGGCGCAGCCCGATCCCGCATTCGCGCTTCAACGAATCGTACATGCTGCATGCGTCGACTTCGCCGCTCTATCCGATCATTGTCTCCAACGACATCACTGCGGCGATGATGGACGGCCCGGGCGGCCCGACGCTCACCAATGAGTCGATCCAGGAGGCGGTCGCCTTCCGGCAGACCATGTGCCGCGTGCATCGACAATTCACCAGGAAGCGCGACTGGTTCTTCAGGAGCTGGAACGCTGAGACCGTCAAGGCGGGTAAGAAGAAGGTGCTGTTCGAAGACGCCTCCCCGGAGCAGCTCGCGACCGATCCGCAGTGCTGGGTGCTGCACCCTGGCGAGAACTGGCATGGCTTCGGCAAGCTGGAAGACGACTACTGCATGCTCGACCCGATCAAGGTTTCGATCGTGACTCCAGGCGTCGCCGACAAGGGCGGTCTCGACAAGCGGGGCATTCCGGCGAGCCTGGTGACCTCATATCTGCACTACCGGGGCGTCGAAGTAGAGAAGACCACTGACTTCACGATCCTGTTCCTGTTCTCGATCGGTATCACCAAGGGCAAGTGGGGCACGCTCCTCAACGCGCTGCTCGACTTCAAGCGCGACTACGACAACAACGTGCCGGTCGCGCAGGTACTGCCGGGTCTCACCAGCGACGTATACGCCGCAGTCGGGCTGCGTGACCTTGCCGACCAGATGTTTGCGCAACTCAAGGAATCGCGGCAGACGCATTGGCTGGCGGAGGCCTTCTCGACACTGCCGACGCCGGTACTCACGCCCAACGCGGCGTTCCAGTACCTGGTGCGGGACGAGATCGAGCACGTGCCGCTCGAGGAGCTTGCCGATCGGGTACTCGCGACCAGCGTCGTGCCGTATCCGCCCGGAATTCCGATGCTGATGCCCGGTGAATCGACCGGCGCGGACGATGGCCCGTACCTGGGCTATCTTCGTGCGCTCGCGGCGTGGGACAAGCGCTTCCCAGGCTTCGGTCACGACACGCACGGCGTCGAGAATCGTGACGGCGTCTACTACGTCCAGTGCCTCAAGAAAGGTGCGGAGCGAGTCACGGGGCGGGCGTGAGCACGACCGGCCGCAAGATGTCGCTGCCACAGGCGACGATGCTGGTGGCCGGGAACATGATCGGAACAGGGGTATTCCTGCTACCGGTCAACCTGGCCCAGGTCGGCGGCATCGCGATCTTCGGCTGGGTGATCGCCACCGTCGGGGTGGCCGCGCTCGGGCTCGCATTCGCCAAGCTGGGCGAGCTCGACCCTCAGGAGGGCGGGCCGTACGCGTACGCACGGGATTTCCTCGGACCATTCGCGGGCTTTCAGACCAACTACGTGTACTGGTTCGGCAACTGGATCGGGAACATCGCGATCGCCGTGGCAGCGGTGGGCTACCTCGCCGAGTTGCTACCCGGGATCGCTGATCCGCCAGGCAGCGTGATCGCAACCGCCGCCGTCATCTGGATTCTCACCTTCGCCAACATTCTCGGTCCACGCGTCGTTGGCCTGCTCGAGACCTGGACGATGGCGCTGGCGCTGATCCCGATCATGGGCATTGCGTTCATCGGCTGGTTCTGGTTCAGCACCGACACGTTCATGTCGAGTTGGAACGTGAGTGGCGGATCGGACATGCATGCGGTCTCGCGTGCCGCCTCGATGGCCTTGTGGGCTTACATGGGCATCGAGAGTGCGACGGTGTCAGCGGGAGTTATCGAGAATCCGAAGCGCAATGTGCCGCTGGCGACGTTGATCGGACTCGCACTGGCAGCGGTCGTGTATGTTCTGAGCTCGACCGTGATCATGGGAATGCTCCCCAATCACGAGTTGCAGACCTCGCACGCGCCGTTTGCTGAAGCGGCGCGGATCGCGATCGGACCAGTGGGTGCAATCGTGATCAGCGTTTGCGCCGTGCTGAAATCGGTGGGCTCGCTCGGCGGCTGGATGCTGCTCGTCGGTCAGTCGGCGAAGGCGGCCGCGGACGATGGCATGTTTCCCAAGGTGTTCGCACGTCTCAACGTCCATGGCGTACCGGGCGCCGGACTCGTCATCGTCGCTGTGCTGATGACGATCGTTCTGTTTGCGACCATGTCGCCGACGCTCGCTGGCCAGTTCAATCGCATAGTCGACCTGGCGGTGATCCTGATCATCGTCCCGTACGTCTACGCAGCGGTCGCGATGGTGAAGGTCGTACACGACCACCACCTGCCGCGCGGCACATTTCAGCTCTACAAGTGGATCGCACTGGCCGCGGTCGTGTATTGCCTGTGGGCCATCATCGGCGGCGATCCGGACACCGTGGTTCACGCGATGGTCGCGCTCCTGATCAGCGTACCGTTGTATCCATTCTTCATTCGTTCCATGGAAGCAGCGAAGAAGCGCAAAGAGCTGCCGCACGCGGCGCGTGCAGTTCCTGCCTCCACGGGCTCTCCGACCGCTGCGCGCGCTACGCAGTAACGGTCGACGATGCATACAAGGAGTCGAGCCATGCAGTCACAGCATTCGCATTCGGACACGAGCTGCGGCGTCAAATCGAGGGCGCTTGCCGCTGGCGTCTTGCTTGCCCTCTTCGGCAGTGTGGCGTTCGCCGAAGAGCCGGCCGCGCCACCACCTCCTCCGGGGTTTCCGCCGGGACTCGACTGGAAGTTCGACTTCGCGGCGAGCTGGGGCTCGTTTGGCTTTGCGAACTCGCTCTATACGAATCCAAAGCCGGATGAACCGTCGGGCGATCTCAGCGACAACTGGTTCGAGGGCTCGATCACGGCGGGGATCGGTGGCGACTACACGCTTGCGAATTCTTCGCAGCTCTATGGCAAGGTGAGCGGTGTCGGAGAGCGCACCTACGGAGCCTCGCCATCGCTCGTGGGTGACGATCACTCTTCGTTCGACGTGGAGGATCTCTACGTCGGCTGGCGGTCCGGAAACAGCCTTGGCAGTCTTGGCGAAAACGCGCTCGATTTCACCGTTGGGCGCACTCAGTACAAGCTCGGCCATGGCCTGTTGCTCTGGGACGGCTCATCGGAGGGCGGGTCGCGCGGCGGCTATTGGACGAATGCGCGCAAGGCATTCGAGTTTGCCGCCATCGGGCGCTTCAAGCCTGGCAAGAACACGGTCGAGGCGTTCTACCTCAAGCGAGATGAGCTGCCCGAGTCGAACACCGACAGCAAGCTCTGGGGCCTGAACTACGAGTACGCGTTCAACGAGAACAACGCGGTCGGGGCCACCTACATGAAGTGGTCGGCCAACGACAACGCGCCTCAGCGTGATGGCCTCGACGTGTACGACGTGCGGGCCTTCATTGCTCCGATTCCGAACCTCACGGCGCTCTCCTTCGAGCTCGAGTACGCCAAGGAGGACAACGGCGACGCGCTCGATTCCGAGGCGTGGAACGCTCTCGTGGCCTATCAGCTCGACACAGTCTGGAAGCCGAAGCTGTCCTACCGCTACGCGTTCTTCCAGGGCGATGATCCCGGGACGGTAAAGAACGAAGCCTTCGATGGCCTGTTCACCGGTTTCTATGACTGGGGCACCTGGTGGCAGGGTGAGATCGCCGGGGAATACTTCGTGTCGAACTCGAACCTGATCTCGCACCAGCTGCGCGTGCACACCAAGCCGACCGACGCGATCGGTACCGGTCTCATCCTCTACGATTTCCTGCTCGACAAGCCGGTGGCCCCGGTCACGTCGGACAAGGTCGGGTGGGAGGTGGACTGGTACATGGACTGGAGCGTCAACGCCAACTTCATTTTCAGTTTCGTTGCGGCGTACGCGGACCCGGGCCAGGCGGTCGAGCAATCGTCCGGCCGTACCGACAACTTCACGTACGGTATGATCTACGTCGCCTACACCTTCTAACTACAAGTGGCCATCGTGAAGTCTGCCGTTCCTGCATTGGTGCGCATCGCCGTCCTGGTGCTGGCGTGCCTGATGGGCGTGCCGAGCTTTGCGGCGACGGGCGAGTTCACCGACAAGGTGGCTCACGCTCTCGCCGTGTTCATCATCGTCGCGTTACCCATCGGAGGCGTCGTCCTGTTCTGGCTGGTGCACATCCTGCCGGAGAAGGTGGCCGAAAAACGCCACCACCCGCAGAAGGACGCGATCCAGGTGCTGTGCCTTCTGTCCCTGGTGTTCGGGGGGCTGCTGTGGCCGTTGGCCTGGCTGTGGGCCTACACCAAGCCGGTACTGCACAAGGCGGCCTATGGGCGGGACAAGCACGACGACTACTACGCGGAGCTGAAGGAAGGCGCGGATCAGGTCAACGCGCAGAACCTGGAACTCCACGAGGAACTCGCGCACGTGAGGGAGGAGCTGGAGGCCTTCGAGAAGCGCAGTGACATGCCCGACGCTCTGCAGGGAATCCGCGAACGTCTCCGGCAGCTCGAGCACCGGGCGGGCCCCAGCTCGAAAGGTGAGGGGGGCCGCTGATGGAAGCATTACTGCTCGGTATCTACGGCTTTTTCGCCTGGCTGATCTTCTTCAAGTTCAAGTGGCTGCCCTGGAACACCACTTCCCAGGTGACCGTGGTCGTCATTCCGATCGTTGGGCTCACCTCCTTGATCCTGTTCCTCAACGTCTATGCGCCGTCATCAGCCGACGTACGAGTGATCAAGTACGTGGTGCAGGTCGTGCCAGAAGTACGCGGACGCGTCATCGAAGTGCCGGTGGAACCGAACAGCCCGGTCAAGAAGGGCGAGGTGCTGTTTCGCATCGACCCCACTCCTTTCCAGATCCAGGTGCGCACACTCGAGGCACAACTCGCCACCACCGAGGGCTCAGTGGACCAACTGCGGGAGGAACTGAATTCCGCTGTGAGCGCTACCAAGGCGACACGCGCCAAGCTGGAACTCGCGCGCTTGCGCGTGCAGCAGAACCGTGAGCTCGCCTCGACCGGTGCGGGGGATCGCTTTGCCCTGGAGCAGGCGGAAGCAGATCTGAAGCAGCTCGAGTCGCAGCTCAGTGCGAACGTCGCGGGCGAGGCCCAGGTTCGCGCTCGCCTCGGCGCGACCGCCGGCGACGACCAGGCGGAGATCGCGGAGATCAAGGCCAAGCTCGAGAACGCCAAGTGGGAATTGAGCCAGACCGTCTTTTACGCGCCGGCCAATGGCACGGTGATCAATTTACAGCTGAGGCCAGGGCAATTGGCGACCGCCCTCGGTTTTCAGCCGGTGATGACCTTCGTGGAGGACGAGTACCAGGTCATTGCGCTCTACGACCAGAACGAGCTGCGTGAAGTGCAGCCGGGCGACGAAGCAGAAATCGCGCTCGAGACCTATCCGGGTCGAATCATCAAGGCAACCGTGGATTCGATCGTGTGGGCGCAGGGGCAGGGCCAGGTGCAGATGAGTGGCACGCTGCCGCAGACCGGCACCCGACCCCTGCCTGCAGGCCGGTTCGCCGTGCGTCTCAAGATTGCGCCTCAGGATCAGGATCTGTACCTGGCTGCGGGCGCGATGGGCCATGGCGCCATCTACACCCAGCACGGGCATCATATTCATCTGGTGCGCAAGGTCATCATGCGCGTGGGCTCGTACCTGAACTGGCTCATTCTCAAGCTGCACTGAGATGAGAACTCCCCGGCTGCGGCGCGGTGCTGCGACAGTGCTCTGGCGAGCGCCGATCCGGCTGCTCGCGGTTGTGGCGCTGGCGGGCTGCGTGCTCAAGTCCCCTCCATCCTCGGAGGAGTTGCGCAAGGAGGCGGTGCCTGAGACTTCGATGCCCGCGCAATGGACGGCTGAAGGCGCGGACGCCGGCAGCGTCGAGAACAGTTGGCTCGCGACTTTCGGAGATGCGCAACTCGATCAGCTCATCGCGGAAGCGATCAAGCAGAACGCCGATTTACAGGCCGCGGCTGCACGGGTCGACCAGGCAGCTGCCTATGTGAAGGTGGCTGGTGGCGAGCTCTACCCGACGGTGGATGCCCTGGCTCGAGGCGGTGGTGAGATGGGAGGGGACAGCTCCGGCCTGAGCGGCGTCCTGGTCAGCGCTTCGTGGGAACTCGACCTCTGGGGGCGCGTGCGCTACGAGGCGCGTGCCGGCAAGGAACAGTACGCCTCCGCCCAGTCGGACTTTGCTTTTGCCCGCCAGTCACTCGCCGCTTTGGTCGCGAAATCCTGGTTCATGGCGACCGAAGCGACCCTGCAACGTGACCTCCTTATCCAGATGGTAGAGTCTGCGACCAAACTGACCGAACTCGCGCAGCAGCGCTTTCGGATCGGCATCGGTAGCGAGCTCGACGTAGCCTCGGCGCGTGTCAACGAGCAGACGTATCGCGACAGCCTGCGCCAGGTGGAGCTGGCCCTCGAGCAGGCGGTGCGTTCATTGGAATTGCTGGTGGGTCGCTACCCGGCGGCGCAGATCATTCCGCCTACACAGCTCGACAGTTTTCCGCCCGACGTACCCGCCGGGCTGCCGTCCGAGTTGCTGGAACGCCGCCCGGACGTGATCGCGGCGCAGAGGCGGGTGGCGGTTGCATTCAACCGCTACAAGGAATCGCAGGCCGCCCGCTTGCCGAGAATCTCGCTGACTGCGAGCGGCTCACATCTCAGCAGCGATTTCTTCGTGCTCCAGGACCGCGACAACCCGGTGTGGAGCGCAGGTGGCACCGTTTTCGCGCCGCTGTTTCGCGGCGGAGCGCTCAAGGCGCAGTCCGAGGTGCGCAGCGCGGAGCAGAAAGAGTCCATTGCGCACTACGTGAGCACCGCGCTCAAGGCGTTCGGCGACGTGGAAAATGCCTTGGCGAGTGAGTTCGCGCTGCAGCAGCGCGAGAAGATCCTGGAGTCAGCCGCGGTCGATGCGCAGCAGGCGCTGCGCCTGTCAGAAATTCGCTATCGGGTCGGGTCGGGCGATCTGCGTTCGGTCCAGCAACAGCAGCTTGCTTACAACACCACCAAGATGACGTTGTTGCGCGTACAGACGGAGCGGCGCGTACAACGCGTGAACCTGCATCTTGCCCTGGGGGGCGACTTCGCCGCAGGCGCATAGATCCAAAGGGAGGCACGTCCGGATGCTGAAGATCAACTGGCGGCAACACTGGATGCTGATTACCTGTGGGCGCGCTACACGCTCGGTCGCCCATGGCTCGCCGGCTGCGCGTTCTTGGCCGGCGGCATCGCGCTCGTGGCAGTGGCCATCGCGCTCGGCGGCTAGGAATTCAGACGCATTCGCACGGAGGGGACCGTGACCACCACCGCTCGCGTTGATCTGACGCGCATCTTCCTGGTGATCTTGATCATCGCGGTGCTGATCGTCGGAAGCCTGTGGACTCTGCTGCCCTTTATGGCCGCGATCATCTGGGCAGCGACGATTGTGATAGCGACGTGGCCCATGTTGCTAAGGGCCGAGCGCTGGGCGGGGGGTCGACGCTCCGTGGCCACCGCGCTGTTGACGATCGTCATGCTCGCAATGTTCATCGTACCCTTCGGCCTGGCCATCGGGGTTCTCATCGACGCGGCGTCGGAAGGAATTGAACTCGTCAGGAAGTTGGCAACGCAAGGTCTGCCAGCGCTTCCGTCGTGGGTATCCGGTGTGCCCTGGGTAGGGCCCAAGATCGCCTTGAAGTGGCAGGAGCTGACCGCGGGCGGACCCGAGGCAGTAGCGAGCGTCCTGCGACCGTACGCCGCTAGCACTGCAAACTGGGTATTGTCGATCACCGGCGGACTCGGCGCGGTGACCTTGCATTTCCTGTTGACGATAGTGATCGCCGCGATCCTTTACACGAATGGTGAGGCGACAGCCAAGGGTATTCTGTTGTTCGCGCATCGTATCGGTGGCGAGCGCGGCGAACGGAGCATTCGCCTGGCGGGGCAAGCAATCCGCGGGGTCGCGCTCGGCGTGGTTCTGACTGCGATCGTGGAGTCGATCATTGCCGGGCTGGGCCTGTGGCTGGCGGGCGTGCCGCGGCCGGGTCTGCTCGTCGCGTTGATCTTCGTGCTGGCCGTCGCGCAGCTGGGACCCATGCCGGTGCTGATTCCGGCTGTCATCTGGCTCTTCTGGTCCGGAAGCATCGTCTGGGGCGTGGTGCTCGTTGTGTTCACCGTAGTGGTCGCCGTGGTGGACAACGTCATGAAGCCGGTACTGATTCGCCGTGGCGTAGACCTGCCCTTGCTCTTGATCGTGGCCGGTGTCATCGGGGGGCTGATCGGCTTCGGCGTGATCGGCCTGTTCATCGGCCCGGTGATCCTCGCGGTTACTTACACGCTGCTTGAATCCTGGATCACCGAGCCTCGGCCCGACCTGGCTTGAGAGGGATGGCGTCAGATCGCCGCTGGCAACAGCTGGCGACGATCTGACGCGGTTGCGAAATCAGCCGGCCGCGACTGGTACAAAGATCTGCGTATCGCCGCGCTGGACCAGCAGCGCAACGTGCTTGCCCGATTTGTTGACGATCTTGCGCAGGTCATCGACGCTGGCGACTTCCTTGCCGTTGGCGGACAGAATCACGTCACCTTCCTGGATTCCGGCCTCCGCCGCGGCGCCGCTCACCGCTTCGACCACCAGTCCCTTGTGGATGTCCGACTCGCGCTGCTCCTCGGGTGTCAGGGGGCGTACCCCGAGACCCAGCCGCCCGCCAGCCGAATCCGGTTGGTCCGAATTGTCGGCGAGCTGTGCGGGTGCAAGTGTGCCGATCCGCACCGTCATGTCACGCGCTTGTCGGTCGCGCCACACCTGGAGCTTGGCCTGCGATCCTGGTTCAAGGGCGGCGACGCGCGCAGGTAGTTCACTCGAGCTTTCGATCTGCTGACCGTCGACGGCCAGAATCACATCACCGGGTTTGATGCCAGCCGCGCTCGCCGGGCTGCCGTCTTCCACCTTGGCGACCAACGCCCCGCGCGGGCGTTCCAGCCCGAACGTATCCGCGAGCGACTGGTTCACTTCCTGGATCAGGACACCGAGCTTGCCCCGCGTCACGTGACCGTGTGCCTGGAGTTGCAGGCTGACGTTCATCGCGACATCGATCGGAATCGCGAACGACACGCCTTCGTAACCCCCGGAGTTGGAGTAGATCTGCGAGTTGATGCCGATCACCTCGCCGTTGAGATCGAACAGCGGCCCGCCGGAATTGCCGGGATTGACCGCGACGTCGGTCTGCAGGAACGGCACATAGCCCCCGCCCGGAAGCGTGCGCCCCTTGGCGCTGACGATCCCGGCAGTGACCGTGTTTTCAAATCCGAACGGCGAGCCAATCGCGACCACCCACTGACCGACCTTGATGTCGGCCGTTCGCCCGAGGCGGACCGTCGGCAGATTGTGCGCATCGATCTTCAGTACCGCGATGTCACTGGCAGGGTCCTTGCCCAGCACGCGTGCCGTGTACTCGCGCCGATCAGTGAGCTTCACCGTCACTTCCTTGGCGTCATTCACGACGTGAGCGTTGGTGAGAACGATGCCGTTCGGATCGACGATGAATCCCGAGCCTTCACCGCGCATGGGCACTTCGCGCGGCTGCCGTGGCAAGCCGCGGAAGAACTGCCGGAACGGGTCGTCGGGGCCAAGTCCCGGGAAGTCCGGGATCTGTGGTCCACCCGCTGTCTTGATTGCCCCGCTGACACTGATGTTTACGACCGCGGGCCCGAAGCGATCGACGAGCGTCGTGAAGTCGGGAAGCGTTCCACGAACGAGCGGCTGCGCTGGTGTCGCAGGTTCCGTTGGCGCAGGTGTGACCTGCGCGAGATGTATCTGTCCCGCGGCGCCGGGGGCGGTCGCCGCCGAGGAGCGTTCCTTGGCGAAAGTCCAGCCGCCAGCAAGCAGTACCACGCCCAGGACCGCTGCGACCCCACCGATGAGCCACGGCTTCGGGCGTCTCGTGGGTCCGTGTGCAAGTTCGACGTTCATCTTCGATTCCTCGCGCAAGTTCAGATTCGGCGCTGAATGCAGCGCCCCACATGGTTCACCACAGTAGATGAGGAGTCTTAAGAGAGGCTTAAGTTCGACCCGCGTTCAGAGGCGACCAGGGGAAACGTGACCGATGCCTGCAGGCCGCGCGCGCCGGGCCCGGCATCGAGCCGCACTTCCGCGCCATGCTGAGTCGCGATCGCCCGCACGATGGCAAGGCCCAGGCCGCTGCCCACTGCCGTAGTGCCAGGGACGCGGTAGAACCGATCGAACACACGCTCGCGCTCGTGCGGAGCAATGCCGGGACCCGAGTCAGAGACACGAAGGCTCACATGGGATCCATCTCGCTGGAGCGCAACATCGACGGTGCCCCCTTGAGGCGTGTGGCGGATGGCGTTGTCAACCAGGTTTCGGACCAGGGCCGATAGCGGGGCGCGATTGCCGCGCACTACCGCCGGATCGAGCACGCCGATGCCGAGATCGATGCGACGTGCGTCCGCTTGGGGCAAAGCCTCGACCACCACCTCGCGAACGACGTCCGCCAGAGGCACATCCACCACGGGCGCCCGTTCTCCAGGCTCAACACCCGCGAGGGTCAGCAATTGCTCGATGAGCCGCGCTGCTCGTTGCAGACCCTCCGCCAAGCGCGCCCGCGCTTCGGCGCGTTCGGAGTCGCTGCGCGCGGTATCGAGCGTGTCGAGTTGCAGGTTCAGCGCGGTGAGCGGCGTACGCAGCTCGTGGGCGGCATCCGCGACGAACGCGCGATCGTGCTCGAGCACGTTCCCGAGTTGCCGCAGCAGATCGTTGAGAGCGTCGACCAGAGGACGCACATCGGAGGGCAGCCCTGCGACCGGCAACGGATCGAGCGCGGTTGGCGCGCGCTCGCGCACCTTTTGCGCCAGGCGTTCCAGCGGTTCGAGCGAGCGACGCACGACCAGGGCGATGATCGCGGCCAATACCGGCAGCAGCAACGCAAAGGGGAGCAACGTTCGCAGGGCGAGGCGCGCCGCCTGCTCCTTGCGCACCCGCATCAGCTGCGCAACCTGGATCACGCCGCCGCGCGCGCGAATGCCGAAGACGCGCCAGTCGCCCTCGCGCGAGGTCACGGTCGACAGCCCCAGCGGCGTGAGCCCCGGCAGGCTCGCGTGTGGCTGAGACAGATAGATTCGAACTCCCTCGAAGCTCCACACCTGTACCACGAAGTCGTAGCCGGCCTCCGCGGGCGTGAGGGCAGGCGCCGCCGCATACTCGAAAGCCTGATCGCGCAGCGTCAGCGCGGTCTGGCGCAACTGGTAGTCGAAGAACGCATCCGCCTCGGTGAGCGCATTCCTGTAGATCAGCCACGCGCCGAAGACGCCCGTGACGGCGACTGCGCTCAACAGCCAAATCATCAGGCGCGCACGAATCGAGTTCAGCGGGCGCATGAACTTCTAGACCTGCGTGCGGACGCGGTAGCCGAGGCCGCGCACAGTCTGGATGAAGGCCGGAGTCAGCTTGCGCCGCAAGGCATGGATGTGTACTTCGATGGCGTTGCTCTCGATTTCATCACCCCAGCCGTAGAGACGCTCTTCGAGCTGTGGGCGCGACAGGATCGCACCGGGTCGCTCCATGAGGGCCGCGAGGATGGCGTACTCGCGCGCCGAGAGCGCAATTTCCTTCGAGTCGTGCGTCACGCGATGGGCGGCGGGATCGAGCGTTACGCCGAGATGCTCGATCAGAGGCTGGGCGCGGCCACCGCGACGGCGGAGGAGGGCACGCGCCCGCGCGGCCAGTTCCGCGAGATCGAACGGTTTCACGAGGTAGTCGTCCGCGCCGGCATCGAGGCCGGCGACTTTATCCGCAATTTCGCCGCGCGCGGTCAGGATGAGAACCGGCACGGTTGCTCCCGCGCGGCGCACATCGCGCAGGACGTCAAGTCCATTGCGGCCTGGCAGTCCCAGGTCGAGGACCAGCAGGTCGTATTCGGTATCGCGCAAGGCGGCGAGCGCGGTTGCGCCGTCGCGCATCCAGTCCACTGTGAATGCGAGGGCGCGCAGGCCACGTTGCACGGCCTCACCGATCATGGCGTCATCCTCGATGAGCAGCATCCTCACGGCGCGGCCGCTCGCCGCCACCCTGCTGGTGGGAGTGGCGAAATATAATGACCGCCAGTCCGGCCGCGATGGCCCGGTTCGGGAGACGCCAGTGGAAGACATTTCAGGCAAGGTCGCATTCATCACCGGTGGTGCCAGCGGTGTGGGTTTTGGCCAGGCAAGGGCTTTCTCCGCGGCCGGCGCGAAGGTCGTGATCGCCGATGTCCGCCAGGATCACCTGGACCAGGCGCTCGCGTGGTTTGGTGAGCGCAATGCGCCCGTGCATGCGATCCGGCTCGATATCACCGATCGCGCAGCCTGCGCGCGTGCGGCGGACGAAACGGAGCGGGTTTTCGGTCCGGTGCAATTGCTGTTCAACACCGCCGGCGTATCGATCTTCGGGCCGCTCGAGAAGTCCACCTACGCCGACTACGACTGGATGATGGGTGTGAACTTCGGCGGCGTCGTCAACGGCATCCAGACGTTCGTGCCGCGGATGATCGCCCATGGCCAGGGTGGTCACATCGTAAATACCGCGTCAATGGGAGCGTTCATTGCTGGCGGGCCCGCCGGGATCTATTGCGCATCCAAGTTTGCGGTGCGCGGCCTCTCCGAGGCGTTGCGCAACGAGCTGGCGAAATTCGACATCGGAGTGTCGGTTTTGTGCCCGGCCAACGTGAACACGAACATTGCCGAATCGATAGTGACACGCCCGTCACAATTCAAGGACAGCGGCTACCGGGTCGACGCGCAGGTCATCGAATCGTTGAAGACCCTGTACGCTGCCGGAATGGACCCATTGGAGCTCGCCGGGCACGTGCTGACGGGAGTTCGTAAGAATCAGCTCTACATAATTCCATACCCAGAAGTGCGCGCGAGCCTGACAGCCCATTTCGATGCGGTGCTCGCCGCCCTGCCGGCGGAGGACTCCGATGCCGAAGGCGTCGCAAAACGGCGTGCCGCAATGGCCAAGTGGGTGCAGGAACGCCAGGCGCAGTTCAGCGCGCGCTGAACGGGGTCTTTAACAGAAGTACGAAACCTTTCCACTTGCGCCGCGAGCCGGTATTCAAACCGCGCCCGCCGCCGAGGAGATGACACCGGCCGCCAACACAACGCCTGCGTCCGAGGCCATGGCCACGGCTGCGGCGACTGAAATGAAGGCCGAGGAAGAGAAGAGCGAAGGCGATTCCGCGCAGCCGGCGAATAGCGCAGCAGAAGCCGACAGCGATTCGGCCGCGACTGAATCAGCGGCCTCTGCGGAGCAGACAGAAGAGAGCGAGCCCCGGCCACGTGCGGGGTACTCGATGATTGAAAAGGATGGTCGCACGCTCTATTGCCGCAAGGTCAAGGCTGCCCCGGGTACCGGTAGCCGCCTGTCCGCAGTGACGGAGTGCCGTACCGCAGCCCAGCTCGATGCTGAGCAGAGCGCTGCGAGGAAGTGAAATAGAGTCCGATTCGCCGCGTACTGCTCAGGCCGAGAGCTTGAGCAGGCGCGCGGCGTTTTCCTTCAGTATCAGCGGACGCACTTCCGGTCGGAAGCCGGCGGTCTCGAAGTCCTTGAGCCAGCGATCCGGAGTGATCAGCGGGAAGTCGGAGCCGAACAGCATCTTGCGCTTCAGCTGAGTGTTCGCGTACTGCACCAGGGACGGCGAGAAATACTTCGGCGACCAGCCCGACAGGTCGATGTAGACATTGGGCTTGTGCAGGCAGACCGACAAGGCCTC
>Ga0137409_10000058_pt1 | contig 44523 bp, 33 predicted proteins | sample CZODoug1_16funga_FD_122059 | JGI IMG/M metagenome (GOLD analysis project Ga0137409, IMG submission 122059) | Vadose zone soil fungal communities from Angelo Coast Range Reserve, California, USA - CZODoug1_16fungal (Hybrid Assembly) | ecosystem: Environmental > Terrestrial > Soil > Vadose zone...
GCCGCGGCCAGGATGGCGACGTAAAACCGAAATGCTCCAGGGCTGACTGGCTGCATGATCTGCTCCCTTCACCCGGGTGGCGCGCATCAGGCGTGCGACCGAGTGGACCCCTGTTTAGTTGTTGGCCGTTGTCGGTTGCGTCGTGGCACGGCGCACACGCACTTTATCCGTTCGGCGCGGCGGAGGGAACCCGCGACCGGATCTGCCGAAGGTGAGCCCCCGCGTCGCCCCCCGCCCAAGACGGCAGACCCGTCTTGCATCGCAGCGAGGCAAGGCGGGAGCGCCACCTCCCGCTTTTGCGTGTCGCAGGCCGACCGGCTAAGGTCCGGGGGCCGAACGGCCGGAGTGTCCTCATGAGAATCATGCTCACGCTGATCGGTCTCGCGCTCGCCGGACCGGTCGCGGCGCAGACCTATGCGATTCACGCCGGCACGCTGATCGATCCGGCGCGCGGCACGGTCGAACGCGACCAGGTGGTGCTGGTTGCGGACGGGCGCATCAAGTCGATCGCGCCGCAGCCGGAACTCCCCGTCGGCGCCACGCACATCGATCTGTCGCGCGAGTGGCTGATGCCGGGACTTATCGACGCGCACACTCACCTGACGCTGACCGAAGTCGTCGGCGGGTCAGCACCGTTCGAGTCGTTCTACATCCTCGAGAGCACGGCCTATCGGGCGTTGCGCGGCCTGCACAACGCGGCCGGCGTGCTCGCCGCCGGCTTCACGACGGTGCGCGATGTCGGTAATGCCGGTGACTACGCCATGGACGACGTGCGGCGGGCGATCGATGCGGGGTGGTACCAGGGCCCGACGATCATCACCAGCGGCAAGATCATCGCGCCGTTCGGCGGCCAGTCGCACGGCATTCCGCCTGAGCAGGGCGCATTCTGGAAGTACGAGTACCTCGACGCGGATGGCCCGGCGGAGATACGCAAGGCGGTGCGAGTGAATCTCTATCACGGCGCCGGGGTCATCAAACTGGTGCTGGACAACAACCGCTACCATTACTCAGTCGAAGAAATACGGGCCGCAGTCGACGAAGCGCATCACGCCGGCGTGCCGGTGTCAGTGCACGTGTTCGGTGGTGAGGCCGCCGACAACGCAATCGAGGCGGGGGTCGACTCGATCGAGCACGGGTTCTTTCTGACCGACGCACAGCTCACGCGCCTGCGCGACAAGGGCATCGTGCTCGTCAGCACCGACTTTCCGCGCGCGCACCTCGATATCATCGGCACCTCCGGCGGCATCCTGCCGCCTCCGGAAGTGCTGGCACCGAAGATCATCGATCGCTTGCGGCGCGCCCATCGCCTCGGGGTGCACCTGGTCTTCGGCAGTGACACCGTGATGGAGGTGGCCGGCCGCTCGCGCGCCGACCTGATGCTCGACTATCTCGCAGTCTGGCGCGCCGCGGGCGTGCCGCCGGCAGAGGTGCTGAAGAGCATGACGAGCGAGGCGGCCAAGCTGCTGAGGGTCGCGGGCGAGCGCGGCCATATCGCCGTGGGCGCCGCCGCCGATCTGATCGCCATGCCGGCCGACCCGCTCGCCGACACCGAGAGTCTGCGGCGCATTGACTTCGTCATGAAGGACGGGCACATCGTGCGCCAGGGTCCCGCGGCCCCCCGACCGTAGCCGGTAAGAAAAAGGAGTTGGCAACGGCACCGACTACCGAAATAATCCCTATAACGAAAAAGCGAGGCCGCACGAGCGAGCCGGGCGCGGCAAGCCGGAATCACCTTGAGGGCGCCGCGCCGGCCGGCGATTGAGCTGCGCGGCGCGTCTGCAGGAGGTGTTGCCATGTCGAATCGCCCGAGCCTTCCCGCTCTGCTCGCGCTCGTGACCGTATGCGCCGGCGCGCTGCTCGCGGTAAAGCCCGCCGGCGGGGCGGACGCGGCAGCGGAGGCAGCGGCGCCCGCCGCTCACACCGCGCGCCATGGCCCCACCGCGCGGCCCAAATCGGGCCTGATGAGCCTCTATGCAACGCTCGCCACGAAGCGCTTCGTCGACCTGACGCACTCGTTCGGTCCCGACACGCCGCACTGGAAGGGCTTCGGCGAGATGAAGGTGCGCACGCTCTACACGATCGCCAAGGACGGGTTCCACGTTGATGAGTTCTGCCACGTCGGCCAATGGGGAACCCACGTCGATCCGCCGGCGCATTTTCACGAGGGCAAGAAATCGGTCGATCAGATCGATCCGAAGGACATGCTGATGCCGCTCGTGGTGCTCGACGTGCACGACCAGGCGGCCCGCAACCCCGACTACCTGCTCACGCTCGAGGACGTGCAGGCCTGGGAAGCGCGCCACGGACGGATTCCGGAGCACGCCTTCGTCGCGATGCGCACCGACTGGTCGAAGCGCTGGCCGAATGATGCCGCGATGCAGAACCGTGACCCGGCCGGGGTTGCGCACTATCCCGGGTGGAGCATGCCGGTGCTCAAGCTCCTGTACGAGCAGCGCCACATCGCGGCCTCGGGCCACGAGACCACCGACACCGATGGCGGCCTCGGAGCCACCAAGGACGACTATTCGATGGAGTCGTACATCCTCGGCACCAACCACTATCAGATCGAGATGCTCGCGGACCTCGACCAGGTGCCCGAGTACGGCGCTCTCGTGATGGTGACGTTTCCCAAACCGGCCCAGGGGAGCGGCTTCCCGGCGCGCGTGATCGCGATCCTGCCCTGAAGCGTCCAGGTCCCGTCGCATTCAATCCCCTGAGCCGGGTGTATTTGAACCGCGCTCTGAAATCTCGAGAGCGGCCGGCTTCCTGAGCACGAAGGTAAGCACGACGAAATAGACGATACCGGCCGCTATCCAGCACGCACCCATCATCTTGGCGGCGTTGTCCATCTCGTACAGCACGTAGCCGATGACGAGCAGGCCGCCGAGTGGGAACAGCAGGTGACGCAGCCAGTCGCCGCTGCGCTCGCGGATGAAATAGTGGTTGATGACCGACAGATGCAGCAGCAGGAATCCCGTGAGCGCACCGAAATTGACGATGCGAGTCAGGTCGTCGACACGCTTGGTGAAGAACAGGCCGACGACGAGTGAGATGGCCGCCACGACGAGCGTGCTGACGTAGGGGGTCCGGTAGCGAGGGTGCACGCTGGCGAGCACTGTCGGCAGCTTGCGGTCGCGCGCCATGGCGAACAGGATGCGCGACACCGCTGCCTGCGCAGCCATTGCATTGGCGATACCCGAGGCGATGACGATCACGATCAGCGTCAGGTTTCGCAACCAGACTCCGCCGGCGCGCTCGGCAACCTCGTAGAACGCGGTCTCGGGCGAGGAGAAGCGCATGCCGTGGGCGAGGTCGGTGGCGATCCACGTCTGCACGATGAACAGCAGGCCGACCAGCAGCAGCGCCAACAGTGTTGCGCGACCGACCGCGCCCTGCCCGCCCTGGCTCTCCTCGGCCAGCGTCGAGATGCCGTCGAAGCCGAGGAAGGACAGCACGGCGATCGACGTCGCCCCGGCGACGGTCGCCATCGAGAACACGGCGGGATCGTAGACCGGTTTCACCGTCAGCCCCCCCGCTCCGTGGCCGCCATACAGCGCGCCGAGACCCAGGACGATGAACAGCGCAAGGGTCGCCAGTTCGATACCAAGCATGTAGCGGTTGACGCGTGCGGTGAGCTGCACGCCGAGCAGGTTCACGACCGCGTTGAAGCTGACGAAGGCCACCAGCCAGATCCAGTCCGGCACGCGCGGCAGCAGCGGCCGCAACGCCACGGCACTGAAGATGTACAGCAGCGCCGGCACCAGAATATAGTCGAGCAGGATCAGCCAGCCGGAAAAGAACCCGGCGACCTCGTGCAAGCCGCGCTGCACGTACGAATAGACCGAGCCGGCCATCGGGAACGCGCGCGACATGGACGCATAGCTCATCGCGGTGAAGAACATGCCGAGCAGCCCGAGCAGGTAAGCAAGCGGCACCATCCCTTTGGCGTCATTCCACACGAAGCCAAACACGCCGAACGGTGCGATCGGCACCATGAAGATCATCCCGTAGACGACCAGGTCCTTCGTCGTCAGCGCGCGCTTCAGTTCCTGCTGGTAGCCGAATTGCTCGAGGCTTGGCATGCGAGCCGTCAGCGCCGGCGGTCGATGTCGCGGAGAAATTCGATCAACCCTGCGAAATATCGCTGCTGATCGTCGAACATCGCCATGTGGCTGCCATCCGGACAGTCGAGGTATCGCCCGTCCTGTACCGCCCCCGCCATGCGCTTCATGTGCGCCGGATCCATCGTGTCGTGGCCCGCGCCGATGGTCATCGTCGGCACCGCGATGCGCCCGAGATCGGCCGTTCGGTCCCACGATGCGAGCTTGCCGCTCGCGCCCAGCTCGCTCGGACCCTGCATCGGTACGTAGACCCTTTGATTCAGGTGCTTGAAAGTGCGCTCGACCGAGTCGGGCCACGCATCAAGTGGCACGCGCAGGATGTGATGAACATAGTGGTGCCGCATCAGCAGCTCCATGTAACGCGGGTTCTGGTAGTCCTTCGCTGCCTCGAGCGCTCTGATTTGCGCAAGGACCGCCGGATCGATCGTCGGCATCAGCACGCGCTCGGCATATTCGTTGTAGGCCGGGATACTCGCCATCATGTTGGAAATGATCAGCCCCTTGAGGTGGCGCTGATACCGCAGCGCGTACTCGAGCGCGAGGATGCCGCCCCATGAATGGCCGAGCAGAAAGAAATTCGAAGCCTCGAGCCCGAGCGCAACCCGGACCTGTTCCACTTCGTCCACGAAGCGCGGAATTTCCCACAGCTCCGGGATATCCGGCTGGTCGGCGTAGTAGGAGCCGAGCTGATCGTAGTAGTAAAACTCGACCCCGGCCTCGGGGAGGTATGAATCGCACGGCTCGAAGTACTCGTGCGTGCAGCCCGGGCCGCCGTGCAACAGCAGCAGCTTGATGCGGGGATTGTTGCCGAAGCGCCTGGTCCACACCCGGAACGTGCCGTACGGCGTCGTCACCGGTATACGGCGTACGCCGCCGGAAAGGCGGTCGTCGCGCGCGGAGTTGTCGAGGTATGTCGTCACCGTACGCACAGCTGAGTCAGAACGCATACGCCGCACCCGCGAGAAAGTCGAACTGGAAGAACGAGGAACCCCGCACCCGCACCTGGCAGAGGGCACCGCTCTGATCCGAGCGGCAGAAAAGCGCACTATCCGTGTTGACCGGCGTGAGAAGGCCGCGTCCCTCGAGGCGCAGCGAGAAATGGGAGCTCAGGGGCACGCGCAGGCCGAGTGCGAGAGATACCGAAAAGTGCGTATCTTCGTGACCGCGAACAGGATCCGGGCTGAAGCGCGTGATCCCGAGACCGCCCGCAAGGTAGGGCTTCACGCGCTGCGCCTCATCGAGCGCCACTGTGCCGCCAATGTGCAGATATTCGACGTCAATACTGACGGGGGCGAGGGCATCTCCGCGCAGCACCGTGGACTGCCGACCGTAGAACAGCTCGTATTGGGTGGATTCGTCGGCGCGCGTATCGAGCGCGAGCGCGAAGGAGCCGTGATCATCGAGCTCGACGTGCTGGCCGGCGTCGATCGACTTGAAGCTGCCGCCGACGCGGTAACCGATGAACGGACTCACTTCAAACTGCTGTGCCTCGCGTGCGGGCGGCTCCGCCGTGGCGGGCGCGCTCACCAGCACCGCGGCGCCGAGCAACGCGGTGCGCAGTGCTCCTCGACAGCCTGCCCTGTACACGCCCCTCATCCCGCGTTAGCTCTACTGGTCATGCGCTCCAGAATCCTACAACGAGCACGATGGCAATCCCAACCGGGCAAACGTATCGCAGCGCGAACAACAGCAGCCGTCGTGACGGGACGGATAGACCACTCAGCTCACCTTCCGGAATCCGATTCCCCATCCGCCAGCCGATGAACACGCTGACCAGAAGCGCTGATATCGGCATGAGCAGGTTGGCCGCCAGAAAATCCACCAGAGCAAAGAAATTCGATTCTGCCAGGTGGGGAATCGACCTCAGCGGATGCCAGTCCGTCCAGCGGCCGAACGAAAGCACCGAGCCCTGACCGATCAGCCAGCCCGCGCCCATGCAGAGGCACGCCGCAGTGGTGCGCTTCAGGCCGGCGCGCTCCCCTAACCAGGCAACCCAGGGTTCCATGAGGCCAATCGAAGGAGTGAATGCGGCCAGCGCGAGAAGCGCGAAGAACAAAGTGCCGATGAGGCGTCCGCCGGGCATTTCGGCAAACGCTATCGGCAGAACCTGAAAGACCAGTTCCGGACCCTCGGCGGGGTTCAGACCGTAGTGGAACATCAGCGGGAAGATCACCACGGTTGCGAGCAGCGATACTGCGAAGATCGAACCGACAACGGCCACTACGCTGCGCTGCAGAGACTCGCCGACCGGCATGTACGCCCCGTAGGCGATGATGATGCCGGCGCTCACGCCCATTGCAAAGAGTGCCTGGCCGACGGCGCCGAGAACCACCACCGATGTAAGCCGGCTCAGGTCCGGCGCAAATGCGAACCGCAGTCCGCGCGCCACATCTCCGGTAGCAAGTGAGTAGGCGACCAGCACCAGCAGAATCGCGAGCAGCCCCGGCGCACGCCAGCGGTTGGCCCATTCGACCCCGCGATTCAATTGCCGGGCCGAAATGACAGCAACAAGCGCGAAAAATCCCAGCTGCCATAGCGATACAGCGCGTGAATCGGCAACAAACGCGTGGAACTTCGCAACGACCGCGGGCGTTCCACGAGCGTAGTTGCCGGAAAGGAAGAACCATGTGTAGGCGAGCACCCAGCCGGCGATCATCGTGTAGTACGAAATGATCAGGAACCCGGCGATGGAGCCGGTCCAACCGACCACGTTCCACAGCGCTGAGTACCCAAAGCGTCCGGCTATGACGCCTGCCGCCCGTGGCGGTGAGTGCCTCGACCATCGGCCAATCACTGTCTCAGCGATGAAGACCGGGGCACCGAACGCCAGACACGCGAGGACGAATACCGCGATAAATGCGAATCCGCCGCCGGCGGCTGCCAGATACGGAAAGCGCCAGATGCTGCCCATGCCGACGGCGGCTCCGACGGCGCTGAGCAGGAATCCCAGATCCGAGGACCAGCGCTGGCTGTTCACACGGATCGTTTCGCAGGCCCCGACACCTCAGTGCCGCTCAGGGCGTACGAGCGGGATCACGTCACTCGTCCAACCGTACGGGTCGGGCGCCCGCCTCTCCTGGATGGCAAGTAGTTGCTCCCGTAGCACCCGCGCCCGATCGTCAACCGCTGCTGGCCGATATTGACGACCGTCAGTATCCCCGATAACGCTGATCGGGCAAACGATTGCCGCGGTGCCGCAGGCAAATACCTCACTGCACTCTCTGCTCGAGAGTTGTCGCAGCAGCTCCGCAATGGACATTGTTCTCTCGACAACGCGCCAGCCGGAATCACGCGCCAGCATGATCAGGGAGTCACGGGTCACTCCAGGCAAGATCGAATCGTTGAGAACCGGCGTGTGCAGCTCATCGCCGATGACGGCGAACAAGTTCATACCGGAGAGCTCCTCAATGTTCTGCCGCGTCGTAGGATCGAGCCATAGAGCGACCGTGTAGCCGTGTTCGACGGCACGAGTCGATGCGAGCAACGAAGCCGCATAGTTCGCCCCTGCCTTCACCGTTCCGAGCCCACCGGCGGCGGCCCTGACCTGCTCTCGCTCGATCAGAACCTTCATGGCGCCCGCGGAGTAGGCCTCGGACGGATTCGCGATGACCATGAATCGCGCGCTACCGGAGGCGCGCACGGCGTACCCCGGTTCGGTGCCGAACAAGAAGGGCCGGACGTACAGCGACTGACCGGACTTGTCCGGTACAAACGGGGTGCAAGCTCCGACTACCGCGTGAATGCCTTCAAGGAACAAATCCTGCGGTACCGGCCTCATTGCGAGTCGTTCGGCGGATCTCTTGAAGCGCGCGTAGTTATCTCGTGCCCGGAACAGATTCGCAGCCGCGCGGCCAACTCGGTAGGCCTTCATGCCTTCGAATACCTGTTCCGCGAAGTGCAGGGCGCGGGCGCCGGGCATCAATTCGATCGGGCCGTACGGCAGCAGCTCGCCCTGCTTCCATTGCCCGCCCTCAAAAGTCGCGCTGTACATCACTGGTGCGGCTACCAGTCCGAAGCCAAGGGAATCCGGCAGCCTGAAATCCGCGAGGCATTTCCAGACCTCATCCCGAACCACGTAGTCGGCCGTCGGCACTTGAGGACTCCGTTATCGGGCAAATGACTTCAAATTGACTGCAGCAGCCCGCCATCGCAGGCGATTGCCTGGCCGGTGACGTAGCCTGCCGGATCCGATGCCAGGAACGCCGCCACCGCGGCCAAGTCCTGCGGGCGTCCCAACCTGCCGGCCGGAATCTCAGCGGCCAGCCTGGTTGCATCGAGCTGTAGTTCCTGGAGTCGCTCGGTCAGTGTGTACCCAGGCATGAGCGCATTGACGGTGACCTGGTCCCCGGCAACTTCCCGGCTAAGCGCATTGACGAGACCGTGCAAGCCCGCACGCAGTGAGTTGGACAGCATCAAATTGGCTACCGGCTCTCGCGCAGCGACTGACGTGATCAGGATTACTCGCCCCCAGCGGCGCGCACGCATCCCGGGAAGCGCGGTGCGAATGGCGCCGACGCTGCTCATCCATAAGTCTTCAAAGGCGGCTCGCCATGCGGCATCCGACAGGTCAGCGAAGAGCCCCGGCGGTGGTCCCCCGGTATTCACCACCAGAACGTCCAGCTGCCCAATGCGGTTCTCCGTCTCACGGATAAGGCCAGCAGCAGCGCCAGGCGTCGACAGGTCGGAGACGATTCCCTCTACGCCAAGCTGGACGGCGGTCGCCGCGAGACGTTCGGCGTTACGAGCACAGATCGCCACGCGTGCGCCCTCCGCGACGAGCGCCTGTGCAATGGCTTTGCCGAGCCCGCGCGAGCCGCCCATTACGAGCGCTCGTCGCCCTTGCAATCCAAGATTCACCTCAACTTCTCAGGTAGGCGTCGGTACCGGCCAGCCAGTCCTGCCGCGGTGGGCTGAATACGTCCACATCCAGCGTGTCCTCGAGCGCCAAAGCACGGTGCGGCACGTTCGACGGAATGACGATCACCTCGCCGGCGTGTACGGTCAGCTCCCGCTCGTCATTGGGCCCGAACCAGAACTGCAGCGCGCCCTGGAGTATGTAGGTAAGCTGCTCGTTCTCGTGCGAGTGACGCGGAACGTCGTCACCCTTTTTCAAGTACACGTGCGCAATCATCATCCGCTCGCCTGTGACCAGGCGCCGCGTGATCGTGCCTTTGAGCGGCTCCTGCGGAATGCGGTCCCAGCGATGGTGGCTCACGCTATTGAAGTCCGCGACGCCCATGAATGTATCCTCCCTCAGAGAAACCGCGGGTCGACAGCTACGTCGAGCGCGGTGACCAGACGGTTGGTTTCGTTTGCCAGGCCGACAATCGCCAGCAGCTCCGAATACTGGGCGTCCGTCATGCCCTTGTTGCGCGCCGCGGCGCCGTGCGAAGCTATACAGTACCGGCAGCCGTTCGAGGCGCTTACCGCGACGTACAGGAGCTCCTTGGTCAACGGATCAAGCGCTCCGGGACCCATGACTTCCTTGATGTTGGTCCAGATACGCTTGAGGGTTCGCGGGTCGTGCGCCAGGACCTTCCAGAAATTGTTGATCCAGTCGGTCTTCCGGGTCGCCATGATGTCGTCGTAGATCTCCCGCACTTCAGGTGTTGCTTCGTTGTATTCGACCGGCTGTCGCGTGGCGCTCATACTGCCCCCCGATCTGCTCGCTGCCGAGGGATCTTCCTGAGCGAGACCAATGGACCCCCCTTGCAAACGCAGTGTGTACCACATGCGGTACATCCTCAAATGGGCCCCGCAGACCCACCTGCAGCAGCTTGAGCCGCGATTTCTGGAACATCTAAGTCGCTGATTCAAAGAACGAATTGGACTGCGTCGGTCCAGTCCATCATCGGCGCCCCGCTGACACGACGATCCAACTTCGGCATGGCGACGGAGTTACCTTGCCCGCGGCGCCCGGTTTGCGCAATCAGACGCCGTAGTTCATTCTGCGGCTTCAAGAAACAGACACCTCGAAACACTCCGTGACCGATGAATCTGGGCCTAGAGGCGACCCGGTTCCCGCCTCGGACGGGCATCGAGCCGTCTTCCTCAGCTACGCTTCGGAGGACACAGAAGCGGCGGCCCGGATCTGCACCAGCCTGCGCAATGCAGGTATTGAAGTGTGGTTCGACCAGAACGAACTGCGTGGCGGCGCTGCCTGGGACTCCGCGATCAAGAAACAGATCAGGACCTGCGCCTTGTTCATCCCGATCATTTCCGCAAATTCGCGCGCTCGCGTCGAGGGATATTTCCGGTTCGAATGGAAACTCGCGGTTGATCGCTCCCACCTGATGGCTGCCGAGAAAGCATTTCTGCTGCCGGTCGTCATTGACGCCACCGATGAGGTCGACGCTCGGGTGCCCGAGAAGTTCCACGAAGTACAGTGGACGTGGCTGAGCGGCGGGGAGACCTCGCCCGCTTTCGTCGAGCAAGTGTCGCGCCTGCTGGCGTTCGGTGGGTACGTGCCGGCGGCAGGTGCAGCGCCGGCCACGAGCCGGCCAATGACGCCGGCCGTTCCAACACCTTCAGTTCGCCAGAACCCATGCTCGGAGCAGTCGATTGCCGTGCTGCCGTTCGTGGACATGAGCCAGAACAAGGATCAGGAGTACTTCTCGGATGGCCTGGCGGAGGAACTTATCGGATTGCTCACGAGAGTTCCCGACCTGCGCGTGCCGGCCCGCACCTCCTGCTTCTACTTCAAGAGCAAGCAGGCGACGATTGCCGATATTGCGCGGGCGCTGAACGTCGCCCACGTGCTCGAAGGCAGCGTACGCAAAGCCGGCAACACGATACGTATCGCGGTTCAGCTGATCCGGGCCGACACCGGCTTTCACCTGTGGTCGCAGACCTACGATCGCACGCTCGATGACATCTTCAAGGTGCAGGACGAGATTGCCGGCTCGGTAGTGCGCTCACTGTGCGATGCCCTGCTGAGCGCGACGCTGCCGGCGCGGACCGCCGCACTGAATTCCGAAGCGTATCAACTCTACCTGCGCGGCCATTTTCATTGGAATCGACGCTCGCCGGAAGACTTCAGAAAAGCCATCACATTCCTGCAGCAAGCCATTGCTGTTGACCCTGACTATGCCCTGGCGTTCACGGGACTGGCCGACTGCTACAGCCTGCTGCCCATCTACGACCGCATGTCGAAAGCGACCGAGACCATGCCGCAAGCGAAAACGGCGATCCTGAGAGCGCTGGCGATTGACGATAACCTGGCGGAAGCGCACGCCTCGTTGGGGTTAATACTTGCGATCTTCGATTTCGAATGGCTGGCGGCGGAACGTCAGTACCAGCGGGCGATTGAACTCAGCCCCAATTCTCCCGTGCCGCACCAGTGGTACGGCGAACTGCTGGTCAATACCGGACGGTTCGACGCGGGACTGGCGGAAGGCCGCCATGCTGTTGACCTCGACCCGCTGTCACAGGTGGCCAATCTGGCGCTGGCAATCCAGTTGAATTCCGCCCGTCGCTATGACGAAGCCATCGAGCAACTGCAAAAGACTCTGACACTTGGCCGGAACTTTGCCGATACCAATTATTTCCTGTTTGAAGCCTACGCCAACAAAGGGTTGTACCAGGAGGCGGTAGCGGCATATGCACGACAGAAGCAGCTGGATGGGGAGCCCGCAACAGAGGTGGATGCGTTCAAGGACGTCTTCGCCAAGGACTCATGGCGAGGATTTCTCCAGCTCCGCATCCACTCTCTCGAAGCCCAGGGGCAACCGGACCCTGATGAAATTGCGTCTTTTTATGCCCGGGCGGGCGACCTGGACCGCGCGTTTGCCTGGCTGGAAAAATCCTATGCCGGCAGAAGCGCCAGGCTGACTCACCTGAAGGTCGATGCCCGATACGACAACTTGCGCGCCGATGCGCGCTTCACGGATATGCTGCGCCGCGTTGGACTGGCGTAACCGCCATCACGCCTTGGCACCGAGAACATTGTAGGCCGTGACGGGGCGGTGCAGTCCTTTAAGAGGCAGCTCACCCACCGATTCGAGCTCGAAGAGATCATCGGTGGCGGCGAGCACGCGCTTGGAGACCAGAATCTGCCCGGGCTTGGCCTCGCCACACAATCGTGCCGCGAGATTTGTCACCGTACCGATTGCACCGTAATCCCAGCGCCCCTCGTAGCCGATCGCGCCGATCGTGGCATAACCCTGCGCGATTCCAACGCCGAGTTCCAGCTCGTAGCCCATCTTGCGCCAGGAGACGATCATCTCGGAGACCCGCTTGCGCATGGCGAGGGCCATGCGCACCGTGCGTTCCGCTGCATTGGGCACCGGCACCGGATCGTTGAAGAAGACCATCATGCCATCGCCGGTAAACCGCTCCAACGTCCCTTCGTGCTCCATGACCAACCGGCCCATTTCAGCGTGATACTCGCGCAGCACGCCCATGACTTCCTCGGGTTCGACACTCTCCGCAAAAGCGGTAAAGCCGCGCAGGTCGAGGAAGCAGACGGTCAGGTCGCGGCGGTGGGTTGCCAGGGGATCGTCCGCGCCACCGGCTACGATGAGTTCCGCAAGGTGCGGAGAAAAAAAACGCTTGAGCCGCCCGAGACGCTCGAGCAGCGCCACCTGCTCTTTGACGCGCTGCTCGAGTTTCTGATTCCACTCGGCCAATTGCCGCAAATGCATGGCTTCGCGATCGCGTAACCGTTTCTTTTCCAGGCAAGCGCCGATGCGCGCTCCCAGCAGCACCGGGTCGAAGGGCTTTGGCAGATAGTCCTCCGCGCCCAATTCGATGCAGCGCACGACGCTGTCCATTTCGTCCAGCGCCGATATCATGACGACCGGAATCTCCCGCAACGCGTCATCTGCGGTGAGGCGCTGCAACACTTCGTAGCCGCTCATCTCCGGCATAAGCACGTCGAGCAGCACCAGGTCGATAGGCTGCTGACGCAGCAACGCCAGCGCATCCGGCCCATTCGCCACCACTTGCACCCGGTGTCCCACGCGTGCCAGCCGGCGGCTCAGCATCTCCCGGTTCGCGGCGTTGTCATCGACCACCAGGATGTTTCCGGTTTCGGCGGTCGGCACCGGGGTTACCGCGATTCGCGCCGTATCCGAATCGGCGCTCGGCGCAACCGGCGGTGCGCTGACCCCGTCGGCGATCATGGTATGCAACGTGTGCGCGGCACTGCCAATTCGATCGAGATCCTGGCCCACTTCTGCAGCGCCCATTTGCCGAGCCTGCGCCTTGAGCTCATCGACGGCTGCGATGATGGAGCTTATGGGCCCGGACGCCTCGGTGCTGAGGCGGCGCAGATCGATTTCATTGTCCTTGCGCGTGCGCCCGAGCACCTCATCGACGAGCAGCATCAGCTGCTGCGCATACTCGTGCAGTTCGCGCAGCCTGGGCTCCATCGCCACGATGCTGCCTTCGGTGGCGCTTTCAAGCAACATCTCGCTGTAACCGATGATGTGGTTCAGCGGCGTGTGCAGCTCGTGCCGCAGATGATTCAATGTTGTGCGATCGATGGTCACACCCGAGGTCCCTGATTGAGCAAGGTCTCGATCTTCTCCAACAGCCGCGGTAACTCGATCGGCTTCGTGTCGAAGTCGTCACACCCCACGGCCAGGGCGTTATCGCGGTCGCTGGAGTTGGTGTGAGCGGTCAGCGCCACGATCGGAATATGGCGAGTCTCGGGCGCCGCCTTGAGTCGCCGCGTTGCCTCCAGACCATCGATCCCCGGCAAACTCACGTCCATCAGGATCAGCGCCGGCGCTTCGGCCTGAGCCATAGTGATGCCTGTTTCGCCATCGACGGCCGTCACGACCTGGTAGCCTCGCTTCTGCAAGCGCCGCGACAACATATCGCGGTTGAGCTCGTTGTCCTCGATCAGCAGGATCTTTTTCATGCGCCGCTCCTGGGCGGGCGTTACGTCGCGCCGCCTCCAGAGGACAGCACACGAATCTTTTCAAGCAGGCGCGGCATTACGATCGGCTTGGTGTCGAAATCATCGCAGCCCGCAGCGAGCGCCTTCTCACGGTCGCCGGTCATCGCATTGGCCGTCAAGGCGATGACGGGAATGTGCCGTGTCTGCTGTGCAGCCTTGAGCTGGCGTGTCGCCTCCCACCCATCAAGCACCGGCAGGCTCAGATCCATCAGAATCACATCGGGCCGCTCGCTGGTGGCGAGTTGCACGCCACTGGCGCCATCGCGCGCGATTACCACGGTATGCCCCTGGCGCTTGAGGCGGCTCTCCAGCACAAAGATATTGTCCTCATTATCTTCTACATACAGGATTTTCACGCCAGAACCTCCTTGACCTTCGCTTGTTGGCCGCGCTCGATCGACCGCGGCAGCATTCGGCCCAGTTCACGCAGCAGTTCATCCAGCTCAGAGGCGCTTTTCCGCATCACCCGCTCGACGTATCCGTTCAGCCGCTTCTGATCCTCGACGCTCAGGTCCTTCGCCGTCAACACCAGCACCGGAATGTCGTGCCATTCCGGGCGCTGACGCATCTCGACCAGGAACTCGAACCCGTCCATCTCCGGCATGATCAAGTCCAGTACGATTACGTCGGGACACGATTCGGCGAGATGTGCCAGCGCGAAGCGGCCATTGCTCGCCCCCTCGACCTGCCATTTCTCCTGCTCGAGCACGCGCCGCACGCTCTCGCGCATGATCTCATCGTCGTCCACCAGCAGGACCTTGCGTGCAATCGGACTGCTGATGTTTTTCAGCAGGCTTATGAGCCGCTCGCGGTCGATCGGCTTAGTCATGTATTCCGTCGCGCCGAGCGAGTAGCCGCGGCTGCGGTTGTCCTCGATGGTCACCAGCACCACCGGAATGTCTGCGAGCTGCGGATCGCCCTTGAGCGCCGCCAGCACCGTCCAGCCATCCAGGTCCGGCATATTGATGTCGAGCGTGATCGCCGCCGGGTGGAGTTCGTGCGCCAGTTCCAAGCCTTCCCGGCCCCCCGTTGCGGTGCGAACCACGAATCCCTCGCGCTCGAGATACCGCGCCATCACCTCGCATACGGTCTGGTCGTCATCGATGACCAGGATCAGCGAGCCCTTGACCGGTTTCGTCGACCGCCGCTCGGGACGCACCCGGCGCACCAGCGGCGCCGGCTGGACCGACTCGATCCGGGCGGGCAGGCGAATCGTGAATGTCGAACCCTTGCCCAATTGGCTCTCGACGGTAATTTCGCCGCCCATCATCTGGCAGAAACGGCGGCTGATCGCGAGGCCCAGTCCGGTGCCGCCATACCTGCGCGTGGTCGAGGGATCGGCCTGCACAAATTCCTGGAATAGCCGGCCCATCTGCTCGCACGACATCCCGATGCCGGTATCCCTGACGGCCATCGTAATCTCTTCGCTGCCCTTGCTCATGACTCGAGCCACATCGACCGTCACGCTGCCATGCTCGGTGAACTTGTTTGCGTTGCTCACGAGATTGAGCAGCGCCTGGCGGATTCGGGTCTGGTCGGCATGCATCTCGCCGACATCCGGCGGACAGTGGACGATGATTTCGTTGCCGTTCTTCGCCGCCGCGGGGCTGATCGTGGAGATTACGTCGTCGACCAGCGGCGCGATGGCGAAGGCCTCGACGTGCATGTCCATCCTGCCGGCTTCGATCTTCGACAGGTCCAGAATATCGTTGATGAGCTCCAGCAGATGGTGCGCCGCACGCAGTACGCGCTCCAGCGGTTCGAGCTCTTCCGCGCGCTTCAGGTCGCGCGCGTCCTCATGCAACATCTCCGTCAAGCCGATGATCGCATTCAGTGGCGTGCGCAGCTCGTGCGACATATTCGCCAGGAACTGCGATTTCAGCTTGCTCGCCTCCGCCAGCTGCTCACTCTTCGCCTGGCTTTCCTTGAACAGCCGGGCATTCTCGATGGCCATTACCGATTGCGAGGCCAGCGTTTGCAGCAGTTTCACGATCGAGGGCGCGAATTCGCCCGACACTTTGCGGCGGATCACCAATGCGCCGGTCACGTGCTCGTCGCGCAACAGCGGCACCGCAACCACGGCGCGGATTCCGTCGTGCACCCAAAGGGTGCTTACCCTTTGGGATAGCTCGACGTCCGTCACCTGAACCGGCGCGCGGTTTACCGCGCACATGCCCACCGGACCGTCCCCCAGGCCGATGCGCGAGCCGCGCAGTTTTTCGATCATTTCGTCGCTGACGCCAAAGTTTGCGCGCGGATCGAATACCCCATCGGCCTCGTCGAACTGGTAGAGGGTGCCCGAATCCGCATCGGCCAGGCGCACCGAGCGGGCGATGACGGTTGCCAGCACCGTCTCGAGGTCAAGCGATGAGCTCACCGCCTGGCCCACCTCGTTCAGCGCCTGCAGTTCTGCCACCGAACGCATCAGCTCGCGCGTGCGGGCCTCGACCTCGGAGGTGCGCTCGGCGACACGTTGTTCCAGTCTGCGCTGATCCTCCTCTATCTCCAGTTGCGACCGACGCAACTTCTCGCTCATCATCCGCAGCGAGGCGAGCAGGTTCCCGAGGTCGCGCTTCGGCAGATGGTCCGCAGCTACGGCGAATTCGCCTGCCGCGATGCTCTGGGCGAGATCCACGGCGGCGTTGAGCGGTTCGGTAACGCCCGTGATCATGCTGTAGATGAACCAGGCGGCAATCAGCAGCGTGAACAAGGTTGCAGCCGCTACGATTTTGCTCTGGCGCCGTGCTGAGTCGATTGCCTGCGAGATGGCCGCACTGCTTGCTTTCTCGTAACCTTCCTCGAGCGTGCGAATTGCCTCGCGCGTCTGCTTGATCTGGGGCCCCAGCGCCAGCAGCCGGTCGACCGGCATGGCAACCGGGATCTGGCCCGCCAGGGCCTCCAGACTTGCCGCGGCGGCCGCCGCGCCCGGGTCCTTGCGGCGCAATGCAGCGGCCGACGCCGCCGATTGCCGGAGCGCGTCATACGCGCGCTGGCCCAGGCTGCCCATATCCACGGCGTCCGCGGCATGCGTCATGAAGGACTCGAAGCCTTCCTTCGTCGCCCGCGACAGGCCGTGGCGTACGACGACGCTCTCAACCGCCGCGGTGCGTCGCTGGTCAGAGACCGCCTGATAAATCAGCACCAGCGTGATCGGAGCAATGATGATCACGAACTGCGCAAAGATGCGCAGCTTCAATTGTTTTACTTTGATCATTGGGACGGTGCCCCCCCGGGCGCCGAACGAACTCGCATCCCCACCGCCAAACGGAACGCCAGTTTCTACGCGGTGCGCAGCGGGCCGTCAATCGCACGGCGGCTGCGGCCGCCAGGAGTCGGGGGTGGCTGCGCTCGTCGGAGTTGTCATAACAGGGCGTTTGGACGCCATGACGATATGCACGCACGCCAGCGCTCGTGAGCAGCCCGCGATTCCCATGTCAGTAGTGCGCACGCAGACGTCTGCCCGGCAGACGTTCACTAGCCTTCCAAACTGCCAAGCTTGCGCTCCTGACGCATCGATCTGCGCCTCTTCGGACTTCGGCGGCCGGTGGGGTTTACCCTCTACCGTCCGAGGAGCGTGAGCTGCCAGATGTCCTTGCCGGTCGCCATCATCAGCGGACGCAGGGCGAGCATGCCGGCTTTCCCTATTGCGCGCTCGAGCTGCGCAAGCTCTGCGAGCTTGTCGCGCGTCTCGGCGTCAATGGGCGGCGCGTCCATGCCGCTCTCGCGCAGCAGGAGTATGCCCTTGGCGCGCAGCGCGAGTTCCCCGTGCAGCCGCAGGCAGCACAGCATGTCCGCCAGGTCCTCGCCGCGGAAGCGGTCGCGCAGCGACTGCAGGTAGCGGCCGGGGTTGCTGTCGAGGAACCTGCCGGTATTGATCGACTCCAGCAGCTGCACGTTGGAGTCGAGATCCGCGTCGAGCCAGTCGCGCAGCGTGCGCTCGCCGTGCCGAAACACCAGGTAGATCACCAATGGCAGCACCAGCAGGGTCGCAAGCGTCGCGAGCGCGGGCCGCCCGAGCAGGTAGTTGAAGCCGCTGTGCAGCACCACCGCCGCCAGAAACCCTGGCAGCAACAGCTGCAGACCGCCGTTCGGCCGGCGCTCGTAGAGCGTGATCGAGATCATTGCCAGCACCGTCGTCGTGCCGCCATGCATGATCGCGGTGCCGAAGCCCCGGATGACTTGCACCGGCAGCGCTGCCTCCGGCCTCGAAGCGAGGTAGTACAGGTTCTCGACCAGCGCGAAGCCGGTGCCGATCGCGAAGCCGGCGATTCCAGCATCTACCGGCAGCCCGACGCGCCGCGTGCGAATCAGGAAGACGATCAACAGCGCCTTCAGTGACTCCTCGATCCACGGCGACAGGTAGCGCGAATACGCCTCGAAATCGCCCGGGAAATGCGCGTACGCCCAGTTGTTGAGCAGGTAGCTCGCGCCGGCTGCGAGGCCGCCGGCCGCAACCACCGCCAGCACCATCTTCAGCCGCAGCAGCTTATAGGCGTCACACTGCACCAGCGCGGCGAGAAACAGCAGCACCGGCACCAGTGCGATCGGCGCGCGCAGCAGCAGATCGATGTTCAACGTGTCGCTCGTGTACAGTGCCCGCGCTTCACAGCACCTGCAGCGACAACATGAACTCGGTCCTGCCGAGCCCGCCCGCGGCGAAGCCCCGCGCCGCGCCCACGGACAGCATCATCGACTGGCGGTGCATCACGTGCAGCTGCAGATCGAGTTGCGCGCCGACGTTGTGAGCGCTGCGACGCAATGCGCGGTTGTCGGGATCCGTCTCGAGCGCGCTCACAAATACCTCCGGCCGGACCCAGCTGGCGTAGAAGCCGGGCGAGCCCAGGGCCTCGAAGCGCAGCGGCGGCAGGCACCATTCGAGTGTCGACTTGAGGAGCGACTTGCCATTCAGCGCGTCCAGCCTGAAACCCGGCATGCTCAGCAGCTCGCGGTAGCGCTGCGCGCCGCCGTTGCCGCCGCTGTCGACGTAGTTGTTGCCGAAGCCGCCCAGGTAGGAGTTGGCGAGCGGGTTGGCGCGCGCTCCGGTGGAGAGGCTCGCCCCGCTTCGCAGCCAGATAGAGGAATGGTTGAGGGGCAAGGGGAAGCCGACGTCGAAGGTGCCAGTGAGGCTCGGGATCAGATCGCCGGCGGCTCCGTTGGCGTGCACGTTGATCGTCCAGCTGTGGCCCGCCTCGACATCCACCGCGCCGGGCGAGGCGCGCGTGTCCGTGGCAACGAAGCCGGCGTCCGCGGTGAACAGGTTCTTCGAGGGCGAGGTCACGTTCTGAAACCCCGGCAGCGTGTCGAGGCCCCCGTAGTAGGCGACCTTGGCGACGAAGTCCATGGCCTGCGGTGGGTCGAAGATGAGCGGAAGGTCGTAGCCGAGGTAGCCGTTGTAACCCGCGAGGCTGCGCTTGGTCGGACCGAAGAGGTCGTAGAAGTCCGCACCGTTCCAGGCGGCACCGGCTGTCCAGCGCGTGTGGTGAACACCGGCCGCGACGTGCAGGCGCTCCTTGGCAGGTAACCGGTTATCCGGGCTGTAGCTCGTCTCGACGCCGAGCGCGTCGTACCCCATCGGATCGCTGAAGCGGGCGCTGGCGCCAAGACCCACCGAGTTCTTGTAGCCCTCGACGACCGGGATCAGCGACTCGAGCGACAGCCCCCGCATGGGTCGATAGGCGCCTTTGCGCAGGATCTGGGATTCGTAGGGGATCGTCGAGGGGACGGCTGCGACCCAGCCCTGCACCTCCGGGTACTTCGCCGCCACCTGCTCGCCAAGGAAGGTCACCGCGCTCAGGTCCTCGGTCGGTCTTGCCTCGATCAGCGCCGGCACAAACCCCTTGGCCGCATAGCGCAGCACGATCAGCTGAGACTCATCGAGCGGTAGCGGGCGGAAGAAACCAACGTCGGCGTTACTGACCGCCGTGAGGGTCTCGGTTGCAAGCTCGTAACGATAGATGTTCGATACGCCGGTGTAGTAGCTGCTGCCGTACAGGTAGCGGCCATCCTTCGAGAACACGAAGCTCTCCGGCACCGCCGCTCCCATCGTGAAGGTGTGCAGCGGAGTGGCATCGCCCCTGGCGAGCGCGTCGGCACGCAGCACCCTGACCTGCGTCACCTGTGGCGAGCCGGGCTTCCGACCCGGTCCCGACACGGACACCGACGCGAGCGCGCCGTCGCGAGATAGATCAAGATCGAAGGCCCTCTCCCCGCGTGGGAAGACGTACAACGTCTGCCACTCCTTGTAAGGGAAGGGGATTCGCACGAGTATGACAAATCCGTTGTTGAGCCGTAGGCCCCACAGCGAGCGATCGGTGGGGTTGTAGACGATGTCTCCGATGCGGGCGGCCCGCAGCAGTGTGCGCGACTTGCCGGAGCGCAGCTCGAGTGCCTCGAGGTTGCGGTGGGTGTTGTTGTTCGTTGTGTAGAAGAGCGTCCCGGTCTCTGGGTCGTAGGCGAGCGAGGTCACGGTGTAACCGCTGGCGCCCTTGACCTCCTTGATCTCAGTCACCCTGCCATCACTGCGGCCAATCGACGCGATGTGCGCCAGCTGCCCGGGATACTTGACAGCCGCGAACAGCTTCGTCCCGTCCGCCGAGAGGTAGGTGCGCGAGACAGCGCCGAGGTCCTTTTTAGTGAGGTCGCGGTATTCGGTGACCGGGTGCTCGCGCACCGCAAGCAGGTTCTGCCGCTGGAAGCTGTGCTCCCAGTCGATCCACTGGTGCCAGGACTCATCCAGCGGCAGGCCGAACACACGCCGAAAATCGTGGGCGTAGTAGCGGCGACTGTCAGCATCGCGTCGCCACCAGGCAAGCAACCGTTGCGGGCCGTAGTGGAGGCCCAGGTAATCCATGAAGCGCGTGCCGTACAGGTACGCGTTGGCGCCGGTCTTGAAGTCGATCTCGGTGCCCTTCGACACGAGCCCGAGCGGGTCGTAGAACCTGGCGTTCTCCTGCACCATCGCGCGGAACACCATCTCGTCGTAGCCACCTTGCGCGCGGCCGACACCACCGCTCATCCAGGTCTCCATGAACACCGCGCTCCCCTCCTGATACCAGCGCGGCGCCGTAAGACGCGGCACGGTCAGGTAGTTGTAGAGCAGCGTCTCGGGGTGCGCGGAGTCGACGTCCACCTTGCCGTGAAACAGGCGGCGGAAGCGCGCATCGGCCGGGCTCGCGCGATCGTTGTCGACGATGTGCGTGAGCTCGTGCGCGGCCGTCCATCCGAACCACTCAGCCGGTGAGAGGGTCTCGAACGGCTCATTCGAGGGGGCGATATCGAGGAAGATTCGATTGCGGGGCGCCGGTATCGCCGTCGCGTTGGCGCGGTCGCTGAAGTCCTGAAGAAGCACGTTGACGCGCCCGTCGGGTACATAGTGGAACAAGCGCTCGTGGGTGGCGAGCCCGCTCAGGAAGCTCTGCGTCGCGTGCGGGACGAGGTGTTTCTCGCCCGGCTCGAGATAGACGATCCTCAGCTCCTCGGTCTCGACGAACTCAAGACCGGCCCGGACCGGCGAGGCCACGCCAAGCGCGACGGCGAGCGCCGCCGCGAAGCCTAGCGGCGCCCGCGGCCACGGCGGGCCGTCGCCGTCGTTACGCACAAGAGAAGTGAGTGGCCCGCCGGTAACGCTCGGGTCACTCACATGTCTTCGACGCCACTGCCGCGCAACGCGGACGTGCGGTTGTTCGCAACTAGTTCTGCGCGTTTTGGGCGTTCTGCGCGTTTTGGGCGTGCTGCGCGTTCTGCGCGTTTTGGGCGTGCTGCGCGTTCTGCGCGTTTTGGGCGTTTTGGGCGTTTTGGGCGTTTTGGGCGTTCTGGGCGTTCTGGGCCCTGCGCCCGCGCAGGTCGTCGCCGGTGCTACCGCCGGCCGCCGCCGCATCCTTTGCGGCATCCGCGCCTTCCGTTCCCTTCGATGCGTCGGACGCGTTCTGGTCGGTCGTGCTCGCTGTCGGCGTTGGGTTGAAGGAGTTCGTGCCGTCTGCGCGGGCGCGCTTCGCCTCGACGATGGTTCCGGCAGCGTCCTTACCTGCCGGCGCCTTGTTGTAGCTCAGGTAGGCGATTGCACCGATTGCGACCACGAGCCCGCCTACGATCCACACTGTCCTACTAGCCATAAAAACCTCCCCAGGGTTGGGAAACACTCGCCAAATGACCGTTCTGCAATAACTACCGCAGACACAGAAAAAAGTTGGTACACATCGAAGGAAAAGCGCGATTCAGCGATCCTTGGGCGCTCGGAGCGTTGCACGGCCCACCTCATGGCCGGCCATCAGGAAAGTGACATCCACAGCCTCCCCACTTCTCCCGAATCCGGGCAACGCGACCGTTGTCCGCGGCCCCCCGGGTGCGTCCCGCACGCCGAGGCCGTTGACCCCTAGCGTGCGACCGTCGCTTGCAACGAGCACGTCCACTGGAGCACTCGCCACCAGCTCGAACTCCAGACCCAGCCCCGCGCGGTCGCGGTAGAGGCTCACCCGGCCCGCGACTGCCCCGTTGCCAAGACGGACCGTATCGACGGTGGTCGGTGTATCCGCCGTCGCGATCGTCCCCGCTACATCGCTCGTGGCAGGCCGCGGCCCATCGAGGGTCTCGTAAACAATTGTCCCCGCAGCGAGCACGCCGGCGATGAGGGCGGCATGGCGCAAGCGCGGCGCCGACCACCAGGGCGGTGCCCGAGATGGGGTCGATTGTGGCAGCGCATCAAGAATGCTCTGCCGGAGCTGCTGCGGCGGGTCGACCTCCTCGAGCGCATCGAGCGCCGCGCACACGCGCCGCAGATCCTCGCGCAGGGCCTGAGCCTCGGGATCGGCGAGCAGTGTGCGCGCGAGCTCAGCGCGTTGCGGTCCATCGAGCTCACCATCGATCTCGGCGTGAATCAGTGCGAGGCGCCCGCTATCGGCCATGTCAGATCGCTCCGCGCTGCAGCAGACGATCCCGCAGGAGCTGGCGAGCACTGTAGAGCCGCGATTTCACGGTTTTCTCGGGCAGCAGGAGGATGTCGCCCATGTCCTGGTAGCTCAGCTGCATGAAGTGCCGCAGTACGACGACGGCCCGAAGCTCGGGCTTGATGCGCATCAGTGCCTCCTCGATCGCCTGGCCGGTCTGCTCGCCCTCGAGCTGTCGGTCCGGACCCGGCGCCGTGTCGGCCTCCTCGCCATTGAGCCCCTCGCAGGGTTTTCGCGAGCCAAGGGCATTGAGGGACTCATTGATGGCAATCCGGTAGATCCAGCTGTAGAACTTGAAACTCGGGTTGTAGTCGCCAAGATGCTCGAACACCTTCAGGAACGTGGTCTGCGCGACGTCTCGCGCGTCCTCCGAATCGCGCAGCAGCCGAAGCGCGACGTTGAAGACCGGCTTCTGGTACCGCATGACGAGCTGCTCGAGAGCCGCCCGGTCCCCGTTCCGACAGCGCCGCACCAGCGTCGCGTCATCGTCCTCTTTCACAAGTACCGCTCAGCACACAAAAGGTTGGTCGGCTCGGCCTCATTGAGTTGTGGGAGGCACGTCGCTAGCCTGCCGCCCGGGTCATGTCGATGATCCGGTCGAAGCCGGCGTAACGGAAAATGTCATGGATCTGCGGGCTGACGTTGATCAGCATGAGGCCCGCACCCGATCCCCTGGCCCGCTTCTGGGTCAGCAGAAACACGCGCAGCCCTGAGCTGGCGATGTACTCGAGCCGGGCCAGGTCGATGACCCGCGGTTCGGCCACTGTGTTCAGAAATCGCAGCGCAGCATCGCATTGCGTGGCGTCGAGCCGCCCCGCCATCACGACCTCGCCTGACGGACCCAGTTGGATCTCGAACATCTGCGCGTTCTTCTTATGTTAACTGTCTGGGCGTGTTGGTTGCGACGCCGCGCCTCGCGGACTCCCCTCGCTCATACGCTACGCGCATTCGTGGGTCCTTGCACCGATTGCCCCCGCGGCGCCTCATGCCGGGCACGCCGGCGGCCTTAGCGGCTGATGTGCTTGGTCATGGTGAGCTGATTGCGTACCCCGACGCGTTGGTAGCTGACCGCATCCATCATCTGCCGCACCAGGAAGACTCCGTGCCCACCAACCGGGCGCTCGCCCAGGCTCGCCGTGACGTCCGGCGGCGGCACCGAGAGCGGGTTGAACTCCGGGCCCTCGTCCTCGACCGTCATGTTGAGCCCGGCGTCGGTCAGCATCAGCGACACTTCGACCCGCGGCGCGGTGCCCGCCGGCGAGCCGTGCATGACTACGTTCATGAAGACTTCCTCGAGCGCGAGCTGGAAGGCCAGTGCCTGTGCGCGCGGCAGGCCGGCGGCCGACCAGAACTCCTGCAGGAACTGCGTCAGCGCCGGCAGCTGGGCCGCATCGCTCGGCACGGCTATGCGTCGCTCCTGACACGCACGCCCCTGCGCTGCGTGCGCCAGCGCCGTTGGCCGATCTGCATGCACTGCAATGATGCGGCTGAAGCCACTCAGCTCGAACACTTCGCGCACCGCGGGCTGCAGCGCGCACAGCGCGAACGGGATCCCGGCACGCTGCGAGGCGCGCGCCGCCAGCAGAAAAACACGCAGGCCGGCGCTTGAGACGTAGTCGAGCGCGGTGCAATCGACGATCACGGCCGCCGGCGCCGTCCCCGCACCGGCGAGCGCTTCCTCGACCCGTTGTTGAAAACCGGCAGCGGCGCCGAAATCAAGCCTGCCCTCAGGAATCACCAGCGTAGTCAGTGCGAGCGTTTCGGTCCGGACCTTCAATGCGCGTCCCAAGCGAGCACAGTGAGCGTGATGTCATCGAATTGCGCAGCATTGCCGACGAAGGCGGTGACGCTCTGGCAAATACGCTCGACGATGGCGCCGGCCGCTCCGTCGCCATGCGCCTGAACCTCCGCCATCAGCCGCTCCGCCCCGTAGGCCTCATCCGCCGGGTTGCAGGCCTCGGTCACCCCGTCGGTATAGAGCACCAGGCGGTCCCCAGGCCGCAGCGGTACTGTGTGATCAGGAAACTCGACGTCCGGTATCGCTCCGAGCACGAGTCCGCCGGCCCCGTTGAGGGCCTCGACCGACCCGTCGGCGCGCCGCAGGTAGGGCGGGTTGTGACCCCCGTTCGCGTAACGGAGCACCCCGGTAGTGGGGTCGAACACGCAGTAGAAGACCGTGACGAACAAATCCATGGGATTCTGCGCGCACAGCGTCTGGTTGGTGTGCGCGAGGCAAGCGCCGGGATCGGTGTACAGCGCCGCAAGATCGCGCAGGTTGGTGCGCGCGACGGCCATGAAGAATGCCGCGGGAACGCCGTGGCCGGAGACGTCCGCCATCACCAGACCGATCCGTCCGTCCGGCAGCTCGATGAAGTCGTAGAAGTCTCCACACATCGTGGTGGCCGGAATCATTCGCGCCGCGCCATCGCACCCCGGCTTCGCAGGGAAAGTTGCCGGCAGGATCGCAATCTGCAGCGCCCGCGCGACGTCGAGTTCGGCTTTGATCTGCGCCTGCGCCTGCTCGAGCGAGGCATTCTTGTCGGCGAGCTCGCGGGTGCGCTCGGCGACGGTGTTTTCCAGAATGTGCGTCTGCAGTTTCAACACTCGCAGCAGGCGCAGCAGGCGCAACACCCGCAGCCAGCGCGCGTCGAGCCCCGCCAGGAAAAAAGGCGCGATCGCGAGCAGGTCCACCAGGCCATGGAAGCTGAGGATGAATGCGACCTTCTCCCGCGCCGCCACGATGCGCAGCAGGTACTCGAGCGAGAACACGGCCACAACGACGAGCTCTTCGATGCGCAGCGCGCGCCTGGCCCAGTCGGGCAGCCCGGGAATCACTTCCACGCCGATGGACGCGACACTCAACACGATCAGCGCGAGGATGAGGTTTTCAAAAGCGCGCGCGTACGGTCCCGGGCGCAGCAGGAGCAATTCCGCGAGTGCCCGGACCGAGGCCGTGACGGCCTGAGTCGCCCGCCGAGCCGCTGCCACGCTCATCGGCCGGCGATCAGTTCGACTTCGCCCTCAATCTCGACCGGGATGTTGAACGGCAGTTCGGCCATACCAACGGCACTTCGACTGTGGGCACCCACTTGGGGACCGAACACTTCGAGAATGAGATCAGAGAAGCCGTTGATGACGCTCGGCTGCTTGTTGAAGCCGGGCGCGGAATTCACCATCCCGAACACGCGCGACCAGGCGGCTACGCGGTCCAGGTCACCCAGTGACCGCTTAAGACTTCCGAGAATCGAGAGCGCAGTGAGTCTTGCACTCGCGTAGCCCTGTTCGAGCGAAACTTCTCGCCCAAGCTTGCCCAGTGGCTCGGCGAAGGAGCCATCGGGGGCCTGGGGTCCGTGGCCGGAGATCAACGCCCGGTTACCAACTACCCGGACGAACTGAAAGGGGAGGACTACCCCCGGAGGCGGCCGGGTCGGAGGAGGAAGAGTGAACCCAAGGGTACGCAGCCTGTCTTCGATCGTTGACATGGGCGACCTCAAGCGTTTCTTGTGCGATTGCCTCGTTGCGACTTCGGCAATTGTCGCAACTTCCGGCACCGGCTCATAGCCATCGCAGCCGATGCCTGACGTTTCAACGCGCTCAAGCTATTGATTCAGGAAGCGGAATGAACTTCGTCGCCCCAGTCCATCGCCGCGGATAGCGCGGCCCCGCAACGCCTGCCCGGGTGGCCCTACTTCGGCAGCCGCGTTACGGGAACATCGGTGACGGAATCGACCGGCAAGATGTTGGATAATGGATGTCATGCACCTGCTCGAGCGCCAGCACCAACTCGAAGTCCGGCTCGCGCTCGGCGAGCTCACCGGCCACGCCACCACAACATCCGGAGTGACGGTATGACCAGCAGCTCTTACAGGCTTTACGGCAGGGCGAACGCCGGGTCGCTGGCCGTGCAGATTGTGCTGGAGGAGATCGGCGCGCCTTACGAGCTGATCTGGGTTGGCAGAACTGCGGCTGAGCTTGAGGCCCTGCGCCGCATCAATCCCGCCGGAAAGGTGCCGGCGCTCGTGCTACCGGATGGCACGCCGGTGTTCGAGTCCGCCGCAATCCTCATTCACTTGACTAACGCGCATCCCACAGCGGATCTCGCACCTGTTGCCGGCAGCACGGCACACGCTCGCTTTCTGCAGTGGATGCTGTTTCTGTCGTCGAACGTGTACGAGGCGGCCCTGCGAAGCTACTACTCCGAGCGCTACTCCACGGTCGGGGCAGCCGCGGCCGACCAGATCAAGGCACAAGCCGTGGAAGACTACGCCCGCCAACTCGAACTCATCCACGGCGCGCTGTCGCCCTATGTACTGGGCGAGAGGCTGTCCGCCGCAGACCCATACCTGCACATGCTCGCCGGTTGGTATCCGGGTGACGCCACGGCGCTGAGCTCCCGACTGCCGAAGCTTGCTCAGCACGCCGAACTGCTGCGCCGCAGGCCGGCGACGCGCAAGGCCGAACAGGATCACGCCGACAGTTAGGCCGGGATCATGAGTCACGCGCCAATTCGCGGCATTCGCGCCTGCGTGTTCGACGCCTACGGCACGCTGTTCGACGTCGCAGCAGCGGCGCGCAGCTGCGGCGGTGAGCTCGGCGAAAAGTCGGGTGCATTGAGTTCACTGTGGCGTGAGAAGCAGCTCCAGTATACGTGGCTGAGGGCGCTGCAAGACCGGCACGCGGACTTTTGGCAAGTGACCGGCGAGGCGCTGGACTTCGCGCTCGAAACACTGCAGATCACCCGCACCGGGTTGCGAGAGCGGTTGCTGAACCTTTACCTCACGCTCGACGCCTTTCCGGAAGTACGCGACACGCTGGCGCGGCTGAAGCAGGCCGGGATAAGGACTGCAATACTTTCCAACGGCTCCCCGCCGATGCTGAAGGCCGCCGTACAGGGCGCCCAGATCAATCACTTGCTTGACGCCGTGCTCTCGGTTGAGGAGGTCGGAATCTACAAGCCGCACCCGCGGGTTTACCAGCTGGCGGTAGACCGCCTGGGGCTCGAGGCGGGCGCGATCGCGTTCCAGTCATCCAATGCCTGGGACGCCTACGCCGCATCGGCCTTCGGCATGCGGGTGGTGTGGTGTAACCGCTACGAGCAGCGTCCCGAAAGACTCCCGGGCAAGCCTGATCACGAAATCAGGTCGCTGGCCGAACTGCCGGCCCTGTTAGGTCTGCAGGCCTAGGCCGGGCCCTTGCGTCGCCCCTTGCGCACGGAAAAGAACAGTTGCCGGTGTTCGCCGGCACGCGTGATGGTTGCCCAGTGCAGCGCGACCAGGACGTACAGGACATTCAGTGCCAGGAGCCTGGTGGGGATGTGCTTGGTGCGGCGCGCTGCGGCGAGCACGTGGTTCGCCGTCACGCCACGCGTGCCGCCAACGCGCTCGTGTACGTAGTCAACGGCAGCCTTGTCGACCAGATTGAAGTAGCCGGAACCACGACGCGCCTTCGATAGCGCGAACGACAGCACGAAAAAATAACCCTCGCTCTCGAATACATGATAGGTCTGGCGTACCGCCTCGACCCGACCACAGTATTGGAGTCCACGTTGCAGAGTGCGGATATTCATACCATTCACCCTATCCCATGGCAGTTAGGACAACAGCGCCGCTGTCAGTCTCCCTCGCCGAGCGCAAGCCGCGGAACACCTGCCTCCTGCATCCGTGCGTTGAGAGCCGGCAGCTCAGTGTTCGCGAGCGACTTCCACTTCTCGAGCTGCTCGACCAGGCGTCGATGCAGGTCGGTGTATACCTCCTGCTGCGCCACGGTCGGAGCCACATCATCCGCGTCGACGGTCGCAATGAAGGTGTCGTATTGCTCGTTGAGGCGGTTCGGATAACGGAGATTGTCTTCCGAGGCCTTCATGTTGACCTGAATGAGCTGCTCCTCGATCGGTGCCATGTGCTTGTCGAAATCCGCGGCCCCCGCCACCAAGGTTTTGCCGCCGGCCTCGCCGCCGGCCCAGGCCTTCAGCGTCTCCAGGTTGCGCCGCATGGTGCGCATCTGATTGACCGCACGGTGCAGCGCATCGATATCCTGCGTCGTCCGTGTCATCAGATCCCAGTGGGCGGCCAGGTCGCCCGCGGTGACGGTGTCCTTCAGTCGCGGGTCGGGTACCACTTCCAGTGGCACAGACTGCACTGCGCTGCGGGTCGTCAGGCGAACCACGTATGAGCCGGGATTGACGACCGGTCCGCGCGGACCTTCGTCGGCGTAGAACGCTCCTGGAATCTCGCGCGGGTCTTCGACGCGCAGATCCCAGGCGAAGCGGTTCATTCCGGCCGCATCCGGCAGCAGGTCCGCGGGCGGCTCGCGATCCGGCCATTCGGCCGGCTGCTCAAATTTCTCCTTCTTGTGGTTCGAGAGCGTGCGCAGCGCCTTGCCCTGGGCATCGAGGATCTCGAGCGTGATCTTCTCATCGGCCGATGGCTTGGTCTTCAGAAAATAGTCGATTACGGCGCCTCTGGGCGGGTTATCTCCGACCGGCCGGCGTCGGTTCACCTCGAGGGGGAAATGCAGGTGGTAGGCGGGCTGCGGATGATACAGGCGCACCTCGGGCACGGCTGCCGCCGGGTCGAGCTGGCGCAAGGGCGTCAGGTCGTCGAGGACCCAGAACGAGCGGCCGTGGGTCGCGACCACGAGGTCATCATCCTTCACGACCAGATCATGGATCGGCGAGACCGGCAGATTCAGCTGCAGCGGTTGCCACTGTCCACCGTCGTCGAAGGACACATAGACCCCGAGTTCCGTCCCCGCATACAGCAGTCCTTTTCTCCTCGGATCCTCGCGCACGGAGCGCACGTAAGCGCCTTCGGGTATCCCGCTGACGATGCGAGTCCAGGTCTTGCCGCCGTCGTGAGTCCTGTAGATGAGCGGCTTGAGATCGTCGAGCTTGTGCCGGTCTATCGCGGCAAATGCGCTGCCGGCCTCATGCGGCGAGGGCTCGATGATGCTCACCATGCTCCATGCGGGCATGTCTTTGGGCGTGACGTTTCGCCACGTCTGCCCGTCGTCGTGGCTCACGTGGATCAACCCATCATCAGTGCCCGCCCACAGCAGCCCTTGCTGCAACGGTGACTCGGCGAGCGCAAAGACTGTGTCGTAGTACTCGACGCTGGTGATGTCGAGCGTGATAGGTCCGCCCGAGGGCCGCTGCTTGCTCTTGTCGTTGCGGGTGAGATCGGCGCTGATGCGCCGCCAGCTGCGTCCCTGATCGGAGCTCTTCAGCACGAATTGCGCCGCCGTGTACAGAACTTTCGAATCGTGCCGCGAGACGAACACCGGTTCGGTCCACTGTATGCGGTACTCGAGATCTTGCGCACCGTTACCGGATACGTCGAGGGGATGTATCGAGACGTCGCGCAGGTTGCCGGTGCGATGATCGTAGCGCGTCATCTGCCCGCTGTCGGCATTCGCGTAGACGATCTCCGGGTCGCCCGGATCGGGCGCGATGTAGCCACTTTCGCCGCCCCCGACCTCATACCAGTCCTGCCGGCCGATGACGCCTTCCTCGTCGCGGCTGGCGATGGCGATCGTGGTGTTGTCCTGCTGGGCGCCGTAGATGCGATAGGGCCAGTGGTTGTCCACGGCGACGTGATAGAACTGCGCCGTCGGCTGATTGTATTGCTGGGTCCAGCTCTTGCCGCCATCCACGGAAATGGTCGCGCCGCCGTCATTGCCGTTGATCAGGCGCCTGGGATCGCGCGGGTCGATCCACAGCGCGTGATGATCACCGTGCGGAGCCGGCAGCAGCTCGAAATCCTTGCCGCCGTTGGTGGAGCGAAATGCGCCCGTATCCAGCACGTACACGGTATCGAGCGCGACCGGATCGGCGAAGATGTGAGAGTAGTACCAGGCACGTTGCCGGAAGCGGTGATCAGAATTGACCCGCGTCCAGCTGCCGCCGCCGTCATCGGAGCGGAAGACTCCGCCCTCCTTCGCCTCGATGGCGGCATAGACGCGGTTGGAATCCGCGCCGGACACGGAAACCCCGATGCGCCCGAGCGGCCCGTCGGGCAGGCCGTGGTGCTCGATGAGCTTCCAGGTGAAGCCCCCGTCGGTCGATCGATAGAGTCCCGATCCGGCGCCGCCGCTGGAGAATGCCCACGGTTCGCGGCGCATCTGCCACAGCGAGGCGAACAGCGTATTCGGGTTGCGGGGATCGAAGACGACATCGATCCCGCCGCTGTCGCGATCGCGGAACAGCACCCGCTGCCAGGTCTTGCCGCCGTCGCCGGTGCGGAAGATCCCGCGCTCCTCGTTGGGGCCGAACGCGTGCCCGAGTGCGGCGACGAACGCGATGTCCGGGTTTCTCGGATCAACGACGATGGCACCGATGTGGCGCGTGTCGCGCAAACCGAGGTGCTGCCAGGTCTTGCCGGCATCGAGCGACTTGTATACCCCGTCGCCATAGGTGATGTTGCCGCGAGGGCAGGCCTCGCCGGTGCCGACATAGATGATATTGTGATCCGAGTCAGCGACCGCGATCGCGCCTATCGAGGCGATCTTCTGCTCGTCGAAGACCGGCTGCCAGGTGCTGCCGGCGTTGGTGCTCTTCCAGACGCCACCGGCTACCGCACCGAAATACCAGGTCGCCGGATCACCCGGAACGCCGCTCACGGCGACCGCCCGGCCACCGCGGAACGGACCGATCTGGCGCCATTTCATGGCGCCGAAGAGTTGCGGATCGACCTGGCTGGCCGCCGATGCCACGCAAGGCAGCAGCAACAGCAGCACTCCCAAAACGCTCCCAGGACCTTGGAACCGGCGCCGATACATTTCGCCCCCAGTCGGATATAGCTCCGCGAGAGCGGCGATTATTCCACGGGACAGGTCAATGCGCAGATGAGATCGCGCGGCTCACCTGCGCAGGTCGGCTGCGATCGACAACATCAGCAGCCGGGCAGGAAGCAGATAGTAGGATTGGTCGCCGAACTCGCTGGCGGTGACCGGATCGCGCCGGTTGGTCAGGTTTTGACCCTGGACCGCGATCGTGTATTGCCGCAGGCGCAGCCCCACTCGCGCGTCGACCGTCATGTATCCGCCTGCCGCAGCCGTGTTCAGGCGATCGAGGAAGCGCCGCCCGACGTAGGCGGCCTGGGCAGCCAGCTGCAGTCCGCCAAAACCTGAGACTTCCAGGCCAAGGGCTGCAATGTTGTGAGGCGACAGGTTGAGCTGGCGCCCATCGAGCTGTACGGGGGTTCCCGACTCGATCGTCATCGTGTTACCGAAGCGCGTGTCGTGATAGCTGTACGCCGCAGTCAGCACCGCGCCGGGCATTGCATGCCAACGCAACTCGGTCTCGACACCTGCAAAGCGCTCGCGGCCCGCGTTGACCATGACGGGGGCTCCGCTCGCGTCCGTCTGATGCACGACAAGATTGGCAAAATCGAGTTTAAAGGCCGCGATTTCCCAATCGACCGCTCCGGCAAGAGTCTTGACGCGCAGGCCACCCTGGTAACCGTCGGCATTCTCCGGGTGCAGGATGGAGGCGTTCACGTCCGGGCCGAAATCGATGGCGGCCGGCTTGAAAGTGTTGCAATACTGAGCGAACACAATCCCGCGCTGCGGGCCGTCCGCAGCGCCCCAGATCCGCCACGTCGCACCCAGGTCGCCGCTCAGGCGCAGATGGTTCTGAGCCTCGCTGAAATAGTGGGCATTGGCCGGGTCGATCGTATCTGCATGCGTCGCCACCTGGTGCTCGTGAGTGTCGTTGAGCCTCAGGCCCCCGAGAACTGTGAGTCGGTCGCGAGGCTTCCAGTCGAGTTGCGCGTACAGGCCGGCGAACTCGCGGCGGTCATCGAGCCCGTTGATCTCATCGACATGCCGGGAGGTGCTCGGCGGCGGTGCCACGCTGCCATCAAGCAGCGCCACATACGCAAAATTCCGACTCTGCTGCGTTCCATCGCCCGAGAGCCAATCGAGGCCGGTGGTGAGATTGAGCGAAGCCGACAGCCGGACGGAGACAAACGCGTCGAAATACAGCTCCCGCACCCTGCGATCCTGATTGAAGCCATCGGCATTGTTGCCGTCAGCGCCGATCGCCAGCTCCGGCCGCAGGAAGCCGCGTACGTCGTGGGTCGTCGAGCTCGTGTACGAGAGCAGCATCCGCCATTCGCCGTCGCGCAGCGCCCTGTCAAAGCGCATGGCCAGATGCGTCCGATGTTCGACGATACCGGAATCGGCGGGATTGAAGTTGCCATCGAGCGCAGTAAGGTTCGTCAATGAGGTGCGCTCGCGAAGCACGGGACTCATCGGCAGCTGTGTCTGCGCCATGTACTCGAGGTCCACTCCCCCGTTGCCGCCCAGAAGCGGAGCGGCGGCGCGGTACAGCCCGTGCGCGCGGTCAAACCCCTGATCGCGGCCACTGAGCCGCGTGCGGCCACCGTCGAGAAGCAGCGAATGGCGATAGGATCCGACGGGCGGCAACGCCGTGGCCAACGAACCCGCCGAGCTGGAGCGGCTGCCGCCGGCGACGCTCAACTCGTTGGCGCTCTCGCCGGCAGGATAGCGGATCACGTGAATCACGCCGACGAAGGAAGTCGCGCCAAACATGACCGGCGCCGCGCCTTTCATGATCTCGATGCGCTCGACGTCGTTGAGATCCAGGGTCGGAACCGCCGGGTTGAACGCGCCACCCCAGGGCACACCGTCGACCACGAGCAGGAAGGCGTCGAACTCGTGCAGTCCCCACAATGACGGCACGCTGCCCGCGGGGCCGGCGTCGCCTCCGGGCGGTGAGTCGACACCCGCGACCGTTGCGAGCGCCGTGCGCAGATCGGAAGCGCCCAGGCGGCGAAGATCCTCGCCATGGATGACCGTCAGCGAGGCCGGCACGTAGTCGATCGCTTCGGAAAGCCGCGTCGCGGTGATCTGGACCTCGGGTAAGGGGACTCCTTGCGCGAAGTTGGCTCCGCAGCCGAGCAAAGCGACTGCCGTCAGGAGCCGCGACACCGACGGCCACGTCGGCACGCACGCGCGCGCTATTCTCGCCGATTCCGCCGGTGAACACGACCGCATCGACTCCCCCGAGCACACCGGCCATGGATCCTACGGCGCGGCGCAGGCTCAACACAAATCGATCATAGGCGAGCCGCGCCCGTGGCGCACCTGCCGCAGCATGAAAGGAGGTGTCGAACGCGGCCACAAGACGATACCGAAACAACAGCGCATACTAAGTGGAAATGGATAGCGCAGAAGGGAGCGGCGCGATGACGCCGGCCTCAGAGCATGAGCTCGGGCTGATCGATGCGTGGTGGCGGGCCGCCAATTACCTCTCGGTGGGTCAGATCTACCTGCGCGACAACCCGCTGCTCACCGAAACCCTTTCCCCCGCGCACATCAAGCGCATGCTCCTCGGTCACTGGGGAACCACCCCGGGCCAGAATTTCATCTACGCGCACCTCAACCGCATCATTCGCGCCTACGGCCTGAACATGATCTACATCTCCGGCCCGGGTCATGGCGGACCGGCACTGGTGGGCAATGCGTATCTGGAGGGAACCTACAGCGAGGTCTATCCCGAGATCTCCGCAGACGCTGCCGGCCTCAAGAAGCTGTTCATGCAGTTCTCTTTCCCCGGTGGTATTCCGAGCCACGTTTCGCCCGAATGCCCCGGTTCCATTCATGAGGGCGGCGAACTCGGCTACTCGCTCAGCCACGCCTTCGGCGCGGTACTCGACAACCCGGATCTGATCGTCGCCTGTGTGGTCGGTGATGGCGAAGCGGAAACCGGACCGCTCGCGACCGCCTGGCATTCCAACAAGTTCCTGAATCCGGTCACCGATGGCGTGGTAGTGCCGATTCTGCATCTGAACGGCTACAAGATCGCCAATCCCACGATCCTGGCGCGCATTTCCCGGACCGAGCTGCGCCAACTGCTGGAAGGCTGCGGGTGGGCACCGATTCTTTTTGTCGCCGGCCAGGAGCCGCAGACGATGCACCGGCTCATGGCCGACGCGCTCGACACGGTCGTCGGTCGCATCCGGGAGATTCACGAGGACGCGCGTGTCAGGGGCAACCGCGCTCGCCCGTCGTGGCCGATGATCGTGCTCGAAAGCCCAAAAGGCTGGACCGGCCCCAAAGAGATCGACGGGCAGCGCATCGAGGGCACCTTCAGAGCCCATCAGGTCCCGCTGACCGACCCACGCACCAATCCGGCGCACTTGCGCCGGCTCGAGAGCTGGCTGCGCAGTTACCGGCCGCAGGAGTTGTTCGACACGCACGGCCGGCTGCGGATGGAACTGCGCGCCCTCGCGCCCGAGGGCGAGCGCCGCATGAGCGCCAATCCACACGCCAACGGCGGCCTGCTGCTTCACGACCTGCGGCTGCCCGAGTTTCAGGCCTACGCGATCGAGGTGCCCGGCCCGGGCGCCGTGGAGGCCGAGGACACCCGCGTGCTGGGCGGGTATCTGCGCGACGTGATCAGATTGAACGCGACACGCAGGAACTTCCGCATCTTCGGGCCCGATGAGACGATCTCGAACCGGCTCACTCCAGTGTTCGAAGCGACCGCCCGGCAGTGGGAGGCCGCGACGCTCGAGGGGGATGAGTTCCTGGCCAACGAGGGCCGGGTGATCGAGATGCTGAGCGAACACCAGTGCGAGGGCTGGCTCGAAGGTTATCTGCTCACTGGCCGTCACGGGCTCTTCAACTGCTACGAAGCCTTCGTTCACATCGTCGATTCGATGCTCAACCAGCACGCCAAGTGGCTCAAGGTCAGCGCGCAGCTGCCGTGGCGGCGCAAGATCGCCTCGCTGAATTACCTGCTGACCTCGCATGTCTGGCGCCAGGATCACAATGGCTTCACGCACCAGGATCCGGGTTTCCTCGATCACGTCGTGAACAAGAAGGCGCAGGTCGTGCGGGTGTATCTGCCTCCGGACGCCAATTGCCTGCTATCGGTCATGGACCACTGTCTGCGCAGCCGCCATTACGTCAACGTGGTGGTGGCCGGGAAGCACGCGGCGCCGCAATGGCTGGCCATGGATGCGGCGGTCGAGCACTGCGCCAAGGGTATCGGCCTGTGGACCTGGGCGAGCAACGATGCAGGCGGAGAACCGGACGTGGTGATGGCCTGCGCGGGGGATGTGCCGACACTGGAGACCCTGGCCGCGGTATCGATCCTGCGTAGCGCATTGCCGGAACTGAAGATCCGTGTCGTAAATGTCGTGGATCTGATGAGACTGCAGCCCGACACGGAGCATCCGCATGGGCTGCGCGACCCGGACTTCGACTCGCTGTTCACGCAGGACAAACCCATCATCTTCGCCTTCCACGGCTATCCCTGGCTCATCCATCGCCTCGCGTACCGCCGCAGGAACCACGTGAACCTGCATGTGCGCGGCTACAAGGAGGAGGGCACGATCACGACCCCCTTCGATATGACGGTTCTGAACGATATGGACCGCTTCCACCTTGTCGAGGATGTCATCAATCGTCTGCCACAGCTCGCCGGCCGCGGTGATTACCTCAAGGACGAAATGCAGAACCGGCTGATCGAGCATCGCCAGTACATCACCCGCTACGGCGAAGATATGCCGCTGGTGCGTGACTGGCGTTGGCACGCAGACCCGGCCCCGGGCCGGTAAGACGGTGACGCGATCATCCCTCCGCGCGCGATTGTTCGCAGCCGCGGCCGTGCTGGTGTGTGTTGCGGGTTGTTCTCTGATCTCCCTGAAGAGTCCGGAGCGGCCGCTTTCAAGTCGCGATCTGAATGCGCGCATTCTCACGCGCGAATTCTCGTACCATTTCATTGGCGTGGTCGCGCAGTGTGCGGACGACATTGCGGCGAACGACAGCGACCCTGAGGTGCTGGCGAATGTGCTGCGCTGGAAAATCGGCGCGGCGGCGGAGAGTCAGCGCGCGGCGACTCGCTTGGCCCCGATGATGGCGTTGCTCGATACCTGGGCGCTTGCCTCGCAGATGCAGCAATTCCTGTCGCCGGGGCGAGCCGGCGGCACGCTGTTCGGCTCTCGCCAGGAAGCTGCTTTGACAGTCGCGAGCGAGCTCGATGAGGGTGCGCAGGATCTGGCGCGCCGGCTCATCGCTCCCGGTGAGTTTGCGCAGTATCAGCAATTCGTCGCGACCTACACGCGCGAGCATCCGCTGAGGAATCTGGAGTTCGTACGCGCCTCGGTGGTCGAGCTGTGGAGTCACAGAACCGGCGCCGGCGCCAGATTGGTCGACTCGATCGGTACCATTCCTGAGGCCATGGAGGATGTTTCCGAGCGCATCAAGATAACCAGTGACGCGCTCGGCCTGCAGACGATCTGGAGGACTGAGCTGGTGCTGCGGGAGTCGGGCTACTCGCCGACCGACATCCGTGCCGCGCTCAGGCACCTCGACGAGCGCCTCGCCAAGGTATCCGCCGCGGCGCAGAGCGCACCACAGCTGGTGCACGAAGCGGTAGCCGATGTGCGCCGCAGCGTGATCGATCTGCTGCGTCAGGTCGATGCATCTGCGGCCTCGATCCTCGAGACGCTGCGGACCGAGCGCGCCGCGCTGTCGGCGGACGTGCGCACCGAGCGCGAAGCGGTGGTGCTGGCGGCCGACGCTGAGCGCCAGGCAATCGCCCGCGACGCGGCCCGGATTGCGGATCAAGTTGTGAAATCCGCCGGCGAGCAGGCGCGCTATCTGGCCCGCGAGGTGTTGCTGCTGCTCATTGTTCTCGCCATCGTGGTGCTGGGTCTGCCCTTCGCGGCCGGGTACTTTGTAGGTCGCGCGCGGCGGCCGTCGGCCTAGGCGTTCGCCGCGGCGCCGGCCGGCAGGCGGGCCAGCAGCTGGGATAGCTTCTCGAGGTCGAGCGGCTTGACCAGATGCGAATCGAATCCCGCCTCCTGCGAGCGGCGGCGGTCCGAGTCCTGGCCCCATCCGGTCAGTGCCACCAGAGTGATCCGCTTCCCCCACGCCTGCGCGCGGATGCGCCGCGCGACTTCATAGCCGTCGAGCAGCGGCATGCCGATATCGAGCAGCGCGACTTCAGGCAGATGCCGCTCGGCAGACTCGAGCGCCAGGCTGCCGTTGGCGGCGCTGAAGACTTCGTGGCCACCCAGCTCCAGAACCGTCGCCAGGGTCTCCAGCGCGTCGGCATTGTCATCCGCGACGAGTATGCGGCGGCGGACCGGCGGCGCATCGCCGGTTCGGGCGCTGGACGGCCTGCTGTTCGCGGACTGCGTCGTCTCGAGGAGCAACGGCAGCCGGATCACGAATTCGCTCCCCCGGCCGGTGCCCTCGCTATACGCGCTGATGCTCCCGTCGTGCATCTGCAGCAGCCGGCGCACGAGGGCGAGGCCGATCCCGAGCCCGCTGTGCGGGTGATCCGAGCGGCGGTCGAGCTGGGCGAACAGGTCGAAGATCCGGGGCAGCACCTCTGCGGGAATGCCGATCCCGTTGTCGCGCACCCGGATCTCGACGTCCGTGCCCTGCCGGCAGACGGTGAGAGTGATGCGCCCTCCCCGCTCGGTGTATTTGGCCGCGTTGCCGAGCACGTTGCCGAGGGCCTGCGTGAGGCGCAGCGGGTCAGCATTGACCCGCAGCGTCCCATCGGGAATCTCGCTCGTGAATTGGTGACCGCGCTCCTGTATCAACGGCTGCACGATCTCCACGGCGCGCGCGATCAGCGTCCCGAGCTCTATCGGCTCTGGCGACAGGTTGATCCGGCCGCGCGTGATGCGCGCAACATCGAGCAGGTCGTCGACCAGGCGCGTGAGGTGCGAGAGCTGCCGCTCGATCACGTCGCGCGACCGGCTCAGCTGTGGGTCGGGCATGGGCTTCATGCGCATGAGCTGTACGGCACTGAGAATCGGCGCCAGCGGATTGCGCAGCTCGTGCGCGAGCATCGCGAGGAACTCGTCCTTGTGGCGGTCCGCTTCCTTCAACGCCTGTTCCGCCCTCGCCCGCTCGGCAACCTCGCTCTGCAGGCTGCGGTTCGCGCGTTCGAGCTCCGTATTGGCGCGCTGCAGTTCGCGGGTCTTTTCCGCCTGCAGCGTCGTGTTGGCCTCGGCCAGGCGCTCGTTGGCCTGCGCGAGATTGCGGTTCAGCTCGCGCATCTCGCGGCGCTTGCAGTACAGCTCGACGAGCACGGCGACCTTGCTGCGCAGGATCTCCGGCACCACCGGTATGGATACGTAGTCGACCGCGCCGATCTTGTAGCCCTTGAGGCGGTCGAGGTCGCTCACGTGCACGCCGGTGACGAAGATGATGGGGGTCTTCTCGAATCGCGGATGATCGTGAATCAGCCGCGCCGCCTCGAAACCGTCCATTTCCGGCATGCTGACATCGAGCAGCACCACGGCGAATTCCTCGCGCATGAGCTTATCGAGCGCTTCGACCCCCGAGCGAGCGCACACCAGGTTCTGCCCCAGCTCGCTCAGCACCGACTGGTAGGTGAGCAGGCGCGCAGGCTGGTCATCGACCAGCAGGATGTTGACCTTCTCGTTGGCGCCCATGGCGCACGCTAACGGTGCAGCCACATACGGACCAGAGAAAGCAACTGGTCGGTGTTCACCGGCTTGGCGACGTAGTCCGACGCCCCCGCTTCCAGGCACTTCTCGCGGTCGCCTTTCATCGCCTTGGCGGTGAGGGCGATGATCGGCAGCATCCGGAACTGATGGTTGCTGCGGATGCGGCGCATGGTCTCGTAGCCGTCCATTTCCGGCATCATGACATCCATCAGCACGAGCGACAGATCCTCGGTGCTCTCGACCAGCTTGATCGCCTCCTGGCCGTTGGTTGCCGTGATCACCTGCATGCTGTGGCGCTCGAGCAGGCTGTTGAGCGCGAAGATGTTGCGGATATCGTCGTCGACGACCAGCACTTTGCGCCCGCTGAGGGGCTCGTCGCTCTCGTGCAGCGCCGCGATCATCTGCTGCTTCGCCTCCGGCAGATCGGCGATCACGCGGTGCAGGAACAGGGCGGTCTCATCCAGCAGCCGTTCCGGCGAGCGCACGCCCTTCAGCACGATGCTCTTGGCGACCTTGCGCAGCTCGGCTTCCTCGTGGTCGGTCAGCTCGCGGCCCGTGAACACGATGATCGGCGTCCGCCGCAGCTCACTATCCTCCTGCACCTGGGCGAGCAGCTCGAAGCCGGACATGTCCGGCAGGCGCAGATCGAGAACCACGCAGTCGAAGCTGCCCGCGCGCAGGGCCTCGAGTGCCGCGGCCCCGGTACCGGCCGTGGTGATCTCCACGTCGTTGTGTCCGAGGAGCTCCGTGACGCTCAACTGCTCGGCCGGATCGTCCTCGACCACCAGCAGGCGGCGGAGGCGCGATGCGGTGAAGCTCTTGAGCCGGTCGAACGCCGCTTCGAGCTCGTCGGTCGTGACGGTCTTGGTGATGAACGAGAAAGCGCCCCGCTCGAGCCCGTACTGGCGCTCGTCCTCGATCGTCAGGATCTGGACCGGGATATGGCGTGTTTCCGGGCTGCGCTTGAGCTGATTGAGAACCGTCCAGCCCAACATGTCCGGCAGGAATACATCGAGCGACACGGCGGTCGGGCGGTGCTTGCGCGCCAGCGCCAGCGCATCGACGCCGGTCCTCGCCAGCAGGATCTTGAAGCCCCGTCGGCGCGCGACATCGAGCAATATGCGGCAGTAATGCGGATCGTCCTCCACCACCAGCAGCACGGCATCGCCGGGCTGCAGGTTTTCCCGATCGTCCGCGATTTCCTCCTGTCGCACGACCGGCAGCACCACCGGTTGAAATGCGACCCCGGTCGCCGTGGCCGGACCGCGAGTCACGGCGCGGTGATAGGCAGGGCCCATGTACGAAAGAGGCACATACAGAGTGAAGGTACTGCCGCTGCCCGACATGCTGCTCAGGCGGATTTCGCCGCCGAGCAGGTGCGCCAGCTCGCGGCTGATGGCCAGTCCCAGACCGGTGCCGCCGTACTTGCGGGCAGTGCCGGCATCCGCCTGCTGGAAAGCCTCGAATATGATCCGCTGCTTCTCCGGGAGAATGCCAATGCCGGTATCGCTGACCGAGAACTCGACCACCGAGGGGGCCTGGCTGAGCGTCGGATGCTCGCTGCTCCAGCCGCCGCTCGCGACACTCACGTGCAGGCGCACGCCGCCGTGCTCGGTGAACTTGAACGCGTTCGAGAGCAGATTCTTCAACACCTGCAGCAGGCGCTTGGAGTCGGTGGTAATCGCCCGCCCCAGACGCGTATCGAAGTCCGCCGTGAAGGACAGCTGGCGCGCGTCCGCTTCGTGGCGGAAATTGCGTTCGATGGTCTCGCGCAGATGCGTGAACAGCAGCTCTTCACACTCGACCGTGACGGTGCCCGATTCGATCTTGGACAGGTCGAGGATGTCGCTGATGAGGTTGAGCAGGTCGGTCCCGGCGCCGTGGATGGTCTTGGCGAACTCGACCTGCCGGGAGGACAGATTGCCGTCGGTGTTCTCCGAGAGCTGCTGGCCGAGAATCAGGATGCTGTTGAGCGGCGTGCGCAGCTCGTGCGACATGTTCGCCAGGAACTCCGACTTGTAGCGCGAAGTGAGCGCAAGCTCCGCCGCCTTCTCTTCGAGCGCGCGCCGGGCGAGCTCGATTTCCTGGTTCTTGCGCTCGACTTCCACGTTCTGCTCGGCGAGCAGCTTCGCCTTGTTGGCCAGCTCCTCGTTGGTCTGCTGCAGCTCGGTCTGCTGCGCCTGAAGCTCGCCGGCGAGCTGCTGCGACTGCTTGAGCAGACCCTCGGTGCGCATCGTCGCCTCGATGGTATTCAACACCACGCCGATGATGCTGCCGGTCAGCTGCTCGAGGAACGCCAGGTGCGAGGCCGTGAAGCCCGCGAGCGAAGCCAGCTCGACCACGGCTTTGACGTGTCCTTCGTACAACACCGGCAGGACGATGACCGTGTGCGGCCGGGCACTGAGCAGTCCGCCGCGCACCTGGATGGAGTCCGGCGGGATATCCGTCAGCAGCAGGCGCTGGCGGTCGACGGCCGCCTGACCTACGAGCCCTTCACCCATTCGGTAGCGGCGCGGCTCGCGGTCCTCGTGCGCATCGTCGGCGTAGCTTGCGAGTTCCTTGAGGCAGGGCGCGGCGGTCGCGCCGTCCATGACGTAAACGATACCCTGTTGGGCATTCACCAGCGGCGCAAGCTCGGACAGCAGCAGCTTGCCGACCGTCACCAGGTCGCGCTGGCCCTGCATCATGCGGCTGAACTTGGCGAGATTGGTCTTGAGCCAGTCCTGCTCGGTGTTGCGCTCGGTGGTCGCGCGCAGGTTGCCGATCATCGCGTTGATGTTGTCCTTCAACTCCGAGACCTCGCCGCGCGCCTCCACCTGAATCGAGCGGGTCAGGTCACCCTTGGTCACGGCGGTGGCCACCTCGGCGATGGCGCGCACCTGGTTGGTGAGATTGGCCGCGAGCAGGTTCACGTTCGCAGTGAGATCCTTCCAGGTTCCAGCCGCCCCCGGGACGTGCGCCTGACCGCCGAGACGCCCTTCGACGCCGACTTCGCGCGCCACGCTGGTGACCTGGTCGGCGAAGATCGCGAGCGTATCCGTCATGCTGTTGATGGTGTCGGCGAGTGCGTTGACCTCACCCTTGGACTCGACCGTGAGGCGCTGCCGCAGGTCGCCGTTGGCGACCGCGGTCACCACTTTCACGATCCCGCGCACCTGGTTGGTGAGGTTGTTCGCCATCACGTTCACGTTGTCGGTGAGATCCTTCCAGGTGCCGGCGACGCCGGGCACCAGTGCCTGCCCGCCCAACTTGCCTTCGGTGCCGACCTCACGCGCCAGCCGGGTCACTTCCGCCGCGAAGCCGTTGAGCTGGTCCACCATCGTGTTGATGGTTTCCTTCAGCTGCAGGATCTCTCCCTTCACGTCCACCGTGATCTTGCGCGACAGGTCGCCACGGGCAATGGCGGTCGAGACTTCGGCGATGTTGCGCACCTGGCCGGTGAGGTTGCGGGCCATCGAGTTGACGTTGTCGGTCAGGTCCTTCCAGGTACCCCCGACGCCCGGCACGATGGCCTGGCCACCCAGCTTGCCTTCGGTACCCACCTCACGGGCCACGCGCGTCACTTCGGCGGCGAAGCTGTTGAGCTGATCGACCATCGTGTTGACGGTTTCCTTCAGCTGCAGAATCTCACCGCGCACGTCCACCGTGATCTTGCGCGACAGGTCGCCGCGTGCGATGGCGGTGGCCACCTCGGCAATGTTGCGGACCTGGCCGGTCAGGTTGCTCGCCATCGAGTTGACCTTGTCGGTGAGATCCTTCCACACGCCGCTGATCTCTTTCACGTCCGCCTGACCGCCCAGCTTGCCTTCGGAACCGACTTCGCGCGCCACGCGCGTCACTTCCGCCGCGAACGCGTTCAGCTGGTCCACCATCGTGTTGATGGTCTCCTTCAGCTGCAGAATCTCGCCGCGCACGTCCACCGTGATCTTGCGCGACAGGTCGCCGCGTGCGATGGCGGTGGCCACTTCGGCGATGTTGCGGACCTGGCCGGTGAGGTTACTGGCCATGGAGTTGACGTTCTCGGTGAGATCCTTCCAGACACCACTGACACCCTTGACTTCGGCCTGGCCGCCCAGATTGCCTTCGGTGCCCACCTCGCGCGCCACGCGCGTCACTTCCGCCGCGAACGCGTTCAGCTGGTCCACCATCGTGTTGATGGATTCCTTCAGCTGCAGGATCTCGCCCTTCACGTCCGCCGTAATCTTGCGGGACAGGTCGCCGTTCGCGATGGCGGTCGCCACTTCGGCGATGTTGCGGACCTGGCCGGTGAGGTTGCCGGCCATGGAGTTCACGCTATCGGTGAGATCCTTCCAGGTGCCGGCGACGCCGGGCACCACGGCCTGCCCCCCCAGCTTGCCTTCGGTACCTACTTCGCGCGCCACCCGTGTCACTTCCGAGGCAAACGAGCGCAGCTGATCGACCATCGTGTTAATGGCCTCCTTCAGCTGCAGAATCTCGCCGCGTACGTCCACCGTGATCTTGCGGGACAAGTCGCCGTTGGCAACGGCGATGGTCACTTCGGAGATGTTGCGCACCTGGCCGGTCAGATTGCCCGCCATGGAGTTGACGTTGTCCGTCAGATCCTTCCAGGTCCCGGCGACTCCCGGCACCACCGCCTGGCCGCCCAGCTTGCCTTCGGTACCCACCTCGCGCGCCACGCGCGTGACTTCCGCCGCGAAGCTGTTGAGCTGATCCACCATCGTGTTGATGGTGTTCTTCAGCTCGAGGATCTCGCCCTTCACCAGCACCGTGATCTTGCGCGACAGATCGCCGCGCGCGACGGCGGTGGTCACCTCCGCGATGTTGCGCACCTGGCCGGTCAGATTGGTCGCCATCGCGTTGACGGAGTCGGTGAGATCCTTCCAGGTGCCGGCGACACCGGAAACGATCGCCTGCCCCCCCAGCTTGCCGTCGGTGCCCACCTCGCGCGCCACGCGCGTCACTTCCGAGGCAAACGAGCGCAGCTGATCGACCATCGTGTTAATGGCCTCCTTCAGCTGCAGAATCTCGCCGCGTACGTCCACCGTGATCTTGCGGGACAAGTCGCCGTTGGCAACGGCGATGGTCACTTCGGAGATGTTGCGCACCTGGCCGGT